>Ga0307421_1001597_pt1 | contig 13529 bp, 10 predicted proteins | sample SalMarWE160270MG_FD_202163 | JGI IMG/M metagenome (GOLD analysis project Ga0307421, IMG submission 202163) | Salt marsh sediment microbial communities from the Plum Island Ecosystem LTER, Massachusetts, United States - WE1602-70 | ecosystem: Environmental > Aquatic > Marine > Intertidal zone >...
TAATTCATTCATAGACGGCATTACTCATCGGCAAATGCGAAAGCACCTGCTTGAAACATTTGACGAGATTTATATTCTTGATCTTCATGGCAATTCTAAGAAAAAAGAAAAAGCACCGGACGGTGGCAAAGATGAAAATGTTTTTAACATTCAGCAAGGTGTATCAATCTCCATTTTTGTACGAAAAAACGAGAGAAAAGAAAAGCTTGGTACAGTCTATCACACGGAAATATATGGTAAGAGAGAAGATAAATTTAAAGCACTCAATGAAGGCAATTTACAAAAGGTTGAATGGGAAAAGCTCAATTATTCCGAGCCATATTATTTCTTTGTGCCAAAAGATTTCGGACTAGAGGAAGAATACATAAAAGGATTCAAAATTGACGAGCTTTTCCCGATATCAAATTCAGGAGTGAAAACAGATCGGGACAGTCTTTTTATTGGTATGGATCGAGAAATTCTTGCAGATAGAATTAAAACACTTCTTTCTGAAGAATATGACGTATCGTTCAAAAACAAATATCGCGTCAAAAATTCTAGCGGATATAAAATGATAGAAAAATTAAAAGGGAAAATATTTGACGACGAGCATATTCAAACAATTCAATATCGCCCCTTTGATTATCAGTGGGTTTATTACGAACCCGGTCTAATTAGCCGACCAGCTTTTCTTGCTATTCAGCATATTTACCAAAGAGAAAATCTAGTATTACTTGCAAGTCGTTCATTCCCCGCCAATCAAGTGTTTGATCGAGTCTTTGTAACGAGAAATATTCCAGACATACATTCCGCGAGTGATCAGACATATGTATTTCCTCTTTATCTATACACAGATGAAACTTCCCGAACGACTAATCTAAAAAAGGAAATTGTAAGTGAAATTGAAAATGCTTGTGGCAAAATTTCCCCCGAAAATCTCTTTGATTATATTTATGCTATCCTTCATTCTCCATGCTATCGCGAAAAATACAAAGAATTTTTGAAAATTGATTTTCCGCGTGTGCCGTATCCGAAAGATACAAAAATTTTCAAAAAACTGGTCACCTTTGGAGCAGAATTACGCTCTTTACATCTACTCGAATCGCCAAAGGTAAATCAATTCATAACAACTTATCCCATCGCTGGTTCTGATACCGTTGAAAAATTAGCTTATAAAAACGGAAAAGTATTTATTAACGTCGAGCAATACTTCGGCAATGTTCCCGAAGTAGCATGGAATTTTTATATCGGTGGTTATCAACCAGCACAGAAGTGGCTGAAAGACCGCAAGGGGCGTGCTTTGAAGAATGAGGATATCGAGCACTATCAGAAAATAGTTGTAGCGCTGGCGGAAACTAATAGAATTATGAAAGAAATAGATAAAGCTACGGAGTTTTAATAAAGAAAGCTATCTCTACATGTATCGTACTCCGATGTGGAGAGGGAGTAGAAAAGTATTTAATGAATAAACCAAAACAATCTAATAACAACTTTCTTGGTAAATTTATAAGAGAAGAAAAATATTTACAGAATCCTCCTTTAGAAGCTAGTGAATTTGAAAATAATTGTAAGGAAAGAGGAATTATAATAAGTGAAGGAGAGTTGGAGTTTTTCGAAAAGGAAAAGTTACTTTTTCCAATATTTCGTATTGACCTTCCTATTATTAATAAAGATGAAAAAGAAATTGATGGACTTAAAACCAATGTTTATTATTCTTATGGCTTTGTAGTAGGTTATAAAAATTTATTATCGAATTGGTTGGAAGAAGGAAATTTATATGACCCCTCAATAAAGCCTTTTAAATGTTGGAAGAATTATAAAGATGATATTGGCAGAAAAAAAACTGTCAGCTTTTATTCTTCCTATCAAATATATTGGTTATCTATGTTAAAAAGAGCGATTTCATTTAATATAAATTTTATTGGAAATGATATAAAAGTAAATTATTTTTTGCCAAATAGTTATGATTTTGAAGACGATACAGCCTACTTTTACATAAAGGAAACATCCGAAAAAAAACCTTTCCGAGAAAATTTTAATCTCAAGGAAAAGAAAGAAAGATTAAAAAAAGAATATAAAATATTCAATCTATTCCTAAAATTTTTAATTACCATTCAGAATATTTACTACCCTTATGTAAGGTCGAGTTCAAAAACCATAAATATTAGCGGAGACCGAAGTAAATGGCTTAAAATGAAAAAAGATTTTAATTTAGACAATGAATTGAAATATCTAAGTTTAAAAATTGAAGATATTGCAAAATGGTATTGGATTTTATCAAATATATCTCAAAAAATGCTCGGTGCTTCCGGGTTAGATTGGGTACAATTATGGAAAAATATATCTTGGGATAAAAAGAAAATATTAAAAGGTAATAATAGACTGGGAATTGATTATTTGCAATGGGCAGTAATGCTTAAAAGAGTAATTGAAGAGTATTTAGATAGGGAAATTCTTGATATAGATGAAATAATTAATTTTGGCCCTAAAGATGTTCTTACAGTAAAAACTAATATCTGGAATTGTCAGCCAGATTCCTTGAGATCTATTAGAAACGGTAGACTTTTAGATATAGATCTTGAAGATGAACAAATATTAAATTCTATTTTGAGAAAAATCGTAAAACCAATTATAAATAAAACAGAAATAGAAAAAGAATTCTCTGAATTTAAAGAGAAGGGATTCTGTATTGACTGGTGTGATAAAACAATTTGTTGTAACGAAAATATAATGAATTATTATCATAATAAGTATAAGAGGTTATTTTATCTTTCAAACTCTTTTAAATTAGATTATCAACCAAGGGTAATTGTACTTGTAGAAGGAAAAACCGAAGAAAAAATCCTGCCTAAAGTGTTTAAATGGTATTATGGTACAATGCCAGATAGTTTGGGAATTGAATTTATTGATTTTAAAGGCGTAGATCAATTATTATCAACTTCAAAGAATGCAGAAGAATTAAGAGATTTTTTGATTGATATACAAATAAAAACGAAACAAAAAGGATTATCAAATAAAGAAAGAGAAACATTGAATCAAATTATAAGAAACTTAAAAAAAGTTGATATAGTTATTTCAAATTGGACTTCTTTTCTTAGTTACAATTTAGAAAAATGGCAAATTCTTCCATTTTTTCTTTCAGATAACGAGGGAAATGTTAAACACTTTTTAGAAGCTGGGGCACCAATTAGATTTAAAGGAAAAAATTATAATATTCCCCAAGAATGGCGTTTTTTATGGGGGGTCGATAATCATAACATACCTTTTATGGGGGATAATTATGAACTGGCAAATTTTAGTGACCATGAAATTGCTACTGCAATTAATGAAATATTAGAAAGTGATATCAAAGAGGAAAAAATTCAAGAATTAAGAATAAGTGAGAGAGGAATAAATAATGTATTAGATCCGGGGATTAAAAAGAATAAAATTGAAATTAATAAAAAATTATTTAGTAATATGGTTGCTAATTACAAAAAAGACAAAGATGACTCTTTATTTAAAAAACCTATATTTAATGTAATTAATAAGATATATAATTTAGCTGCTATAGGAACATTTGCATCGCCTGGTGACAGAAGAGTTGAATTGATGAATATAAATTATATTGAAAAATTTTTAAGTAAACCTTAATAATGTTACACCAGGGAAAGGGTTGTTCTAGTTTAATAATTCGCTAATTTATCTCTAATTTTTCGTAAAGGGTATTATAATCCTAAGTTCTTTGTGTGTGGCTATGGACTGAAGCTTTCATGAGGATAAATAGCGTGGATTATTTTTATTTATACCGAAATATATTTTCCTATTGAAGCGGATAGAGATAATTAATAAAAGGGGTAACTGATGCAAATAATAGCTTTAATCAATCAAAAAGGCGGAGTGGGTAAAACTACTTGCGCAATTAATATAGGAGCGGGCTTAAATTGGAAATAAATAGACACATCCCATTTTCTTAAATAGGGGAGGCGTACCAAGTCAATAGTCCGGTAATTTTTGGGTTGTCCTGGAGGAAAAGAGAAGAGAAACAATAAAAGAGTGGATTGATGCCGGAAGAATTAAACTATGACAAAGAGCCGTCCCCCGTCACATTTATCCAGATAGGATAGAGGAGTAACATCTTGAATTTTAATAAAGAAACAATTGATAAATTTATATCAAATTCATTCGAAATTGATTTTATTGATATTCGTTTGACTCAAAAAAAAGATAAAGACCCTATTATATATACAGGGCCTGGCACGATTTATCAAGATGAGCATGGGATACTACAGCTAAAACTATACTCGAAAATAAATGACATAAAGAAAGAACTTTCGCATCAATTCAAACATTATACACCAGGGGAAATTATTGCAGACGACAATTATTTTACTCTCAGAGCCACTGACATGTCTGGCAAGAAATGGGTTGCAGATAATATTTGGATTTCTGCTAACGCATTCTTTCCTGCTGCAGGTTTGGTAATTAAAACAAAGATAGACGAAATTAAAAATATTGAACCAAATAAACCTCGGTCAATTACTGAGAAAAACTATTTATTTATTATTGTGCCGGGTCAATACAAGATACCCTGTAACAAATCAGAAACTTTACCGAATGGTGGGTGGCGTCTAAATAGAACTGTGTTTTCGGCCAATGAAATTGATTTTGAATTTAAAAAATATGATAACTATTTAACAATACATGCAAATGCAAAAACAGGAAAACTAGGTAAGGATGTATATTTAAAATTGATTGAAGCTCTGAGTATTATTACTGGCTGTAAGGTTCGACCAATAGTCATTAAAAATACTCAAAAGGACAAAGATGTATTAAAAATAAAATCTGTAGATAATTCTTTTACTAATAAAAAACTCTTCCCTCCTTTTAAACACTTCGCTCCCACTGAGTTTGAATCTTTTGCCTGTTTCCTTGAGAAATATCTTGTAAACATTAAATCTCCTTTTTCTGATATATTTGGTTTTTGGCATAAAATCAACCGAGCATGGCAGGCAAGCATTGAGAACTCTTCTCTTTCGATTGGAGTTGCCATTGAGGGAACATTAAAGTCATATTTTAGCGAGATAGGATTGGCAGATGAAGAGATCTTACAACAGGATAAAGAGGCAAAACAGTTAATAGAAAATAGCGGCTTAGGTGAAAGAATTAAAAATCGTCTTTTTGGCAGCATAGGCTTATTAAAGAATGCTTCGCCAAAAGGTGCATTAAACCAAATGGTTCAAGAAAAATGGCTGAACAAAGCTATAGTGAGTGAATGGGAGAAACTGCGCAATAAATCAGTTCATCCTGATAAAATGAACCAAGACCCAATTGCATTTCAAAAGTATATAAACCGGATTAATACTTGTTTAACCCTATTCTACCGTCTTGTTTTTATTATTATTAAATATGAAGGTAGCTATATAGACTACTCTGAAAAGGGATGGCCTGAAAAAAAGTTCAAACCCAAAAATGAATGAAGAATTTGTATAACAATCACATTTAATAAAATAAAGTAGGAACAGGTGTCCCAAGTTAATAATTCGATAATTCCAGCGGAAAACCTATAGGAGCTGAGGAGTTTCTTAGCTAAATGGTTGAGGTTTTAGATATTATTATAGATAGACATCCTAAAGGAAGACTTCGCAAAATGGAAAGCTAAATCATAGAAAAAATAGGATGCGTTGTCCTTATTTTCTAAATATTATACGGATAAAGATTCATGTTATCGTCGATTCGGCTTTCGCGCTTTCAGTAGTTCATTTAGATATTATAATATAATTATAGAAATATCAAAATTATAAATGCAGTAAAGTTAAATCATTTTTATAAGAAGTTTTGATTATATAAATAAAAGTAAAAGAAAATTTAAACAGGAGAAGAAATATGGAAACACAAAACATTGAGTTTAAACCTTCTTGGAGAGATGAATATCTCAAAGTGATAGTTGCTTTTGCTAATAAAGATGGTGGGGAATTGATAATTGGAGTAGATGATAATGGTAATCCTATTGGGGTTAAAAAATGTAAAAAATTATTAGAAGATATTCCTAATAAAATAAGAAATAAATTAGGAATAATTCCTTCAGTTAAAATTGAAAAGGTGGAAGATAAAGATATAATTCATATCTTTATTAAACATTCTTCTGTATCTATATCTCTCAATGGAAAATATTATATTAGAAGTGGAAGCAATAGCTTCGAATTAAAGGGAGAAGAACTTACTAATTTTTTAATAGAAAAATCTGGTAAGACCTGGGATGAATTTGTAGAGGAGAAAGCAGGTTTTAACGATATTAACCTAAAGACAATCGATGAATTTAAAAAATATGCGGTAGATAGAATTCCTTCTATTGTTACGGAAAAAGATTATCAGACAATTCTTGAAAAATTAAACTTACAGGAAGATAAAAAGTTAAAAAAAGCAGCAATTTTGCTTTTTGGTAAAAATCCGCAACGATTCTATCCTGCTGCTTATTTAAAGATTGGAAAGTTCCTAACTGAAACAGATATACAAAGTAATGATGTTGTTGAAGGGAATCTTTTTGAGCAAATTACCAATGCTTTAGAGATTTTAAGAACCAAATATTTAATTAGTAAAATTAAATTTGAAGGAATTCATAGAAGAGAAATTTTAGAATATCCTTATGAAGCCCTAAGAGAAGCAATTATAAATGCTCTAATTCATAGAAATTATTTAGGAGCTTCTTCTATTCAGATAAGAGTATATAGTGATAGATTAGTCATAATGAATGAAGGGAAACTCCCCCCTGAAGTTCCAGTAGAAAAATTAAAGACAGAACATTTATCTAAACCAAGAAATACTCTTTTAGCAGATGTTTTTTATAAGGCAGGTTTTATAGAAAGCTGGGGTAGAGGGACAATCAAGATAATGGAAAAATGCCAGGAGCAGGGACTTCCTGAGCCTGATTTTGAGGAAGAATATGGAGTGATGAAGGTTGTATTTTATAAAGATAAATTTACAGAAGATAATTTGAAAAAATTGGGAATTAATGAAAGACAGATTAAGGCAGTGATGTATGTGAAGGAGAAGAACAGTATAAATCTATCATCTTTTAAAACCATAGTTTCTGAGGTTTCCGAGAAGACACTATATCGTGATTTGCAGGAGTTGGTAAGCAAAGGGATTTTAAAAGAACTTGGTGAGAAGAAGGGGCGAAAGTACGAATTGTTATAACAGACATTTATCGGACATATTAGACATATTTCGGACATTTATCGGACATAGGTACAAAGATTATTACGCCTCTTAACAATGCTCACCCTGGCGGATTTTTTGAGACAATTAAATAATAATGATTAAAATCATCTATAGATTATATATCTTTTTTAATAATAATCTTAAGTAGATATAAAAATAAAAAACCCGAGCGCACAGGCAACTCGGGGCCAGCAAAATACAACATCTTGCTGGGATAACACCTAAAGCATACTCAAAATATATTTTTATGTCAAATTTTCGATTATAGCTGATTAAGATTCACTTTCTCTCTCTCCCCATCAATCAATACCAGGCCAGGACTTATGCTTAATTTAGATTTAATTTAATTCCTCCATTTAACTAATCCCGATTTATCAATCCTGGTCACTCTGACTAATCTAATTTACCAGGCTAATTTAATCTACTCCGGCTATTCCTAATTTTACAACTCAACCACGCGCGGGGCGGGTAACTTTCCTTCCCCCTTAAATCCCCCCTAAAACCCCCCTCTTATCCCCCTTCTTTTTATTATTGCTCCTTGGCTCAAAAGCTACGCTCGCGGGGACGCTTCTAAGTATAAGTGCAGGGGAAGGTATCGCTCTTATGCCCCGCTGTTGCTTCACTTTATTCGCCACCGCAAAAAAACAAGGTTAGGCTATTTATAATAGGGGGGAAGCATTAAGGGGGAAGGAAAAACTGCGGTCGATTCACCCCCTACTCTACAAGGATAAGCGCAGGCAGTATCGAGACCCTCTCTCCCTTGCCCCGCCCCTATTTGCGAACCTTTTCGTGATTTTGCTATCGTTTGTGATTTAGCCTTCTCCCCGTAAAAGAGAGATAAAAAATAAGCGAGAGAAGAAGAGCGGGAATTTTTTAGTCTCTCTTTTCGGTGGCTATATTCTTTTGATTCTTTGCGTTTGCGCGATAAGAAAAAATATTCTAAAAAAAGAAAATACCTTTTTTTAGAAATTTTTACCTATCGCGGGGAGAAGAGAAGGGGAAGGGAGAGAAACCAAGAGGAAAAAACAAATAAAGAACAATACACTCAACAGGATAAATAGTAATTTACCTGATGAGAGTATTGCCAGGGAGAGAAAAAGATTATTGTTTTTGTAAACAGGGGAAAATCACCCCTCTTTTACAAAAAGCAATACCATAAATAGAAAAGCGAAAAGAGAAGCATAACACTCAAAAAATAATTAAAATTTAGGAAAAAGAGAAATTTGAAATTATTTTTATCGTGTAATGCTAAAGAGAAGACAACCGCCTTAAAGATATATAAGAAGGGAAAATCACCCCCTCTTATATATCTTTATTCTGATATAGAATGTGTAGCAGTTAGTAAACGGTGGATTAGCCTTATCCCCGTAAAAGCAAGATAAAAAGTAAATGAAGAAATAATTGTGGGAACTTTTTACCTTCATTTTCGGTGGCTAATATTTTCGGATTCCTTATGGTTAGCGATAAGTAAAAACATCCATAAATAAAATATTAAAAGAAAAGAAACATTTTATTTATGTAGTTTTCACCTATCGCCAGGGAAGGATCATCTTTTTTCTTCTCCTTGTAATTTCTTCTCCCGGCGTTTGTAGAAGCCGGTGCCGCAAAAAAGCCCCGCGCTTAATGTTTTGCTGTGATTTTTTGTGGTGCTGAGTCTTCTATAAACGCCTTCGGTGTCGCACATATAAACTCTTAGGATAGTTTTAGTTTTTTTTATCTGCTCTGCCCGGAGTGTACGCATGTAGGCAGATAAAAAATGTTAAAACATAGAAGTATAGTGAGCAGGAACAGGGAGGGAAGGGGTGGGGAGTTACGCGATGATTGAGAATAGAGATTTACCCCTACGATAAGAAGTATCTAATTTAGCCCGCCTTTATATTTTTAACCAGGCTAAAAAAGCTTTTAGTTGGTTAAAAATATAATGCTTTTTTTGCTATACATAACAAAGCTTTATCGGATAAGATATGCGTGAGATTATTTTTAGTAGAATGTCCGATAGAGTCTTGTTATGTATATGGAGGTTTTCAATTAAACTTCTTAGCAAAAAAAGCTCCTGGCGGGCGGTCGTGGTAGAAGTAAATTATTAGTCGAAGTGGTTAAAATGGATTGATTAAAGTGGCTGGTGTGGTCTAAAATTGATGGAAATATGTCCGGATGATAGATTATAAGGGAAATTAAATTTAATCAAAATAACAATATATTTTAAAATAATTTTTTAAAAAAAGAAGGATTTTTGATATTTTTGCAGTATTATTATATAATAATACAAAATAATTATATTATTATATAAATTGAAAGCGGTTAAAATATATTTGTTTTTTGTGATCTCAATTTTAAAGGAGGTTAAAATTGTGGCAAGTGTTTTTGATGTAGTAAAATATATTTTAAACAAAAAGAGTAAAATAACAGCAATGAAACTTCAGAAACTTGTGTATTATTGCCAAGCATGGTCTATTGTGTGGGATAGTAAACCATTGTATAAAGAAAATATCGAGGCATGGGTAAATGGTCCTGTAGTAAGAGAATTATATAAAAAACATAAGGGGATGTATGAAATTAAAAAAGGCAGTTCTATTGCCAGCTTAGGGGATACATCTAAATTAAACGAAGTTCAAAAAGAAACCATAGACGCAGTAATAAAGTATTATGGAGATAAATCTCCTCAATGGTTAAGTGACTTAACTCACAAAGAAGATCCATGGAGAAAAGCAAGGGAAGGATTATTAGATGGAGAGAGAGGTAACCAAATAATATCTCTTGCATCATTAGAAGAGTATTATTCAAGTTTAAGTGAAGATTCTTAATTATGGCTGCTAAAAGAAGAGGGAAGAATAAAAAGCCAAAAAGCATAATTAAAATTTCTCCTGAGAAAAAAGCTAGAGGTGGAAGCATACTTGAAAAAGAAAGAATTGAAGAAAAAAAGCTCTCATGGAAATTTAGCATAATAGATACAGGCGGAGAATGGACTTTTAAAAGTATTAAAAAAGACTATTTTTGGAATCATTTACTTAATAAATTAAAAAATTATGAAAGCCAAACAGTTGGTGAGTTTATTGTTCCAAAACATAATCATAAGATTGAAAAGTGTAGGCTTTGTAAAGAAGCTCAAAAAAGATTAATTGAAATTGAATTAGATGATTGTGACGAGCTTTATTCAGTTCATATTACTAGTATAAAGAGATTATGGGGCATTCTTGAAGGTTCATATTTTAAGATATTATGGTGGGACCCACACCATGAAATTTGTCCGAGCAATAAGCATTAAAAAAGTTAACAATTCTAACCCTTGCTTTAAGAAAGCAGGGGTTTTTTATTATGTCTTGAAATATCAGATTTTCAAAAATTGCATATTAAGTAGATGAATAAGGGAGAGATAGTAGGGTTTTATGATCATAAAAAAGCATGATTGTAAGCAAAAATAAAAAAGCGTTGAAAATTTTCTATTAATTAAAACTGTTTTTGCTCCTTAGCTCAAAAGCTACACCACCGCAAAAAAAGCTCCTGGCGGGCGGTCGTGGGGATGAGATGGCCAGAAGTTATTTACCAGGAAGTCAATAAAAGCAGGTTAACGATTAATTTAATAAAATACCGGGGGGGAGAGAAAAAAAGGACATATTATAAGGTGAGTAGTGGAGCGATGGAATAGCCTTTTAATTACATGGTATCACCTTAAGATTGGTCTTGTTTAATGACTACCTTATGCCACTTTTTCCATGAGTTAATATAATTATCAAAATCGAAAATTTCCCGTTTATATTCACTAGATGCACCCATTAAATAAAGCTTTGTTCCTAAACAATGATTGAATAAATTTTTTGCAATAATTGAGCAAGAAGGTCCTTCTTTATTTAAATATATAAATGGTTTTTCATCTTTATTCCAATCAACATCACCATGAACTAATCTTGAGCGGTAATCATAAAAAGTTTTACACCATTTTTTTAACATAGTTGTTTTCTTGCCAACCATCGTAGTTATTGCTTGTTCAAAAGAAGCTTCTATTGCTTCTGGAGGTAAATTTAATAAGGCTTCAAACGCAGCGGCAATAATGACAATTTTTATACTTGAAAATGGATGCGTGGTAGCAAGGTTAATAAAAGCTTCATTAAAAAGCATAATGGATACGATAATTCTTCGTTTTTCTTTTGCAACTTCTTTGTCTTGCTCATCAGATAAACAATAAATTAGAGCTTTATAGAAATTATTGTTTATTATATTTGATATTTCGCTTTCGAATTTTGATATACTTTCAGCATCCCAACGCCGATAGTCTTTAGGAAAATCTTCAGAAATTATTCTATTGATATCGTCTAAAGAAATTGAAATATATTTATTAATACAAATTGACTCTTGGCCATACTTTTTATGAATAGTAAATATTACTTTATTAACAAATATTTCGTATGCCGCAGGGTTGCCTTCTGCTAAGAAAGCAATGCATTCTATTTCATAAAAAAATTTTTTAAAATCCATAGTTGATGCTGCAAATACAGGATCTTTAATATTTTTACCGTCTACGGTTACTTTATCTAATGCAGGAAGTATTTTTAAAATATTTGGATATTTTTTAGCTAATATGCTCGCTGGTCCTATGTCTCCATATTTTAGTCTATATTCAGCATCTAAATTTACTAATGGAAAGAAAATAAAAGTTTCATCTACTTTTTCGCTTAACAAAAGAAAGCTCCTTTCAAATAAAAAACTAGCTTTCAGCTTTTCCTTGTGTTATATCTTTATAGTTTCTTAGCTTATTATAACTATTTTTATTAATTCTACAAATAATAATTTTATATATAGGTAAGTCAAGGGGTCCTTTCCCCAATCAGGTCGAGGACAGGCTTGTGTCCGGGAAGGATCCCTTTATAGTTTATAAAATAAGGAGCATTTATAAGGAAATCAAAGAAATAGGAAGCTTTATACATTATAAAGGGCAATAATGTTCTAATATTGACTTTAATATGATGATATGATAATATATACATATAACGTTTAGCTTTACTTGATTTAAAACCTGTCCTCGTCCTGATCGGGAATTCTAAAAAAGGAGGTGAAAAATAATGGCCACAGTAGTAACCGTCCCCCGTGATTCTGCTCTACAGTTAAGACTGGTAGTAGGCACCAACCCTGATACCGGAGCACCTATCGTTAACAGCAAAACTTTTAACAAGATTAAATCTACTGCTATCGAACAGGATGCCTATGATGTAGCTAATGCTTTAGTGGGCTTGCAGAAGTATACCGTAGATGAAATCAGATTCGAAAAAGAATTTCAACTTACCGAATAATCACTAATAATTGTAAACCATAAACAAAAAAGGAGGTGAAAAAATAAAATGGCAACCGAATTAGGAGAAGTAACCACGTATAAAAGACTGTATATGCAGTTTAGAGATACTGTCGGAAAGACTACTAATCTAACTTTAAATAATCCCAAAAACTTAGATGATGGAGATTATGCAGATTTAGCTGCTCAGGATGCAGCTATTGAAGGAGTTATGGATACGATAATCGCTAAGAACATCTTCCATAATAATGGTAATGACTTAGTAGCTAAAGTCAATGCAAGAATCCTTGATTACAAGTCTACTGATGTTATGGATGTGTAATATAAATAAATTAATATAAATATCTTCCTTGGAGGGCTCCGCGGACCTTCCTGGGGAGAGAGAAGGAGTAATAAATGTTAGAAGTATTTATCACTAAATATCTATTAGATTTCGCTCTTGTTTTTCTTGTTGGTTTGCTCTCTAAATTTATGATAGACAAGTTTGGCCAGGACAGGGCAGGCAAAATAAAAGAGGCTATTCTGGCAGCCATGCTTTGGGCTGAAGAAGAACTGGGGATAGGGAATGGTGAGGAAAAATGGAAAATAGCCTGGGTAAAATTGATTGAAATATTAAGGAAACAAAAAGTTAATTTAAAAGAGGGTGAAATTTCCTATGTAAAGGATCTTATGAAAGCTACTGTCCCGGAGGTGAATGAAATTATATATAAGGCTATGCCGGATGTAGTAAGGAATGGCAGGACTTTAAAATATAAATAAGCTATGGGTATAATTAATGATATAGAATTAACTGAATATTTTTCTTTATATGAATTTGAGTGTCCCTGCTGCCGGCGGGTTATGTTGTCTCCGGACCTTTTTGCCAGGTTAAATCATTTAAGGATGGTTATAAACAGGCCAATATATATCAATTCCGGTTACCGGTGTAAAGAAGAAAATAAAAGAGTAGGGGGAGTTCCCGGTTCTTATCATCTTCTGGGTATGGCGGTAGATATTCACGTAAAAGATTTTTTACTTTTCGATCTTCTCCTTTTTGCTCAGGAAATTGGATTTAACGGTATTGGAT
>Ga0307421_1001598_pt1 | contig 13520 bp, 10 predicted proteins | sample SalMarWE160270MG_FD_202163 | JGI IMG/M metagenome (GOLD analysis project Ga0307421, IMG submission 202163) | Salt marsh sediment microbial communities from the Plum Island Ecosystem LTER, Massachusetts, United States - WE1602-70 | ecosystem: Environmental > Aquatic > Marine > Intertidal zone >...
TGTCCCTATCTTATCTCCATTTAACAATATTGTAGCACTTTCAGCCACTTTCCCCGGATCAAGGATCCATATATCAGCATCAATACCGGGTTTTTCAAAATCAATAGTATATGATGCCGTTCCTGAAAAGTTCTTAACTGCTTCCCCTTCAAGATCAGTCCATGGCAAAGGATCATCAATACTTTTACCTGCCGGCAGTTCCGGGCCTCCTTCAATAAAATCAACAGTCCATGTACCCTTTATTTCAACCTCCTGCTCATCCTCATCAAGATAAGGATAAGTAGCTGCATTAATATTAATGTCATATAATTTTAAAAGACAAGCTTCACCTGGCATAAGCTGCAAAAAGACTTCATTCTGTCCCTTTTCATTCACGCGGGTGAATGCCACGCCTGTTTGTCCGCTCATCGGATTGAACAGGACCGTGGAAACCAGGTCTGTTTGCAGGGGAACCCATTCACTGATATACTTTTCTCCCCGGTTAACAATATAATATACCTTCCCGTCATCATGATTTCTTCTGATAAAATGAAGCCCTTTATCAACAAGTGTTTCGCCTTTTACACCGGCATAGTCAAGCAAATATTCAATATCAGATCCTGATAAAAACATTCCTTTACCTGCCACGGCTTTCTGAATATCAGCATTGCCGGTCACTTCGAATTCAAGTTCATTGATCAGTTCGTTATACTTCATATTGCGTTCGGCAAAATCACCATAGCCCTTAACAGATCGCGGAAGAGCATTATGCACGATAATAGTGGCACCTTCATTTGCCAGGTCAAGCAGCCTGCTGAAAGTTTCAACAGAGATATATGCACATTCGGGCAATACAATCACCTGGTACCTGCTTTCCCCGCTTGCCAGCCTGTCATTCTCAAATGAAACGCCTGTAAGTTGCCTGTCAGAAATATAATCAAGCAAATAACCATTATCTGTCATAGTTCCGGCAAGCATCCTGAAATCGCTCTTAAAAGACCGCGAACCACCGCCACTGAAATGTTCGAGAAGACTCCTTCCCGGAGTGGAGATCCGATCATAAAAAGGAAAATACAATAACAGGTCATTATCGGGAGTACCGCGTTGTAAAAAGCTCTGACAACGGGTTATATAATTATTCAGTGCCGGAAAATCATTCCAGAATGTATTGGTAGGTGCATAATGAACGGAGGCATAGAACATCCATCCCGGCCAGGGCACATCGGGCGGTGAGTAGCATGTACCGTGGTAAACCACATGATTTACACCACCCAGAAAGTACCTTTCAAGGTTGTACTTGGTTTCGGCGAGGGTGGCCTTAAAATGTTCATTCAGCCATGTAGCCGCTTCACATGCAATAAGCCGCTTGCCGGTGACATTACCTGCTGAAGAGGCAAATTTTATACTCAGCATATCCTCACCTTCCGTTTCGGGAATACTGCTCGCAGCATACAGATCAAGAATATTGGCCGGGGACCCGTGAGCCTGGTTACGGATAATCGCGTTATTTTTTTCTGCCCATCCCCGCCATGGAATTGTAAATTCATCAAGTAAAAGTTCTGATATCGTTTCGCGATAATCACACAACACCCTAATATGCTTGTTATCAACCGTATCACGGCCGAACAGTGCCGGAAGGTTCTCCCGCGGGTCATATCCCCTGCGGGCCATAAACTCCTTAAAAAGTTCAGGGGTAAAATCCGCTTCACCCCAGGCATCATCCACTTCGTAAGAATCATTAAACCAAGCACGCAAGGAAGAAATATCATGTCCCGCAAATGCAGAATCAAACCTGTTCAGGTAGTTAACAAGCGCTGTTTCCGAAAAATGGTCGATCACATTGCCTTCACCCCCCGGCCCGGCTCTTTCCACCATCTTTCCGTGCCAGCCCTGAAATACCGCATACAATGTCCAGTCTCCTTCGGGGGCAGTCCAGTCAAGCCTTCCTTCTTCATCAATCCTCTCCGTCAGATCCACCACCTCACCCTCGCCTGAATAAGCCATAAGAGTGACCAGGGGAAGAGGTTTTTCAAAACGCACCTGCTCAAGGGCCAGGGTCTGAAGACTGTCATTCCTGCTAATCGGTTCTACCAGTGATTCTATGTCTACCCTGCGACGGACAGCGCGGGCCATGGGTCCTTGTATATACTCAACCGGCTCGTTAAGCGCTTCTCCCCCGGTCAGCATATATGTTTTATATGTCATGTATTTACAGGCATCCTGACTATCAATCCAGGAACCGCCAAAAGGCCATCCCGTGCCGGTAGCCATATCCACACCCATATTAAGGCGGCCGGTCTCATCAAGAGTGTGCCCTAACATCATTATAAACTCTTCGCTAAGAAAATCAATAAATTGGTCCTCGTAATCCTTTACGCCGTAAATAGGGGTAATTTCCACACCACCGAGTCCGGCATCGCGATATTCCTCAAGTAAAACCGTCAGGTCATCCTCATTAACAATATTCCCCTGCCACCACCAGCGTGTCCAGGGTTTATTTTCTTCGGTCACTTCCGGCCATGCAATACTCTGTTCGCTTTCCCTGCAGGATAACACCGCAAAAGCAGACAAACAAAAAACAATAATTAACACTCTGTACCTGTACAAGAATCGTTTCATGATAATGCAGTTCATATCATAATTTAATAATCCTGTACCAAATATAATATTATAATATCATTATAACAGGTAAAGGGAAAATATGCCCGCAAAGGGCAATATACTACCATTGATCATGTTAAACGAATCCCCGGCATTATTAAAATTTGGCAGCCGTCTTACATGAAAGTATGTTTACCGAATGATAATTACGTATTGTGAAAAAATATGTATCCTGATTTAATTATTTTTTCTTCCCTATTATCAGATTCAACAAAAACAAAAGAACAATTGCACCGATAACACCTGTCAGTATAGCTCCAATCCATCCTGTACCCAAATTAACACCAATCAGGCCTAAAAGCCAGTAACCAAGGAACCCACCGAGAATACCTACAATAATATTCCAAAGTATACCAAGGCTGCCGCCTCTATAGATTATACTTGCCAGCCATCCGGCTGCTGCACCAATGAGAATTGTACCGATAATTTCCATTTTTTTAGTTTTAAATGAATAATACAAGATCAGAACATCATTCATATTTAATGAATGCCTCGTGCAAAATACGTTCGTTAATTATAAAACAAGTTACAAAAAAATTCTAATTATTGTCTATCCATAATGATTTATTTGCTACGTCAGGCTTATCCAAAAAAAACAGGATAAGAACATCCCCTTCGTTAAAACCATTTCTTTCTTTTAAAATAGACGATCATAATGAAAAGTGCAATTATTATAACCAGCCATACTGCAGGGTATCCGTACTTCCACTGCAATTCCGGCATATTACTGAAATTCATGCCGTAAATACCTGCAATAAAGGTTAATGGTATAAAAACCGTGGCTACTATGGTAAGGGTTTTCATGACCTGATTCATTCGATGGCCTTGTACCGAAAAAAACAGGTTTATGCTGCTCTCTAATGATGACAAGATGCTATCGCATCTATCCATCAGTGTCAGACAAAGATCTTTGATCTCTAAAAAGTATTTTATATGTCTATTTTCAATATATTTGTTTTCTTCCCTTTCGATATTCACTGCAAATTCCTTTATCGGCAGGATGTTTTTTTTGACAAAATGAACAAACTTCCTGTTATTTTCAATATCCTCCAACACAGATGGTGAAGGCTCTGATCCCGAATTCACAAAATTCAGTTTTTCAACATCATCATCTATTATTTCCAGTGTTTTGAAATAATTATCAAGAAGCGATTCCAGCATTGTATACAATAATACATCTGGGCCCGTTTCCCTCAAAACACCTTTGTTTTCCCTAAGTCTGAACCTCAGGTGGTCAAAGTGGTCGGCCTTTCTTTCCTGGAATGAGATCAAAAAATTGTTTCCGAAAACAAAACTGATTTGTTCAGTAGTCATTTCAAAATCAGAAGGAACCGTAGTTTTTAATGTTAGAAAATTAAAATCATCAAATTCCTGAAATTTGGGTCTTTGATTAACATCCAGAATATCCTGAATAACCAAATTATGGATCCCGTATTTTCTGCAAATTGATGCTATGGAATCAGGATCACTCAGGCCGTGTATATTAAGCCAGTAGTTAAATTTATTATCGTCAAAAGTCTCAACCTCAGAGACCGGGATATTATATGTATCTTTACAATCATCCTTATTGTATTTGAACAATTGAATATCCAAACCGTCAACAGTCCTGGTACCCGTGAATACAAACCTGCCAGGGTCATTTTTTTTCCTGTTTAACAGTTGATAATTTTTGAAATATTTCATGGCGTCAACATTTTTATGAAATAAATTTACCCCCCGGATTATTCATGACCTTCCCCGAGCCGGTATTCAATAATTTTCTTTTTCGGATCAAAAGAAGCGAGATCATCCAGGCCAAGCGACCTGACAGCTATCTTTATGATCTCTTCATCAGAGATCCCAACTGAAAGTTTCTGCTTCTTCAGAAAATATTTCCCTGCATCGAGCATTGCCTGTAAAGGAACGAGACCAATAATCTCGGAACCCGTGACCCTTAGTCCGCGCGATTCCGCCCGCTGACAGGCAGCTTCGAAAACCTCATGCATTGATGTTACTGTTATATCGGTAAGGTTAAAGGAAAGCTGGGCAATTCCGTATTCACTGATATACCAGCCAATACCTTTTACACATTTGAGCATCCCCGGCTCATAAAGCGGATTGCCTTTATCATCCTTTAGTATTTTACCGTTGAGTTTTCCACCTTCGCGTTTTAGCCGGCCTTTTTCACGAATATCAAAAGCAATAGCATTGGCACCGTGGATGGAGGTAGTATTCAGGTTTATGTTATAAGCAATCAGAAAATTACGTGCACCTACGGCAGTAGCTCCTGAACGGGCCACGCTGTCAGTAAATTCTACGGGTCCGAAATCAGGACCCCAGTCATCTGAAGGCAGCCTGTATGATAAACCTTCGTATTCACCTGAACGGCAACTGGCCAGATTTTTTCGTTTTTCCTCCCGTGCAGCATACTCATAGCAATATATGGGGATACTCAATTCCTTCCCTATGCGCTCCGCCAGTTTCCAGGCATATTCAACCGTTTCCTCCATGGTAATATCAGAAACCGGCACCAAAGGCAAAACATCGGTAGCGCCAAAACGTGGATGCACGCCTTTATGCTTTCGCATGTCAATAAGTTCCTGTGCTTTCTTAACAGCCTTAAAGGCTGCTTCACATACCTCATCGGGGCCTCCTGCAAAAGTAACTACCGTGCGGTTAGTCGCGTTCCCCGCCTCAACATCAATCAATTTCACACCCTCTGTTGCCTCTATCTCTCCTGTTATCTTTCTTATGATGGTCATATCATTCCCTTCACTGAAATTGGGAACACATTCAATGATTCTTTTCATAAGACAGTCCTTTCCCCAGCCGGATTATTAATAAGTGTCTGTCCATAAAGTCCCATTTGCCGCGTTAAGCTTGTCCGAAAATTGCTCATTTACGACTAGTAAACTCCGCGTTTTCGTACCGCGCGAGCCTTGCAAATGAAACTTTCTGAACAGACACATGGCCAATTAAACATTTTGCCAACATTATTGACAAACACTAAGAGTTTATTGACAGACTCTAAATAAACAGATCATCCCATATAAAAAACTTCCTCAAGTGGTATTGATACCGGTGAATTATCTGAATTTGTCTCCATAATATCGGCCATATACGCCCACCATTTTTGTACTATCTCTGTCTGACCTAAATCCTGAGAGCCGCCTTCACCTTCAACCTTCTGAACGGCAAAAAGGGTGTTTGTCTCTTCATCGAGAAAGATTGAATAATCCCGCACACCCGAATCATGCAGCAGCTTTTTCAGCTCGGGCCAGATCGCGGCATGGCGTTTTTTATATTCCTCTTTCATCCCGGGATTAAGTTTCATCTTAAATGCTAAGCGTTTCATAATAAATTATATTTAGCTACATATTATGTTTATCTATTCATGATCAATAATCACGGTAACGGGCAAGGATATATCAGCACCGATGCCAACCCATAATATACCCTCTTCATCATAGCTCCATTGTCCCTCGGATTCTTCCGCTCTGATATTGTTAACAGAAACCTTTTCCGGTTTGTCAGCAGCATGTATCTTCATCAACCATGAGCGTTCAGGCACCCGGTAGTTTCCTTCCGGGGTGTTGATCACAATTTCCGTTGCCTTGTCCTTTCCGGTGCAGGTTATGCGGGTTATGGCATAATTGCCGTTTTTGTATTCCAGTGAAAGGCCATCATCATCGTACAACCCGAATGAGGAGGTACCCGCGGGATATATATCCAGTGTTACCAGATCAAGAGGCTTTTCTCCCACATAATTCATATCGGGCTGCATAGGGATTATCGCACCGGCTTTCACATAAAGGGGCAATTTATCTAAGGGTGTGGTTACATTAATGTATCTGCCGCCTTCTGTTTTTTCACCGGTAAAGTAATCATACCATACTCCTTTGGGCAGGTATAAAGCGCGGGTTTTGGCTGCCTTAACCGTTACAGGACATACAAGAAAATCATCACCAAAAAAGTACTGATCATCAATGGAATAAGTATTTCTGTCATCGGGATATTGAAGCACCAGGGCCTGCATCACCGGCTTACCCGTGAGATACATCTGGTAAAAATTCGAATATAAATAAGGTATCAGCCGGTAACGGAGCTTATCGTACCGTGTAAAGATCTGTAGTGCTTCTTCGCCATAATTCCATGGTTCCTTATAATGCGGGTGTTCCATGCCAAAGAGCATGGCTATCGGACTGAACATTCCAAACTGGCACCAGCGAATATAAAGCTCGGGATCGGCAACATGTTCAAAGCCGCCCATACAATGGGTCCATGCGCCTACTCCCGAAAGGCTGATATTAATACCGCCACGGATCACAGGGGCAAAATACTGCCATTCAGAAGGCCAGTCACCGGCAAATATAAAAGGATAACGCTGAATACCCGCGTATCCTTCACGGGCATGGTTCATCCCGCGAACACCTGTATATTCCTGAAACTTTTTATAAGGAGCACGGGCATAAGCAACAGGGAATAAATTATGTAATTTTCCTATGTCTTCTCCCTGGGGACCTGCCATATCACTTTCATTTGCTTTATGTCCGAAAGCACTTCCTTCATCAATCTTAACAAACTTACATCCCATCTCAGCAAGAGGTTTCAACCCGTTCTCCCACCACCAGTCCACAGCATCATCTTCAAAATAATTAATAAGCTCGCCCGGTTCACCATTCTCAGGATAGGTTACGCCCGCCTCCTGTGCCTGATCCCTCAAATTTCTGAAATTACCGTTATCAATCCTCGGCCTGATATGCAAGCCCACGGCATTAATATCCTGTGCATAAAGACTATCAAACAATGCCTGTGGATCAGGAAAACCCGGCATGCGCCATTCAAAGCTCGTACCACCCTTTCCGCTGATCTTGCCAAATATCCGCCAGGTAGAGTCAAGGTGAAGAATATCCAGGGGAATACCCAGCCGCCGGAATGTTCTGGCCAGCTCAACCACATACTCCTGGGAAGTAAGATGTTCATAACACCAGGTTCCGCCACTATATGTTCCTACATGTAATCCCATGGCATACCTGGGCAACAGGGGAGTTGTACCTGTTAACGCGGTATATTTTTCAATAATATCAGTCAGGGCAGGACCTAAAATGAAATAGTAATCCAGCTCACCTCCTCCGGCAGAAAAAGTATACCTGCCAGCGGATGTATTTCCCATATCCCAGGTTGTTTTCCATGCATTATGAAAGAATATGCCATAACCCCGTGTGCTCATAAAAAAGGGTATGGGTGAGTAGTTCGATTCCAGAATATTGTACGCACCTACTTCATGCGAATAACCCCTGCCCCTTCCTACATTGAGCTCAACTCTTTTGCCCAGTTGATCAATAAAATCCATCCGTTCACCAAAACCAAAAAAATGTTCGCCGGCTAACAGCATTTTCGTGCATATGGGATTTTCATCAGCATATTGCATACTGCTCTTTTCATCAATGTCTGAATTAAGAATCTTCCCCGCCGAATTGTAAAAAGAAACATGAAAAGGTGATTTTGTAACTATGACTTTAAGCCTTTCGGTTTCAATGAAGCAGGCGGAATCATTTTCAGAAAAAGTATACTTAACAGAAGGCCAGCTGCGCATGGTTACCATCCAGTCTTCAGGGGGCTGAAATCCGTTAATGCCCGCCATCCTTACCCTTATCATTTCAGGAATGCATATCTCCAACCGGTAATCATTCCCATCAGCACTTATTTCTATTATATTTTCAGTTCGTTCAACGGTAAAATCAGTCTGTGCGGCAACCTGATCAGAAATAACCAATGATAATAACATCAAATACAATCCGGCAAATCGAATCATCTCTTTTTATTTATTTTAAATTATTATGAATAAATCTCATTTGATTTGAAAATACACTCAATACCACTAATACCCCGGATCACCTGATGATCTCGTGAAGTAGCCATTCATCGGGATTCAACAGTTTGTCAAGCACAACACCTGACACCTTGAAAACTGTTCCATGGCGGATACCTTCCGGAAAAGATACCGAATCGGATATGTCCGTCCAGTTTTCCATATCCTGTGATCTCACAGCACCAAAACGGTTTTGCCGGTATTTATCGAAGTAAACATATACATAGGAATCAACTTCCAGTGCTGTCGGACCCTCAGCCCAATAATCCCCGGTAATGGGTTCAGATACTTCTGCAGGATAAGGGCCTGCCGGATCGGAGGAGGATGTAACACGTATGTTCTTTTCGGGTGGGACCGAATTTTCATTCTTTACAAACATGTAATAAATGTCATTCTGCTCCAAAATGGTGACATCAATAACACTGAAATCAGGATTGAAAAACATCTGTGTTTCGCTAAAATTTTCGAAATCGGAAGTAGTGGTATAATACATCCTGTGGTTCAGCCCCTCTTCACTTTCACTCGTATTTACTTCCGAGTGCCTTCCAGGGATAGTGGTAGCCCAGAAGATCAGAAATTGTTCGTTTCCCTCGTCATAGAATAGCTCCGGTGCCCAGCAGTTCTTTGCCTCAGGCTCATGCTCCATCACAGGTATGGCCTTTTGCTCCGACCAGTTGATAAGATCTTCAGACGAGGCATGCCCAATATGCCTGTCCCACCAGCCGGTGGTCCATACCATATGAAATGTCCCATCAGGCCCCTGGATAATGCATGGATCACGCATCAGCTTATCTTTCCCTACATCAGGGATTAAAAAAGAATTCCCGTCATTAAGAGCTTCCCATTGAAGGGCATCCCGGCTGTATGCCAGGTGAAGACCATCTTCGCCGTTTCCGGTAAAATAGGAAAAAATTAAAGCTTCTTCCATATTCTGCTGGCAGGATAACAATAAAAATACTGCAATAAAAAAAGTTGTAACTCTCATATTAAATATGATTTTGGAAAGCTAAATATAACACAAATCCTTCATAGGCGCAAGAATTGTTGCCACAACACAAGCCCTAATTATCACCCCGCGGTAGTTCAATATCTTCTCAGGAGGAAGTTAACAAATAAACAATCGGAAATAAACCGGTATAATCCCTGCTTACAATGGAACCTTCTGAACAGGCACTAAATAGAGTCTGTCAATAAACTCGCGGTGTTTGTTCAGAATGTTCGAGATCAAGGCGCGTGAACCGAACGAAGTGAGCTCTTGAACTCAATTTTAAATGAGCTCTTGAACTCAATTTTAAATGAGTTCAAGAACTCACTTTTAAAAGTGAGCTCTTGAACACCTTTAAAAATTATTAACGTTGTGAAAAACATTTTAAACCGCGGTATACTAAAGTATTTGAGGATTTAAAATGTGAGCAGCAACGCGGATATCGGACATTATGGACAGACACTAAGTAGTAATAACTGTGACCCTCCTATCGTGTCAGACTGTCAATCTTTGAAACCGGAATGGTATTTACCATTTTAAGCACATCGCTTTCATTATCAAAACCCGTGCAATTAAAGGTCAATAATGAGCCGCCAAAGGGGATCTGGATATCATAGGAAACATTTTCCCCGTCATCATCATTTCTTTGCATAAGGCCCTTGTACCCGTCAATTTTTATCCGTTTCTGCCCGGAATCGCCGCTCATTGCTCCTATAAGAGGCATGGAAAGTATACTGTTTATGCTTGCCAGCATAGGCGAATCGCTTACGATCAGGATCTCTGCGTATTTTTGGCTCTCCGCCGAACCGTAATCCCGGTTCACATATAAGCCCCCGGCCCCCGAAGAGTTGCCTGTTACATTGTCCTGTCCGGAATTAAACTGAAGTCCGCCCATTTCTTCGGGCATAATAGCCAGAATTTTCTTCCCCACGATCATATCAAGCTCATGCAGGGCTTCCTCAAGGGCAAATCTTGTGTCATCCAGATTTTCTTTTTTATAAGCCGCTTTTGCTTCATCCAGTTTACCTTCAACATCCTGTGAGAAGGAGAAAGATAACAAACCTGTGATAAGCAGGACTGTCAGTGATATAATTTTAATTTTGTTCATGATTCTTATACTTATTGTTCTCCTAACTGTTTTTTTATACTATCGATACTAAACTCATTTGCCGCATCAATGATCTCATGCTCATTTTCAAAATTTATACCCTGCAAAACAAAGAGTGAAGACTGACCGAAAGGTATGCTTAGCTGATATCCTGAATAATCATCGTATTCAATTACTCCCTGGTATCCCTGTACATTTACCTGCTTATATTCCTGATCCTCACCTGATGAATAGGTCCCCGAACTGATATACATATTCACTGCAGTAAGCAGCTGTGAATTATTGGTAATATCCAGATTAAGTTCCTGATCACCTTTTGCATACTTTCGCTCAATACTCAGACCCACAAAACCAATCCCGGAGCTGGTTACCATATCCGAATCATCCTGTTTTTCCAGTCCGTTTACCGAAGCGGGAAGTAACTCCAGTACTTTTTCGCCTATTTCCATTTCTACACCCAGTAAGGCCTGCCGTATGGCATGCCGTGATTTGCTGTATTCCTTTGATGTGTATGAACCGGAAGCTGCTTCGATCTGCGCGATTACATCCGGGGCTGTTTCAGTGAGCCCGCTACCACGTTTGTTTTCAATGTTACCTGTACCGGAAGGATCAGATGAATTCGAACTATTTTTCTTTTCATTCTCATCCTTATTAAAGATCTCGTCAAGGATCTTATCTTCAGTACGGTTCTGCAGTTTTCTTAATACACGCTGGCCGTACAACTCACCTGTAAACGCGGTTAATACGATCAAGGTCAGTACCATTAAAATAACTCTCTTCATAATGAAAAATAATTAAGAATTAAACGTCTGAAAAATAAACAAAAAAACCATTCATAATACATAAGTGATAAAATAAATATTTGCTTTTTATACTTCCAACTGGTAATACGGTATTTTCCAATACATACCCATCGAACTCAATAGTTGATTAATTGTTTTATAATATATCAGTTTATTAACAGGCTCTAACAAACTGCCGGTAAAATAGTTTATCAGAAATACCATATTCCGGAACAGATGACAGAACATCCTAAACGTAGCACCAAACACCCTGAAGATCAACCGGGCGATAAAAATTTACTTATTGCATCGGCCCTTAACCTTACAATTACGATAGCCGAACTGATCGGTGGTGTTTTATCGAACAGCCTTGCCCTGCTCTCTGATGCTGTGCATAATCTCGGGGATACCATCGCTGTTGCAATTGCATACATTGCAAATCGCATTGGCAGAAAAAAGTCCACTTCGAAGAAAACCTTCGGATACAAAAGAATCGAAATACTGGCAGCATTATTCAATGCAGTTGTGCTTGTTGTCATAATTGTTTTTCTCTTCAGGGAGGCCTGGATACGGCTGAATAATCCTGAACCCATCAAAGGCATGATTATGTTCATCGTGTCTGTAACCGGACTTCTTGCAAATTTATTTGCTGTCCTGCTCCTTAGAAAAGAATCGGGAAAAAATATCAATATACGTGCGGCTTACCTGCATTTGCTCGGTGACACGATATCTTCCGTGGCAGTGATCATTGGCTCACTGTTCATTGTTTTTTTTCAGATATACTGGATTGACCCCCTGATCACTGTATTTATCGGTTTATATATTTTAAAAGAAACATTCGCTATTCTTCGTGAAACGGTGGATATACTTATGCAGGGGACACCAAAAGGGCTTGATCTTGATGAGGTGATAAATGCACTTGAACAATTCCATTCCATTGATGATGTACATCATGTGCATGCCTGGAACCTGAATGACTCACAAATACATTTTGAATGCCATGTTAATCTGAAAAACGATTTACAGGTTAGCGAATCAACATTAATTCTTCAACAGATCGGGGATCATCTGAAAAAATATTTTCATATAGATCATATTACGATTCAATTTGAACACCAGAGATGTCCTGACAAAAACGGATATAATAAACCCTGCTAATAAGTCCTGCAGTTTGTAAATAGTGTCTGTCCATAAAGTCCCATTTGCCGCGTTACGCTTGTCCGAAAATTGCACATTTACGACTGGTAAACTCCGCGTTTCCGGACCGCGCGAGTCTTGCAAATGGAACTTTATGAACAGACACATGGTCAATTAAACATTTTGCCCGGTTGTTAAACCAGGGGGATCGAATATAACTTTTATAAAGTTCCGCGGATTACGCATATAATAAGAATCACAGATCATCATTTTACGGAATTTTAGCTAAATTTGCCGCTTTATATGCAGAAATTATACTATTATAAAAGTAACTCATATTGATTACTGTACATTTTTTAAAACCATAACATAATGAGTAATAAAGCAATACTTATCATCCTTGACGGATGGGGAATAGGAAATAAAGGCAAGGGTGATATAATTTATCATGCCAAAACTCCCAATATGGACCGCGTTATGAGCGAATACCCGTCTGCACAATTACTGACATTCGGAGAAAATGTAGGTTTGCCGGAAGGCCAGATGGGAAATTCGGAAGTGGGGCATTTAAACATCGGTGCAGGACGTGTTGTATATCAGGACCTGGTAAGGATCAACCTTGCCATCAAAGATAACAGCATAGCACAAAATAAAACACTTACATCAGCATTTGAATATGCACGCGAAAATAACAAGGCAGTTCATTTCCTCGGGCTGATAGGCCCGGGCGGGGTGCATGCCCAGAGCAAGCATCTTTATAAACTGTGCGATCTCACGAAAGATCATAAACTTAACAAAGTATATATTCACTGCCTTACCGACGGACGGGATACGGATCCGAAAAGTGGCTTCGGATATGTTAAAGAACTTACAGAACACCTTAAATCATCAAACGGCAGGATAGCATCACTGATCGGCCGTTATTACAGTATGGACCGTGACAAACGCTGGGAAAGGATCAGGGAAGGCTATGACCTTATGGTCAAAGGTAAAGGGAAACCTTCAACTGATGTGCTG
>Ga0307421_1001601_pt1 | contig 13503 bp, 13 predicted proteins | sample SalMarWE160270MG_FD_202163 | JGI IMG/M metagenome (GOLD analysis project Ga0307421, IMG submission 202163) | Salt marsh sediment microbial communities from the Plum Island Ecosystem LTER, Massachusetts, United States - WE1602-70 | ecosystem: Environmental > Aquatic > Marine > Intertidal zone >...
TTGGTGGCCATGATGTCGAGCTCGATGCCTGAGGTGGAGACCACCTCAAGAACGTCACGGCCCGGTGAGGAGGACACCAGGGTGGCTCCGGAGGTGTAGTTGAGTTGGCCTTCACCGTCGTAGAGGACCACGTAGCGCCCGGCGGGCCGGATGGGTAGCGGACCCCACAGCATGGTGGTGCGCGCTATCTGGTTGGGTTGCAGGGAACGCACCCAGCCGTGCTCATCCAGATCCAGCGCCCGTCCGTCATTCCATACTGGAGCCTGGTCTGGTGCCCAGGGTGTGCCCGAAATCCACGGCGCCGACGCCTTGAACACGTCAACCAGCGACCACGCCGCATAATTGGCGAACACCTCCAGATTCGTCCCCAAAAACGAAGCCGGCGGCAACTCCCAGCCTTCGTCGCCCGGCTGCAGCACAGTGATCGGCGGCAGGCCCTCCTGATCACACCCCGGCTGTTCGCAGTTCGCGCTGCCGTTGTTGGTGCTGGTTGTTGGGTCCGGTCCGGATTGCCCACAGGCTCCGATCAAGAGGAGCAGGGCCGTCAGCAGGATCGCCGGACGAGGGCGTCTTTTTGTTGAGCGCGTCGGTGTCATGGGATCCGTGGAGATGAACGATCGAGGCCGGCGGCCAGTGTACCCCTGGGGGTGTACTGGAGATCGCCAACGCCGGCCGAGCCCTTTTCGGACCGAAAGTCCAGAATCGCGATTATCACCGTTCCACCGCTCTGCATTCTGCAATCTGCGTTCGGCAGTCTGCCTCCCCGAAATCCGCGATCCGCCGTGCCCCGCCCCGTACCCTCTCCTCATGCATGATGTCGGCAAGCGCCCGTTGCCGTCGGAGATGGATCGGTGGGGAATCCCGCGCTGGGTGATGCGGCTGGTCTTCATCCTGGCCGGGGTGGTGGTGACGCTATTTGCCGCCTATCACATCCTGCGGCAGCTGCGCAGCTTGATCGTCATGCTGGTGTTCGCCATGTTCCTTTCCATCGCGCTGGAACCCGGTGTCAACTACCTCCACCAGAAGGGGTGGCGGCGCGGCCTGGCCACCGGTGCCATGTTCCTCGTCGTGCTGGTGGTGTCGGGGCTCTTCATCGGCTTGATGATCCCGCTCATCGTTGACCAGGTGAGCACGTTCATCGATCGGCTTCCGGGCTACATCGACAAGGCGGGTGAGTTGGCTCAGCGGTGGTTTGGATTCGAGTTTTCCAGTGATCGTGTCCGCGAGGCGTTTACCGATGCCAAGATCAATCTCGCCGACTTCGCCAACGATGTGGCGGGGAGTGTGTTCGGCTTTGGGGCAACGTTGCTGGCCACCCTGTTCCAGCTTCTGACCATCGGGCTCTTCACCTTCTATATGACCGCCGAAGGACCAAAATTGCGGCGGGCGATTTGCTCGCTGCTTCCACCGGAGAAACAACGTGAGGTGCTGCGCGTTCTCGACATCGCCATCCAGAAGACCGGCGGTTATTTCTACTCCCGGGCCCTGCTGGCCCTTATCGCCTCCGCGCTGGCCTGGGCGGTGTTCTCCGTCATCAACCTCCCCTTCGCTTTGGCACTGGCGCTGTGGATGGGCCTTCTGTCCCAATTCGTCCCGGTGGTGGGGACCTACATCGGTGGGGCCCTGCCCCTTCTGATTGGCCTTTTCGAGGGATGGCAAGAGGCGCTGGTGGTGCTGGCCTTCATCGCCCTGTACCAGGTCGTTGAGAACTACTTCCTCGGCCCGAAGATCACCGCCCGCACCATGGCGCTGCATCCGGCGATCGCCTTCGGTTCCGTGATCGCCGGCGCCACCCTTCTAGGTGTTCCGGGGACGCTCATGGCGCTGCCGGTGGCGGCCACGTTCCAGGCTTTTGTCAGCACCATCTTGCGGCGTCATGAAGTGGTCGAGTCGTATCTGACCGAAGAGGAGGAGGAAGAAGAAGAACCGGCGAAAGTGTAGAGAACTCAGGATTCAGAGTCGGTACAACGCGCTTCTCACAATCCCAAATTCTTCATTCTGCATTCTGAACCCTGAACTCTCCTACGGCGCCAGTGCGTCGGGCTCCACCGCAAACAGTCTTTCCGCTCCTGCCGTGACACTCCCCACCAGACCTGCCGCCGTGGGCAGGACGTGGTCGGCGTAGAAGCGGGCCGTTGCCAGTTTGGCCCTGTAGAACTTGTTGTCCCCATCTTCCAGGTGGCGCTTCGCCGCGAGCGCGGAGAGGCCGTGAGCCCAGCCGCCGGCGGTGATGCCGACCATCTCGAGGAAGGGAGTGGCGCCGGCGAGGGCATCATTTGGGTTCTCCATCAGGCGCCCGCCGAGGTGGAGCCCGGCGTCTTCAACCGCGTCGATGGCGTAGCCGAGCCGATCCCCGATGGGGGCGAGGTCTTCGGATCGGGACAACTCTCCGGCCACATCGCGCATCTCCGCCAGAAGCGAGGCCACGGCCGCACCGTTGCGCATGGGCAGCCGGCGAGCGACCAGGTCCAGGGCCTGGATCCCGTTGGTGCCTTCGTAGATGGGGGCGATGCGGGCGTCGCGGAACCACTGGGCCGCTCCGGTCTCTTCGATGTACCCGACGCCGCCGTGAATCTGGATGCCGAGTGAGGTGAGGGTGACACCGAGGTCGCTACCCCAGGCCTTACACACCGGAATGAGAATCGAGGCGCGTTCTCCGGCAGCGGCGCGTCTATCGGCGTCGGGGTGGTGCCAGGAGAGGTCGATGGTCTCGGCGGTCTTGTACATGACGCCGCGCATGGCTTCGATCTGGCTCTTCATGAGCATGAGCATGCGGCGCACGTCGGGATGCTCGACGATGAGGCTCGACTCGGTCTTGGGGGCGCCGACGGCACGACCCTGCCTTCGCTCCAGGGCGTAGGCGAGTGATTGCTGGAAGGAGCGTTCGGCGACGGCCAGGCCCTCCATACCCACATGAAGCCGGGCGTTGTTCATCATGGTGAACATGGCCTTCAGTCCCTGGTTCTCCTTCCCAATGAGGTAGCCGACTGCACCCCCCTCGTCGCCGAAGGAGAGTATGCAGCTGGGGCTGGCGTGGATGCCGAGCTTGTGCTCGAGTGAAACGCAGGTGATGTCGTTGCGTTCGCCGAGGCTTCCATCGACGTGGGGGATGACCTTGGGAACGACGAAGCAGGAGATGCCCTTGGTCCCGGGAGGAGCCTCTGGTGTGCGGGCCAGGACCAGATGGATGATGTTCTCGGCCAGATCGTGATCGCCCCAGGTGACGAAGATCTTGTTCCCGGTGATGCGGTAGCTGCCGTCGTCGGCCGGCACGGCCTTGGCCGTGAGTGCGCCAAGGTCGCTTCCGGCCTGCGGCTCGGTGAGCACCATAGTTCCGGTCCACTCTCCGGTCACGAGTTTGGGCAGAAAAAGGGCTTGCTGTTCGGGGGTGCCGAAGAGCATGAGAAGCTCGTTGGCCGCGAAGGTGAGCATGGGACACAAGGAGAAGGCCATGTCGGCCGAGGTGAGCATCTCGGCGACGGCGAATCCCATAACGAATGGCATGGCGCCGCCGCCCCACTTCTCGGGAAACGCCACGCCGGGCCAGCCTGCCTCGACAAGGCGGCGGTAGGCGGCGGCGTAGCCGTCGGGTGTGATCACGCCGCCGTCGGGGGTCCGTTGCGACCCCTGGGCGTCGGCGTTGCGAGCCAGGGGGGCAATGACGTCGGCGATGAATCGGCCCGCCTCCTCGAGGGCACCGTCGACTATTGCGGGATCGGCATGGGGAAACGCCCCCGTGGAGCGGAGTGTTTCGAAGTCGACGATGTCGCCGAGGACGAATTGGATGTCTCGAACCGGGGGTTGGTATTCACTCATGGGGCTCCTCCGTGTCTGGCGCAGCCCGCAGCGTAGAGCCTGGTGCCGGGTCTGAATCAAACGCGAGAGATGCCCGCCGGCGGGCGGGCATCTCTCTTGGGGGCGGTTGCGGCTTTGGGGGACCGGGAGCTGCCGCCCCTGCGGGGAGTGTCTGTCGTCAAGAACCTTGGTGCAGCTGGGCCTGGTCGCCTTGCTGGATTCGGTTCTGGTTCATGTCACCCGAATGGGTTTGGGTCTGCGTCTGGCTCTGTTCGTCCGACTGCGTCTGCATCTGGGTCTGGTTCTGCTGGCCCTCTAGATCCTGGCCCTGCTGGTTCTGGTTCTGCTGGCCCTCTAGATCCGGGCCCTGCTGGTTCTGGTTCTGCTGGCCCTCTAGATCCTGGCCCTGCTGGTTCTGGGTTTGGGTCTGGGCCTCATCGCTCTCGAGCTCGATCCGAATACGGGCCCGCTCTCGGATCTGGGTCTCGACTTGGTCGAGTTCGTCTTCGCCGACGAAGTTGCGCTCGATGAAGTTGTCGACGGAGTCGGGAAGTATGTTGGAGGCGCCCACGCCGGCGGTGGCTGCTGCCACTGCGGCGGTGCCGATGACGATCTTTCCGATGAGTGTTGAGAACAATCCTGCAAACACGGTTCTTCTCCTCCAGGTAGCCGGGGAGCGCCGGCTCGGGACCGGGGATGGGACCGGAAGGCTGACGGCTGTCTGTGCAGCGCGCAGCACATGGGTTCCGGCTGTCTCCGGGTCGACGGATGCCGTTGCCTCCTGGCGGATGCGTTTGATGACTCCGGCCCAGGCTTCGAGGCCGGGTGTTTCCCTGTCTGCGAGGAGAGCCTCGACGTTCTTGTCGCTGAGGGGCTCGAAGTCTTTCATGACACCCTCGTTACCGTCGGCGTGGCTCACAGGGGTACGCCTTCCGTCTCGATGATCTCGCGCAGCCTTTCCAGGCCGCGGCGCTGCAGGGCCTTCACCGCTCCAGGCCGTTTGCCCATGGTGTGGGCGATCTCGTCGATGGTGAGATCACCGAGCAGGCGTAGCAGCAGAACCGTCTGCTGACCCGGGGTCAGCCGGCCCAGTAGCTTCACGGTGCTCTCGGTACCCAGGTTCTGGAGGGCCTCCTGCTCCACATCGCCGCCGGGGCCACCACCGCGGTCGATGTCATTCGGCTCCACCGGGCGGCGGGAGCGGTAGCGCCGCTCGTCGATGAGGCGATGGTAGGCAATGGTGAAGACCCAGGAACGGAAGGATCGGGCATCGCCCCTGAACGAGCCGATGTTGCGGGCCACCTGGACAAACACCTCGCCGAGCAGGTCCTCGGCCTCGACGGCACCTCGGCTCTTGAGATACCCGAGCACGGGCCCGGCCAGGTCACGGTAGAGGCGCGACCAAGCCCATTCGGCACCGGCCTGGGCGGCCTCGACCGTCGCTCTGAACTCAGCTGGTTCCACGATGTATTGGCTCTTTCCTTGTTACCGATGGATTCTTGGGCTTGGTTACGCACCGAGTCGAGGGATCCGGCATCAATCGGGTGATCCGGGTCTCGTTTTGAGCTCTTCCACCAGGTGTCGGACCCGGCTCTCGATGTCGTCACGCACTGTGCGCACAAGATCCATCTCGGCGCCGTGAGGTTCGGCGACGTCCCAGTCTTCGTAGCGCTTTTCGGGGAATAGGGGGCACTCGTCGCCGCAGCCCATTGTGATTACCACGTCGGCGCTCCGCAGCATGTCCTCATTCCAACGGCGGGGAGTCGCCGTACCCAAGTCGATGCCGGCCTCGGCCATGGCGGCGACCGCGGCCGGGTTGATGTGTTCGGCAGGATCTGCGCCGCCGGAGAGCACCGTGACCCAATCGCCGGCGAGGTGATGCAGCCAGGCCGCCGCCATTTGGGAGCGGCCGGCGTTGTGCACACATAGGAATAGCACGGTGGGCCTGTTGCTGTTCATGGGCTGCCTGCGTGGGGTTCCCCATCTCAGCAGACCCCCCGCGGTACCGTCCTTTCATGGCGAGGGAGATCGTGTTTGTTTGTACCGGGAACATATGCCGTTCTGCCATGGCGGAGGCGATGGCCAGGAGTCGGACCGGCCCGGAGTCTGGGGTGAATTTCGGCAGCGCCGGTCTGTACTCGCTTGATGGCGCCCCGGCGGCATCGAACGCGATAGAGGCGGCGGCCGAGATTGGTGTTGATGTCACGCCGCATCGGGCTCGCGGGCTCAGTCGGAAGGTCGCCGAGAGCGCTGATGCCATCTACGTGATGACCGCTTCGCACCGTGTTGCCCTGCTGGCCATGGAGCCGGCTCTTGGGGGGAAGGTTGAGCTGCTCGATCCCGGCGGGGAGGACATTGGCGATCCATACGGCCGTGATCTCGAGGCCTATCGACGGGCACGGGACCAGATTGTCAAGGCCCTAGACGCCCGGCTTGAAGACTGGAAGAGCTAGGCCACATTCGCAACGAGCGCGGAGTGTGAGCGGCCCGATGAGGTGTCCGCTCCGCAGCCGAGACCTAGCGATCCGTGCTGTGCCGGGCGTTGCGCCGGCGCCACAGGGGTGGGACGACCCAGGTCAGCAGGATGCCCAGTGCCGCTCCGCCGATACCGATTCCGGCGTAGACCTTGGCCGCCGTGGTCTGGATGCAGGCGTGTCGTGCCGCGTCGGTGTCTTCAAACGCGCAGGGGAGGCCGACTGCGATGAAAAACCCGAGCAGCAAGAGGATGGTGACGGTGATTTGCAGAGTTATCCGGATGCCTTGAGGCATTGGCTCTCCAGGCGGCCGGGCCGGCCGACGACGGAGCTTGGGGGCGATGCTGATGGCGAGAGCGCCGGCAGCAAAGAACGATCCCATGATCCACAAGAGCATCCCGTAGCCCAAGGTGATCAAGCGCCACTCCTGTTTCGAGAAGGCGAACGACGCCAGGTTGACCAGAGGAAGGATGGCGGCGGCGGCGATCGTCACACCGGCCAGTACCCTCAGCCAAACCGGGACACTGCCCGTTGCCGGTGGTTCGGCCGCGGGCCAGAGGAGAATGGCGAGTGCTACCACTCCCAGGGCCGCCGCCGAGATCATCACGGCGAGGCTGGTGAACGCGGGCGCCGAGCCTACCCAATAGAGATCGCTGGCGAGCAGTTGATTGAGACCCCTTGCGCCTGCGGCGGTGAACAGGTCCCATCCGGATGTGGTATCTCCTAGCACCGACTGCAGCCAGGGTAGGAACGTGCTCAAGGCGGCCAGGCCGGCAAGGGGAAGGGCGGCAGCGGCAAAGCCGCGTCGCATCCGCACCGTTGTCGGCTGCAGCGTGCCCTTGTCCCTTTTTGCAGCCGGGGGAGGCGGGGGAACGGCGGCCGGAGGGGAGTCGGCCGGTGGGGGAGGGACGGCAGGCTGACGCAGCTCGCTATCGGTGTGGACGTCGGTCAGAGGGCCGCCGCAGGTGGGGCACTCGTCGGAGCCTGTGGCGGTCATTACCTGGTGACAGGCCTGGCAGTACCCGCGCCGGTACACCTCAAACTCGGCTCTGCAGAAACGACACAGCCTTGCTTCGGCTTTGATCTCGTTGCCGCAGCGCGGGCACACCTTGGCGCTGGGACTCGATGGTGGTCGGCTGCCCATGAGCACCTCCCGGTGCGGTGTTCCCTCCGGCCAAACTAGTCCTCGAGCCGGGCCGGTGAGTCTGGCCCGGCACCACGATGCAGCAGCTCGGCAAGGTGACTCGAGGTGCAGGATCGGCGCCGGGGCTCCGGCATCCGGAAGCGGCAATTGGCAGGTTCTCTGCGGATTTTGAGCGCTGATCCCATCCGCGTAGCCTCCGGGCCGCTGTGGATTCTGTCATCGAGGTGGAGCGCCTGAAGAAAACGTACGGCGACGTGATCGCCGTCGACGACGTGTCCTTCGCGGTCGACGAGGGTGAGATCTTCGGCATCCTCGGTCCCAACGGCGCCGGCAAGACCACAATTGTTGAGTGCCTCCAAGGTCTGAGGCGTCCCGATTCCGGCCGGCTGCGAGTTTTTGGACTCGACCCGGGGCGGGGCAAGCGTGAGTTGCGCGGCCGGATTGGCTCGCAGCTGCAGGAGTCGAGTCTGCCCGATCGCATTCGGGTGTGGGAGGCCCTGGACCTGTTTGCCTCACTGAGCCCGGAGCCGGCCGACTGGGAGACGCTTATCGGGCAGTGGGGCCTCGGCGACAAGCGGGATGCATCGTTCGCCAGTCTCTCCGGCGGGCAACGACAGCGACTTCTTGTGGCTCTCTCCCTGGTCAACAACCCTGAAGTCGTGTTCCTGGACGAGATGACCACAGGCCTCGATCCGGCTTCACGCCGGGTCGCCTGGGATCTTGTGGCCGCCATCAAAGCCCGGGGCACGACGGTGGTGCTGGTTACCCACTTCATGGATGAGGCGGAGCGCCTGTGTGATCGTCTGGCCATCGTCGACTCGGGCCGTGTGGTTGCCATGGGTGCACCCCAGAGACTTATCGACGAGCACGCCCCGCAGGTGCTGGTGCGCTTCAGCACCGATTGGGCCGACCTCGGTCTCCTGAGTGATCTGCAGGAGGTCGAGCGGGTGGAACGATACGGGAGCAGGGTCGAGGTGTCGGGGTCCGGTCCGGTGCTCGCGGTGGTTGCAGCCGCTCTTGTGGGCCACGGCATCCTGCCCACCGACCTTCGGGCCGAGCGGGCCAGCCTCGAAGATGTCTTCCTCGCCCTCACCGGAGGGCGTTTTGAAGAGGAGCCGGCGTCGTGAGAACCACCGCAAAGCTGGCCTTCGTCGAGCTGAAACTCTTCGGCCGGGAGCCGCTGACCGTGGTGTTCGCCCTGGCCTTGCCGCTGATCACGCTGTTTGTTCTCGGCGGTGTGTTCGGCAACGACCCCGATCCCGAGTTCTACCGGGGTTTTGGGCCGATGAACTACTACACCCCCGGCTACGTCGGCCTCGTCCTTGCCTCCATTGGATTGTTGAGTGTTCCTACCCATCTCGCCGGCAACCGCGAACGCGGCGTACTGCGGCGCTTCCGAGCCTTTTCGGTCTCGCTGTGGGCGGTCGTGGGCGCTGAGGTGCTGGTGAGCCTGTGCATCGCCGCGGTGAGCGGGTGCGTTCTCGTTGTGGCGTCGGTGATGGTGTACGACGTGAGTTGGCCTCAGTCCCCGGCCCTCTGCGTCGCCGCCTTCGGCCTGAGTTCGCTCTGCTTCGCCTCGATCGGTGTGTTGCTCGGCTCGCTGATGCCCAGCGCCCGCGCCGCCCAAGCGGGCGGCATGCTGCTCTGGTTCACCATGATGTTTGTCAGTGGGGTCGGGCCTCCCCCGGAAGTACTCAATACCCCGCTGCGCACCATTGGCGACCTCACCCCGCTCAAACACGTGGTGATCGTGCTGCAGGACGCGTGGCTCGGACTGGGGTGGAATTGGGGTGAAGCCGGCATAGTGGCCGGACTCCTGCTGGTCTCGGTGCTGGGGATCACGTACTTGTTCAGGTGGGAGTGAGGCGTTCCGCCGGAGACGGAGCAGCAGAGTTCAGAAGGCGCGATAGCGGCCCGACACCCGAGATTCTGAATCTTGAACGCTGAGCTCTGGACTTCTGCCCCCCTTGGGGCGGCAGTTTTTGCAGGGCCGATAGCCCGATGTCTCCGCCTGGCGTGCGTTCTTGAATTCGACGCGGTGCACATCGGTGATGCGGCGGGCATACGAGCAGGTCGGATAGCAGTAGATGTGGGTGGTGTCGCTGCCCAGCAGGCGCACCCCACGCCCGGCAAGTTGTGCCTGGGTGTTGGTGTCGAGTCCCTCTGCCTCAAGGAGGCGCCGTTTGTTGGCGTCCTCGCCGAGTGAGTACCGTCCGAGCCGTCCGTCGGCTCGCACCACTCGGTGGCAGGGCACCAACAAAGGAACCGGATTGGCGGCCAGAGCGCGGCCCACCGCCCGTGCTGCCTTCGGGTTGCCGACTTCATGCGCCACCCAGGTATAGGGACGGGTCTCCCCGGAAGGGATCTCTGCCGCCTTGTGCAACACCGACACATGGAAGGCACTCAGGCCGCGAAGGTCGAGGGGAAGGCTGCCGGTGCGTCCCGTGTCGATAGCTCGGGCCAGCGACGAGGCGAGTTCGGTAGGCATGCTGCCGGCGGCGCAGGCGCGTCGGCCAAAATGGTCCCGAAATCGCTGCTCGAAGGATTCGGCGGTTCCGGCGATGTCGACAAACGAGATGCCGTGTTCGCTGAAGGCCACATAGAGCAGTCCCAGAGGAGAGGATCGGGTCACGTAGCCGTCGGCGATGCCGGTCTTGATGAGCACGGCAGGGAGCACGCCGCCTGGGGCCGGCTGACGCAGGCTGCGGAGAGAATCCGTCAGTTTGTCGTCCATTGTGTTTCCTCCAGGTTGTTTCGCAGATGGGCCAGACCTCGGTGCACGTCCGCCTTGACCGTTCCCAAGGGGCGGTCGAGGGCCTCGGCGATCTCGGCGTAGGTGAGGCCAACAACGTGGCGCAGCACCACGGCCAGCCGCATCTGCCAGGGAAGTTTCAATAGGTGACCGGCGAGGAGCGAAAGCTCATCGGCGGCCACCGCCTGCTGCTCCGGGCCGGGGCCCTTGGCTTGCAGTGTTGCGGGGAGCGGAGCCTCGGGGTGCCGGCGCCTGCTTCGAATTCGGTTGCGGCACAGGTTGGCGGCGATGGTCCACAGCCACTCCCGCAGATGCAGAGCCTTGGTGCGGTCGGCCGTGTATTGGCCCAGGGCGTGATAGGCCTTTGTGTAGGTCTCCTGGGTCACATCTTCGGCGTCGGCCCAATTGCCGGTGAGGCGGAGAGCGCCGGAGAAGATGTCGTCCTGGGTGGCGTGGACCAGATCGAGGAAGGCCGTATCGATGTTGGCGGCTAGAGCCGCGGCCAGCTCAACGGAATCCGTGTGGTGTGCTCCTTTGCGGTCCATTTCATCTCCAAGAACACCGGATGAGCGCGCCGGGTTGCACGAGTACCGTTGTAGAACGTAGCGTCGCCATGCTCGCGGCAAGGAGTCACCGTGCCCATCGGAACTTCCATCGTCAGCGGAGTGCTGCGCTCACCGCTGCACCGGATGATGAGCCGCTCACTCTTGTTGCTCAAGTACCAGGGACGCCGCACCGGCAAGGAGTACACCATTCCTGTTGGCTACGCGCGCCATGGTGAAGAGATCATCGTGATCGCCCGCAGGGCCGACACCAAGTCGTGGTGGACCAACCTGCGGGGCCCGCAGCAGGTCGAGGTCTACCTGGGGCGCTCCTGGAAAAAGGGCGTGGCCCGGGCCGTCGAGGGCGAGGATGCGGCAGAACGTATGAGGAGGTACCTCGAGGCCCAGCCGCGTATGGCCAAGATGCTCCGAGCCGAGCGTGATCCCGACGGCAAAGTCGCGTTGGCGGAAGCACGCCGGGTCGTTCAGGGGAACGCGGTTGTGGTGGTCGAACTGGATTCGGGTGTACAGAAAGGCGTCTCTGCGTGAGCCCACCAATGTTGGGCCCGATACTTTTCGCCATCTTCAGTGTGTTGATAATGCTTGCGACCCACAAGCACAAGTCCGAACAAGTGGGACGCGGTTGGGGGAGGCGGCACAGGTGCTGGGTCTGCAGCTCGAGCCGTCCCGCTTCTTCAGCAACCGTCCAACTCGGCTGGGGGGGAGCATCGATGGGTTTGATGTTGAGGCGTACATCTACCCGATGGGACGGGGAGCAAGAACCCCAGGCCGGATACGGGTTTCAGCGTTGTCTATCCCTCTTTGGGCCTCGGCCTATCCCTGAAGAGTGAGACCTTCTGGCGTCGTATCGGCAAGGCGTTGGGGGGGCAGGATATTGAGGTTGACGGCGGAGGTTTCGACGAGGACGTGGTCGTCAAGGGCCGGGATCAGAGTGAGATCATCCAGTTCCTGACTCCGGCCAGACGTGTGGCTGTACAACGGCTCCTGCTCGATCTTCCCTCCGCGAGGGTGGATGACTCCTGCATCTCGGTGGGGTATCACATTCGTGTGAAAGACATCGATGGTGTGGTTTTGGTGGTGCGCCGGCTTGTTGGCGTGGCGGCCCTGCTGACCGGGGATACGAGCGCCCCGGTGGATGAGGCCCTGCAGATGCAGGCCGAGGGCAACGCATCGGCTGCCTCCGTTGCCTTCGAAGAATCGGCCGATGAAGGCCCGGAGATCCTGTTCCTCGCCGGCCAGGCGGAGTATGCAGCAGGGCGGTACGAGGAGGCGGAGAAATCGTTCGGCGCCGTCGCCGAGGCCTTGCCCGCCGACAAACAGGTGGCGGCGTGGCGGCGCCGAACGGAGGAAAGGGTGAGCGTCGCGGAGCCGGAGGCTCCCCGCCAGGAGCCCGCGTTGACGTCTGCTGCCGAATTGGCCGAGGAGGTGTTCGATGCGAGCCGGCTTTCTTTCGACGCGACTCGGCTGTTCGAGGAGAAGTACGAGGGTCGGCCGGTGTTGTTGAGGGGCACGCTGAAGCGGGTCAATACCGTGCGTTCCGATCTGGACTTTGGTGGTGGGCCGGGGAAAAAAGCCTTGGTGACGGTGTATCGGCTGTCGGTGGATCTGTTCGGGGGCCGAGATGTGGACGCGGTGGTGTGGCTGCCCGAGGAGGACTACGGACATCTGCGTGGTTGGGTTGGGGAAGAAGTCGCGTTTGTGGGAGTTTTGCTGCGCTGCGATCAGCTGATGCGGAACCTCTACGTCGCCGACGGCAGGCTGAGCAAAGGGTAGGGATCGACCGACGCCGCTCCGATGCACATCAGGGCGGCGAGAGCTGTTGTGCACCCTGAATTCTGGGGCTTGGGCGCTTGATGTTCGGGCAAGGCGACGGTGGTGATCCGCTGCTGCCCATCGATCTGGGCGCTGAACCCGTCCTGCTATGGTGCTGGCTGCTCATGACCGGCCTCTGCACAGCTGGGCAAACCCCTCTGATTCCCGCCGCCGCGCGCCTCGGAGCGACGGAGCTGTTGTGAGCACAGAAACCCCGGACTCTCTGGAATCGGCCCGCAGCCGATGGGGTTGGTGGGAGGCGGGTGTGGTGGTGGCGCTGGGCCTCCTGTACATCGTTCTGGTCGTGTTTGGCGAGCGCGGTGACTTCTTTCACATTGATGCGTGGAAACATCTGCTGCGCCGTGAGATCGGATCGGTGAGCGACATCATGGCCCCGGTCGGCGGCCAGATCGCCATCTACAACACCATCGTGATGCGCATCGCCTACGGAGTCTTCGGCCTCAGCTACTCGCCTTGGTATTCGGCCATTGGCGCCACCGTCTGGGCGTTGACTTGTGGGCTGGCGTGGTGGGTGCTGCGGCGCCGAGGGGTGCACCCGATCATTCGTGTCGGCGTTGTCGCGCTGATGCTCTTCCTGTGGACGGGAGACTTCCTCGCCGCCTGGTTCATCGGCAATCCCGTCGGGCTCTGTGCCGGGCTGGGGGCGCTGCTTCTTGTGGTCACCGTGGAGAATCCCGAGTGGCGGCACGTGGGCCTTCTCTTTTTGATCGCCGTGGCCGCGGTTGGCGCCGGAGGGGTGGGTCTCGGCGGGGTACTTTCGATAGCGGTGGCGTTGCTGTTGGCCCGGCGTATCAGGCGCTGGTGGCCGGCCCTGGTGGGGAGTGTCCTTCTCTACGTCGTCTGGTATGTGTTCGAGCGGGAGAGCACCAGGATCCTGCAGCCCTCGTTTGGCCCTGAAGCCTGGCTTGAAACCGGGCTCACCGTCGTCGACATGCTGCGCCG
>Ga0307421_1001602_pt1 | contig 13502 bp, 14 predicted proteins | sample SalMarWE160270MG_FD_202163 | JGI IMG/M metagenome (GOLD analysis project Ga0307421, IMG submission 202163) | Salt marsh sediment microbial communities from the Plum Island Ecosystem LTER, Massachusetts, United States - WE1602-70 | ecosystem: Environmental > Aquatic > Marine > Intertidal zone >...
TATCAGTTTATCTCGCGAATGATAACCCTCAATATCCATTCGAGCTTGGAAGCGGTTGGGTTTCTCGCAGCCATAAACAGTAAACTTGCCGGAGCAGGGATTAGTGTGAATACCGTATCAGCTTATTATCACGATCATCTTTTTGTGCCCTCGGACAGGGCAAGCGCCGTGATGCGGCTTTTAAACGAACTTAAAAATAATTCCACCTAATCTGTCGCATCCTGTCCCATTTGCCGCACACCGGATTGTGGGACTCCGTTGCTGTGCGAATGGAGTCTGCGGATTAGCGATCGAGAGATCTTCAACTGTGCCGGTTTCATGATGATCGTCTAATGACCTTGCGGCATTCCTCATCCACTGAACGCTGCTCCATCAGAACTATTAGGATGCTATCTTGATGCAGGATAAACAAAGGAGAAAAACCCTGCTAGATTTCCTTGCTCTGGAGCACAACATCGTCGTGCTTCTTGGCGCGCTGCTGGTCATTGGAATGGGCGAGGAAATTTGGGTTCGCTTCATGCCCAAGTACCTCGAGGTCCTGGGGGCAAGTGCCCTGGCCATTGGCGTATATGGCTCCTTCAAACGCGTGGTCGACACTGCTTATCAATATCCTGGTGGTTGGTTAGCCGATCGGCTCGGCAGGAAACGCGCCCTCGTCCTTTTTAACCTAATCGCCGCCTTTGGGTACCTTGTGTATCTCCTGACCCGGAGTTGGGAGATCGTGATACTGGGCACATTGCTCGTCCTCGCCTGGAGCAGCATGTCGCAACCGGCGATCTTCGCCCTCATCGGAGACAGCCTCGGGCGAGAGCAAAGGGCGATGGGCTTCAGTGTTCAATCCATCTGGAAACGTATCCCAATCGTATTAGCCTCCGTTCTTGGTGGATATCTGCTAACCCGTTTTGGCGTGGTCTCCGGGATGCACATCGGCTTCCTCGTTTCGCTCCTTTTCGCTCTCGCGGCGATCTACCTGCAATCTCATTTCTACCGTGAAAGACCTCGAAGCCATAGCGAGCAAAAAGAGGGCATCTGGACGATCTGGCGCAGGATGCCAGGCGCTCTACGTCGGTTGCTCCTGGCAGATTGCTTTACCCGATTCGGATCGAGCCTGACCGCTGTGTATGTCGTGCTTCTGGTCATCAACATTCGCGGGATGTCCCCGGTGGCATTTGGCGCCCTCACCTCCGCTCAAATGATTACAGCTATAGCTGGCTATATTCCAGCAGCCCACTTTGCGGATCGTTTCGGACGCCACCCTTTTATCCTCTTGACCTTCGCCCTGTTTGCTCTGTTTCCAATAATCCTTGTCGTCCTCCCCGCAGAATGGTTGGTCGTGGCCTTCGTCGCTGCCGGTCTGCGTGAACTGGGAGAGCCAGCTCGTAAAGCGCTCATTGTCGATCTGGCTGAAGCATCCCATCGTGGGCGCGTGATCGGATTCTATTATCTCATTCGTGGGCTGGTCACTATACCCGCCCCATTATTGGGGGGCTTGCTCTGGCAACGCGGCTTCCCTAGGCCCTTCATCGTTGGTGGCGCCATCTCAGCTATAGGATTCGTCCTTTACTTTGCTTTGAGCGCACGCACCATCGAGACATCCGATATGTGATTATTCGCGTCCGATAAATTCGCATTCATCCACGTCTGGAACGGGGATTGAAGCCGCTCGAGGTTCCGCTCTCGTTATCTTTCTTGGCGTCGTTCGCCGTTTGAGAAGATCGCCATGAGTACAGAAGAACATCCAGGGAGCAACTCTATAAGAAAAACGGGCGAGTATTCCCAGACCCGGTCACACCGCCACTTACTGGAGCCCTTGACGGGTGGGGACGCCAAACCTAAGCCAACCCATCACCGAGGGATCGAACCAACAGAAGACATATCACATAGCTCGCGTCAGTAAACATCACCGAGTATTTCCCGCTGTTTCTTTTTAGAACTGCTTAACATCGTCAGCGATATGCTGTTGGATCCAGACATAATGAGAAAGGTGCTGCTTCATATCTGGAAGCAGCACCTTTTTATTTCTTCTCTCTTGGCCTTCACCAAATTGATGAACGTTAGCCAACCCTCCTGCTCAGGATCCGATTTACGCTTCGTCGAACAGTCGCTCCTTGAAAGCAGGGATCATCAGGAATACGACAACAGCCAAACCCAGAGTCCCACCCACGATGTAGTCGCTGGTGGTGCCACGCACGAGGTGAGTCCAGAAGTTCGCTATGGTAACCGTGATGCCGCCGATCAAACCCAGGTAGAAACCAGCCTTCTTGCGAAGGCCTGTGTAGAAAATCGACAAGAGAAGGGCAATGGTCCCTAACCACATAAACTGGGTTGAGAGCCAGAGAACCCATGTACCTGGCGGCCATAACGGGCGTTGGGGGAGCATCCATTGAAGACGGAAGGATGCGTGACCATTGGTGAAACTGTGAGCGGCAGCAATTCCCAGAGCCATGAATACCAGGAAGTAAGCCAGCTTGGTCGTCCCATCCACTTTTTCTGCGAGCAATATCCAGAAGTAGGGTATTAATCCCAATAGGGCGATGAAAATCGGGTAGGGCGTACCTTTATCGAAGCCAACAAAGTTAATCCACGGAATGAGCATATAGGCTCCGGCAATTGATGGCATTGCAGTAGCTAGCAGTGCCGCCCCCTTTGCCCAGACTTCGCCCCTATTAAAAGGCTTAGCGATTACCAGGACTGTCACGCCGCCGAACATTGCCAGCGCCATCCAGAATGGATAGAAGAAACTGACCAGATAAGGTGTATCGACGATCAGAGGTGCTTTCTTAACTTGTTCGGGATCATCGGAAGTCGACATCTTCTCATATTTTACGATTTGGCCATCGATGATTTCCGGCAGGATCGTCTTGACAATCAAAGGGGTAGCAATTATGGTGACGAAGGCAAAAACAACCAGAACAATAGTAGCCGTAAGTCGAACCTTTTCTGACGGATGCTGCATTTTCTTCTCCTTTTACTGGTGTTGGGCAAGAGAGCACGAAAACAACCACCACAGTGGAGAACGCAATGGTCAATGTGGGTGACCTTAGTATAGTGACAAATTTCTCGAATGTCTTTAATCATGGTTAAGTCCGAGTTGTTCAGTAAGGCTGCTGATGAATACCGAACCCACGTCATTAACTCCAAACAGCCAAATCAGATTATGGTGAGGAAGATGAAATGGAAGCGTTATTGGCGGAATTAGCCAAGAATGAAGTGTTCAGCAAAGTAAAACAAGAAGACCTGGAATTCCTCGCTCAATGCTCAATTTCACGAACGCTGCGGGACGGGGAGTATCTTTGCCATCAAGGCGATGATTGGCCAAAGGTTCTTTACGTAGAACGCGGGGAAATTATCTGGGCTCTTACATCACCGGTAGGTAAAGAAAAAATCTTGTTTACGATTAAACAAGGAGAAGATTTTTGGGCCCACTCCATGTTCGACGGCAAACCCATGCCCGCCTCCCTCTATGCGATCGGAGATACAAAAATCCGTCTCTGGTCCAAGGATGACATCCTCACCGTGGTTCAAAGAAACCCGGAGGCGATCTGGGAGGTTACATGTAGATTAATTGACATCATGCGCCATGCGCGAGAGATTATCTATGGATTGGCTTTCCAACCTGTTTCGGCCCGATTGTCTAAGTTAATCCTGGATCGATTCCACGACGAAGATGACCTTCTGGCTGAGCGGGATCTTACACTAGATCAAATCGCGGCGATGATCTCCTCGACACCTCAAGTGGTGTGCAGAGTAATGTATCAATTTCAGGAAGAAGGGTTGATGGAACTCTCTAGAGCGACAATAAAACTGCTTGATCCTAAGGGATTGAAGAGAATATCTGAAGCTTATTAAGGAGGGTGTTTCGCACCCCATTTCAGCGAACGATTCTGCATCATTCACATCTGTACTCCAGCTATTACTGCTGCCCACAGTATTTCCACCGTTGTTTGATCTCTTACTCACGCGTGCCTATAATCGCATATAGTGCGGAGGGACGTAATGGCCATTAACCGATATTCCCATTTTCACGAGGGCATGGAAGCACACGATGTGGATCTGCTCGCCTTGATCCCCAGCCCTACATTCTTCTATCTGTCCGGGGTAGATTTTCACCTCATGGAACGACCGATTGTGGGCTTCTTCTCACCCCGGCGCCAGCCGCTGCTCGTCGTCCCGGAGCTGGAGCGTGAGCGCGCAGAATCATCCTCCTTCGAATGCGAAGTTATCACCTATGGCGAGAGTGACGTCTCGCGTGAAGCTGCTTTCTCACAAGCCGTGGAGAAAGTAAAAGGGATCTCGACCAAGGTTAGCGTCGAGCCTCTGCGGATGCGGGTTTTTGAAATGCAGTTGTTAGAGCACGCGAACCCCGAATGGGTTTTTACTAACGCTGAAGCTCTTCTATGCGAACTGCGCATTCAGAAGGATGATGTCGAGATCGAATCGATACGTCAAGCCGTAATTATTGCCGAACATGCTCTGCGTCAAACACTCCCGAAGATACGCTCCGGCATATCGGAACGCGAATTAGCAGCAGAACTGACGATCCAATTGCTTAAAGCCGGCTCGGAACCCGAGCTACCCTTTAACCCCATCGTCGCCAGCGGCCCAAACAGCGCTTTGCCTCATGCGACGCCTACCGACCGGCAACTAGACACTGGCGACTTGCTCATCCTCGACTGGGGCGCACGCCACAACGGCTATATCTCAGACATTACGCGCACATTCGCCATCGGCGAGATTGATCCCGAGTTGCTGCAGGTCGCCGAGATCGTCGCCCTCGCCAATGACTCAGGAAGAGAATCGGCCTCCCCGGGTACACCCTGCGGCCTGGTTGACAAAGCAGCGCGCGATGTCATCGATGCAGCAGGTTTCGGTGAGTTTTTTGTACACCGCACAGGCCACGGCATTGGACTAGAAGCACACGAGCCCCCCAATATCCGCGCCGGAGAGGAGCTTATCCTGACGCCGGGTATGACCTTCACTGTGGAGCCTGGGATTTACATACCGGATCGCGGCGGTGTGCGCATCGAGGATGACGTCGTTGTCACACAGTCTGGCGCCGAGAGCCTGACCACCCTACCGCGCCAACTGGAGATCCTCGGATGAGCAGGATCCTCGATCGGGGCGAACCTTTCTTTTACCCGGGCAATGAGGTGGGCTGCCTGCTCGTCCACGGCTTTCCCGGCGCGCCGGAGGAGATGCGCTGGCTCGGGGAACACCTGGCCAGGAAGGGATACACAACGCTCGGTATCCGCCTATTTGGTCACGCCACCCACCCCGATGACCTGACGCGTGCACGCTGGCAAGATTGGATGGCAAACCTCGAGGATGGCTATCACTGGATTGATGGAGCCTGTTCCCGGGTTGTCGTAATCGGGCTCTCCTTGGGTGGAATACTCACCCTTAACTTCGCCTCACAGACATCACTCGCCGGCGCTGTCGCCATGGCCACACCATGGGAGCTCCCCCCGCTCGCCCAGCGGCTGCGCCCAATAATCCATCCGCTTAGCAAGGTCTGGCGCTTTCGCACGCCATCCGAACCGTCGGACTGGCGCGACAAAGATGCAGAGAGGCTCAATCTCCACTATCCCGTCCAACCGCTGAGAGGGATTTCTGAGATCTGCGATATCAACGCCGAAATGAGGTCATCGCTAGAGCGCATCGAATGCCCGGTAACCTTGATCTACTCCACCGGCGACTTGACTGTACCCACAGACCACGCACAGAAGATCTATGCAGCGCTCGGTGCGCGGGATAAGACGCTCGTCTGGGTTGATAACAGCGGGCACAATCTACCGCGTGATGCCGAGCGCGAGAAGATTTTTTCAACGATAACCGATTTCGTCCGCCGCGTGACAGGAGATGCGCCGTGAACATGATCATGCCTGGCGCTGAAACCTTCTTCTTCCCTGGCGGAAAGGTCGGCTGTCTGCTCACACATGGCTTCACCGCTACGCCGCAGGAGATGCGCGAATTAGGAGAGCATCTGGCAACCCAAGGACATACGGTTCTCGGCATTCGTTTATTCGGTCATGGAACCCGACTGGAGGATATGGCCCGCTCCCGCTGGCCCGACTGGCTTGCCTCTGTAGAGGACGGGTACCATTTGCTGAGGGGATGGTGCGATCAGATCGTAGTGATGGGGTTATCAACCGGCGGCTGCTTAAGCCTCATCATGGCCTCGGAGCTTCCGGTGGATGGGATCGTCACGCTTTCGACGCCTTACCAGCTTCCCCCCATCCCCTATCTGAAACAGCTCTATCCGACCCTGCCAGCGCTGAGCACCCTCCTCCCGGCCATTCACAAGGGTCCACCCGACTGGAAAGACATGGAAGCTGCGAAATCCCGTGTGCAATATGATGCCTATCCGCTACGTTCTGTCTATGAATTTGGCGCCATGCTTGAAGAGATGCGGCCACGGCTGAGTAAGATTACCGCCCCGGCGCTGCTGATCCATTCTCTCGAAGACGATTTCATCCTGCCTGTTGATCTGCAGCATATCTATGACTCACTTGGATCGACTGAGAAACGGATGGTTCATGTCCAAAACAGCAATCACATCATCACCTGCGACGCTGCCCGAGAGGATGTGTTCCGAGAAACAGGATCCTTCGTCGCCCAACTCGTCAAACATGGAGCTTGAGAAAGGAGCCATCCATGATTCCGATACTCGATTGGGGATACCCCATCATCTATTGGCTGCAAAGTTTGGGGGACTGGCTTACACCCATCATGCAATTTTTCACTTTCTTAGGCAACGAGGAGTTCTTCTTACTCGTTCTCCCCGCTCTCCTTTGGTGTGTCGACATTGGACTGGGAGTCCGAATTGGATTGATCCTCCTCACCAGCAACGGGGTCAATTCAATATTCAAGCTCGCGTTTGGGACACCGCGGCCATATTGGGTCAACCCTGAAGTTAAAGCTCTAAGCACGGGCACGAGCTTCGGCCTGCCTTCCGGCCACGCCCAAACAGCGCTCGCCGTGTGGGGACGCCTGGCTGCTTGGATCCATCGCACCTGGACGACCATCTTCTTCAGCGTCTTGATTCTGACAATCTCGATCTCGCGCCCATACCTCGGGGTCCATTACCCAACCGATACGCTTCTTGGCTGGCTCATCGGCGGAGTCTTGCTGGCGGCATTTCTCATCTTCGACAAGCCCGTCAGCAAGTGGCTTTCACGGCTTTCGGCGAGCCAGCAGAGCCTGCTATCCTTTGTGATCAGCATTGTCTTTATTTGCCTGGTTCTACTCGCATCCACGGCTACAGCAAACCGTCCAGTCCCATTAGAGTGGATTGCTGGAGCTGCAGCCGCCGCCCCGGGAAGCGAAGCTATCGACCCTCTCAGCATTAACGGGTTCTTCTCCACCGCTGGTGTGTTTTTTGGCCTCGGCGCTGGCGCTGCACTCCTCTATCAATGGGGTGGTTTCCATGTCCGCGGTTCATGGTGGCAGAGGCTGCTGCGTTATCTTGTAGGGCTCGTTGGTGTGGTCCTGGTCTATTTTGGGTTCAAAATGATCTTTCCAAGCGGAGATGATCTTCTGGCTAATGTTTTTCGATACATACGCTACGGGGCGGTCGGATTCTGGGTCGCCTATCTCGGACCCAGAGTCTTTGTGCTCCTTCGTCTTGCAAATGAGGATGCATTGGAAGAGTGACGCATTCCCCTCCTAGGTGCCAATTAAAGAAGAATCTTCTGGAGACATTCGATGCTTACCAAATTCACGTATAAAAAATATTTGCTGAAGCGACAGATTTTCGCACTGACTGGCAAGGTTCGCGTATATTCGCCCTCCGGAATGCTGATGCTTTATTCCGAGCAAAAAATGTTCAAACTACGGGAAGACATCCGCATTTTCGATGATGAGACGAAAACACGCGAGGTGCTTTGGATTCAAGCCCGGCAGATCATCGACTTTGCAGCCGCCTACGATGTAACCGATCAGACGACAGGGCAAAAAGTTGGGGCACTGCGAAGAAAAGGGTGGCGGTCGATGCTGCGCGATGCGTGGGAGGTGCTGGATCCCGTCGATCAGGTGATAGGCACTATTCAGGAAGACAGTCCGATGAAGGCTTTGCTGCGCCGGGCATTTTTAGGATCGCTGCTGCCGCAGATCTACGAAGTCCTCATCGGGGACCTTGTGGTAGCAACCTTCCAACAGCGTTTTCACCTCTTCCGCTACGAAATGGAGATCGCCTTTCCATCTCATGAGCAAGCTTTGGACCCCCGCCTGGGGCTTGCGGCCGCAGTCCTTCTAGCGATCGTTGAGGGTAAACAGAAATCGTAAGCCTGGTATGTTTGCTGTACTGACACAATCCGGAAGATCCAAGCGCTTCCAAGCCATCATAAAAGATGGAAGGGGGCGTTGAAGTGCCTCTTCTTTGCAGACAATTAAGGGAAGAAAAAAGACAGCCTCTTACGGAATCAGGTAGATTCCAACTCCCGCCACAAGTACCAGTGCCCCTTATGGTCTCCGGCATCCTTAGGCGCCCGATCGTAGTAGATATCGAACACACGACCTCCGCGGATCCGCACCCGGAAGTAAAAGCGGCCCACGCCGCGTGATCCCCGTCGTTCCGCTTTCATGAGATTCTCCGGTCTCATATTCAACGCCATCCTACCCTTGCGCGAGTAATCAAACCAGGAGGAGATCACTTCCTCAACCTTGTACGTTTGCCCCTTCCAGAGGAAGCTATGCGGCGCTGTGGGTTTCTTGGTTAAAAGCGGAGATTTTTCATGCTCAACATCGATCTTTTCACTAATGAAGCGGAGAGGCGACCAGTCACCCTTCATCGGGCGAGTCAGCTTCCTGGACCCAGGCATGGGTTGCAGGTGAGGCGAGGCAAGCGAGATTGCAGAGTGATAAAAGCGTCGCCGGTCCAAAAAAAATTAACGAAAAAACGTTAATTAGAATAGCGGCTCCGTACCCCCAGTTTCTATGCAGCCAGACCCCCCAAATCGCCCCCGATAAACTAGCTCCGAGAACAACGGCTGGCCAAGCCAGGGCTTCTGGCTTGATGATAATCCATTGATCAAAGCCTTTGGAGAAAACGTGGCATGGATCCAACCAGGAGGCCCCGGGAAGTGCGACAATGGGATTCCAACCGAAGAGGCGAATAGCAAGACCATTGGCGATGAGGTAGATGCCGAGTAGGAAGCTAAAGAGAGTCAGAAGGCGCAATGTGATAGGAGGCTTACAATCGTCCCTAGGTATCGACATAAAATAAAGGGGCCGGAAGCAACCCGGCCCCTTTTTTACCTCATATTCCGATCAGTCTTCTTCCTCTTTACCGATCTCCCTCTTGCGAGCGGCGATGAGCTCCTCCGCTACGTGTGAAGGGACAACTTGATAGTGGCTCAATGACATCGAGAACACGCCACGCCCACCTGTCATCGAGCGAATGTCGGTCGTGTAACGTTGTATCTCGGCAAGTGGAACTTGAGCGGTAACCACGCTCCGCCCTCGTTCGGTTTCCATCCCCTGGACACGTGCCCGACGGGTGTTTAGATCCCCGAGGACATCGCCCATGTTCGCTTCTGGAACAATGATACGAATATCCATGATCGGCTCGAGCATGACCGGGGCTGCGTCGTTCATTGCCTGTTTGAAAGCCTCCCGGCCAGCGACCTCAAAAGCGACCGCCTTTGAGTCGACCGGATGCTCCTTGCCGTCAACAATGAGGACCCTGACTTTCTCGACCGGATAACCGGCGATTACACCCTGCTTCATCACACCCTTCACGCCCTTCTCGATGGCGGGCATGAAGCCTTGTGAGATCGAGCCGCCGAAGACCTTATTAACGAACTCGAACTGTTCTTCCTCAAGAGGCTCGATATCCATGTGGACTTCGGCAAATTGCCCTGCGCCGCCCGTCTGTTTCTTGTGGCGGTATGCGGCATGACCGGATTTTGTAATCGTCTCCCGGTAGGGAACCCGGGGCACCTCCGTGTTGAGACCGACCTGGAATTTAGCATCCGCCTTACGTATAGCGACGTCGATATGCTGATCTCCCATCCCCTGCAAAATGGTTTGGTTTGTGCTTGATTCCTGATGCCAGGAGAGTGTGGGATCCTCTTCACAGAGACGTGTCAGTGTGGGGCTGATTTTCGTTGAGTCTGCTTGCGTTTTCGGTGATACTGAAACGGAGTAAAGCGCGTTGGGGTATTCCGGTTTCGCGATTGTAAGCGGGTGCCCTTTATCGCCGAGTATATCGCCAGTTGCCGTATCACCAAGTTTGGCGACAGCACCTATGTCACCGGCGTGGAGATTCTTGACTCCGATCTGCTCTTTGCCCCGCAGAACAAACAAAGTACCCAGCCGTTCCTCGGTTCCCTTGGTGTGGTTCCACACCCGGCTGTCCGCAGCTAGTGCACCGGAGAGCACGCGCATATAGGTGAGCTTACCTACAAATGGGTCGGCTGTCGTCTTCCATACTTGGACGGCCAGAGGGCCCGAATCGGAAGCTTCTATGATCTCTTCTCCCGATGCTCCTTGTGCCTTCACTGGTTCAGCGTCGGCAGGGGAGGGGAAGATCTCAATCATCGCCTCCATCAGCGGCACTACGCCTGTCGTTTTACCAGCTGCGCTCGCGAAAACCGGTATAAAACGGCCGGAACGAACAACCGACTTGAATCCTTTGGTAATTTCGGCGGCGGTCAGATCTTCGCCTTCGAGGTATTTCTCAAGCAGGGCATCATCCCCCTCCGCGGCAGCTTCAACCAGGGCGATGCGCGCCTCATCCGCCTGCTCTTGATATTCGGCGGGAATATCCTCCAATGCTTCCCCTTCGGCCGGGCGAGCCTTCATATTAAAGAGATCAATGACCCCCTTGAACTCACTCTTCTCACCCCAAGGAAGCTGGACGGGGATAAAGGTTGCATCCGGGGAGAGTTCGCTCGCCACGGAGAGAGCCGTCTTGAAATTGGCATTGTCGCGATCCATCTTGCTAATGACGACAAATCGCGGCAGATTGAATGCTTGACAATACTCCCAGACGATTTCCGTGCCCACCTCGACTCCAGCAACAGAATCCACGAGGATAACTGCTGCATCGGCCACGCTTATTGTAGAGATTACTTCACCGACGAAATCCGTGTAGCCCGGTGTGTCCAGGATATTTAACTTATGCTCTTTGAACTCAACTGGGAGGAGCGTCGTAGAGAGTGATAGAGTGCGGCGGATCTCCTCATCTTCAAAGTCAGAGACCGTATTCCCATCTTCGACCCTCCCCATACGAGTGATCGCACCCGTGCAGAAAAGCATCGCTTCTCCCAGGATGGTCTTTCCACCCCCGCCATGGGACACGAGGGCGATATTGCGAATAAACTCCGTTGCGTATTCCTTCATGGGTTTGGGATCCTTCTCAAAGGTTTTTTAGGTCAACGAATTCTAAAGGAGGAGATGAGTCTTGTAAAGATAAAACAGCAAAAGATGGGGTTTTAATAGCCTTTCATCCCGTTTTGGACATCTTTCTTGTAATGACTGGGAAAGTGGCTCTCTTATCCCTAAACCCCGCCAGGCTACAAATCTGCGCAAGGTATAACTGCGTTAGATCTAGACGCAGCGGGTTGATGTTACAATCCGGTTGGCACCGTGGAGGGCACCATGCAGCTAATCAACCAATATTCTTTCCCTTTCCTGGCCGGGGTTATCATCCTCATCACCGCCGGCATTCTCCTGCATAAAGGGGGAACGGACGGATTGCTCGTTCCGCTGGCAGCAGCAATCATGGGATTCCTTTTCGCATTCTGGCTCTTCAGCCCTGGGGCGACCCCCGAGACTTCCGATGCAGCGAAGGTCGAGGACGTAATCGGGTCAGGGAAGACTGTTCTCCTTGAATTCCAGAGCCCCTATTGACTGGCGTGCATGGCCGCCAAACCCATCGTGGATGGGATCGAGAAGCAGCATGAAGAAGACCTTCACATAATCCGTGTAAATGTCCAAGAAGACGCCATGCAACCCCTGATGGAAACTTACGCTTTCCAATTCACGCCGACTTTCATCCTGTTTGATCCGGCGGGAGAGGAAATCCTTCGCACCGTCGGCGCAATTGACCCGGAAGTGATCGATAAGGTTCTGGCATCAATTCCATGATCCGGCGTCTCTTATTCGAACTGCGTTACTTTCGGGAAGAAACGCCGTGGGATACGGGGATCTCCCCGCCTGAACTCTTGAAGTATCTGATGGAGAGTTCACCCGGCCACGCGCTGGACCTCGGCTGCGGGACAGGTACGAATGCTATAACCATAACTAAACATGGTTGGCAGGTCATCGGGGTGGATCTCTCGGCGCTGGCGATTCGGAAAGCCCGCCACAACGCTCATCAAGCCGGACTTGAAATTGACTTCAGGCAGGAGGACGTGACACGCCTCATCTCTATCAAAGGGTCATTCGATTTCGCCCTCGACATTGGCTGCTTCCACGTTCTAAGCGGCGCGGGGCAGCAAAACTATATCCAAAACCTCACTCGCGTCATCAAACCTGGCGGGGCTTACTTGACCTACACATGGCTAGCCGGTAAAGGTGACTCGTCATCTATACGATTAACCGAAAGTGACATGTCAACCCTGTTCGAGCCCAGCTTTGAAATTCGCTCCTTCATACGAGGTACCGAGGGACACCGTACTTCAGCCTGGTATCACATGATACGAAAAACAGAATGAGCCGCATCCTTCTCCTCTTCATGGACGGCATAGGGCTTGGTGAAGATGACCCCGCCTGCAATCCATTCTCCGCTTGCGAGATGCCTGCGCTCGAAGCCCTTCTCGGCAGTCGAAAGTTCGTATTTGAAACAGCGCCTTTTAAGGGCGATGAGGCGACGCTGCTTGCAGTTGACCCCACACTTGGCCTGCCCGGCACACCGCAATCAGCCTCCGGACAGGCTGCTTTACTCACGGGCCGCAATGTACCGCAGGAGATTGGCGAGCATTACGGTCCAAAGCCAAACCCGCCTATCCAACAAATCCTGCGTGAGGGCAATATCTTCTCCACCGTGACTCAGCTTGGCGGGAGAGCCGCACTGCTCAACGCCTACCCTCCCCAGTACTTCGAAGCCATCGAACGGGGGCAACGTCTCTATTCTGCCATCCCCCTCGCTGTGACAGTCGCCGGATTGCCGCTGATGACCGCCGAGGATATACAAGCTGGTCGTGCACTCTCGGTAGATTTCACCGGTGAAGGATGGGCTGCCAGGCCTGAATTTCCACCGGTACCGATATACTCACCTTCAGAAGCGGGCACGAAACTCGCACAATTGGCAGCCCAGTACGACCTCGCCTGGTTCGACTTCTGGCCCAGCGATTACGCAGGTCACCATCAAGATATGAATTCCGCGATCGATCTCCTGGAGACATTTGACCTCGTCCTCTCCGGGTTGTTGCAGGCACAGGGTGGAAACCAGGACCTGGTCGTCCTGACTTCTGACCATGGCAACATGGAGGACCTCAGCCAGCGTGGGCATACGCGCAACCCGGTGCCCGCGCTTCTGATCGGCTCCGAAGAGCTTC
>Ga0307421_1001613_pt1 | contig 13437 bp, 9 predicted proteins | sample SalMarWE160270MG_FD_202163 | JGI IMG/M metagenome (GOLD analysis project Ga0307421, IMG submission 202163) | Salt marsh sediment microbial communities from the Plum Island Ecosystem LTER, Massachusetts, United States - WE1602-70 | ecosystem: Environmental > Aquatic > Marine > Intertidal zone >...
TTCTAGTCATTTTTGCTCTCTCCTTTTTTTACAGTATCTTTTGTCTTTCTAAAAAGTAACTTTTATTCCTGCCTGTAACACAATCCCGCTGAGATTCACCTCGGCTTTGCGCACATCAGACCACAAGGACCATGAGGGTTTATCCTCTGAAAGATACAATCGCGGATGTTTTTTTGTGGTATATTCATAGTCACCGAACCAGAGGGTTATGTCTCTTTCTGTTCCTGAGTCCGAATACCCAAAGTTTGTATCGATTTCCCAAACCAGGTCGCCGGTCAGGTCGGTGAGTTTGGCGTATCGCCCTTTGGCTCCCACAACCAGAGCTAAATTGCGCGCGATACCGAATTCAAGATCAATCCCTCCGTGGAATCCCAGGGCATTGGACTTGGCGCTCCAGATCTCTTCGTCTTCGTATATGAAGCCGCTAGACGTTTCCTTACTATAATAATCGAGATTCACGGTTCCTATGTAGTAGCCGAAGCCGGCGTTGAGCACAACCTCCAGAGCACTTCCTATAGGAATCCCGTAATAAAAGCTCAGAGTAATGGGTATGGCGGAAAATTTCGGGTGGTACGTTGTCTCTGCCTCAACAGTCCAGAAATTATATTCCGCAGTGGTTTCCTTCCCGGCTGTAATATACCCGGCTCCGATACCAACGCTGAAATGAGGCATGAAATTGATGAGTATTTCCCCGCTGAAGTCCATTCCCATTTTGAGCAATTCGAATTCAGAGATTACAAAGTCAGAAGGACTATCGTCAAGCGCGTCATTAAATCCCTGTAGATGGTCGTTGATATCGTTGCGCATAAGCAGAGATGCGCCCCCTGTAAGCCTGAATCCGAATGTAATCTTGCTTTGGCCAGCCTGTCCCTGTGTGAGCTGTGGGGTATCATCTGCCAGAGAAGCCCCGGGCAGAATGAGAAGCACAACACTGAGAAGGGCAATAAAGCCCCAAACTTTGTTTTTTGTCATTTTTGCTCTCTCCTTTTTTTACAGTATCTTTTGTCTTTCTAAAAAGTAACTTTTATCCCTGCCTGAAACACAATTCCGCTGAGGTTCACCTCTGCCTTGCGCACATTGGACCAAGAAGAGCCGGAGAGTTTATCTTCCGAAAGCTGTACTTGAGGGTATTTCTTACTTCCTTCCATATACTCACCAAACCAGAGAGTCGCGTTTTCATTGTAATAAGAGTACGAAAACCCGGTGCTTCTACTGTAATCATAATCCTTGGTACCGGTCAGGTCGGTTAATTTGGCATATCTTCCTTTGGTCCCTACAACCAGGGCTACATTACGCGCGATGCCGAATTCCAGATCAATCCCTCCGTGAAATCCCAGGGCATTGGATTTGGCGCTCCAGTTATCTGTGCCTTCGTCTGTATAGATACCTGTATCTCCCTCAAAAAAAAGATTGAAATCTACCGTTCCCAGGTAGTATCCGAGACCGGCGTTGAGCACTACATTCATAAAGCTTCCAACGGGAATCCCGTAATAAAAGCTCAGAGTTATGGGTATGGCGGAAAATTTTATGTTGTACGTAGAGTCTTGGCTGTATGATGTAGCGCTCAGTTCCATAGTCGTCTCTTTTCCTGCTGAGATATATCCGGCTCCGATTCCAACGCTGAGGTTGGGCATGAAGCTTATGAGTATTTCCCCGCTTAAATCTGTTCCCATTTTGATCAGTTCGAACTCAGAGCCCACTGTGAAATAAGAGTCATCGTTATAGTAGTCATTCATTCCCTGCAGATGGTCGTTGAAGTCATTGCGCATAAAAAGAGATGCGCCCCCTGTAAGCCTGAAACCGAATTTAATGCCGCTCTGGTTGGTCTGGCCCTGTGCGAGCTGGGGAGATTCGCTCTCTTCTGCCGAAACAATGCCCGGCAGAATGAGAAGCACAACACTGAGAAGGGCAATAAAGCCCCAAGATTTGTTTTTGTTCATTTTCCTTCTTTCCTTTTTTTGTTAATAATATGAGTTTATTCTAAAAAGTAACTTTTATCCCGGCCTGAAACACAATGCCGCTGAGATTGACCTCTGCCTTGCGCACATCAGAAATATAAGAGGCTGAGGGCTTTTTCTCCGAAAGCACCACGAAGGGATATTCTTTTCCTCCGATAGCTTCTTCATTAAAGTACCAGAGAGTCAGGTCTTCCTCTGTTCCGGACCCCGAATACCCGTAGCTTGTGTCGAATTCATAATCCAGGTCACCGGTAAGGTCGGTTAGTTTGGCATATCGTCCTTTAGCGCCTATAACAAAGGCTAAATTGCGCGCGATGCCAAATTCCAGGTCAATCCCTCCGTGGAATCCCAGGGCATTGGACTTGGCGCTCCATGTCTCTGTCTCTTCTGACCACAAGCCTCCTCCAACAGTATCTTTGCTATAAAAATCAAAATCCACTGTTCCCAGGTAGTATCCAACCCCGGCGTTCAGCACTACATTCATAAAGCTTCCCACGGGAATCCCGTAATAAAGGCTGAATGTAATGGGTATGGCTGAAAATTTCGGATGGCAAGACCAGTCTTCAGTGTACATGCCGTAGACATCCAGTTCCACAGCGGTTTCTTTTCCTGCCAAAAGATAACCGGCTCCGATACCAACGCTGAAGTTGGGCATGAAATTGATGAGTATCTCCCCGCCGAAGTCCATTCCCATTTTGAGCATTTCGAACTCAGAGTCCGCTGATACATATGAAGTATCATCAAACAGGTCATTATATGACTGCATATGGTCGTTGATATCGTTGCGCATCAAAAGAGATGTGCCCCCTGTAAGCCTCAAACCGAATGTAATGTTGCTCTGGCCTGCTTGCCCCTGAGTGAGCTGGGCCGTATCATCTGCCAGAGAAGCCCCGGGCAGAATGAAAAGCACAGCACTAAGAAGAGCGATAAAATTCCAAACCTTTTTTTTGCTCATTTTCCCTCCGTATATAATTTTAATTTTTTAATCCGAAGATCTAATTTATGATAACTGACAACCGCATGCTGAATTTAAGCTCTAATCTATCACCCTGGATTACCCCTGTCAACGAAAAAAACGATAGTTTTTCATCATCTCCAATACCCTCTCAACAGGGAGGGATTCCTCAGAGTGTCCGTCTTTTCCTTTCATGGCCTGCGCCTTGAAAAGGGAGTTGAGGATCGCTTCTTCGCACGCTTCGGCAGCGGCCAGAAAAAGAGGGGACATCATCCTGTCGGGGACCACCTCATATGTCTCGAGCGGACCTTCCGGCCTGTTGGGGATCCTGACCTCTTCAGCGGTTGAAAACGCGACAGCATAGTCTCCGCTTCCGTTCGAATAAAAACCCCCTGTGCGAGCTATCCCGAGAAGCGCTCTTTTGGCGAGCCTTTTGAGGTTCCGCGCCAGAAGAGGGGCGTCTGTGGCCACGACCACCATGCATGAGCCTTCCTCTTCCGCATCCAGAAACCGTTTGTAGGCATAGTTCCCCAGCTCTTTCCCGGCAGGGAATCCGTTTATGTTGAGCACCCCTCCGTGGTTTGTCTGCACCAGAACGCCCACCGTGTATCCTCCCAGAGACGCGGGAAGCTTCCTGGATGAGGTGCCTATGCCCCCTTTAAATCCGAAACACGAGGTCCCTGTGCCGGCGCCCGCACACCCTTCTTCCACTGGGCCTGATGCCGCTTTTTCAATAGCGCTCTGCACATGCTTTTTTGCCACATGCCTTCCCCTTATGTCATTGAGGTATCCGTCGTTTGTCTCTCCCACCACCGGATTCACGGAAAACACTCTCTCGTTTCCGGGAAAAGAAAGCACATAGTCAATGACCGCATCCGCAGCCGTGGGAACGCTCAGCGTGTTTGTCAGAACGACAGGGGTCTCCAGAGAGCCCAGCTCCTCTACCTGTGTGGTTCCCGTGAGTTTGCCGAATCCGTTCGCCGCATACACGGCCGCAGGCACTTTGTCCCGGAAGATGTTCCCGCCATGGGGAAGGATGGCCGTAACGCCCGTTCTGATATGGTCTCCCTCGATCAATGTGACGTGCCCCACTCTGACCCCTTTGACGTCTGTGATGGCATTCCATTTGCCCGGTTCAAATATGCCCGGTTCGATACCGGCCTCTCTGGCCCTGGGCCTTTGTTCCGGCCACAAAAAAGCAAAAACAAGAAGAAGCGACAAAAGTCCGAAATGTATTTTTTTCATTTTCCTTTGCTCCTTATGGAATCGTAAAACCAAATGTTATTTTACGGAGCGCAAAAAATCAATACGGGCGCTGCTTCCGGATGCAGGAAAACATAGAAAAAAAATGAATGTGAGAAATTCAAAACCGCTTCAGCGTCAAATGATATGCTTGTAAAAGAGCAGGTGCCTCCTGTGATGAAAGGGTGCTGGCTGTAAGGGGAATATAAGCAAAAGGGGGTAATAAGAGGGGAATTCATGCCCAGCCAGCGAAACACGAATCACAGGTATTATAGCACATTTGATGCAAGATTTGTAGAGTGTTTTTGAACTTTTTTTTAAATTTATTGGAATGAGGAAAGCATTGGGCTTGACATGAGGGGATGATTCGCATTCAATATTATTCACAGATGGGGTATTTACGAAGGTCGTTCTTATTTCTGCTTATGTTTTCTTCAATAGGCTCCCTATTGCTCTCTCACTCTATATTTTTTTTCACTCCGTATTATCAGAACATTACACAGTATAACTGGTTAGATTCCATATTCATGCAGGCTGAAAAACTCTATAAGAACGGGATTTATGATGAAGCACTGAAAGCATTTCAGGATGCTTCGATAATGGCTTGGTATAGAAATAATGGAGAGAAATATATTGAATGCGGTTTTTACAAAGGGCTGTGCTACTGGAATCAAGGCAGAATAGATGATTCACTCAAGGAGTATTTACATTTATTGAATCAAGCTGTAAAGAGTAATCTAACAAAAAAACAGGGTGAATTAAAAAAAATGCTGGTGGTAATACGCCTTTATAAACTTGGAATGGAACTGAGAGAAAACAAAAAATTTGACAAATCTTTAGACGCTTTTCAAGAAGCCGCAGACATTGCAGAAACAATATCAAAAAGAGAACTCAAGCAGAGGATTTTGCGTCAGATAAGCATTGTATATTGGGATAAAAAGGATTTAAATCAATTCTATTATTTCAATGTATTATCCCTTAAAGTCGCAGAGAAGATGAACAACAAGGAAGAAATAGGGAAGTGCTTGAACAATATCGGTATTTTCCATTGGAAATCATTTGAGTATTCAAAGGCACTGAGTATATATGACCGGGCTTTGGATATATCCAGAGATATGAATAACCTCCAGGAGGAATCAAACATTTTGCATAATATGGGGCTTGTGTATAAGGATTTCGGGTACTACAACAAGGCCATGAATTATTTGAAGCAGGCACTGGAGATTGATCAGAAAACAGGAAGTTGCGAGTATTTCCCCACAGATTATTTGAATATCGGGATCGTCTATAAATCAAAAGCAAAGGAAGAGAATAAAAAGGAATTGGTTTATAAAGCTATTGAGTATTTTAAGAAAAGCCTTTCTTTTAAAAACAGGAATGATAATGAGGTTATTGAAATAAAAAATCTTAACAACATAGGAAGCTCGCATATCGAGATAGAGGAGTTTTCAGAAGCCCTGCCCTATCTCAAGAAGAGCTTTGAAAGAGCAAATGAGATTCATGATTATGAATCAATGAGTATGGCTCTAAACAATATCGGTTATGTGTATTTAAAAACTGAAGAATATGATGAGGCTGAAAAATTTTTCAGGCAATCAGTCGAACTGGCGGAAAAAAACAGGGCCTATCACGTCCTTTGGGAGGCTTATTTTGGACTGGGAAAGACTAAGGAAAAGAAAGGAAGAATTTCCGAAGCAGTTGAGAATTATTTGAAGTCAGTCAGATCCATTGAAACAGTCAAGGATAGGATTGTTTTAGATGTTCACAACGCGGGCTTTATACAGAACAAACTAAAGGTTTATGAGAGTCTAATGGATTTATTGTTTCGTCTTTACAGGAAAGATCCCCATAACGGGAACGGGGAGAAAATGTTTCATATCGCAGAAAGGGCTAAAGCTCAGGTTTTATTAGCGAATTTAGCAAACACGGATGTCCATAAAAGAGAAGAAATGGATTTTGATATAGAGAACGTAAACCAGGAAATACCAAGCAGCTTCGCTCTAGACCTGGAGAAAGCATTGGCTCTAGATTCTTTTAAAGTGGAAAAGAAAGAAAATATTAGAGATCGCTTTGATCAAACTGAAGAGCGCTATATAAATATGTTAAACCGCAGGTATGTTGAAGTTGAGGCTTTCAATGATAAAGAAGCAAAAGTCTATTATGTTTTAGAAGAGGTTAAGAATTATTTAACGAACAGCAAAGCCGTGCTTTTTGAATATTTTTTAGGAGAAGAAAGGTCATATTTATTCATGGTTACAAGCAGGGATTTTAAAGTGTTTCTTCTTCCCTCAAGAACAGTGATAGCCAAATCTATTTATGGGTATCTGAAACTGCTGAGAAGCCCTCTTCAGGGAAAATTTAAGGGTAAAATGGCTTCAAAACGCATTTATGAGGAACTTCTCAATCCCCTAGACCGTTTGGATCCGAATTCTTTTGAAAATATCATCATTATTCCCAGTGGGATACTTTACTATCTTCCTTTTGAAACATTGATCGATCCACAACATAAAGACACTTATCTGGTTTCACGTTACAAAATATCTTATATGCCGTCTTCGGTCTCCCTTCTTTATCTGTCTCTTAACAGAAAAGTGAAAACCTATGAAAAGGATTTTATCGCATTCGGGAATCCGGCTGCAAAAACAAGCACAAAAAACGGTAACGATTCCTCGAATATATTGATTCAATTGTATGAAAATCAGGACTTCAAATTTTCATCTCTTCCTTTCAGCGAAAGAGAGATCAAATCAATTTCAAGGTTATTTAAAGAAAAAAGAAAGGATGTTTTTTTAAGAGAAAAGGCTTCTGAAGAGGTTATAAAAAAGGTCACACTTTCAGATTACAGAATCCTTCATTTTTCCTGTCACGGATTCCTGGATGAAGATTATCCGTTTCGATCTTCGTTGGTTTTATCGTTAACAAATGGGGAAGGGGAGGATGGCTTTCTTCAGGTGAGAGAGATCTATGATCTTAAGATGATGCCGCAGCTGGTTGTCCTTTCAGCCTGCCAGACAGGAAGAGGTACTCTAAAAAGAGGAGAAGGTGTGCTGGGGCTTCCACGAGTTTTTTTCTATGCAGGAGCTGAATCCATTTTATCAAGTTTGTGGAGAGTCAGAGACAAACAAACAGCCAGGTTCATGAATTTGTTCTATAGGTATTTAGCGTCGGGGAAAAGCAAGGCTCATTCCTTACAGCTCGCTAAAATCGAGTTCATAGCAAGCAAAAGATATTCCAATCCTTTTTATTGGGCTCCCTTTGTCTTAAATGGAGAATTTTTAGGAACCGTTAGTTTTTAGGATGTTTTATAAAGACTTTGAATTCCTTAAGTTGGGATTCGATTTTCTCACCGCTCTTTTTAGAGCCAGTGACCAATAGAAAATAAATCGCTCTGTCCGTCATGTTCTTTTGTGATTCGGGAGGAAGTATCACACTGTTTGTCGTCAGTTCATCACTTTCCCAGATAGGGAAAAGACTCTGATCAAAAAGGACAGCTTTGTAAGATTCAGTTCCGGGAACCGCATTCCATTTGAAGTGTATGGTGTTTTCATAAATTATGATCTTTTTTTTGGGATTTGTGATTTCAATGCCAGCCTTATTATTTCCCCTGTAATTAGGTTCATTAAAAATCAAGAAAAGCGAGAAAGAGAGGACAAATAAAAGCATTAAAGCAATCACAGGAACTGAAATGGATTTTCCTGTTAAATGGGAGGGAAGAAAGGATGACTTTTTAGATTTTTTCCGTAATTTGTTTTTATATTGCAGGTCATTGATTTTTTTTATAAAATTTTTTTCCTCTTGTAATATTCCAATAAGAATCTTGACTTCCTTGCTGCAGGAGAGACATTCTTGAATATGACTGAGGAGCTGTTTTTTCTGGCGTATTGATAGTTTAGACCTCACTAAATTGAGTATATCGTCTGCAGAAGGACAATTGTTTCTCTGCTTCGGTTTGTTTTCTTCTAGATAATCACGGTAAATGGTTTTCAGTTCGTTATGGTTTATCTTCATATTCTATGCCGTTTCCCTTTAAATTCTTTTTTAAATCAGAAAGCCCTCTATAAAGAAGATTCCTTGTTTTATCTTCAGTCCAGTTAAATAAGATCGATATTTCTTCAATCGTTAAATCAAGCAAGTATAATTTGACAACCTTTTTTCGGGACTCAATAAGGTGTTCAACCGCACCGTAAATCTTTTTTTTAAAAAGGTTTTTTTGGTCATCCTTTTCTTTAAAAGCCGCTCTTTTTTCAAATAGTCTTTCCTGCATTTTAGAAGAGATAACCTGTTGCTGCCTCCTTGATTTTCTCAAATAATCAATAATCGTAGAATTCACGACTTTCTTTATATAAGACGAATAGTGTTTTATTTTTTTCTCATTGCTGGTGACCTTCCATAACTTTAGGATAACTTCCTGTGATATATCGTCATAATCTAAAGCGTTGTTGTTAATGTTGAATTTTTTAATATGAAAGTATATCAATCCCGTAAAATTTTTAATTAAGGATTCGAAGTCATCCTTTCTGGCTTGGGAGTTCATCTCTATGAATTTTATTTTAGTACAATATGTTTTCATTTAAAATAGAGTCACTTTCGGTATATTTTTTCTCATTTTTTGGAAATATGAATGAAAATAATTATAGATATATCGAGGTCAGTGAGTTTTTTTGTGTTTGGAGTAGAGAAAGAAAGAAAGTATCAGGATCACAAAAAAGGCTGAACCAATTAATATGAAAAATGCAGTAAAACGGAGGAAGATTGTCTGGTCAGTTTTGCCGGATGCAATGAATCCTGCCCAATAGTAAGGATGCGCAAGGGCTTCAGAATCGATCAGTTCCAGTTTGGTTTTTCTCAAAGAATCAATAATGGATTTTGAGGAGCGCAGATGAGTGTAGAAGCGCTCCATCATCTGATAGGTGGCCTGGTCATTGACCTGCCAAAGGCTCATCAGTACGCAAGAGGAACCTGCGTAAAAAAAGGACCTGTTGATTCCTTCTATGCCCTCGCCCTTTATGAATTGGCCGAGACCGGTTTCACAGGCCGAAAGCACCACCAGGTCTGAGTTCATGCTGATGTTGTAGATCTCTCTAGTCTGCAAAAAACCATCTTCCTGAGGATTGTCGTCCAGGGCCAGTATGATGGACGAGCGAAAAGGACGTTTGTCATCAATAAGGCTGTGAGTGGCGAGATGAATGATTTTATAATCTTCCAGATTTGTCTTTTTCAGTGTCTCTTCAGTAGCTTTGTTTCTTTTAAGCACTGTTTTTTTGGCGTCTTTAAACAGGCTGCTGATCCGATCGATTTCTGTTCCGCTGTATTTTAAGCGCTGGAAGTCAAACTGGCCCAAAATTTGAGCCCCATTGTTTCCGTTTTGTATGGGTTTGAAGTAAGGGTCACCCAAGGCGAGAAGGTCTTTGTGTCTTTTGTACCCGTTGGATTTTTTTCTTTTTATGATCTCTTGAAGGGAAGAAATTGAAGGGGAGTAGGCCACATTATAGTCGCAGATCAGCCATTTTTTTGAATCCGGTTTTGTTATCAAAGCTTCAAACGGCAGGAAGTTAAGGATGTCATCCGGAATAAATATTATTTTCTTTATATCTTTATTCTTAAGGCCGGGAGAAATAAGGTTTTTATAAAGGGTGTATCCTTCGGAGAAATCGAAGTTTTCCCTGTCTGATATTTTCCTTATGTAGTTTGAAACCATGGTCTGGATCTGTTCCCTGTCAGGTAAAGAATAGATATTCAGTTTGTCTTTGGTCACAACGAAAAGATAAGAGTTTTCCTCACTGATTAAATATTCAAAAAAAGCTGTTTTTTTATCCAGCATTTTTTGAGCATTTTTTAAAGAGATGATTTCAGGATACCTGAGATTGGCATAGGCAGGACTTGTGTTTCTGATTTTGCGTTTCAGTGTTTCCAGTTCATCTTCTTTTTTGGTTAGCTCTTCGTGCAGGTTCACACTTTCCTGGGAGGTGAGTTCAGAGTCGAGAAGTTTCTGGTATATGCTGGAGATGTCTTTCATGAGCTCTTTTTCCTGGTTCTGAAGTTTAAAATCAATGTACTGGGATATATTGACCTGGGATAATTCAAGCCTGTCTAAGAAAGCCCTGGCTTTGGCCCTCTCCAGAAAATCAAAAGCCTCCCGGTCATGATTTTTTCCCGGTTCATGGTTGTTTAAAGTAAAAAGGATGTGGATGAGGCCGTGATACGCTTCCATGCGTTTGTTTGTCCCCAGGAAGCTGGCTTTCAGTTCTTCCAGTTTGATGTTTGAACGGATATCTTCGATAATAGATATGGAGCGGTTGAAATATTCCCTGGCTTCTTTGGTCCGGTTTTGCTTTCTGTAGACCTGGGCTAATTCCAGATAAGCCTCCCAGAGAATCTTCCCGCCCTCTATTTTTAAAGCCAGGTCAATGGCCTTTTGGAAATATTTTGTGGATTCGTCGAAATTTCCCTTGTTGGAGTGGATGATGCCGATATTGTTAAGGATCATCCCCATGGATTCATTGTCTTTGATTGATTCTGCTTTTTCCAGGGCTTCTTTAAATGTCATATATGCTAAATGAAAATCGTCTTCATCTCTGAAGTATTCATGCAGGTCTGAATACACAGAACCGATGTTGTTGAGTACATAGACCTCTTTTTTTAAGTCTTCCATTTTTCTGAACAAATTAAGGCATTCATTATAATTATCGAGAGCTTTTTCAAAGTATTCCTTTTTCTCGTTTGACAGCCCCATATTCCTGTAAACTGTACCGATTCCATTTAGATCAATGGCTATATAAAGTTCATCCCCTAATTCCCTGTCTATAGCCAGAGACTGGTTCAGGTAATCCAGGGCTTTATCATAAATTCCGATATTTTTGTAGATGATGCCGATATTAAGGGAGCAGTTAGCGATCTCTATTTTATTGTTGAATTCCTTTGCGATATTCAGTGACTCTTCCAGGTAGAGGAGGGCCTGGGAATAATTTTTGTATTTCACATGATAAATACCGATATTGTTGGAACACTTGCCTATTTCTCTTTTATGGTTTGTTTTTTTGGCGATCTCCAGGGCCTGTTCGTTTAGTTTTTTAAAATCTAAAATACCTCCCGTTTCGTAGTATGAGTTGCTTAAATACCGGAGGCATTTGAGCTCATGCTCTTCCAATCCGCTTTCTATGCATAAGGCAACCGCTTTTTCCAGGGTTTTGATGGAATCCTGGTAAGAGTCGGACTTCTGCAGACTGATTCCTTCTGAATAGAGCTTGTTTATGGTAAGGATGGTTTCCAATTGATCTTGTCTGACTTTATCCTTATTTTTTTTTGCCAGAGAGAGGGCTGTATTGTATTTTTGGGTGGATCTTTCATATTCCCCTTTGTTCCAGAGCATGAGAGCGATCTTTTCCAGAGAATCGAGCTCTTTTTCAGAGCTTTTTATGTTTCTGGCAATAGTCAGAGATTTTTCAAAAAGCTCAAGAGATTTCTCAAAATCACCTTTGAGCTGGGCTCTTTCTCCTGAAGAGAAGCACTCGGAGTAGAGAACCTCCGGATTTGGCGTTGCTGTATTTTTGTATGCGGGAGATGCATAAGAAAAAACAAGAAGAAAGGCAAAACCTGTGATAAAAAACTTTTTAAGGACGCACATTTTAGATCTGATCTTATATATAATCAGGCAGAGCCATTATATATAAGATGTTCTTCCAGGGTCAATCCCCCTTAAAGAGGATTGACGGGGGGGAAAATGGTCTCACCACCTCACCTCTAAAGGTGAGGAAAAAGAAAATGTGCCTTGATGTATATTGTATGTGTTTTATTTTTCTTTGCTAATAAATCCTATATTCTTTATTACTTTGAAGGAGTGAGGATTTATCCGTCTTTGCTTGGTCTTAGTATGTCGAGATCTCCGGTCTTCTGTACGGTGTTGTTGTCCTGGTCATATGTGTCAGAAGTGTTTGTCGGCTGCTGGTTTTTCTGGAGGAAGGGGAAGAGAGATACGAAGAAGTCTACAGGGTGATTGATGAGCTGGGAAAAGGTGAATCGGGCATTGTTTTCTCTAGCATTTACAGCATTGGGGAAAGAAAGAGCCAAAACTGAAAACACCACCAATAAACTCACAGCTTTAAAGAGAGTTTTTTTAGACATAATGTGCCTCCTATAATTTAGGAGCCTTGAAAAGAGGTGATAGAAATAGAGGAATGACTAACCTTTTCTCCTTGAAAATATAACTATTCCCGTCATTTTTTCTCCAAGGCACCTTTTTTAACCTAGACTTTTTTTTATTATTTGTCAAGTTAATTCTAAGCTTAACTCCTTTATAAACAGCAACTTAAGCCATAAAAAGCGCCCTATATAGTATGTATCCGACCTATTCATTCTATATATTGAGTCGGTTTCGGTCTGAAATAATTGATAAATTTTTTTAAAAATCTCAAGTTTTTTGGGTTTTAGGGGTTTTTTTCACCCCCCCTGGGAAAGGTTAATCCTTAAGGTTTCAGTGGATTTTTTTCTTTTCTTTTGATAAAAGCGTCACCAGAACAGCCAGTCCCATGGCCGCGATAAAGGTGACGGCCCGGGCGGTGACCTCGCTGTCCAATCCGGTGAGGATCCAAACGATGGTGGTGACAAGCCCTGTGCTGAGCGCGGTGACAACGCCTTTGGAGCTGAACCGGTCCCAGTAAAAAGAAAGAAGCACAGCCGGTGCAAAGGAGCATCCGATTCCCGCCCATGCATAGCTGACGATATAGTAGATAAGCTCGGAGGTGGTGAGAGCCAGGATCAATCCCAGAAGCCCTATTCCGAGGGTGGCCGCTCTGGAGAGGAAGAGAAGCCTCCTGTCCTCTGCCTTTCCTTTTTTGATGATTCCGTTGTAGACATCCTGGCTTATGGAGGAGGAGGCCACGAGAAGCATGCTCTGGGCCGTTGAGATCATGGCCGCCACAGCCCCTGCCAGAAGAATGGCTGCCAGCCAGTCCGGGAACAGATGTGTGAGGATATGGGGGAGTATCATTTCAGGGTCTGTGACAGCGTTCGGGCCAAAAAGGACCACCGCGCTCACGCCGATGATAACCACTCCGGCATAAGCGAGCGCTGTCCACCCCACTGCGATATTCCGGCCGATTTTGACATGGCGGTCATCCCTCATTCCCATAAACCGGGCGTTGAGCTGAGGCTGGCCCCCGAGGTATCCGAAGAACCAGGCGATGTTGTTAAATACCAGAAGCCCGGCTCCGAATCCTGTGAGCCCTCCGGTGAGAGAGAGCCTTCCGCCCCCGGCCTCTCTGAGTGCCTCTCCAATGCTTACAG
>Ga0307421_1001614_pt1 | contig 13436 bp, 6 predicted proteins | sample SalMarWE160270MG_FD_202163 | JGI IMG/M metagenome (GOLD analysis project Ga0307421, IMG submission 202163) | Salt marsh sediment microbial communities from the Plum Island Ecosystem LTER, Massachusetts, United States - WE1602-70 | ecosystem: Environmental > Aquatic > Marine > Intertidal zone >...
AGCAATCATTATCCATGATGCTGACAAAGCCTTTCATCTGCTGCCTTAAGGAACGTTAAATAATTTCTGTACGAATGTTCAGCTTCATATCGAAATTTACTTTTTTAGCAGCGTCCCACTTCACTTTTCCCCAAATCAAGGCTTTGGGTAGAGGTCGTCACGGTCGATGTCTATTACTGGCAACCTCGGTGGTGTGTGATCAGGGGAATTGCGTGGCAGTATGTAATCTTCGAACTGGGGTTTGGGTCGGGCTAATCCGTATGCAATGGCCATTCTTTCGAAAGGCGCATTGCTATCTCCAGCAACATAGTCATCGGGTGTGGGTAGTCTACTTACGGGATATCTCACATTGAGATTTTGAAGGTTTTTCCACCAAGGGCTGGAAAAGACCTCATCAACGCGAGGTAATCTTGACCCACCCCCGCATAGAAAAACCTGTACATTTTCCCATTCTTTTTCCCCTTTCTTATGCCTAAAAGCAGAGCCCCAGGTTTGACAGTATTCTTCTGAATTTTTTAGATCCTTGATTTCTTTAAAGATCTTATACTGTAACGTTCTTTGTTCTTTCTCGCGATTTACATCATGTGTTACGGGATGTTCTGTTTTATCCAGATAATCATAAACCTCACAAGAATTACAAAAGGGTGCACTTCGGTTCTCATTTATATGTGATGCGATAAGCCTTTCAATATTTATGGTTCCTCTTGGGATGTTTCTCGCTGCATACCAATAACTTGTAGACTCGCCATAGGGCATAACAAGATTAAAAATGGATACATCCGTAGTTCCGGCACCTAAATCAATTGTTGCATGTAATCCTTCCTGCTTGTGCAGGGATAAGAGATACGAAGCGATTCCAGCTACTGACTCTGGGATTGCAAATACTCTTGCCGCTTGGACTCTGGCTGTATTTTCCAGCCTGTATGATGCACTCAGCGGGTCAAAGTCTTTCCCAGACCTGTGCCATGCCTTTTCAATATATTCAGCCCAGTTAAAAATTCTCTCGAACTCTATCTGAACTCTATTATTCTCTATATGATCGATCGGCATGCAGATATTGAAAGCAATATCCAGCTCAATATCCTTATACTCTGGGAAACCTTCAATTATTTGCCTGGACATATTCATTGCGTGGGCCAGATATATTGCTGTTAGCCTTTCAGGAGTAAAAGAATCTTCATAGTGATTTTTTTCTCGGTACTCAAAGAATTTTTCATGCGTTATGGGGTCCCTGAAGGCTTCGTCATGGTTACCTGCCACAATCACTTTAAAACGTTGGAAACCGGAATCCCACTCCTTATCAGAGAGTAGTTTAACGGCGTCAATTCCCAGAAGGAGTCTGCCATGACTGTCTATACCAGCGAGGGAAGGCAGACAATAGTTGGGATAATTTGGAAGACCGTGCTTAAAATCCAGGGATCTGGATAGACGCCTGCCCAGTTGTGAGTAAACAACCTTGGTGGTACTGGTCCCGAAATCCAGGCCAACCTGAATGTGAACTTTTCCACGTTTGCGGCGAATCGGCTGTTTAAGGCCAGCATAGCTCCTTTCCTCTTTTAGCTGAGCTCTGTCAGCAGGCTTTTCATCTTTAGGAAGCTCGGTTTGTAATATGGCTTCCGGCTCTGCTTGTTGCCCTTTAAGTAACTTCCAAAATCCCCGCAGCAATTTCATCGTACTCAACCTCTATATTTCTTTGGTTTTCCAGAACTCGCTCCTTTTCTTGAAGTTCGGATTCCAATCTTCTGATTGTTCCTTCCAGCATTCTTATATACTGCTCTTTTCTCTTCTTTTGCAGTGATTCTTCCAGATTCTCGCGTTTCATTTTTAGCTGCCTGCCATAGAAAGTACGAATGGTTTCCAGTCTTCGATCTACAAAAGCATCGTTATTTCTGGCAATCTGCTCGCGAATCTTGGAGACTCGCTCAAGAAAGATTCTTACTGCCTGCTTACATGCCTTCTGGGCATTTATTGGGTCCAGTTCATAAGAAATCCCCCGAGGGTCTTCGCCCTTTTCGACCATCTCACCCAGGATTATTTCCGAATCCTCTTCGGAACACGCGACCTCAAAGTCCTTGTTTAAAATAACCATTTCGAGAGTATTGCTTGCTCGGGCAGCATGGACCTTCATTCTGTAAATAAAATAGCTGTATAAGTCAGACGGTAGTCTCTCTGTTTTTAGAACAACATGGTGGGCAGTCGAATGCAATCCAGGGCCATCGGTATAATGTTTCACAATCGATTGTGTAAGTGGATGCAGCACGTTTATGAAATCAATATTAGGGGCATCAAATGCCTTCTGGGCATCAAAAGTAATAGGTATACCCCGGCTGGAAGTGGTAAGAACGCCCGGCGCTCCGTACCTTATAAGCACCTTGCGGAGTTTATCGTCGGGAAAAAATTTCCCAAGATTAATGTCTGAAGCATACTCTAAACGGGTTTTTGGGCAGTTGGCTCTTATGAAATCTAGTATAAATCTCCTCATCTGCTCGCCCGTTATGAACCGTCGACGGTTCTTAATCATTTGCACCTCTTCATCAAAGTACTGATCAGTGCCGATGAATTGTGCGGCTTCTTTTTCCAGATTCTCTAATTCCTTTAGGCGGCTCTCTATCGCCATGGCCTTAAGCTCTAGCAATTCTTCCTCCTCCTCACGTGTCAGCTTCTTGCTCAATATATCGCGCTCAATAGTGCTCAATTCATCCCCCAGAATCATTTCTAGCTCGCCTATGGATCTTTCGAAAATACCTATTCTGGTATACAGCCTATCTAAGATTCTTTGTTCAATTGTGCCCTCGATCCAGAAGTTATATATCCTAATTACGGGTGAATCCTGGCCAATGCGGTCTAAGCGTCCTATTCTCTGCTCCACCTCCATTGGATTCCATGGAAGGTCATAATTAAAAAGCGTATCACAGAATTGAAAGTCCAGTCCCTCGCTACCAACTTTTGAGGACAGCAGAATTTCGTAGCTAGAGTCATCCTTAAACTTTGCAATAATGGAAGTCCTATCATTGGGACTTACATCACCAGTGATGATGGCACATTTAAATCCATCCTCGGTGAGGCGTCTTTTAAGATACCGGAGAGTATCCTTGAAAAAGGCAAAAACCATAACCTTCAGTCGACCCTCATTTTTACGTAATTCCCTTAAGATATCGAAAAATGCTTTATACTTGGTATCAGTCCCATTGTTAGGCCACCTGTTGATAATGGACTGCAAGATATCCCTAGCCGAGGTAAGGTCTAATGAATCGAATGAAATATCATCAAAATCTTCATCTAAAAGGCCCAAATCCTCAGCATGATCGTTTTTGCTAAACCCAAGTTCGGTTCTATAGTATTCCACCATGGCAGGCATCGATGACGCCATACGGCGCTGCGGTGTATTGAGCATCCATTGCTGGATTAAAGGGGAATCTGTTCTCTCTTCACTTTGAGCACGAACGTAAGCAGTCACTGCATTATAGAAGTCACTTTCAAGTCTCGTGAACTTGAGCCGGATAGGGAATGCCCTTCGAACCGGAAAATTTGTCTGAACGTGACGCTTCCTGGTGCGCGTGAAAATATGCCCAATAAGGTTTAAAGCTGCGAGATCCCTCTGAGCTTCAAGCACAAGTCTTCTGTTTCGGTTCTGCGAGGCATGCCCTGCTTTAAGCTCCTTCAATTTTTCTATGAGTTCAGGGTGGAGTGGGTTCTTCTCAACCCAAGGAGAATTAGAAATACTTCGTAATAAGTCTAGGGCATCGTCAAGATTTGGTGGAATATGGCCCAGACAAATTTGGGCTTTGACTATTGGCTCATTGTCATTGAAACGGGCATCGACAGTGTAGAGGTTGGGGAAATCTTCGTCGTCTAATATGTTTAAAAGGCTAAAAAGATTTTCGCTTCCAAGATGAATGGGGGTAGCTGTTAAAAAGAGCATCGCGTCTGCTCCACGGCTTAACAGTAATCCTGCCCTCCTTTGCTTCCGACCAAAATTGCGCATATAATGTGCTTCGTCCACAATTACTAGATCGAACCCGGGAGCTATGGCATCGAGCTGCTCCAAGACGCTTTGCTGTCTTATGCTCTCCAAGGAGATTATTGCATTAATGGATGATCTATCGGGAGATTCCTCGTACTCTTGGAGAAAACCAAGAAACTCCCTTGCGTTAAGGATTTCAAACTCCTCACCAAATCGCTTCTTTAACTCCAAATGCCATTTATTAGTCAGATTGGCTGGACAGACTACGAGCACACGCTGGAGGGGTTGGCGAGCCCTGAGTTCTATAAGTATTAGGCCTGCCTCAATGGTTTTTCCTAGACCAACCTCATCTGCAATAAGAAGCCTATTCTTTGGAGAATCTAATAGCTTTAGAAGTGGTTTGAACTGGTAGGGGTAGAAACGGGTTCGAGAAGCATTAAATGCATAGATATTATTTCGTAGGGGATGTTCTCGTATTAATCTCTGGTAGGTTATCAGGCGCTGGAATTCCTGATATCCGTCTATTTTGGCTTGGACTAAATTGTCGCGTGGCGTATTGGATGGAACAAAGGGTCGCAGGTCAACTTCGGATATCTTAGGACGGCTCCCTCCTCCAAGGTTTACCCGATACCACTGGACACCGGCATGAAGTTCACAAATTTCGACAACGGTTCCAATTCGACTGGGGTCGCTGATACACTGTACCTCATCACCGACTCTGTACTTAGCACTCATAATGCTAACCGTAATACTGAAAAACCATGAGAATTCAGTATTTTTCCCCTAAGCCTCTGTCCAGTTTTCACATAGCACCTCTGTTTGCTCAAGCACTGTTTGTGTCGCCTTCTCCTGCTTGTCAGGTGGGTAACCGTATTTTCGGAGAATGCGTTTTACGATAACACGGATGTGGGCTCTAGCGTTTTCCCGCACTTTCCAGTCAATGGTGACGTTCCTTCGAACAGCGTCAAGCAACTCATGGGCGATGGTCTTGAGCGTCTCTTCGCCCAGTATCTTAACAGCACTGTCGTTGACTTCCAGTGCATCATAAAAGGCGATTTCGTCTTCATTGAGGTTAAGTTCTTCGCCGCGTTTTTGCGCCTTGCGCATCTCTCTGGCAAGGGTTATTAATTCTTCGATGACCTGCGCCGCCTCTATGGCCCTATTCTGATACTTAATAATCGCTTCCTCAAGCATCTCGGAGAATGAACGTGCTTGGACAACGTTCTTCCTTGACCGGGCTTTAATTTCGTCATTGAGAAGTTTCCTCAACACTTCCACGGCCAGATTTTTATGGGGTAATTGTCTGATTTCTTCAAGAAATTCATCAGATAGAATAGAAATATCAGGTTTTTTCAGTCCCACCGATGCAAAGATATCGACGACTTCATCGGAAATGACAGCCCGTGACACTAACTGTTGGATTGCTGTATCCATTTCCTCTTGTGTTTTACCTTCACCCTCGACGGTTGCTTTTGAAAGAGAGCTTCGCACTTCCTGAAAAAAACCAATATCATCCCGGATTTTAAGAGCCTCTTCATGGGGAACAGCAAGGGCAAAGGCCTTTGATAACGCCGCCACCGATTCGAGATACCGTTTTTTGCCTTCTTCGATTTGAAAAATATGTTCCATGGCCGCCGCGATACCGGCAAGCCGTTCCGCCGATCTTGCATTAATGAGCGACATATAGTCAAAGCCATGGTACATCGTGACCACAATATCGTATTTCTCAAGCATCACGGCAACGGCCTCTTCCTGATCAAATGTTGCTTTTCCACGACCGCCCGCTTCAGTATAATCGGCCAATGCGCGCTTCAGTTGATAGGCAAGTCCGATATAGTCGACTACCAACCCGCCCGGTTTATCTTTAAAAACACGATTGACCCGCGCGATTGCCTGCATCAATCCATGCCCCCTCATCGGCTTATCCACATACATGGTATGCATAGACGGACAGTCAAATCCCGTAAGCCACATATCGCGGACAATGACGATCCTCAACGGATCTGCCGGGTCTTTAAACCGCTTCGCCAATGCCTCGCGTCGCGCCTTGTTGCGAATATGGGGTTGCCATTCGAGTCTGTCCGATGCCGCCCCGGACATGACAATTTTTATGATGCCCTTATCATCATCACCACCATGCAATTCCGGCCGGAGCTTTACGATTGCGTTATACATATCTACACAGATGCGGCGGCTCATGCATACGATGAGTACCTTTCCCTTCATGACGCTCTGCCGCTCCTCGGCATGTCTCACGAGGTCTTCCGCCACAAGGGCGACTCGTTTTTCCGTTCCCACCATTGTCTCAAGGGCTGCCCACTTGGTGCGCAGACGCTGTTTCGCCGTTTCTTCTTCTCCCTCGGTAATCTCCTCGAATTCCGGGTCAATTGCAGGCCGCTCATCCTCATCGAGTTCTATTTTTGCAAGCCTTCCTTCGTAATAGATAGGTACAGTTGCTTTGTCTTCAATAGACCGAAGCATATCGTAGGTATCGATATAATCACCGAAAACCGCAGGCGTACTTCGGTCATCCCTTTCGATTGGCGTTGCGGTAAAGCCGATGAATGATGCCTTAGGCAAGGCGTCGTGCATGTGGCGGGCATAGCCATCGATAAAGTCATACTGGCTGCGGTGGGCCTCATCGGCAATGACAACAATATTTTCCCGATCAGATAACTTCGGATACCGGTCACCCTTCTCATCTGGCATAAACTTCTGAATCGTGGTGAACACCACCCCGCCAGCGGGAACATCCAAGAGAGAACGAAGATGCTCACGGGAATCCGCCTGAACCGGCGTTTGACGCATGAGGTCCCGGCATCGCGAAAATGTCCCGAAAAGCTGGTCGTCCAGATCGTTGCGGTCGGTAATGACAACAATTGTAGGATTTTTCATCGCCGGATGTCGTATGACTTTGCCGGCAAGAAAGGCCATGGAAAGACTTTTTCCGCTTCCCTGGGTATGCCATATTACCCCGATGCGGCGGCCACCAAAGTGAGTTGCCGCCTTTCCATACGGTATTTTAGGTTCCCTTACCTCAAAGGGATTCAGTTCATCGAGGGCCGGGAATTCAGCATATAACTGTCGGGGTTCGGCATCAACCCCACATGCCGACAAGGTGCATTCGACGGCTTTATTAACCGCATGATACTGGTGATAGGCGGCTACTTTTTTTACGACTGCTGCACCATCATCTTCAAAAACAATAAAGTTGAGGATCAGATCGAGAAAACGTCGCTTTTCAAATATACCTTTAATAAGCACTTCAAGTTCGACCGAACCCTTCGGGGCTACATCATCACCGTCAATTGTACGCCACGGCATGAAACGATCCCATCCGCTGGTCAGCGTACCGGTTCGCGCTTCGAGACCATCGGAAACGACCAGCAGTTCATTGTATGTAAACAGACCCGGTACGTCCTGTTTATATGTCTGAAGTTGATTGAATGCCTGTCGGATCGTTGCCTTCTCATCGGTGGGATTTTTGAGTTCGATCACCGCAAGGGGAAGACCGTTCACAAAAACCAACAGATCGGGCCGTCGGTTTTTACCGTTTTCAATGACGGTGAACTGGTTGACCACCAGCCAATCGTTGTTTTCAAGGTTTTCCAGATCGAGAAGCCAGACTATGTCATGGACGATTTCCTCGTAATCGTTCATGACATCCCCACCCCCAACCCCTCTCCCAGAGGTAGAGGGGAGCGTGCCTGCAATTGCATTAAGAACAACCTCCGTCTCATTGAAAACCTGTTCATTCTTGAAGCGAAGAACCATATTGCCAAGTGATCGTAAGTAGGCATCTCGAGTGATGTCCATTTTACTTCTGGTACTACCGGCATGAACCGGTCCGTCAAGTTCAATAACAAGCTTTTCTTCAACACAGTAGAAATCGACTATGTATTTACCGATTTGGTGCTGATGCCGGAATTTCAGGCCCATGAACTCTCGATCACGGAGCAAAGCCCACATGATGTCTTCAGCAGGTGTCTGAACACGACGCAATTCCCTTACCCTTTGTACCAAACCACTAAATGCAAAACCGCCTCGATACTGTTCCCCTCTCCCGCTGGGAGAGGGACAGGGTGAGGGTTCCCGTCGATACGAGACGGAAATACCATCGGTCAGCATTCGGTGAAATCTACGATTGTTTTCGATGAGACTGGGGCTCTCTGTCAGTATGATTTTCCGAACTGCATCGTCAATTGCGCTCGGCGGGATAGTGGGATTTATATCTTGAAGGGCTATTCTCAGGCGTCCTTCGAGAATAACATCTGAGTATTGGGCTTTTACACTTCTCTCGGGACGTGCACCATCGAAGGCGAGGTCAGGGCCGAATGCAGTGTCGTATTCAAGTTTCTCAAACCAAGCGAAGGTGGTTTGTTCCAAGGTGTTTTCGGAGAATGCTTTCATTCAATAACCTCCAAGTGTTTACTCTTCGCTAAGTGATATTTGGGAAAGTGTATCTTTCAAGCTCATCAGAATGGCAAATCCTCCGTATCCTCGTCCTCCTTCGAATTTTGTTTTGGGGTACTATCTGCTCTTTCCTGCCAATCATCTGCTATCTTTTTCCAATTAACATTCCGCTCTATCGTCTTTCCGTCCCTATCAATTCCAGTCCAAACATTCCAAAAATCCGGATCATCTGATTGGGGCTGTTGCTTTTCCGGCAAGTCATTCATACGCACCAATACCGGCAGCTCGGCCGCCCAACCCAAGAGAATCGCATTCTGTGAAGGAAGTGAAGGAAGTTCCCGAAGCAATCCTCTGAGATTATCGGGAACAAAACGATGAACCAAATCTTGGTCGATATTATTGCTGATGCGATGAAGAAGAAATGTATTGCATTGCGAAAGAACCGTGGGTGACAATTCTGACGGACGTTGTGATGACAATACAAGCCCCAGCCCGTATTTGCGACCTTCCCTTGCGATTCGTTCAAACACTTGACAGCACACGGAAGCCGCATCCTGGTTCTCAGCATCTACTTTATAACGCTTTACAAAGGTATGAGCTTCCTCCATCACCAGTGTTGTCGGCAGAACCTTGCTTTCTTTATGGAGTTTCCGATAACGCTGCAAGGCTTCGAAGACCATACGAGCTATAACTGCTGTGATAATATGAACAATTTCAGAGGGTACTAAGGACAAATCGATAATCGTCAGGCTTCCGTTTTCAGCTTGGTTCGCACCGATGTAATCGGACAACCATTGATCAAGTGTGATATCTCTTGTTTCACTGATGATGGATTTCATATGTGTATCGGCAAGCATGGTGCGTATTCGCATCGTCAAGAACTCAACAAATTGGGAAACATTTTCCTGTTGTGCAACGAGATCAAGTTGGTCGGCAAAATCTGCTCCATCAAATGAAATAGGGCAATCCTCTTCCGGCCCTTCTTGGCATGTTATGCCACCGAGTTTCTCTATTAATTTCGACAGGGGTTTCCTAATTTCATCAATTAGATGTCTGTTGAATGCCCGAAAGTAATGATTGCCAGGGGGATATTCTTTCATGGTTTCCGATATTGCACTCTCAATAGCCGATGTTATTTTTGAAATATCGGTTTGGTACTCAACATACTCTTGCTGAAATCCATTCAAGTCATCTCCGTATGCTTTAAGCCGGAAACCAAACTTACTCTCTTCTGACTTCTCTAAGCCTTGGCGAAGAGCGGAAGCAATTTGTACATGCATTGCCGAAAAATATCTCCGCAGTTTCAATCTTTTTTCTTCATTTGTGTCTGTGATTGTATCACGTCTTCCTGAACGCACTTCGCGAAGTGCACGTTTCAGGACAGGCCGTTGCGTCTTTCCACTCGCTTGAGTAAAAGAAGACCATTCACCACTGTTCCAGAACCAAAGAGGCACAATAAGATGGTTTTCAGTGCCCTTGTCGTCCACTTTAAAAATCCTCGGTTTAAGTGCACCGGTTTCTTTGCCAAACGCCCTGGTATATTCGCCATTGGGATCGAGCACGATAAAGCGGGCATTCGGCGTCTTGCCGTTCTGGCAGGCTGCTTCAAGAGACCAACGGATAATACCTGCTACTGAACAGGATTTGCCACTACCGGTATTACCGAGTACCGCAAGGTGCCTCCCGAAAAGACGGTCAGGATCAATACTAACCTCCGCATTTCCCGCCAAAGGGCTTGTTCCGATTTTCACCCTTCTGTTTTCTCCAGATTCCACAATCGAACGAAGCTGATCATGTGTCGGCAGCAAAACGTTATCCCCAACCGAAGGGAACGAATCCGCACCACGGCGAAAACGGTAAATTTCTTTCTTGTCTGATACTATTTTTTTTCGAAGTGTGCCCAGTGGATTCAAGCTCATTTTACGTAAAGGGTATGGTAGATCGACTAATCCGAAATCCCGCATTCCTCGCCGTTTGGGAAATGCTGATCGCTCAATAGTGATCCACTCTACCTGGCCGACAAGATATCCTTCATCACTTGGAATAAGTACATAGCTGTTCACACGGGGGAAGAGTCTTGGTATCCCAGCGTTCAAAGCAACAGACTCAGGTGCATCCACATTCAGTAAGACTTTAATCTCATCAGGGGAAACATATTCAACCGTTCCAATGCAAAGCGATTCTACATGTTCTAACGGGCTCAGACTCATTCTGCACCTCCCATCATCTCAGCCCTATCACCTTTTTCTGCTTGTTCTGTCCCCAAACGCGCCTTAAGTAGTTCAGCCATTTTAAAGGTTGTGAGGTCAATTGCCGGTTTGGGCAGGTAATAATCCACCAGTGTTTTTAAATCACCCAAATGGTTCCCGACCATCAGCGTGGTCTGAGCCGACCGGGCCAGCTTTTCATAGGTTTGCATAATACGTCCCAATGGATCGTTAAATGAAATAACAACCAGGTGGGTGGATGGGATTGTCAGCATATCCTCGATTACCCGGTTGATATGTTCATCACCGAAACCGTAACCGTAAGTAACAAGTGTGTTATTGGGTCGGCAAACCGCTGATGCAAAATCCCTGAACAATTCCACATAGGGATATGCGGCAGTCTCCCGGTCTTTAGCCGCGTTAGGGTAAATCATCAGGCTACTTGAATCAACACCCTTTAAACCTGGGGAATTTAAATAGGGCTCAGTTGATTCAGCCCCAAATGGCAGACCCATACGACGAATTTTTTCTCCGGCGTAAACCCAGTCCAGTGAACCATGGAGTTTTGCAAAACGGGCGACTCCCTCTAGATAACGCGGTTCGCCACGAATTCCAGGAGGGTTATAGTGCATATCTATATTCAACCGAGAAGAGCGAAAAATTGGGAATAAATTACCCACAAAGCGATCCAGAAGGTGAAGTCCAGCCACTTCGGCTCCAGCTTCAATTAATCGATCATAATTCGTGGTGAAGATTTGTAAGCGGTCCCGAGTGCCCGAGCGGCTGGCAAAACTCATCAAAAAATTGATGAGTTTTCCAAAGGCTTCTTCCTTTTTTTTCTCTTCAGCAACGGCAATGTTTTTTTCTGCTTCAAGAATCTTTTCTGAGAAATTTTTGAGTGTTTGTATTATTTCTGATTTGAGTTTTTGAATTTCTGATCTGAGTTTTTCAGACCCTTCAAATGTTTCAGATTCAGGACAGTAATGCTGGAGGCCTGTAAGCAGTTCATTTACAACACGGATTTGATCTTCTATATTTGGGGTATCACGACCAGCTGATTCAGCAGATTGTTTTGCAGCCGTTTTAATTTGAGATCCGAATACTTTCAATTCAGCCTGTTCCATTCCCGGCATACCTTTATCAGTTGCCAATCTGTGCACTGCATGAGTTAATCCTGAACCGATAAGAAGAGAAAAATACTCTGATTGTGCTAAAGCCGTAAGCCAGGGTTCAATGCGTTCCCGTAGCTGGTTCGGTCCAAACGTTTCCACTTCCTTCAGCCACGAGCATTTGGAGTCAGGGGACAGCTTGTAATTTGCATCATCTGCCTTTTCAAAAAAAACAGGCTCATGATCTTCACGGCATTTGAGAATATTGAGTTCGCCTTTTCTAATTTTGTCTTTATAATGCTGATCCATTTCACACCTCATTTTCAAATAGTTGCATTTTTGAATATTTCTTCCGCATTCGGAACGCGCAGTTCGCCGGAAATAAGCTGAGGGAGGAGGATGTCGCGGAGAGATGCGATTGAGTTTGATTCTTGGAGGTTTAGAACTAATTGTTGGTACAATGGCTCTACTTGCTGAACATATGCTTCCAGAACGTATTTATGGGGGACAATTACCTGAATCGGTCTGAAATTGCTCTTGCTGATTTCGGCAAATGTAGTTCCACCAGCATTACTCTTTATGGTGTCCATGTTTGCTTCTGTCCAATACAGTACGTAATAATTGGGGAGTTCTTTGTCACAGATCATCGCAATGATACCTTGGTTTATTGAAACAGGCACTTCTGTAATGGCAAGATAGCCGATAGGTGCCCTCGAAGAGAGAAGGACCGTTCCGGTAGGGAGGCGACCTGAACTTATCTTTTCCACACCAGCGTCGCTGATGTGACGTGTAGTTTCCAACAACACCGGGCTCGAAAGTGATGACATGTCCTTGGGGGTCACAAAAGGATTCGTTCCACCATTCCAGAATTCAGGATTTTTGGTGCTTGGTGTTGACCCGCCAACACACTGAACAGCCTCACCAATTGTCTTGATCTCCCACCCCTTCGGAATCTGTCCCAGCTCGGAATCTTCAAAGCTATCAGGGAAGAGTTCAGCGATTTCTTTGGGAAGGCCGGGGTTGCGGCCTTCGGCCTTGGCGCGAACGGGATCGAAATCCACGAACCAGCTCTTGAAGATGGCCTGGGCCATTGCCTCCAGCGTTTCATTCATCTTGCGGTTTAGTTCGATCTTGTCATCCAGCGAACCGAGGATTTGGGCAATGGCTTCCATCTCTCTTCGATCACTCGGTACCATTACAGGAAATTCACGCAAGGCCCCTAGAGGAATGTACTGCTGGGTTGAGCCACGTGAATAGGTCCTTATGAGATGTTGCGCAGCCGGAGAGAGCAAATAATAGTACAACCATTTCCCCTCAAGCTCACCTTTACTCTTAAACAAGCCGATATTCTTAATAGCAAAACCAGGTTCATTCTTAACGAGGCATGGTTCACCGACTGTCCCAATCATGGTTATTAGGACATCCCATCTGTCGACTTTGCTTCTCTTATTTATGGCTTTGAAATCCTCGACTGAAATCTTATAAGCGTTTTCCAGTTCAACACTATTTCCAGTTATATGCCGGGATGTAATCAGATAATGTCCTTCGGCAACCTGTTTCGGTGAATCATGGGTTCCGTCCCTGACCGAAGCACAAAATTCAGCCGCTGATATTGCCTTCCACTCACTCCCCATCTTCCACCCCCGTTCCTCCAAGTTCCGCTTCGATTTCTTCAATCGTCGGCAGGGCGGATTTCAGGCTATCCGGCAGGGCGCGGGTCAGTTCGTATTCGGAGACGCCGAT
>Ga0307421_1001615_pt1 | contig 13425 bp, 10 predicted proteins | sample SalMarWE160270MG_FD_202163 | JGI IMG/M metagenome (GOLD analysis project Ga0307421, IMG submission 202163) | Salt marsh sediment microbial communities from the Plum Island Ecosystem LTER, Massachusetts, United States - WE1602-70 | ecosystem: Environmental > Aquatic > Marine > Intertidal zone >...
GTCCCTTGCCGCAGCCGGGCATTGGGAAATCGCCCCTATAATTGGCTTGGTCGGCATCCAGGCATTTGCCGGTATGAAAGGGCGTGGTTGTCCCAGCCCGGCAGGCATACTCCCATTCCGCCTCGGTAGGCAGGCGAAATTGTTTGCCGGTCATTTGATTCAATTTCCGAATAAATTCCTGACAATCCTCCCAGGATACCTGTTCTACCGGACAATCCTCCCCGCAATATTTAAATAAAGATGGATTATTACCCATGACGGCCCGCCACAGACCTTGGGTCACTTCAGTTTCACCCAGATAAAACTCTTGAGTTAACGTGACCTTATGTTGGATTTCCTCATAACCTCGCTTCGGCTCATTGGATGGACTGCCCATCATAAAGGAACCTGCAGAAACACGGACCATCCTAAAGGACACCCCATCAAGGCTGAAGTTTAGTAAATCGCCGGAATGTATTGTGGCCAGGGCTTTACCTACAATCAAGCAAATCACCAAAATAAGCACAGAGACCGCTAAACGCGGATGACAGGTTCGTTTCGCTTTCATCCTTTATGGATCTCCTTTCAATCTCCCAATATAGAGTAGACCAACCAGTATAAGACGCCTGGCAGTCTGGGCAGTTAGCCTAATACGCCGAAAATTCTAACCGCAATTCAAGGGGAAGTAATTAAATTATTTAAATATTTTATCATCCCCTCTTGGCCCTCTCTATCCTCCAAGTTATTTAATAGTTTTAACTACGTCCCTTTCTGTTTCTCTAACGCTTTGCATCACCGGTAGCAAAATGCAGAGCGAGGAACGAGCGGCGCATTTTGCTGTCCGAGTGAATACGATTGTTATGCTTGTTTTGATGCGGCACCATTTATAACTTCCATTCCAGAAAGTTGTATCAAACCCGATTTGGCCTCAGTTAACCTCTTTTGGGTTTCTTTTTGCCCGGCGGCTTCAAGAATAGCTTTTTCCATCCATGTACTATAGTCGGATGTATTGTTTTCCTCCTTAAATAATGAACCTATTTCAACCATTATTGCGACACTCATTATTGGTGGAACAGTTATACTCGATTTTCTATGTTTTGTTTTTTGATATTCATCCCAGCGTGAGGCACACATTTCCGCCGTCCAAGGCCAAGGCTGTCCCATGAGTAACCACGTAAGCATTGTTTCAATTGTACATTGATCAAATAGTTCCTTATTTTTATCAAATACCACAGAATAATGTACACATTTATATTCATCTGCCACAAAAGCATTATAAAGAACATAGGTGGCTAACATTTGTATCTTAAAAGGAATAGCAGATTGCCCCAAAAGTTTTTCATATTTGGCGAGCAACTCTCGCAAATCCGTAATCGGCTCAGAATTCAAAATCACTGTTTCCAACTGTGACAAAAATCCTGAAAGTTTTTTTGTGGCATGCTCGGGCTTCAATTCTTCGTGCTTCCAAATCCAATATTGTGGGGCCAATTCCATCCGCATAATTCCCGGAAGCTCACTTCTCCAATTAAATGCTTCATAGGTTACCTTTTCTTTTTTCTTTACAAAATTCCTTATGACATGTTGTGCAACGCGAACAAGCCCAGAAACACTGAGGTAAGGCTCGTCAGAAAATCTAATTACATCACCATTGGCTATCTTAGGATGCTTTAGTTGTTCTTGAATGGGCTGAAGTAGATGCGCAAACTTTGATCTTATTGTGTATGCATTTGTTAGAGCTCTATCAAATTCACTCTTTCGAACAGTCATGAATCCAGGCGGAGCCTCATCAACAAAAAACTGCTCATCAATATGAGAGTTAATAAATTCAATAAAACGTTTCGTAGCCTTCAAATTAGTATTTTTTAAAAGTGTATTTCTAATCTCGTTCGCGGTGTCATCTTTTATCCCTCCGAGTATTTTATCAAGAATCTCCCTGACCTCACTTGGATAATCGTTCCATGTCGGAACATAGATATCGGAACGCTGCGCCAAGGCTTCCAAAGAGTAGATGAGCAATGAATAAGCCAGATCAATATTGCTACCGATAATTTGCAATGCATCTACAAAGCTGCGCAATGAAATAATTATTGAATTATAATGTTCTCTTTTTAGGCTAATAATACTATCTACGAAATTTGATAACGTTTCGGCTTCGGCGAAGCTACCATTTATCTGGCGAGAAAATATCCTTTGTACAAACTGGGAAGGGACGTAGTAATCAGACGAGCTAATTCTTTGGTCTCGACAAGCGACGGCGACGGCGCTTCTATCTTGATGAAAAAACGCTTTCAAAGAAAAGCAACAAATAAGCATGAATTGCTCAACAATCTCAGAATCGCCGGTTCTTACCAGAACATTTTTTGCCGGTGGTTTTTCTTTTTCGATTTGATTTACGTAGCTAACGACATATGAGGATACAGACGAATAAGTATCCACAGGTTCTAGCGTGGCAACACATGTTTTAATCGGCTGAACCCAGGAATAATTGGAAAACAGTATCCCTTTCCTGTCGTGGATAAATCTGTCTTCACTATCAAAAAACTTCCCTGAAATTATTTGAAGCACTTTATTCGTTTCCTATAGCATAACATAGATTATATTGATCCGGATAAGATGCGGAGTTTCGTTTTTTTGTCCGTATAACTGAGAAGATGCGTTGCAAAGGAATGTCGGGTTGTTTGAAGGACCCAGGCACATGGCCTGGGGATCGTCCAACTGGATTCGAAGGGCATAATATGGTGTGAGCCCCTGGCATACGCTTCCCCCCTGCCTTTGGAAACAGTCAAAAATTATCACCTTTTGTCCAAGGATGTCAAGGTCAAGAACGCCTAACCCCTTGACCCTAAAGCCGTTTTTTAACTTATCAGCAAGCCGGACATACGGTCTCCCTCCCCCAACTTATCCATAGACAGGCATGACGCAACTATATATAATCGCTGCGGTATCGATAAAACGAGGGATGGCCTGACCGGTGCGCGTCCTGCTCATAAACCCCTATTACCCCATATCCGAGACCCCGTCTCCCCCCTTAGGGCTGGCATACCTCGGCGCGGCGCTTGAGGCAGCAGGGGTGGAGGTCAGACTGCTCGACCTCGTGGTCTTCCCGTACAGTAAGAAGATGCTTGAATCCGAGCTGAACGCATTCTCGCCGCACTTCGTGGGCGTCACCGCCGTGACCATGACCTTTGACTATGCCGCAGCGGTAATCCGAGACGTGAAATCCATAGACCCCCTTATCTGGACCGTCATGGGCGGGCCCCATGTCTCCTTCTGTGCGCAGGAGACCATGCGCGCCCTGCCCCAGCTCGATTTCATCTGCCTCGGGGAGGGTGAGGCAACCATAGTCCAACTGGTTAGGGAGGCGCACGACGGCTGTCGGTGGGAGAGGATCAAGGGACTGGTCTATCGCCAGGGCCATGAGATTCATTCCACCGGGTCTAGGGATGCAATCCCTGATATTGATGCCATCCCCCTGCCTGCCAGGTCCCTCATCCCCCTGGGCAGGTATCGGACCCTGCACATGCCCGTAAGCATGACCACGAGCCGCGGCTGCCCTTTCCAGTGCATCTTTTGCGTGGGGAGAAAAATGCTCGGCCCCACGGTCCGCTACCGGAATCCCTCACAGGTGGTTGATGAGCTGGAGTATCTCAGCGGCCTCGGGTTTCACCAGATCAATATCGCGGATGATCTCTTTACCGCCAATAAAAAGCACTGCCTCGCGGTGTGCGATGAGATAATCGCGCGGGAGATCGAGGCGACGTGGACCTGTTTCGGAAGGGTCGATACGGTCTCGCCGGAGATCCTGGAACGGATGAAGGCGGCCGGATGCGACGCCATATGCTTTGGGGTGGAATCGGCCAACGCGGCGATACTCAAGACCATCAAGAAGGGGATTACCATCGACCAGGCGCTGGCCGCTGTCGCCATGTGCTCGGATGCGGGGATCACGCCGCACGCCTCGTTTATCCTCGGCCTGCCGGGCGAAACCCCCCAGACGCTGAAGGAGACGAACGATTTCGGCAAACGGCTTAAAGATAGAGGGGCCTTATGCGGCTTTCATATCTTGGCGCCATTCCCCGGGACAGAGGAGAGGTACGCGAGGAACATAAAAGGCTGGGTATCAAGATCCTGACCGACGACTGGAGCCGGTATCACGCCAACAGGGCCATCGTAGAGACCCCCATGGTAACGCGCGAGATGCTCGATCAGGTCGTCATCGCGTGGGAAGAAGAATTCAACGAACGGCTGGGAGAGATCAAGGTACGCATGGGAACCGGGGATGCCACGGAGGAAGAGGCCTCCCTCCTGACAAATCTGGAGCATACGGTCCTGATCTACGACCTGATGATGGACCACATCATCGAGAAACAGGGCTGTTGGCGCAACGGCGGGAAACCCCTCTCCGCCCCGGATGCCTTCAAGATCTTGGTGGATAGGGTTGTAGGGGCAACAGGGCTTCGGGAAGCGGCTGTCTCCTCCTCCTTGGCCCCTGCCGTGGAGTGCGGCAACCTCTCGTATGAAGAGAAGCATGGGCAGATTCAATGGAGATGGGCGGATTATATTTGACATACTGCCCTGTTTTTCATAAGATACACCCACCACAAAAATCCTCACAACGATTGGCTGCCAAAAATGGGTCAGGTGACGATACCGCAAAGCCGAAGCCTCACGTATCAAAACGACAAGAAGTTGAAAACGACGGGGCGCACGATGCCAGGGGATAATCAGGCCCCCCTGAGAATATGTCTGTTGAGCTATCGGAGCAACCCCCACTGCGGCGGTCAGGGGGTCTACCTCAAAAATCTCAGCCGCGCCCTCAAGGACCTGGGGCACCATGTGGAGGTGGTATCAGGCCCCCCGGACCCCCAACTCGACGACGACATCACGGTCTTTCGCCTCCCTTCCCTTGACCTCTACAACCCCGATGCCCTCTTCAGGGTGCCTTCTTTGAAGGAACTCCGCGATCCCGTCAACATCATGGAATGGGTGGGGATCTCCACCATGGGCTTCACCGAGCCCTTTACCTTCGGTCTCAGGGCGTATCGATTTCTGAAAGATAAATTCCACCGATACGATATCGTCCACGACAATCAGTGCCTTTCATACGGCCTCCTAGCCATCACGAAGCGTATCCCGACCACGATCACGGTTCATCATCCCATCACCGTGGACCGCAGAGTTGCCATCCGCTCCGTCAGGGCGCCGTGGCGGAAACTGCAGCTCATGCGGTGGTATTCATTCGTGGGGATGCAGAAGCGGGTTGCCGCGAGAATAGCTCCCCTCATCACCGTCTCGGAATGCGCACGGAAGGATATTGCGAAGGAATTCAAGTTGCCCCTTCACAATCTCAGGGTCGTACCGAACGGCATCAACACGGACCTCTTTTATCCCCTCCCCGAGATCGAGCGGGAAAGAAATCACCTCATGGTGACCAACAGCGCCGACACCGCCCTCAAGGGGCTCTCCTATCTCTTGCTGGCCGTAGCCGAGCTTGCAAAAACCCGTGACCTCCGGCTTACGGTAGTGGGCGCACCCAAAGAGAACGGAAACATCGTCAAGCTGGTCAGGAAGCTCGGGATAGGGGGGCTCATCACCTTTACAGGCCGGATCGACAATGGGGAATTCGTCCGCCACTATGCCCGGGCGACGATCGCCGTGATCCCGTCGGTGTACGAGGGATTCGGCATACCGGCTGGGGAGGCCATGGCATGCGGGGTCCCGGTCATCAGCACGACCGGTGGTGCCTTGCCCGAGGTGGTAGGGGATGCGGGCATACTGGTGCCCCCGGCCGACGCGGGTGCGCTCGCCAAGGCCATCGGGGAGCTCCTCGACAACCCCCAGAGGGCACGGCAACTGGGGGAGGCGGGATTGAAAAGGGTACGAGATTCATTCACCTGGCACAAGGCGGCGGAAAAGACCGTCGAGGTGTATCGGGAGGCCATCCGTGATCACCGTCGATCTTAACAGACTGCCTCTAGAGCCGGGGTCCAAGATATTGGATGTGGGCTGCGGCACGGGACGCCATACCTGCGCCGTGGCACGGTTGAAGCAGGTGATCGCCGTCGGCGCTGATATCAGCTTCGATGAGGCAAAGGAGGCCCGAAAGCGGCTACAGTACGAAGAGGCGCTGGGGGAACAGGGGGATGGCGTATGGGGGACCATGGTGGCCGACATCACCGCGCTTCCCTTCAAAGACGATGCCTTCGACTGCGTGATCTGTTCGGAGATCCTGGAGCACGTGCATCATCAGGACGCCGCGGTCCGTGAGGTCGCCAGGGTCCTCAAGGAGGGGAAAGACGTGGTGGTCAGCGTTCCCCGATACCTGCCGGAACGCATCTGCTGGGCCCTCTCAGCGGATTACCACAACGCGAACAACGGACACGTTCGCATATACAAGCGGAAAGAGTTGATCGATTTGTTGGAAACGGCCGGGGTCAAGAAATGGGCCCATCATTTTGCCCACAGTCTCCACACCCCCTACTGGTGGCTCAAGTGCCTTGTGGGACCGACCCGGAACGATTCGTGGCTCGTGAACCTGTATCACCGTTGTTTGGTGTGGGGCATCATGAAACGAAGCAGGGTTATGCGCCTGCTGGAGCACCTGCTGAATCCCCTGCTGGGGAAAAGCCTGGTGCTCTACCTGCGGAAAGGAAAACATGCCTAAGACGATCCCTTATCCGAAAGCTCAGTATGCACCCCTTGATATCGCAGCGACGACGGAATTCATCCTGACAGTACAAACAGGGGATGGGAAAATCCCCTGGTCCGACGGCGGCATGACCGACCCCTGGGATCATGTCGAGAGCGCCATGGGACTGACCGTCGGTGGCTCTTGTGAGGCGGCCCGGAAGGCCTACCAGTGGTCCGCCCGGACACAACTGGCAGACGGGAGCTGGTGGTCCTCTTACCGCAAGGGGGACCCGGAAGAAGGGGCGTACAAGGATTCAAACATGACGGCCTATATCGCTGTCGGGGTTCTGCATTACTACCTGGCGACCGGTGATGATGAGTTCTTGCGGATCATGTGGCCCTGTGTGAGCAAGGCCATAGACTATGTGACAGACCTCCAGGCCGAAGGGGGTGAGATCTTCTGGGCCAAGAGGGTTGACGGCAGCATAGATACAAAGGCGCTCTTGACCGGCTCAAGCTCCATCTATATGAGCATCAACTGTGCCGTGAAGATAGCGCGCTGCTTAGGCGAGTCGAGGCCCCGGTGGGAGGAGGCGCGTATAAGGCTGGGGGATGCCATCAGGCACAAACCGCACCTCTTTGACCAGACCAAGTCGTGCTTTTCCATGGACTGGTACTACCCCATACTGGGAGGTGCGGTTACAGATGAGGAAGCCCTCAGCAGGATTGAACGGGAATGGAAGGCGTTCGTCGTTCCCGAGTGGGGGGTGCGCTGCTTATCGGACCGGTCGTGGGCGACCATGGCCGAGACCGCGGAGCTTGCCATGGCGCTTGCGGCCATGGGAGAATTCGAGACGGCGGAGATGGTCTTCGGATGGCTCCTCGACAAGCAATACGACGACGGCGCGTTCTGGACCGGCGTCACCTTTCCGGACTGCACCATCTACACCCTGGAAAAGACCGCATGGACGGCGGCGGCCGTACTCCTTGCCGCCGATATCCTGTATGATATTACCGCAGCCAGCCGGCTTTTCAGCCACGGCTTTTGGAGGCCGGTGCCCTTCCCACAAGGGGATAGGGAACCCTCAATCCGAGACACCAGGTATTCTTTGGAGCACCCCGAGGGTCTTGACCATGGGCAGCTCATGGAATAGGCCGGATCCGACTGCACGCTTATACACCTTATAGGGTGCCTGGCCCCCCTGCGTGGGATCAATAAAAATATCATGAATCAACAGATAGCCGCCCGGCATGAGGTGCGCGGTCCAGCACTGATAATCCGTGAGCACGGACTCATATGAGTGCCCGCCATCGATAAAGACCAGGCTGAGGGGCGTGGCCCACAGGCGGGCGGCCACGTCAGAGCGGCAGACCAGGGGAACGACCGTGTCTACGAGCCCGGCCTTCTCAATCGTCCTCCTGAATTCCGTGAAGGTGTCAACCCGACCACTCTGAGAATCGAGAAGCACGGGGTCAAAATACTCCTCCCCCGGCTGCTGCTCCTCTGAACCTCGGTGATGGTCTACCGAAAAGAGGATGCCGTTGTTCTCTCTACAGGCGCTGCCCAGATACACCGCCGATTTGCCGCAGTAGCTCCCTATCTCTAGGCACGGCCCTCGTTGGCTGGCCTCACGGGCCGTCTCATAGAGGCATCTGCCTTCCTCTTTATCTAAAAACCCCTTGATAGCTCCTAAGAGCGCCTCATCCACATCCATCGCTGCATCTCACGCGGGAAACACTCGAGGATGACGTATCCCTTCCTCTTTTAATCATCCCTTGAGTAGGTCTTTTGTTCCCCCTTCCCACAACCGTGGTCTCACAAAATTCCTCGCGGCAAAAACAGACCCACTTGCAAGGATTGACAGGTATTGTAACACAGAGTAATACTATACGTAAAAGTCTTCATTGCCGAGAACATAGTCAACGACATTGGTGAGAAGGGGGGGGGACATCCCCACGTGCTGGACGGTGAAGGAGCGGCCATGTGTGAATAAAAACAACCTTTCTTTGTGGAATCTCGTGATGAAGGAGGAATTGATATGGAACACTATAAACTGTTTATCAATGGTGAGCTCGTTGATGCTCAAGACGGCAAGACCTTTGAATCGATCGATCCGGGCACCGAGCAACCCATCGCCACCGTTGCTCAAGCCGGACAGGCCGATGCCGAGGCGGCCATAGCCGCCGCGCGCACGGCCTTTGACAGCGGTGTCTGGAGCGGTCTTGCTCCCACCGAGCGACTGGCCAAGATGCAGGATTTCGCCGACCAGATCGCCCAGCAGGGACTGCGCCTAGCCGCAATGGAATCCATGGACGCGGGTCAGATCGTAAACCTGGCCAAGGTAATGCCGCTGCTCGGCATCGGATTCATGCGCAATATCAGCCTGTACGGAGCCACAAAATTCCCCTGGGAGGAAGAGATCCTAGCCTCAGGGAACGTCTTCGGCCCTGGGCGTGAATATATCCGTCGTGAACCCATCGGGGTGTGCGTTGGCATTATCCCATGGAACTTCCCCATGCTGATGGCCTTCTGGAAAATCGCACCGGCCCTCATCATGGGTAACACGGTAGTGCTGAAACCGGCTTCGTACACCCCCCTCACCGCCCTAATCATCGCTGAGGCTGCAAAAGCGGCCGGCATCCCCCCCGGGGTGGTAAATGTAATCGCCGGACCCGGCGGGGAGGTGGGCACAACCCTCTGTACTCACCCTGACGTGGACAAGATCGCCTTTACCGGCAGCACGGAAGTGGGGCGAGCGATCATGAAAATGGCCTCCGATACGGTAAAAAAGGTGACCCTCGAACTGGGCGGCAAGTCCGCCAACATCATCCTTGACGACGCGGATCTGGACCTGGCAGTGGAGGGGGCTACGTATGGCACCTTCTTGCACCAGGGGCAAGTATGCGAATCGGGCACCCGAGTCTTGGTCTCGTCAAAGATCTACGATAAATTCATCGATAAGTTCAAACAGCGGGCGGAAGCCCTCCGGGTGGGATACCAGATGGATCCGAACTCGCATATCGGACCCCTGGTGAGCGCGCAGCAATTGGCCACGGTTGAAGGCTACGTCAAGCTGGGGAAGGAAGAGGGCGCCGAGTTCATCACCGGCGGCAAACGAGTCGAGGTCGAAGGAATCCAAGGCGGGTACTATTATGCCCCCACCATCTTTGCGAATGTGGACAATAAGATGCGCATCGCTCAGGAAGAGATTTTCGGCCCTGTCGTCTGCGTGATCAAGTTCACAGACGACGAGGAGGCAATAGCAATTGCCAACGATTCCATCTACGGCCTTGGAGGGGGGGTGTTTTCCACCAACACCGCCCGGGCCGAACGCATAGCCCGCGGGGTCCACACCGGCACCATGTGGATCAACAATTACCACATATTTTCGGATTTCTGTCCCTTTGGCGGGTATAAACAATCAGGGGTGGGACGTGAACTGGGCGCCGCCGGCCTGCATGAATACACCCAGATCAAAAGGGTGCATGTGAACTATCAAGCCGATACTCATACCAATTTTAACTTCGCCCTCCTCAGAGACGACAAAAAAATCGCCGGTTTCCAATACAACTGCCCCACCAGCGTGGTTGCCGGACACGGGGCCCTCAGCTCCATATATAAGGAAGTACCGAATCTTCACTGCCGCAGGGCACTGATCCTGACCGATCCCGGTGTTAGGAAGGCCGGGCTCGTCGATCTGGCTAAAAATGCACTGGCGGACTTCTGCGTGGGCGTCTATGACCAGGTCCCTGCCGATCCGGACCTTGAATCAGTCGACGCCGCCACCGAGGCCGCCCACCAACTCGAGGCGGACTGCATCGTCAGTGTGGGCGGCGGGAGCGTCATCGATACCGCAAAAGGGGTCTGCGTGACCTTAAAAAACGGCGGCAAGGCCAATGACCACCTCAACCTGTTGGTCCTTACCGAGCCACAGACACCGCATATCGCCATCCCCACCACAGCGGGGACCGGCAGCGAGGTGACCAATATAGCGGTCTTAACAAGCACGGGCGCGGGTCGCAAGCTGTTTATAGCTGACACACATATCGTGCCGAATATAGCCATCCTGGATCCACGCTTTACCATGACCCTGCCCAAGGACTTGACCGTCACCACGGCCATGGACGCCATGACCCACGCCATTGAGGCCCTTATGAGCATCATGTCCAACCAGATCTGCGACGGTCAGGCCCTCCACGCCATACGCCTGATCAACGACAACCTGCCGCTCGTTGTCGCCGACGGCAAACATGAAGGGGCCCGGCTCAATATGCAGATAGCAGCCACCATGGCGGGGTGGGCATTCTCCATCGCCCAGGTGGGACTGGCGCACGGCATGGCGCATACGGTGGGAACGCTGCATCATGTTCCCCATGGGGCTGCGTGCGGCATCGTATTGCCCAAGGTAATGCGTTTTAACGTTGATTACGCCGTTGACAAGCTGGCCCTGGTGGCGCAGGCCTTGGGGGCCGACACTGCCGACATGAACGAGCGCGATGCGGCCCTGGCGGCGGCGGACGCGGTTGAGGCCCTCATGAAAAAGGTGGGGCATCCGATGAGGCTGCGCGACGTCGGTGTCGAGGAAGACGATCTGCCCATCTGCGCATTTCACGCCATTGCCGATACCGCTGACCTATTCAATGCGCGTCCTGTCAGCGATCCAAACGAAGTGCTCGAACTCTACAAACAGGCGTATTAGCGGAACAGCTGGGCACCCCCGACACCCTGCCACCGAGCGGAGGTGGTTTTAATTTTTAATACTCGCTCCCTGAAGGAGTTGTCGAACAGAGTGCGATGAGGAGAGGAAAAAGGCCTACCTGAGGTTTTGCGTCCCAGACCATCGGTGACCAAAGCGAGAAGGCTGGTTCCCTGTTACCACCCATAACATGAGGGATGGTGAACGCACCTGTCCATTCATCACCCCCCTCCCCCTACCCTTCTTGCATGAAACCATTATTGGTATTTCCAAGATTTCGTAAAAATTTCGACGATACCAACGACCACAACGACGATCGCAATAGACCACAGGATGACATGTCCCCGCACAGGGATATCCAGAGGACTGCAAAGCAGCCACACAAGCAAGGCGAGGGCCCCGCACAGGTTAATGGCAATGGCGCCGCCGAGTCCAAGACCCCGGATATTTCTGGAGAGGCCGTATCGCTCCATGAGCAACGCAATGCCGATGCCGAAGATGATCGCGCCGAGAATCGTGGGGTAAAAGTTCAGGGGTGACGTGGGAACCCCCAACAGCTCCGCCACACCGACAGGAAAAAGCAGCAGAAGGATTCCCAATGCAAGATTGATTATCCCATCGATGGCCAAGAGTATTTCATGCTTTTTTTCCATGCTTAACCCTCCCATTATGGCAAGGCATCTGAGCCGGATACAAAGGGGCGGAGTCGGAACATCGGTTATCAAACAACCTCACTGCAGAAAGAGTATAGCGGCGGGAGGCCTAAAAGAAGGAAGACCCTTCGGTCTTTTCATGGGTAATGGCCAAATCGGTTACCACCTGATCAAAGCGCTCCCCCACGTATATCCCCCCCCGAAGGCGGTCAGCAGGACCAGGTCCCCCGGCTGGATGGTGCCGTCCCTCACCGCCTCATCCAGGGCGATGGGGACCGTAGCGGAGGATATATTTCCGTACTTATGAATGGTGACATAGACCTTATCCATGGAGATACCCAATTGCTTGGCCATCCCCTGGAGGATGCGCAGGTTCGCCTGATGGGGTATGATCACCTTGACCTCATCCATGGTATGGCCGTTGTGGGAGAGGGCCTCTTCACAGGCCTCGGTGAAGCGCTTCACCGCCACCTTAAAGGATAAATTGGCCCCGATCATGTCCAGGAAGTGGAGCTTCTCGTCTACGCTCTGGTATGAGATGGGGGTGGTCTTCGAGCCGCCTCCGGGCATCAGGAGTGTCTCCCCGCTGGCCCCGTCGGTATGGATGTGGGTGGAGAGGACCCCCCGGTCGCCGTCCACCTCCGTGATCACCGCCGCCCCGGCGCCGTCGCCCCACAGGATGCAGGTCTGCCGGTCGGTCCAATCCAATGTCCTGGTCATGACCTCCGAGGCAACCACCAGGGCATTGTGGTAAATCCCGCTCTGGATATACTGCCGGGCCACGGAGAGGGCGAAGATAAAGCCCGTGCAGGCGGCGGTAATGTCGAAACTGACGGCGTTCACCGCCCCCAGCTTCGCCTCCAGCCAATTGGCCCCCGACGGGCACTGGGTATCCGGGGTAACGGTGGCCAGCACGATGAGCTCTATCTCTTCGGGCGCAAGCCCCGCGGTCTCCAGGGCCCGCTCGGACGCCACCCGGGCCAGGTCCGAGGACGCCTCGTCGTCCCTGGCCACCCGCCGCTCCCTCACTCCCGTCCTGGTGGTGATCCACTCATCGCTGGTATCGAGGATCTTCTCCAAGTCGAAATTGGACAAGACCTTCTCAGGAAGATACGAGCCGGTTCCGATGATTCCCACGCGTTTCACGCCCTTACTCCCTTATCTGCAATCGCTAACGCCGTACAAAACCCTAAAAAGATATACCGTCGTCCTCCCCCTTGTCAATGGGGATGGGCACCGCCCACAAGAAGGCCTTGACAGGGGAAGGGAAAAAAGTGTATAAGATAGGTACGTTATGAGCTTGTTGTGAGGTCGGGAGATGGAGAACGCTTTACTGTTAAACGCAACCTATGAGCCTCTTCGCGTCGTATCGTGGAAAAAGGCCATCACCCTGGTTACGTTGGGCAAGGTGGAAGTCATCGAGGAATACGACCGGGAGGTGCACAGTATCTCCTTTACCATCAGAC
>Ga0307421_1001617_pt1 | contig 13412 bp, 9 predicted proteins | sample SalMarWE160270MG_FD_202163 | JGI IMG/M metagenome (GOLD analysis project Ga0307421, IMG submission 202163) | Salt marsh sediment microbial communities from the Plum Island Ecosystem LTER, Massachusetts, United States - WE1602-70 | ecosystem: Environmental > Aquatic > Marine > Intertidal zone >...
GCAGGCGGGAATCCAGGGACTTTACCCCTTTTTATTGAGCTATTACGTTTGCCCTGAGCTTGACGAAGGATTTGGAGTGAGCGACTCGCCGAATAAGAGTCTATTATAGGAAATATCCTGAACACTGTTTTAACAATTCATGAGAACTAACCAGGAAGGTAATAGTGGCAAAGATAAAGATTTGAGCCGCAAATTCATACCAACGTGGCATTTTAGATTATCCACACTTATTGAGTGACTCATTGGTTGTTTAAGCAATTTCTGCACGATGTTCCCCCTCATTATTTTTATCCGCCATCTTTATGGCGGAGTGGCAGATTGGCGGACTGTTTTAGCTAAAAACAGCTGGTGTGAAGAGGAATGTAAACCAATTATTATCCATTTCTGCATGAATGTGATCCCTTACATCAACTTATTCTTTCATTGCCGCTTTGAGTTATTCAACTTAGTCAATCACGTCCCCAAAGCCACTGGGACTTGACCTGTTAATGTTAATATTTAAGACTGTCCCTCTTCAGTGTAAAATTACTTCTATTTTCCACCGATCAAATTTCCCAAACCACCTAACACGGAACCTTCACCCTTACGGCTTCCGCCAGCTGAAGGAGCATGGGCAAGAATCCGGTCACACATTCGTGAAAACGGCAGGCTTTGAAGGTAAATTATTCCTTTACCTCTTAAGGTGGCAAGAAACAATCCTTCGCCACCGAAAAACATAGACTTTAGATTGCCCGCACGCTCAATAGAATAGTCTATCCCCCCGGTGAATCCAACAATGCAACCAGTGTCTACGCGAATAACTTCTCCATCGAGGACTTTTGAGACAACTGTTCCTCCTGCATGCGCAAAGGCCATGCCATCACCTTCGAGTTTTTGTAAGATAAAGCCTTCTCCCCCGAAGAAGCCAGAGCCTAAGCGTCTGGTGAAGGCGATGCTAATTTTTGTTCCCTTTGCCGCGCACAAAAAGGCATCCTTTTGACATAGAAAAGATCCTCCGTGTTTTGCCATATCAATCGGAATAATTTGACCGGGGTAAGGCGCAGCAAATGAAACCCGCTGTTTACCAGAGCCGGTATTGGTGAAATGCGTTATAAAGATAGACTCTCCTGTGAGTACTCGTTTTCCCGCACTCAGTAATTTCCCCATAATACCGTCATCAGGATTGGAGCCATCTCCCATTTTAGCTTCGAAGGTTATTCCTTCACCCATGTAGTTCATAGCTCCCGCTTCGGCAACTACCGTCTCACCGGGATCTAATTCGACTTCCACGATTTGCATATCACTTCCGAGGATTTCATAATCTACCTTATGACATTGCATATTTGCCTCCTTTCTTGGGAAACGACTAACTGGGCGAGAGAAGCTCATCTCGCGCCGTTAAGCGCGACCGCTCACGGTCGTGCTTAATATATATTATACTGAAACCATACTATTCAATATTTATGTATTCCAGATGGTGTAGTATTTATTGCCACTAAATTGACCTTTGAGATCTATGATATTATATGTTTTGATTTCGTGCAATCTCCTAAAACCTGCAAAAACGTAAGTATAGATATGTTAATGAAAACATCAACAGATTTTTTCCTCCTTGATGAAGAGGGGTATCTCAACATTCGTTACCATGCAGGCCCCTGATGGAAATATCCTGACTGGTGTTTAAATAATTCATGAATAATGGGCAAGGAGGTGATTGTGTCAAGAATAAAGAATTGAGCCGCAAATTCGAACCAATGTAAATTTTTAAGTTGTTTTAGAACTTACCCTTTTACAGAAAATTTCTGCACGAACGTCACCTTCATTAATAAATCGTTTTGGAACCAACGTTCCCCCTCACAGCTCAACCCCAACATCATAGAACAATCACTGTTTTTGTAAGCTGCTTTAGAACCTGAGTCCACCTCTAAGATTCAATCCCTCACCGATAGTTTTTTATTTAGAAATTTGGGAGCTTCCCGCTTGCAAAAGTCAAACGGAGACCCCTTTATCTACACTCAATCTCCCATGTCATGGAGGATGTTAGCGAATGACCTTGGAGTTAGGATTGGAATACCTTGAAACTTCTCCAGAATGAGCAGATCTTTGTCGCCTGTTACGATGCAATCGGCATTAGCGGCTATTGCCAACCCGAGAATTTTGACATCGTCTGGGTCGCGACAGAGATCTGTCGCAAGCGGAATAGGACTGACTATAGTTGCATGCTCCCGTAGAAGCTTGCCGATGTCTTCAACGATGCCACCAGGAAGCTCGATCTTCTGCCGGAGATTTCTCAGAATCTCGTCGAGCAAATCCTCGCAGATCATAATCTCATGGCTATGAAAACAAAGCTCCAGAATTGATTCGCAGAGTCCCCGAGTAGCGAAAGCAGCAATGACGACATTGGCATCAAGGACTATCTTCATGAAATGGCCTTAAAGACATCCTCGTCTGTTAGAAACCCCTGAGCCTCAGCGAAAGGTAGGACCTTCCTCCGGAGTGCTCGGAAACTTTCCACAGCAACATATCTCCGAATAGACTCTCGCACGACGTCGCTAACTGGTTTGTTCTGCTCCCGACTAATCTTCTTCAGGTCAGCCCTTAGGTCATCTGGTAGTCTAATGGTTAGCGTATTCATAGTAAGTCAATGTAGTACATGCGCTAACAGAAGTCAATTTCTATTTGATACATCCAACAATTACTATACAGAAAGATTGTAATAGCTCAATAAACAGGGGCAACATTTTCGTACACCACCTTTCTGGATTCCTGCTCCCCGCTTTCGCGGGGACAAGTTTACCCCTGTGGAGGCAGGGGCAGGAATGACATGGGGTTAGGTCATTTCGTCATTCCCGCGCAGGCGGGAATCCAGGGACTTTACCCCTTTTTATTGAGCTATTACAAAAGATTCCTGTATAACCTACCATGTTCTATGCTTGCGGAATTACTTGGCACATTATTTTATTAGAATCAGTTTGCAGGGTGATTGTCAATAAATTGAGTCCTTGCCTGAATTCTTTAGGGAGGAGGTGATTGTGTCAAGAATAAAAATTTGAGCTGCAAAGTCAGATAAACGCAGCTTTAAAGTTGTTTAAGAACCAGCGACTGCTTTTACATCAATAATATACCCTTGAGTATTATATCTTCTCTTTTCCTTGATAACTCTTCTAACTCCTTGGTAAATCCTGACTTGGAAAATAATCCGAAGCATTTGTGTTTTGCTTCAGGAAAATGAACTACCCCGCCGCAAGCAGCGGGGTATCTTTAAAAGCAATGAACGCCCCAAGGGGCGGAGAATAAAACCCTACTGTGATTTAACTGCTTTATTTTTAAGTTGGCTTACTATACTCAAGCCTACCTTTTTTCCTGTCCATTTACATTCACAAACATATTCTCTTATTATCGTTTAGAGTTATGCAACTTAGCCTGTCGAAGCGGAGCGGAGATTTATCCGCCTTTGGAGGATCCCGACCCTCGGGGTCGAAGCGGAGCGGAGATTTATCCGCCTTTGGAGGATCCCGCTATCGGGGCCCAGTTAAATTGTCATTGATTTTATTTAACCGGGGTCAACAACGTCCCAGACGTCCCTCTCCAAGAAAGTACTTATCGAGGTGAGCAGGTTCGGGGATAGTGAAATCCAAATCTTCGGAAAACCGATAGGTCTCAAAATAGCACTTCTTTAAGCATGTACCACCCTTGAATATCCAGCTCGATCCTGTTTCATTATGGTTGAATATGCCAGCAAGTATCCAACCTAACACATAATCTTTCTCAATAACATTTGCAGCCAGGCCAAACTCCCTGGAGAAATCCATTATTTCTGACTTGTCAATCAACCTGATACATCCTTTTCCAGTTTTCCGGTACCCAAAGACGCCAGCGGGTTATCAATTTTGCATTGTTGATATTTGGATCAAGCTTTGCATTACCTGTAGTCAGTCTTGAACGGCATTGATCAATAATCCTGGTTTCATCAGGCGTGATCAATTCGAGCAGAAATCCAAGACGTTTGAAAACAGCGCCGTTTCCCAACCGTTCTGAATATTCGATAAGCATTTCAAGATTTTTATTTTCGGAGCGCATGTAATTAGTGAACATATCTTTTGTTGAACGAATTCCTCCCCCGAGAACCGGATCGCTCAGCATATCGAGTATTGTTCGTGTGGGATCGGATATTGATATTTTTACCTGCCCACGCCATACGGGCTTGAGACCGAATAATGCCTTTTCAGAAACAGTGCGCAGCATAAAGACTGTTTCTTTTATTTTCAGGGTGCGGTCTCTTGGTTTTTGAACAGTCATAACCATAACAGTACTGAAAATCTGCTCAGTTAGATCCAGATATTCCGCAGCACTCCAGCCGCCAATATAACATGGTGCAAAAAGACGTTCAGCAATAAGCCACGGATCTTCAAGCGGCACATCCGCTGTTCGTGATTCTAAAGGCACAGGGATATACAGTCCTCGACGCACCCGTGACATCCAGCCCTTTTTTGTCCACCTTGAAAGCATTTTTGAAGCATCTGTGGATACAACATTTAAAATCCCGGCAGCTTCAGCAGTAGATATTGTGCCTTTTGTGCCTCGGATTATCGCTGCAATTCTTTCTCTATCAATTTTTCCTATGCCTGTAAGCGTATTCATAGTATACCAAATGTGCTATTTTTCATACAATCAATGAATAATTGCATATAGCATATACTATTTTCCATGTCAAACTATATTTTATGTGTTATAGTTCGTAGATTAAATGAATTCCGTCAGGTTTATTATATTTGCCATGTAATTATTCTAAAATGCTCGCCGCAAATTCATATTCACTTTACATTTTTAAGTTGTTGTAGAGGATGTCCCTTTTTATGATCTCAGATCAGATTTACCGATTTCTGCTCAAGGTTTACCCGCCTATGGAGGACTTGCCCGCCATCCTTTTTATCCGCCGTCCTTCTGGCGGATTGGAGGGTTTATCCGCCGTTTTTCTGGATGACTTGTCCGCCGACTTTATGGCGGGCTGTTTTCGGTAAAAGAGGCTGTTGTGAAGACAAATTCACACCAATCATTATCCGTGATGCCGATGGAGCACGACACCCCGATCGTAATCCAGACCACAATCCCGACCACAAAAAGTCTGGATTAAAGCCGTGGCTTTATGCGGTCGGGGTAAAACCCTTCATTTAGTATTTACCGGAACGATTTATTAGCTAACAATTGTTAAAAAAAGATTTGACCTCTTTACTTTATGATTGAGGGTATTAGTCCATCCTCTCTTGTTCCTTTATTGCCTTGACGCTTTGAGTTATTCAACTTAGTCAATCACGTCCCCAAAGTCACTATTAGTTAATAATTTGTGTTTGACCTCAAATTCACTATATTCAGTAATGTTTTGTCTAAATAAATAACTTCGAGAGTGACTTCGTTTGGTTCGGACTCTTTCTCACTCCGGATAATTTCCGTTGCGGTTTTCCCATCCACTGCGAGCGGCCTTCACGATTAGACGCTGATGATCCGTAGTCAAAAGTTGATAAGATTCGTTGCTCGACCTCAGAACCGATAATTCGATTGATGGCTCGCACCATTTGCTTGTCTTCTCCGGTAACAAGGGTAAAAGCTTCGCCGCTGCAAGTTGCCCGGCCTGTCCGTCCGATGCGGTGAATGTATGCCTCGGGGGTGGAAGGGATATCATAGTTGATAACATGAGAAATCCGGGTAACGTCAATGCCGCGAGCGGCGATATCGGTGGCCACCAGAATCTGAAATGTCCCGTCGCGAAAGCCGTCCAGCGCTGCCTGGCGGCGTGTCTGGGAAAGGTTTCCCTGCAGTGAAGCCGATCGGTATCCTGCGGCAACAAGCCTTTTCCCCAAGCTCTTGGCGCGATGTTTGGTTCGGGTAAAGACCAGCACCGACCCAGTATTGGTGTTTCCCAGCAGCATTAATAGCAGCGCCGTTTTTAAATGCTGGGCTACCGGGTAGAGTGCGTGGCTGACAGTATCAGCAGGTGCGGTGATTCCCACCTGGACGGTGGCCGGATCTCGCAGGATATCCCTTGCCAAGTGACGGATTTCGGGGGGCATGGTAGCCGCGAAGAGCAGCGTTTGGCGCTTCATTGGAATATGTTTTAAAATTCGACGGATATCAGGAATAAACCCCATATCGAACATCTGGTCGGCCTCATCTATAACCAGCACTTCCAGTTGGGAAAGATCGATGCTATGACGTCCGATATGATCAAGAAGCCGGCCAGGGCAGGCAACAACAATATCGGCATGCTTCAGTTTCTGAATCTGCGGATTAATTCCCACGCCACCGTAAACAGTAGCGCTTCTTATGCGCGTCTTACGACCCAGGGTTTCGATAGCCTGATGAATCTGTTCGGCCAATTCACGGGTGGGGGCGATTATCAGGGCGCGAATGCATCCGTATTTACTCCCCACCAGTCGATGGAGTATCGGCAGAACGAATGCCGCCGTTTTACCCGTGCCAGTTTGGGCCAGACCCATTACATCACCACCATTAAGTACCTTCGGGATTGCCCGAGCCTGAATCGGGGTCGGGGTTTCATAACCCACCGCTGCAACGCCTGCGGCAACGGAGGGATGAAAATTAAATGCTTCAAAGTTCAATAAACACCTTCTTTCTGTGTTCCAATAAAAAAAGCCCCGGACTTATTCCGGGGCTTACGTGATTTTTAGTTACAACCAGGAACACTCTTAATTTTTGGAGATCGTACCGGTAGTTGGAATTGCTGTCAAGCTAATTGTCTGCTATTTTTTTTTAATAAAAATAAACTATCCGTATTCAAGCGTATGGTAACGAACTGTTAGGCAAATAATGCCAGAAATGGCGTTGAATAGTAATGTTTAGGATTCAAGCATCCTTGCATTATATTAAAATCATGAGAACTTTCAGTATACTTTTGCAATAGGAAAGAAATCAAGGCTAACTAAAACGAACAGCTACATATGTTAATCAAAACCTCAACTGCTTTTTTCTTTGCCTGATGAAGAAAGGTATCATGACATTTTGTAAGCGGTAAACACATGATGGTGATATCTTGATTAGTATTTTAATAATTCATGAATAATGGGCAAAGAGGTGAGGTTTTTCTGAAATGTGGACATGCTTATCTTAGATAGGAAGAAAATTCCAATACTCAAACTCTGACCTAGAATAAAATTTACCGATTTTTCCTCAAGGTTTACCCGCCATCCTTTTGGAGGGTTTACCCGCCGTGTTTCTGGCGGGCTGTTTTAGGTAAAAGTGGCTGCTGTGAAGAGAAAAGCAAACCAATCATTATCCGTAACGCCGATGGAGCACGACATCCCGATCGTAATCCCGACCACAAAAGGTTGGGACTAAACCTTTCATTTCCTGCCTCAAGAAACGTTAAGCAATTTCTGTATGAATGTCCCCCTTCATTATTATCTATTATGCTATGCGAAGTTACTGATTTACCAATGGACGTCCCCTACTTCACTTAGAGATGGAGTTATCTGCAACTCCAGATCCGATACAAACCATCTGCCCATTGAATAAGGGCCTGTTTTGCAAGTTCAGGATCACTTAATTCCCGATCTTGATGGGCGATATACTCATTTCGAAAGGTATAAATCCTACCTATCATTGTTGGCAGGTCGGTTTGAGACACGTCGGCAAACCGGGTGCGAATAGCCTCGAAGACACCGCCGGTCTTCCGCCGCGTTGTACGCACGTAGTCCAGACTCCAGTGTAGAAGGCCGATCGGCATTAATCCGTTTTGATCAACTAAAGTTCTTTCCAGATTTTTGGCCTGGCGATGATGGAAGTTGGCCTCGCCGGTCGGAAGATCGGTCAAATCGGGATGAAAAAATTCATACTGCCTGGTGCCGTCCACAGGAACATCATCTTTCAGCTCCCGCAGAATCATGCCCTTGGCCGCCTCATCCAGTGGTCCGAGGAACGGCGTAAAGACAGGCGCAAATGATATATCTTCTTTGTTCTGCAAGAATTGATACAAGGCTACTGCCTGCTGGACAGCTTTCTGATAGCGGGAAGGCAGTTTTTTGAAATTATCCAACGAGATAAAGGCAGAAATGCCGGCATCTTCCTTCGGTTCAACATCTCCAAATGGCAGGCTCAGTTGTGGTTCGCTGATCTCTTCCACCAACTGCTTCAATGATGGCCGACACATTCGCATGAGAGTTTTCAGCTTGTTGTCACTGAGATTCTCAAAGAGTTGTTGCGGAACATAGATATATGACCATTTCTCGCCTTCCTGTGAAGCTGCTTCGCACCATGCCACCGCCGCCCTTGCCTTCAAGGGCACGTCTTTATCCTCGCGCCCTTTTGTTTCAACCAGGGCATATTCTCTCGCACTCATCCGGACAATAAAATCCGGCGTGTAAAGAGAAAGTCTCACCCGCTGGGTCTGGTAATCAATTCGAAGCGCCTGGGGGCCGCCATTTTTGCAAAATGCTCTCACATCAGTGGCAAGATCAAGGAACTGGCACATTGCCACCTCCAGGTTCCGGTTGCAGGGGACAAGATTAAAGACGGTACGTTGGGCCGGAATTGCCGGATGGTGTTCGGAATGCGTTACCTGATAAGGCTTCCAACTGGAGACTGAAACGCCTTTGCCCCCAGGTTTGCGTTCTTCCTTGATTGTTGTGCGAGAAAGTATCAACGGCACAAAAACAGCCCTGATATGTTCCCGCACATCGCTATCGGCCAGGCGGCTTAGAAGGCGCGGATCGAAAAGAGTGACCTTTTCCTTGAATAGCAGCTCCGTAATGAACGTCTCAAGAAGAGGAGCTATAACCTTGTGTGTTCCACGAATGCCGGTGATGTGTTCAAGCTCATCCCGGTAATACGAAATGGCGCCTATACCGCTCTCCAGAAGAGGTAACCGGATTTTCATCTTTTCTATAACTTCATTTGTCAGGAGATGGCGACCCTCATACTGTATCTCATCGGAACCCCTGCTGCCGAGGGGTAGCCGAAGATATTTTAAAAATTCTTTACGGATATCTTCAATTGTAAGCCCCTCCAGCGATGGTGTTCTCGTATAGCCTGCGGATATTGCGGGAAGTGTTACATCAAGTTTTCTTATATCCTTGTTTTCCGTATCGGGGAATATAGTCACCGTACTTTTCGGTACTTTGTCAACATCTACGACCTCAATGGGAAAGCCTTCCTGACTGAGTTCCTGCTGATAGAGGCTCACAAAGGCGTTGTGTTCGACAACCGTGACAAGTTCTGCAACGCCTTCACCCGGCGGAGTCATGCGCCGCAGGCCCCGGCCAAGAGTCTGCTCCGGCAAAATATTCGCCTTGGAGGTATAAGGGCGAAGCGGGACAACAGTCGTAACATTGCGGACATCCCAGCCTTCCCGGAGCATAAGGACAGACACAATACACCAGTAGGGACTTTTCCCCGAATCGAGATCCCGTGAAAGATCGCGCAGCGTCCTCAGATCTTCCTCGCTGATTTCCTTTTCACTTTCCACAAAGGATGGATAGCCCTTATTTTTACCGCCGATCCATTTGATTTTCCCCTTAAGGTTCGTATGAAGGTTGATCGTCCTGCCGTTCAATTCGCCAAACAGGGAATCCGTGTTCAGCCTCCTCGTAATCTGATCGGCGGCCTCAGTATCTTCCGTCATAACAAAAAGCAGAGGATTCTTGTCGCTTTTTTCCCACTCTTCCCTGGACTTTAACCAGCGTTGATAACCCATCATCAGATGTTGCTGGAATCGCTCTGACGCATCGCTGCTGGGACGTTCGGAAAGACCTTCCCCGCGGCCTATGATGGGAATCTTTACAATTCCGCCGTTTACTGCTTCGCCTAATGGCGCGTCACATATAACATGCTGGAATATTTGCCCGAGATTATCTTTTGGTGTCGCCGAAAAATCGAGCTGAGAAACCAGACCCCCTCCGGTTTTTCTCTGAATTTCAGTATGCAGAAAATCAATAGCCTCATTCCACGCCGAGCCGGGATCCCACAGATGATGTGCTTCATCATTCAAAACCATGATACTTCTATGAGCGGTAATCCGTTCACGCAACGCCTTTCCTGTATCAAGCGCATTTCCCCTGGACACTGCCGGTCCCACCCAGTCGTATGTTTCGGCGTCCTTCTTTGCTTTTCGTTTACTGACATCATAGAGACGGTGAATATTGGTGAGATAGAGGGTTCCCCCGGTGGATGCGCCGCTGGCTTCATCCTGGAGAACAACGGACAGGTTCCAGTCACCGCGCCACGCTACCGGAATCAGCGGATCTTTATCAAAAATAATTCCGTTGCCAAAATCCTCTTTTAATCGTTCAAAGACGGTAAGATTGGGGGCAATGACCACAAAATGCATGGACATGGGCGAATCGCTTTCACGAAGAGCATGGAAATAGCTCCACACGATAGCAAGACTCATGACCTTTGTCTTACCCGCGCCGGTTGCCAGTTTGAAGGCGTATTTTACCCAGCGGTCGTCTTCCGGATTGACACCGAGAGCGGCAGTTTCACGATCGGCACCGCCGAACTCGTAGATGGTGCTGGATAGGCTTCTGATCCCCCGGACTTCATAAAGGTAAATTATTGTTTCGATTGCTTCCCGCTGGCAGTAATAATATCGAAAAGGAACATTCTCGCCTGTCGGTGTTCCGATCATATGATCACGTTCGAACCAGTGGTAAAGGAGTTCCCGCGTTGTGTCGGAAGCGCCGGCATAATCGTTTTCGCGCCATGTTTTTACAAAGGACCGAAGGTTGTTGGCGACCGCGATAGAAGATGCCCTGCGGCCCTTTACAATTTCCGCGGGTTTTCCCTCTTCAGATCTGATTCTGTGGCAATTAGGTTCTTCGTGGGAGGCATAAAGTGGTTCAAGGGCGGCAGGATTGATGACAGTGCTTGTCATATCGTCACCTCCACCGTAATGCTCGTATCGCAGCCGAAGACATCGATAACCTTGACACAGGCGGTATATTTCCCCTTCTTTGGATATTTGTCATATCCGAGAGTGCTGACGGTCTTCAACGAGCGATCCTTGCGGGTCCGGTAGTCCTGCCAGTGATGCTCGAAGGGCTTGCTCTCATGCCAGTCAAAATCCACGGCCCAGAAGTCGATGAAATCGAACCCGCTCTTTATTGCCCGTTCTTTTAAAACTTCAAGTTCCTTGCTCGGCACCTCCGCAAGGCTTGGCAGAAATCTGGTGAGTTTTATATCCACAATGCGCTTTCCGTTTTTATCATGATAGACCGGCTCCGCCTCTAAAACAGCCACCTCAAGAAAGGGAGGAGGATTCTTGCGGTTCTTTTCCATAATCTCACGGGGGATGGGAATCAGCTTGATCTTGACGCCTTCCGCCGCCTCCAGTTCATGGCAGACGAGGCGAAGATCCATCTCAAACTCCCATGCAAGGCAGTGTATTTCTTTTGCCCCGGCCTCCCGTGCCGCTTTGACGACTGCTCGTAGTTCATCCCGCGTAAAGATGCTGTCAATATCATCAACATAGACGAAGGCCTGCCCTTTTCTCCCATGTAAAAGACCCGTCGCATTGGGCAGAGGCTCCGCCCGGTAGAACTCCATCACTACACGACGATGTTCTTCATCTGCTCCCTTGAGCCTCTCCTTCTGCCACCACTGGCGCTCATAGCGGCCAAGGTTATACACATCGAAGGAACGGTATGGCTTATTGTCTTTGTAGAGATTTCGCTGAACGTCAACGAGACGTTTTCGGCTGGTGTGGGTGGCAAAGCGGCCAAGGTCAGCCATGATCCAGCGGCGGCCAAGTTTCTCCGCCACTGCGCCGGTCGTTCCGCTACCGCAGAAGAAGTCGGCAATAATACTGCCATCATCAGAAGATGCCGCAATGATTCTACGAAGTAATATCTCCGGTTTTTGAGTAGCATATCCTAATCTCTCAAAATCTTCACGATTTAGCTGTTCAATATCCGTCCAGTAATCTTCTGGAATTTTACCTTCATCAACATAGTAGCGGTAAACTTTACCTGACTTCCTATCGGTTTTTTCTTGATATTGCCTACCGCTTGAATCAGTCTTAAGACGCATATGGCTATTTGGCTTTCTTTCAACAATTACATTTGGATCTTTGCCATTAAAAATAAATTCCAAAGATTTCGAATAAAAAAGAATAGTATCGTGTTTGCGTCCAAAACGTTTAGAACCTTTTCCTCCAATACTGTAACACCATTGAATCTCGTTCTGAAAATTTTGGTATCCAAATATTTCCTCTAAAAGTGACCGAAGCAAATGTACCACTCTGTAATCACAATGGACATAAATGCTACCCTGTTCACTTAATAGCTCTTTAGCAAGCAAAAATCTTTCATACATCATATGCAGATAAGAATCAGTCCCCTTACCCCACATATCCCGGTAAGCCACCATCTCCAGGGCGGACTGGTCTTTTTCAACAATTTCTTTTTCATCACCAAGAGGAATGCTCATCGTAAAATCCGCCCCCACATCAAAGGGCGGATCGATATAGATAAGATCAATCTTCCCCTTGAAATCCTTGAGTAGGCTCGCCATTACGAGCTTGTTGTCACCCCAGATAAGCATATTGCGAAAATCGTCAAGGCGTTTGTTTTCCTTTTCGAATAGCTCAATCTGGCCCGATGCGGCGGCCTCGCTCCGCGGCTGATCCACAGTTTCGATCTTCTGGAGCGGCATGGCGCTCCCGGCGACATCGACCGCCCGCCGATTGCCGTACTCGTCATACTTCCCTTCCCAGATCAACTCCGTCTTCATCTTCGAAAACGGATGCGGATTATCCAGTCCCCATCGTATATTGCCAGCCATGATACAACTCCTTAGAAGTGCACTGCGAATCTTACTGTAATGCCTATTTCCATTTAGCAATTATAAGAGGTTCATTGAGTGACTTGGAAACTTCTACAAGCCGACACATATGATCTTCAGTAACAAGAATTAAATTGTACTGAATGGCCTGCGCTGCAATCCAGATATCATTTTCCTGGACACCAAGTTCCTTGGCGGTTGTTCGGTCAAAAAGATCCTCCGGCCATTTTGCGGTTAATTTTCCTCTCCGTTTTTTTGATGAATACTTTTTGAATAACTCTGAACGAAGATCAGAGTAAGGTGTGATTGTGTGCCTGTCAATATCAAGAACAAGGGGGAATTTTGCCATTTCATTTCTGACGTCGTTCTGTCGATTCATGTCTATCTCTGGAGCAATTTTTAAGCCGTATTCCACCTCTGCCAACACAACTGTCGATATCAAAACGGGAGAAGATGCTACGTTCTTAAGAAAAGCTCTAATTTGGGAATAATTTCTGTGCCGTTTATCCCAAAGAATACTGGCTGCATTCGTATCTAAAAGGTAACTGATAAATGCCAGGACATCGTTTACAGCTTTTAGTGCCAAGACATCGTTTACACTGCTCTTTGACAATCAGTTAGCCACTAGGTTTAATAACATG
>Ga0307421_1001618_pt1 | contig 13410 bp, 11 predicted proteins | sample SalMarWE160270MG_FD_202163 | JGI IMG/M metagenome (GOLD analysis project Ga0307421, IMG submission 202163) | Salt marsh sediment microbial communities from the Plum Island Ecosystem LTER, Massachusetts, United States - WE1602-70 | ecosystem: Environmental > Aquatic > Marine > Intertidal zone >...
TAGGCTGTAGCTCGGGGACCTATATGAGAAGCCTTGCCTCGGAGCTTGGAAGGCGGTTGGGCACGGGAGCACACCTTGCTTCATTGAGAAGAATGAGGAGCGGATTTTTTCATGTCGGCATGGGCTACACAATGGAAAACCTTACCAGGCATGCTGCCAATAGTACCATCGAGGAGGTTATCATACCCCTGAAGGACGCCGTTGAGGGAATGAGGGAGGTGGAAGTGCCCTGGACATTGGTCAGAAGGATCAGGAATGGATATATGCCCCAAAGAGGAGATCTGGGCCAGGAGAATGTCTTTTTGCCCAAACCCGGGTGTTACTGTAAGGCCGTCAAAGGGGAGGAATTGGTCGCGATCCTGAGGGAATCCAGCGATGGATACGAGGTGAGCAGGGTTTTTACATGACCGATACCATTGTCATATGGCTGAGGGCACAAAGTGCACCACATAGGACGCAAGGCCCAAGGTGTATGGCCCGCGGCCTTATGCCTTATGCCTTTGGGCCGATATCTAGTCACGAATGCCATTCACAATAACGAAGGAGGAATAAACGTGGTATTAACGAGCAAGGATAAGCAGGGGATAATCGATAAGTTCAAGATTCACGAAAGGGATACAGGTTCATCAAAGGTTCAAATTGCGCTTTTGACTAAGAGGATAAACGATCTCACCGAGCATTTTAAGGTCCACCCCAAGGACCATCACTCGAGGAGAGGGCTCTTAAAGATGGTGGGTCAAAGAAGGCGTTTTTTAACCTATCTCAGAAAAAAGGATCCTACACAATATACAAATCTTATCCAGGATTTAGGCCTGAGAAAGTAGAGGGAAAGAAGAGATGATCAAGAATGTAACAAGAGATTTCAATGGAAGGACAGTAAATGTGGAGACCGGCAGGGTGGCGGGTGAGTCCAGCGGAGCTGTGGTTGTAACCATGGGCGAGACCGTTGTGCTAGTCACGGTGGTCTCTACTGATCAGACAAGGGAAGGTATTGATTTTCTTCCCCTGACCGTTGATTTTCAGGAGATGTCATACGCAGCCGGGAAGATACCGGGTAACTTCTTTCGTCGGGATATGGGCAGGCCAAGCGAAAAGGAGACTTTAACCTCTCGTCTCATAGACAGGCCCCTGAGGCCGCTCTTCCCCGATCACTACAATTTCGAGACCCAGGTAATAGCCAACGTGCTTTCCTTTGACAAGGAAAACGATCCCGATCCTCTGGGCATTTTAGGTGCCTCGGCCGCGATCACCATATCGGATATCCCGTTCATGGGCCCTGTTGGGAGTGCTCGAGTGGGTAGAATCGATGGTAGATTCATCGCATTTCCCACCCTTGAGGAACAGGAAAAGAGCGACATCGACCTTACCGTGGTGGGAACAAGGACGGCCGTGGTGATGGTCGAAGCCGGGAGTAAATTCGTATCGGAAGATGATATGCTCGATGCCATATTCTTCGGACATGAGAGCTTACAGTCCATAATCGATATGCAGTTAGAGCTGAGAGAGGTAGCGGGAAAGGAGAAGAGGAGTTTTCTTTCGCCCGAGAGGGATGGGAACCTGATAGAGAAGGTGGCCGAAAAGGGGGGAATCCTCATGAGAGAGGCATTATCACAGCCAAACAAGACCTCGAGGCAGAAGAAGAAGGCCGAGGCCGCCAACTCCATTCTGGAGGCATTACAAGGGGAGTATGAAGAGAGAAAGGGCGAGATAGAGGGTGCAATCCATGATCTCGAGAGAAGATTGGTGCGGCATATGGTATTGAAGGAGAGGCGAAGGATAGATGGCCGTTCCTTCACCGAGGTCAGGCCCATAGAATGCTTGGTGGGTGTGTTGCCGCGGGCTCATGGATCAGCGCTGTTCACCAGGGGGGAAACCCAGGCCCTGGTAGCCACCACCCTCGGTACTGAGAGCGATGAGCAGAAGATAGAATCAATCTACGGAGATAGCTTCAGAAGATTCACCTTTCACTATAATTTTCCTCCCTTTAGCGTCGGTGAAGTCAAAAGATTGGGAGCTCCGGGCAGGAGAGAGATCGGCCATGGAGCCCTGGCAAGGAGGGCACTCAGCCCCGTGTTAACAGAAAAGGAGGACTTTCCCTATGCCATTAGGGTGGTCTCTGAAATATTGGAATCAAACGGCTCATCATCCATGGCAAGTGTATGTGGGGGCTCCCTTTCCCTGATGGATGCGGGCATCCCCGTAACAGCTCACGTGGCAGGCGTGGCCATGGGCTTGATCTCAGATGAGAACGAGGTAGCTATACTGACCGACATTATTGGCGACGAAGACCACTTCGGTGATATGGATTTCAAGGTCGCCGGCACGCGGACTGGAATCACGGCGCTTCAAATGGATATCAAGATCGATGGGCTCACCAAGGAGGTGATGGGAAAAGCGCTGGCTCAGGCCAAGGAGGCAAGGCTCCACGTCCTTGATGAGATGGATAAGGCGTTATCACAACCCAGGCAGGAGATATCCAGGTACGCTCCGAGGATTACCGTTATCGAGGTGAGGCCCGAGAAAATAAAGGATATCATCGGCCCAGGCGGGAGGATGATCAAGCACATTAGCATAACTACCGATACCCAGATAAACATTGATAATGACGGCAAGGTCTCTATCGCCTCGACAGAAAGCGAGGGTGCGCAAAGGGCTATAGAGATGATTAAGGACATAGTCAAGGAGGCGGAAGTCGGGAAATTATATGCCGGCAAGGTTATAAAGATTGTTGATTTCGGGGCTTTTGTGGAGATCATGCCAGGCACAGAAGGCCTGGTACATATATCTCAGCTCGCTGATGAGAGGGTGAGGAAGGTTACTGATATTCTCAAGGAGGGCGATGAGGTATTGGTGAAGGTGATTGACATCGACAGCAACGGAAAGATACGGCTTTCCAGAAAGGCAGCGCTAGGGCACAACAGCGATGAAATATAGGAAGACATGTTTTGACAATGGAATCAGGCTCGTTACGGAGCGTGTAGCGCATGCGAAGTCGATATCGATGGGTATCTGGGTCGACGCAGGCTCGAGGGATGAAGATGAGAATGGCCGCGGGATATTCCATCTTATAGAGCATATGATCTTCAAGGGCACCAAAAGCCGGTCGGCAACGCGGATCGCAAGGGACCTGGACTCCATCGGCGGGTTTTCCAACGCCTTTACCAGCAAGGAGCAGACCTGTTTTTACGGAAGGGTTCTCGATAGGCACCTCCCGTTTCTCATCGATCTTCTTTCCGATATCTTTATTAACTCAGTCTTTGCTGAAAAGGATCTTGAGCTCGAGAAATCCGTTGTGCTCCAGGAGATTCACATGATGGAGGATACCCCTGATGAGTATGTAGGGGTCCTGTTCGACGAGGCCTTCTGGGGAGGAGATCCATTGGGCAGGCCCATTATGGGCACCAAGGAGAGCGTCACCGGCATTGTTCGGGATGATATCCTGCGGTATGTATCACGATTCTATTCCCCCACGAGAGTAGCTATAGCCGCTGCTGGAAACCTTGATCATGACCTTCTGGTCACCTCGTTCAAATCGCTTTTTGAAACCCTTTCCCCAAAGCTGGGCTCATCACCAGCTCGATCTGCTCCGTCAAACAAGCCATCCGTATCCTCCTATCCCAAGGAGTTAGAGCAGGTACACCTGTGCTTTGGCGCCCGGGCATCGTCACTCTCGGCAAGGGAGCGGTTTGCAGAGACCATCTTTAACACCTTGCTCGGGGGCAATATGAGCAGCAGGCTCTTCCAAGAAATCAGGGAGAACAGGGGACTGGCCTACGCCGTGTATTCCAGTGCCAACGGGTATATCGATACGGGCATGATAAAGGTCTATGCGGCTACGGAAAAAGAAGAGATCAATAAGGTGCTGGAGCTGATTGTTCAGATTATAAAGGGCGTTCAAAACGGGGATCTGGATGACGGCGATCTCGCCCGGGCCAAGGAATACCTCTTCGGCGGGATTTTACTTGGTACAGAAAACAACGATGTCTTGATGACGAGGTTGGCCAGAAACGAGTTTATCTTCGGGAGATATGTCGGCCACAGGGAGTTGCTTGCTGAACTCAAAAAGGTAACGCTCGATGAGGTGGTGGAGGCGTCAAGGCGGATCTTTTCTCCGGGAGGTATCTCGTTAACCGTATTGGGCCCTGTAGAAAGGGATCAGATAGCAGTGGATCCCATCAATTTCTAGGCAAAGCCCAAGGCCTCGATGGAAATGGACACCCAAGAGGCATAGTGGACCTAATGGAATTGGAGCATTTCTGATAGTAGGCAGTAGGCAGTAAGCAGTTGGAGAAGAGAGTGGTCCCATGAGCGCTTGCTGCCTACTTTTTAGCGATTGTCCATGAAGAAAGTTTGTCTGTGACGTTGAAAAGCACGCAGTGAACCCTGGGGCACATAAAGACAACACGTGGATCGAATCATTATCAAGGTAAAGAGGTTGGATAACAACCTGGATTTGCCGTTGCCCTCATACCATTCCGATGGATCATCCGGGCTTGACCTCTGTGCAGCAGTGGAGGAAGAGCTAATCCTGAAGGCCGGAGAAATACAGCTTATCCCAACCGGTCTATCCATCTCCCTGCCGCGGGGCTACGAAGCACAGGTTCGGCCGAGGAGCGGGCTCGCCTTGAGGCATGGCCTCGGCTTGGTGAATTCTCCGGGAACGATAGACGCTGATTACCGGGGCGAGATAGGGCTGATCGTCATCAATTGGGGAAAAGAGCCCTTTACCATTCGCAGAGGTGATCGTATCGCCCAGATGGTTATCGGCAAGGTGTACCGCGCTCAGGTTGAGGAGGTAGATGAGATTGATCCCACCGCAAGGGGGGAGGGGGGTTTTGGCCATAGCGGCATCTAATCCCCATGCATCTCATCGTTTTCGGCCAGTGCTGCCCCTGGCTTGAAGCCTTCTCCAACCGGGGTTCCATCCAGCTTATGGATAACGGAGTTTGGATGGGCTTTCTCATGTTCATCAAACCGCTTTGCCCACCTGTCTTGCGTGTCCTTCTCGAGTGAGCTCCATGAGACTCTCCCGGAGCATTTCGGATACGTGGAACAGCTCAACCACAACCCCCGGCCCCCTCTGCGAAGATTCAAGGGCGCCTCGCACTTTGGACAGGGTATGTCGGTGAGCAACGGCGGTGTCTTGGGGGCCAAGATATGTCCCTTCTTGTCGAGCTTCAGGATTCCGTCACAGTCCGGGTACCTGGTGCAGCTCAAGAATGGCCCGAATCGTCCCTTGCGCAACAACATCGGCGTCCCGCACTTTGGGCACGCCACCTCGGTCTGCTGCGGAGACAAGGGATTCCCGTTCCGGTCTATGGGCGCAGAGAACTTACACCTGGGATACCGTGAACAGCTCAGGAATCGACCTCTTCTGCCAAAACGATAGACCAGAGGACTGCCGCACTTGGGGCAGGTATAGGGTGAGGCCTGAACCTCAGTCTTGACATGATCCATCTCCCTATATGCGCTGTCGAGACGATGCTTGAAAGGCTTGTAGAAATCCTTGAGCATCTGTCTCCAATCGGCATGATTTTCCTCGATGTCATCCAGTTGTTGTTCCATATCGCTGGTGTAGCTGATCCGGAGGATCTCAGGGAAGGCCTCGATCAGTTTGTCGGTAACGATTGTGCCTAGATCGGTTGCATAGAAGAGGTTCTTATTTTTTTGTACGTACTTTCTGCTCTGAATAACCTGAATAATCTGAGCGTAGGTGCTGGGGCGACCGATCCCCTCTGATTCGAGCTTCTTAATAAGAGAGGCCTCGGTGTATCGAGGAGGCGGGGAGGTAAAATTCTGGAGTGGATCGATCTGAATCGCTGCCAGCTCCTGCTTTTGAGATAAGGAGGGAAGGAGGACATCCTCGAATGTATGCGGCACGCCAGCCACTGCGTAATACCCATCAAAGACGAGCACACGACCGGTAGCCCGAAAGACCAAGCTTCCTCCCTCAGCCATGCCGGAGATCAGGACCGTGGTGGAGTCCCATTGGGCATCGCTCATCTGACATGCCACAAACCGTTCCCAGATAAGCTTGTACAGCCTGTAGTGCTCCTGCCTCAACGATGAGCGAACGCTCTCAGGCGTGAGCTTTACATCGGTGGGTCGGATTGCCTCATGGGCCTCTTGTGCTGCCTTAACGGATGTGGCATATACGTTTGGCCTCTGTGGCAGATACTCATGACTGAAATGGGAATCGATATAAGCCCTTGCCATTTGAACGGCTTCAGGCGAGAGATGTGTGGAGTCGGTCCGCATATACGTAATAAGCCCTACCGAACCCATTCCGTGGACATCCACGCCCTCGTATAAGGACTGTGCCATGGACATCGTGAGCTGAGGAGGGAAGCCAAGTTGGCTGGATGCCGCCTGCTGAAGTGTACTGGTGATAAATGGCGCAGAGGGGTGCGTTTTGGTCCGTTTGCCCTGAACCGATGTCACGCTCCAGACAGGACCTCCTGCCAGGTGACCCTTCAACCGTATCATCCGTTGTACGGGCCCCTTGGCCGGGGGGTTTTGTGTCTCGATCTTCTCATCAACCCTGAAGCCCGCGCGTGTCAGGGCAGCCATGGTTGCCTCTGTATCCTTTGCCTCGAATTTTTTGCCATCGATCTCCACCAGATCCGCAGCGAGGCTATGATGCTCAAGGAGCCAACGGTTTTTTCCCCGAGCCGTTCGTGAATCGAGCTTCCCCCTTTTCCCCTCTACCGGTGGTTCCTCGAGCCATTTCTGCCATTGCTTTCCAATAGATCCGGCACTTTCCAGATCAGTGGTGAAGTAGCCCATCACCTTCCAGTACTCCTCCGGGATGAATGCCTCGATCTCTCGCTCTCGATCTACTACCAATCTAGTTGCTACGGATTGTACGCGGCCGGCGCTTAATCCACTGCCGACCTTTTTCCATAGAAGCGGCGAGACCTGGTAGCCGACGATACGATCCAGAATCCGGCGTGCCTGTTGAGCGTTGACCTTGTCCATATCGATCGCGCGAGGATTGCGGAAGGCCTTGTCGATCTCACCCTTGGTGATGGCATTGAATACCACCCTGTGGGCATCCTCTAATTTGATCCCGAGTGCCTCTGACAGGTGCCATGCAATGGCCTCTCCCTCACGATCAAGGTCCGTCGCAAGCCAGATGCCTGATGCCTTTTTTGTCGCCTGTTTTAGTTGTTTGACTGTTGCCGCCTTCTCCTTGATGATCTCGTAGGCGGGAGTAAAATCGTTATCGAGGTCAACGCCGGGTACGGGGTTCCGGGCGCCCTTTGGATTTTTATCCGGGAGATCTCTCACGTGACCTACCGAGGCAGAGACCACGAACTGGGGACCTAGATATTTATTGATGGTCCGCGCCTTGGCGGGCGACTCAACAATCACCAATTGTTTCCCCGCTGCATCAGGGACATGCGGGGATCTTCTGCTGCGCATTGTTGTTTTTTTCTCGGCCATCCTTGTTTGATACCTGGGAATACCTCTGCTTGATCAGTTTCAAGAAACCATGAACATCTTTCCGGGCAGCTGCTTGATCACTCCCTTGAGCTCAAGTCCGGTTAGGATGCTTGCTACCTTTGCTGAATCGAACGTGCTTGATCGCGCGATATGATCTATATGGATTGGGTAGTTGCTAAGGATATCAAAGATCCGCCTTTCGTCTTCTTCCAAAGGGGGTACGGCCGGCTTTTTCGCCGGCGGCCCATCTCCTGGCGAGGGGGAGGTTATCCCAAGCTCCTGGAGTATGTCATCAGCGTTTTCCACGAGTTTGGCCCCTTGCTTAATGAGAAAGTGGGTTCCGGTGCTCTTAAAGGATTCGATGCTCCCGGGTACGGCAAACACGTCTCTGCCCTGTTCTAGGGCAAGGGAGGCAGTGATCAGTGATCCGCTTCTTCGAGAGGCCTCAACCACGACGACCCCTTTTGAGAGACCACTGATTATCCTGTTTCGTATAGGGAAATTCCTCCCCTCAGGCGGGGTTCCAAGGGAAAACTCAGTGATCACCGATCCATGATCCGCAATCGAGTGATATAGCTTGACGTTAGAGCCCGGGTATATCACATCTATACCGGAACCTAACACAGCAACGGTAGAGCCTTTTACTTTTAAGCAGCCCCAGTGAGCCGCAGCATCGATTCCCATCGCCATTCCGCTGACAACTACGATATTTCGCATGGCAAGGCCTTTGCATATCTCCTCAGTCACCTTCAATCCGTAAGGGCTTGGATTCCGCGAGCCTACAACCGCGATCATGATTTTTTGTAAGGGCAGATCGTTCCCCTTTATGTAGAGCAGGGGAGGTGGATCATGAATTTGTTTGAGATCCATCGGATATGAGGAATCCACAATCCTTATAATCCTTGCGCCGATCTTTTTAATTCTCTCCAGCTCTTCTTGGGGATCTCCCTCCCATCTATTCGAGACAATCCTCTTTGCTGTTTCAGCCCGTATCCCCTCTACCTTGAGGAGCTCATGGAGCCCTGCGTTAAACACATCCACCGGATCGCCAAATCTATCGAGAAGGCGTCGGTACGTGATGTTGCCCAAATTGGGAATCATCTTGAGCGCAAGCCAACTAGATGTAGGATCATCCCAGTGTTTCATGGAGAAGCATAGTGCGGATGTTTTTGCTGGAATATAATCAAAATACTACAGAGTCAAGTTTTTTATTGTCCCCTTATGCATTGGCAATCCTTATGGTATGATAAAATGTATACGGCGGATCGAGAAAGGAGATTTTCTTGCCTGAAAAAGGATCATCCATAACCGGGGGCCTCAAGGATGAGCTACCGCGAAAGGGGATTCATCTTGGCAGCGGGATTCTTATGGCCGTTGTCTATTGGTTTTTTGAAAAGAATGTCCTTGTCTTAATCCATCTCTTTTTCCTTGCCGGCATCTGGTTCCTTGAGCTCCTGAGGCTTAAAGGCGCCATTCAGGTGCCATTGTTGAGGAATCTTGAGAGACACAGGATCGGCGCCCACGCATTTTTTATGCTCAGCACCTTGATAAGCATTCTGGCATTTGAAAGGCAGATAGCGATCGCATCGATCCTTATGCTGACCATAGGGGATCCAGCCTCAGGTTTGGCTCAGCGATTCAAGGGAGGGCCCGCGGAGGCCATGGGGAACCGTACGCCGGTTCTCAAGCCGCCGGGTATGATCCTGATCATGTTCAGCACCTCATGGTTGGCAGGCTACCTTTTCCTTGGCTCCCTTGCAATCTCCCTGGCGGGGGCGATTGGCGCTGCTGTGGCCGATGGCCTGCGGCTAAAGGTGGGAGGCGTTATGATCGATGATAATCTCACCATACCCCTCTATGCAGGCTTTTTTATGAGCCTGGCATCGCTGTGGTAGATTTCCGAAGGTTCACGCGATCAGAGTGCGGACACGACAGCAATGGGTGCAGTGCCGTACACAAACCGGTCATATTCCCCATCCGCCTGATATGGGCAAGGCAGCACCGGTGATAAACGAGGCATCATCAGATGCCAGGAATGCAAGCACCCGGGCCACCTCATCAGGTTCAGCCATACGGCCCAAGGCAGTATCAGCAAGTATCTCTCGTTTATATGTTTCAGACATAAGGGTCTCTATGGTCGGGGTCCTGGTGAGGCCTGGCAGCACTGCATTAACGGTAACCCCATCCTTCCCGCATTCCTTTGCCACGGATTTCGTCAAGCCAATGATCCCTGCCTTTGCCGTTGAGTAAGCAACCTCTCCTTTGCCGCCGATAGCCCCGTACACGGAGCTCACATTGATGATACGTCCCCATCCTGCTCTGCGCATACCGGGAAGCAGGATCTGGATAAGGAGTAAGGGGACGGTAAGATGAATGGTCATAACCTCCTCAAAGCCTTTTTTGTCGATCTTATCAGTAGTGCCTGGCCGATCGAACCCGGCGTTATTGACGAGGATATCTATCAGGCCGGTCTTCTTTGCTTCAAAGGCAGCATGAGGAAGATTCTCGAGGTTGGTCAGATCCACCACATGATCGGTGACCTTGCAGCCCACCTGTTTCAATTCACGAACAACCTCTCCAAGGGTCTCGGGGTTTTTATCCCACACGATGAGATCCGCCCCTTTTTCTGCGAAGGCAAAGGCGCAGGCCTTGCCGATGCCCTGGCCGGCGCCGGTGATCAGTGCGATATGGCCGTCAAGCGACATCTCTAGCGTACAATCTCTTGAAATGTTTGAAGCAGCTACTCTACGGGGCAGGTTGGCAAACTCGATAATCTCCTGAATTGCGTTTGCCAAGGCACAGGCCTGATCTTCACACCGTTGCCGAAGTTTTTCGATGACCAGAATACAACGCCGGCAGAGGTGTTTTTCGTAGTTCCAAGAACAAGGATGTTGGCAAGAATATCAGGGGGCAGGGCAACGCTCTGCTCCTTCTCAGGATGCGACTCCCGTTCCTCTATAACCTCGAATATGTTACCCCTCCTCACGCCTTGCTCAAATCCGCTGTCAATATACACCACGGAATATTGACCATGGAGCTGTAAATTTTCCTTCGCGGCGATCACATTAGCAGCGAGATCACCATTATATGGAATCGGAAGCACACAGGGAGAGACGGGATGATACGGCATAAGAAGATCATCTCGGTAGATAGTCATGAATGACTCTTGTATCCTGCCGACGCAATACCCCTCCTTGACCTTTTCAATCACCATGATTCCCTTAAAGGAGTGGATATATCCGCATTCCTCCTTGCTCAATGAATGTTTGATAGGTTTCGAGATACCATACACGGTAAAGGGATCCCCAGGATGAATATCTTCTTTATACATCTTCACATACACGATATCCTTTTCCCCTATCAGCACCTTCTCGGCCTCAAAATCAAAGATCCTACCCCACGGCTCAATGGGGTTTTTGCGGAGAAAGCCTAGGGCCTCTACATTGGTGAGGCTCGCGACGTTTATTCCCCGTATTTCCTTGGGCTTCGCAGGCTCCTGAGATAGTTCAGAGGGCTTTTCTGCTTGAAGGGCAACCTCCTGTTTCCCCGGCATGGGCGTTTCTCCTTTTTCGTATTCCAAGAGGGTGAGCACATCGCCGGGTTTAAGCCAGTGAGGATTCGTGATAAATTTATTCATTTCCCAAAGCTCAGGCCAGAGGTAGGGATCGTTGTAATACTTCTCGCAGACTGACCAGAGCGTATCACCCTTCTGAACGACGTGGGTGATCACCTTCTGTTCTGCAAGTATCGATGGAGCTACATATGAAAAAAGGAAGAACCATACAAAAAGACCGAAGTAGATATGTTTATACCGCAACTGTCCCGTCCTTGTCATGTTTGCTCTCCTTCACTAGAATCGCTTTTTAAGCTCCTACGATTTTTCTCGGATTTTGTCAAGCTGTTTTCCGGCAGGTATTGTAACCGGTATGAGCGCTGAGAAAAGCCTGTTACGCTTTTTCAGAAATAAAAAGGGAGGATCAGCATGGCATGCCAAGCACTGACAGAACACTGCTGGCTGATACCTGGTTGCTGATCGGCTTCGCCTATTAGCCTATTCTTTTGAGAAATAGATATCTCTGTAAGAGCACTCAGCCCGGCTTTTCGTGTGCTGTGAGTTGATGAATAGGGAGATAAGGTTTGCCTTGGGTGGTTCTTTTCCGAAGAGGGTCTGGTAGTCATCATAGACATTCCGCTTCTCCCGCATCCACTTCCCGATATTTTCAGATCCGCTTTGGAGCGCGATCAAATGTGTCTTACCCCAGGCAGGGCTCACACCGGTTGTGAACCTGGGAGCCCCGTTTTCCCACAGATACCCGACTATCTTAGCGGTAAGCTTGAATGTTCCGAAGACCACATAGAGCTGTCCTGCCTGATCATCGGTCTGCTTCTCACGAAAATCCCCACCCTTGGGCAGCTCAACCGCCTTCCATCTGAAGTGAATGAACGGGTACTGCTTGAGATCTACCTCTATCTCCTTTGTTATCCCGAAGGAGGCCTTGTCGCTCACAAGATGCAATACGTGATCGTTGTTCTCCGTGACCAAGGAGATCTGTGGGATGCCCTCGTTTTCCTTCAGCTCCCAGCCGATCGGCACACCCTTTTGGTCAACACCCTGGGAGAAGCTTTCAATGATAAGCCGATCCGAATCGGCTCGTGCGGTAAGAGGCGCTCCTAAAAGTATGGCAACTATAAGCAGTGCTATCTGAAATCTCGCAATCTTCATTTCAGTGCAACTTTCCATATGCCTGGCGGATAGATCGTATTGCGTGTATCATGATTGACTAACAATTATACCACGACATCTCAAGAGGTCAAGGCCTAAATGGGCGGGCATCAAAAATGTATTGAGAGAAATACTCATTCATGTATTATTGGCCGATCAAATCTTGAAACGATTTTATCCGTTGAGGCTCGTATGCTTAGAAACTTCAGGATACAAAAATACCATGCCGAAATTATACCGAAGGCCATCCTCCTTAAGGCATTGACCTACATCGATAAGCAGGAGATTCAGACCCCGTTTCTGCTCATGGATACCGACAAAATCAGGCAGAACATCTCAAAGATTGGGAAAAATATTCCAAACTCCACTGTATTTTACGCCCTTAAAGCAAACCCTGATGCCGCGATTGCCGATCTCGTGAACAAGGAACATGTGGGATTCGAGATAGCATCCGGAGGAGAGCTCAAGATACTTGCATCTTTAGGGGTTGAACCTTCGAGGATTATCTCGAGCAATCCCATAAAATCCATACCATTTCTCAAGATGGCGGCGGAGTATGGCGTGAGCTATTTCGCCTTTGATTCTTTTGAGGAGTTAGACAAGCTCGCACGGTATGCCCCGGGGTCTCAGGTATATGTGAGGCTATCAGTACCCAATGAAGGCAGCGAATGGCCCCTCAGTAAGAAGTTCGGGCTTGAGATAGATGATGCTCTGGAGCTTTTATCCTGCACCGAAGCAAAAGGGCTTCATCCCGTTGGGATCACCTTTCACGTGGGATCCCAGTGCCGGAATCCCTATAACTGGAATATTGCAATCGATAAGGCGAAAATCCTGTGGGAGGAGGCGGGGTGCAACGGAATAAGGCTAAGCCTGCTCAATATCGGCGGAGGTTATCCGATAAACTACACAAAGGTGGTCACCGGCATCGACGCTATAGAGAGAAATATAGCACGGCTTATTGCTGAGAAGTTCCCTGCGGATACAAAGATATACCTGGAGCCAGGCAGGGCCGTGATAGGAGATGCGGGCATTCTGGTAAGCTCGGTGATAGGGAAGGCGAGGAGACGTGACGAAGGCTGGCTCTACCTCGATGTGGGGGTTTTTAACGGCCTGATGGAGAGCCTTGGGGGTATCCGGTACACCTATATCCTCGAGGCAACACAAGGCGCCGAACAAAGGTGGACCATAGCAGGGCCAAGCTGCGATAGCTTTGATGTCATAGATAGGAATGTGACGCTTCC
>Ga0307421_1001619_pt1 | contig 13410 bp, 8 predicted proteins | sample SalMarWE160270MG_FD_202163 | JGI IMG/M metagenome (GOLD analysis project Ga0307421, IMG submission 202163) | Salt marsh sediment microbial communities from the Plum Island Ecosystem LTER, Massachusetts, United States - WE1602-70 | ecosystem: Environmental > Aquatic > Marine > Intertidal zone >...
TGCCGCACTGCCTGGGCCAGGTCGCCTGCATCGAAGGGCTTTTCCACTATATCGACGATGCCCGCCTCCCTCAGCTCGTCGGCGGTCTGCTCGAGCGCGTAGCCGGTCATGCCCAACGCCTTCAGGCCGGGGTCGAGACCGCGCAGCTCCTTCACCAGATTCTCCCCGCTCATACCGGGCATGACCAGGTCGGTGAGGACGAGATTCACCTTGCGGGCTGCTCCGTAGACCTCAAGCGCCTCGCTCCCGTTCGAAGCGGTGAGCACTTGATAGCCAAGCGACTGCAGCAATTCACGCCCGGCGCTACGCACGGCCTCCTCGTCCTCCACAAGCATAATAGTCTCCGCCTTGCGCTTGGACTTGGGTAGTGACCCGTGGTGGCGGACGGCAGGTCGACGGGTTGGATCGGAGCGGGCCGGCAGGTAGATGCGGAAGGTGGTCCCTTCTCCCCGGCCGCTCTCCACCGTGATGTGGCCGCCGTGCTGCACGACGATCCCATAGACCTGAGAGAGCCCCAGTCCAGTACCCTTCCCCGGCTCCTTGGTGGTGAAGAACGGCTCGAAAAGGTGAGCGCGGGCCTCGTCGCTCAGACCCACCCCCGTATCCGCGACGGTCAGGCGAATCCAGGAGCCTGGGGCCATTCCGGCGACCGGCGCCTCGCCCTCGGCGCCCAGCTCGATTCTGGAGACTCTCACCTGGAGCTCGCCGCCCTGGGGCATGGCATCGCGAGCGTTCAGAGCCAGGTTCATCAGCATCTGCTCCATCCGGTCGCGGTCCGCTTCGACGACACAATCGTCACCGCTCGCCTCCACCGCGAGGTCGATCTCCTCGGATAGGGCCCGCCGGAGCATGTCCGCCACACTCCTGGCAAAGGCCGCCAGGTCCATTGGGCGCTTCTCTACACTCGACGACCGGCTGAAGTCGAGCAGCTGGCGGACCAGCCGAGCCGCTCCGCGGGCCTGCTCCAGGATGGTCTCCGTGCTGCCTGTGACCTCCGCCGCAAGGTTAGGCCTGGATCGGAGAGACTGAGCATAGAGCGCGATCGTGGTCAGGTAGTTGTTGAAGTCATGGGCAATGCCCCCGGCGAGGCGGCCGACTGCGGCGAGACGGTCCTGATGGCGAACCGTAGCCTCCAATCGCTTCTGGTCTGTGAGGTCGATCACGATCCCCCTCACACCCACACCTTCGCTCCCCTGTGCAACCCGATTAGCGTACACTATTACAGGGAAGGTCTCTCCGTCCTTCCTAAGCACGGTATACTCAGCGGTGACCACCCCTTCGCCGGCCAGCGCCATCGCCAGATCAGCGCTTGCTCTGGGCCGGTCCTCGGGGACCACTACATCCAGGGCGTTCACCCCTTGCCCGGAGTCCTCCTCAGCGTAGGCAAAGGCCTCGAATCCCATCCGGTTGACGAAGGTCAGCTCGCCGTCCGCATTCATCTCGAAGACGATGCCGGGAAGCAGCTCGGCTAGCTCCCTGAACCTGGATTCGCTGGCTTGGAGCGCCTCCTCGGCTCGCTTCCGCTCTGTCACATCGCGAACGACGCAGACCCAACCGCATCCCTGACCGCGCTTGTCCTTGAGCGGAGCCACGTAGAGATCGGCTGGGAACGTAGCTCCGTCCCGCCTCCATACGGCCTGGCCAGACGCGTGCACATAGCCGGCATCGCGCACCGCGCCTTGCAGCATCTCAAGGAAGGGCCCGTTCTCCTCCTCGGAAACCAGCGCCTCGAGCGGCTGCCCGAGCATCTCCTCACGGCTGTAGCCCAGCACGGTCATCGTGGCCGGGTTGCAGTCGACGGCCCGCGGCGGCGAGCCCGCATCGAAGATGACGATGGCGTCGCGCTGGTTCATGAAGGTCCGCTCGAACAGCTCTATCGACTGCCACAGCTGCTCCTCGGCCCGCTTTCGCTCTGTGATATCGCGCACGATCATGAGCACCGCCGGCTTGCCCTGGTGGCTAGCCGGGCCGGCAGCTACCTCCACGTCGATCACGGAACCGTCAAGGCGCACGAACTTCTCCTGGCTCAGTGGTGGGCGTTCTCCCTTTCGCGCCCGCCGAGCGCGCGCTTTCGCCGCAGCCCGGCATTCGGGATGGACGAGATCCAGCATCCGTTTACCGGTCAGCTGCTCTGGCTCGTCCGCCCCCAGGAGTCGCGCGCCCGCCTGGTTGACAAAGACCAGCCTGCCGCGCGATTCGATAGCAACCGCGTCAGGGGATAGCTCGACGAGGCTGCGGTATCGGGCCTCGCTCTCGGCCAGCGCCTGTTCCGCCCGCACCTTCTCGCGGGCCAGCTGCTGCTTCTCCAGCGCTTCTCGGACTATTGCCAGAACCTCGTCCATGCGCAGGGGTTTCTGGATGTAGGCGACCGCTCCCTGGTTGAGGGCATCTACGGCGGACTGGATGGAGGCATAGGCGGTGGCCATAATCACGACGATGTCAGGGCAGGCCTCCTTCAGCGGGGCGATCAGTTCCACGCCCTCCATGTCGGGAAGCCGCAAGTCGACGAGGGCCAGATCGAACCTCTTCTGCTTCGCCTGCTCCAACGCGGAATGGCCCGTGTCGGCCATCTCCACGCCGTACCCCATGTTGGCGAGTATAAGGCCCAGCGTCTTGCGAGTGCCGTCGTCGTCGTCCACAACAAGGAGCTTCTGGGCTTCGGCCATCGGCGGTTCTCCTCCCACTCCAGTCGCCTGCTAGATAATCGCGCCCGTGCCCTGCTTGCGCTGCCACAGCTCATCCACCAGCTCGAGCACCCGTTCCATCTCCAGCGGCTTGTGGAGGCAGGCGTAGGCCTGATTGGCCAGCGCATCCGCGACAACGTCTGCCATCTCCTGGCCAAAGCCGGTGATCATGATGGCCATCACGGACGGATGCATCTCCTTGATCGCCAGGTAGGTCTCCAGGCCGTTGATTGTGGGCAGCTTGATATCCACGATGACGATGTCGTATTGCGTGGCCCGCGCCATAGCTACGGCCCGCTCCCCGTTCGATGCAGTGCCCACCCGGTGGCCTCGCCTGGCCAGGATCTTCTCCAGCGTGGTGCAGGTGGACGGATCGTCGTCCACGACGAGCACGAGAGGCCCTTCCTTCTGCTGGTGCACCTCATTGACCAGGGCCACAACCCGGTCCAGGTCCAGAGGTTTGTACAGAACGCCGTAGGCACCCTCGTGCAGAGCCTGCTGGACAAGATCCTCCACTGCATAGGCGGTCATCATCACCACCGGCGTATCCGGCCTGAGGTTCTTGACCCGACGATACGTATCCACACCGCTCAGGCTTGGCAGCCTGATGTCCATGAAGACCATGTCGAAGGCGGCCTTTCTGACCTCCTCGATCGCCTCCAGCCCGTCCGCTGCTGTAGACACGGAGCAACCTCTACGGGCCAGGACAAGTGACATGGTCCTGCACAAGCTGGCATTGTCGTCCACGATCAGAACTCGAGGCTTGTTCTGCACTGCGCACCTCCTCCCTCAGAGCGAGGGACTGGCAGGGCGGGCCTTGCATCGAATGAACATGGTCCTCGGGCCGGGCCTGCCGCCGACAACGGGCAGGCTCGACCGGCTGCTGTCGCCCCATATCCATCGGGGTTCAGCAGAGTTCTCGCGGCACGCAGCCCCTGAGTTCGGAAGCAGCGTGTCGCGGCGTGGGTTGACAAGCGGCATCTCCAGGATGCCGGTGGCTGTGCCCGCCGTCTTCCTGCGGGCGTCGCGGTCTCTCACAGCTCCTCGCCCTTCAGCTCGTCGCTGAACTCCCTCAGGAGTGGGGCGACGAGGATGTTGCCGGCCACGGCGCCCAGCACGTCGAAGATCACATTCAGCACGCCTTGGAGCTGGCGCCGCAATTCGCCTGCCTGGCCTGGCTCCGCCTCGCGACGCAGGCGCTCGAGTGAGATACCGCTGTCCGTCACTTCCATCGCGCCCAGGAGCGATGCCTCCTTTCCCGCGGCTGCCTTCAAGGTCTCCTTGAAGACGGTGGTGGTGGCTACCGGTCCCAGAACGGGCATCATCCTATCCCAGATCGTCTTCAGGTAGCCCTCGTAGAGCCTGATCACGTCCTGGCTCATCAGTGTTTCCACAACTACGTCGACGTCGAAGGGTTTGTAGAGCACGCCGTCGACACCTATCTGCATCGCCTCGCCGACGAGGCCGGAGACCGCGTATCCGGTCATCATCACCATGCGCGCAGTGGGTGCTACTTCCTTCAACTCACGAAGCGTATCCAGGCCGCTCTTGCCGGGCATCAGCACATCGATCAGGATGAGATCGAACTCGCCAGCCCGCGCCTCCGCCGCGGCGCGCTCCCCATCCTCGACGGTCGTCACCTCGTAGCCCTTCCTGTTGAGGATAAGGGACAGCGTACGGCACAGGCCGACGTCGTCGTCCACAATCAGCACTCGCGTCTTATCGTTCAGGGCGGGCCTCCCCCCTCGTCAGGAGGCCGCACGCCCCCGACGGGAAGCCGGACGGTAAAAGTACTGCCCTTGCCCAGCTCGCTACATACAGTGATATCGCCCCCATGCGCCTCCGCCAGGGTGCTGGCCAGGGCAAGCCCCAGACCGATGCCCTTCGCCTTTGTGGTGAAGAGGGGCTGAAACAGCCGGTCCATGTGCTCGTCCCGTATGCCGACACCCGTGTCCGATACGGAGACGGAGATCCACTTTGCTCCTCGAGGCTTGCCGCGCGCTTTCGAGGTCTGCACGGTCAGCTCGCCGCCTTCCGGCATCGCCTGGACGGCGTTGAGGATGATATTGCCGAAGAGTCGGTCCAGCTGCCCTGGGTCACCTTGCACATTAGGCAGCGAGGAGCCAAGCTGGCGAACGACCTTTACGTTCTCCGGTACGCTCGTGCGGCTGAGTGCCTGCTCGAGGATCTCGTTGACATCGACTCTGCGCCTGGCGGGCGGCTGGGGCCGAGCAAAGCCGAGTAGGCTGCTGATGATGTTCTCGGAGGTATCCACCTCTCGGTGCAGGATCTCGATGGCCTCTCTGACGTCCGGCTCCGGGTTCTCAAGAGCCATTCTCAGGAAGTAGGCGGCGTTCTTGATGGCACCCAGCGGATTGCGCAGCTCGTGGCCCACACCGCCCGCCAGTTGGCCCATGACAGCCAGCTTCTCCTGCAGCAGCGCCTTTTCCTGCACCGCTCTCAGGTCGGTTATGTCCGACAGAAGGCCGTCAGCGTAATCCCTGCCTTCTCTCTGGTACAGACTGACTGCCCTGTCGTGTAGCCAGACCCACGTGCCATCCTTGCGTCGGTACCTGTACTGAACGTCGTAGGGCGTCCCTTCTTCGAACAGGTTGGCGAAGGCGCGCCTGACTTCCTCGACGTCGTTCGGGTGCACGTTTGCCAGCCATACGTCGGGGCCGCCCTCGTAGACGTCCTGTTGGGTGTAGCCAATCACCTTCTCGACATTCGGACTGATGAAGGTAGTGACGCCCTCTCTGTCCGTGGTCCAGACAACGTCGGGGATGTTGGAGACGAGCGAGCGGTAGCGCTCCTCACTGCGGGCCAAGGCCTCCTGATCCCGCTTCCGGCTGGTGATGTCCCGCCAGGCAATCTGCACGAACTCCTTGCCGGCTATGGAGATAGACCTGCTGCTCACCAGAACGTCGACTGCGTCGCCGCCCTTGCTGCGGTACAGTGTCTCGAAGGCGTCCAGTCCCTCTCCGAGGAGCTTCTCGGCTGACTCCGGGGCCTGGAAGTCGTGGATGGACAGCTGGGCGAACTCCTCCCGTGTGTATCCCAGATCCCCGTACGCCCTGTTGTTGAAGTCCACGATCAAGCCGTTCCGGCCATCCGCGAGCACTATCGAATCAGCGGCCTGCTCGAAGAGGGCCTTGTATCGCGCCTCGGAGGCACGCAGCTCATCGACGGCCCTCCTCCTGACGGAATGCTGCTCAGCGCCCTCCAATGCGGCTGAGATATGGTGGGCCAGATTCTGCACAGATGGTATGAAATACTCGGGCATGCTGGGCGCCGAAATGGCCAGGACACCGATGATCTCACCATGACGCCGTATCGGCGTTAGTACAGCCTGCCGATTCTCACAGGCAAGCATCTTGTTCAGTAGCCTGGCCAGGGGCAGCGGGAACAGCTCTTCCACGATCTCGCCCGCGGTGGGCGTGACGGTCTTCCCCTCGACCGCCACCTGCCGGTAATAGGTGGCTTTGTCCAGATCGATCTTGAATGAGTCGAGGCGGACAGCCGCCGCCTTCTCGCCCGCCCTCGTCTCCCTGCGGCCGAGGGACGTGCGCCCTATGCGCACACCCTTCCCGTCCTCTGTGAGAAGCAGTATCGACGCGGTGTACTTCTTCGAAGCAGCGAAGCGGTCGACAACCATAGCCATGACCTCGGCCTCTTCCAGGCCGCCATGAAGCCGGGCCGAAAGCTCGCCCGTGAAGCTGACGATCTCGACCAGGTCATGGAACGCTTGCTCCAGATTCCTATACTCTTCCATCCGGCAATCCTCCAGCGCCAAGGCGGGTGCAGGGCGTTTGGCGCGCTCCGCGCGCCAAACAGGCGGCGCTAGGCACTGCCCGAAAGCGGCAGCGTCACTGTGAAGATTGTACCCTTGCCTTCTTGGCTCTCGACGTCGATTTCGCCTCCGTGGGCCTCGATCAACGTCTTGCTCAGGGCCAGACCCAGTCCTATTCCCTTCGCCTTGGTAGTGAACAGCGGCTCGAAGATCCGCCTAAGATTACCCTCGGCGATACCTATACCACTATCCTTCACCGATACCACAACCGAGCTTTCTGCCGAACCCTCCCTTTTCGCCTCCCGTGTTTTCACCTCCAACCGGCCACCCTCGGGCATGGCCTGGAGGGCATTGAGGACGATGTTGCTGAAGACCTGGGTCAACTGGTCGTGGTCCGCCAGCACAGATGGCAGCTCCTTGCTGAACCTGGTGGACACCTTTACGTTCTTGGGGACCTCGACTCGGGCGAGCACCTCCCGGACGACCGCGTTCAGGTCGGCCTTGCGGCGAGTGGCAGTTCTGGGGCGGGCGAAGTCGAGCAGGCTAGAGATGATCCTGTCCGACGCGGCGACCTCACGGTCCAGAATCGCCAGTGTTTCCTTAACGTCAGGATCGGGGTCGGCCAGCGCCATATTCAGGAAGTAGGCCGCACTCTTGATCGCCCCCAGCGGGTTTCGCAGTTCGTGCCCTATACCACCCGCCAGCTGCCCCAGCACGGCCAGCCTCTCGTGCCGGAGCAGAAGGTCCTGCGTTCGGCTCAGCTCCTCTGTGCGCTCGTCGACCATCGCCTCAAGCCGGTCTGAGTACTCTCTCAGATCCTCATCTGCCTGCCGGTGCTCGGTGATGTCCCTGGCCGTAGACAGCGCTCCGGTCACCTCACCATTCGCATCGACGAGGCGCCGACACCACCAGGCGAGTAGACGCTTCTCTCCGTCGTGCCGGCGCTGCCAGCTCTCCACGTAGACCACAGTATCGTCGTCGTTGACTAGAGGCTGCACGGTATCGTACGTATCCTGGTCTCCTTCGAGGTAGAGGGCTGCCTCCTTGCCCAGGACGTCCTCTCCGAAGAACTTCAGGCCTGCTCTGTTCGCCCAGGTGTAGACCCTGTTTCTATCAACCTCCATGATGATGTCGGGGGCTGCGGCCAGGATAGCCTCGTAGCGCGCGGAGAGCGACCGGAGGGCGGCTTCAGCTCGCTTCCGTTCAGCTATCTCCGTCTGCAACTCTTCGTTCGCCCTCTCCATCTCCGCCGTGCGCTGCCTGACCAGGTCCTCAAGATGGTCGCGGTGCTTCCTGAGTTCCTCCTCTGCCAGCGCGTTCTCCAGGGCGATCGCGGTCTGATTGGCGAAGGCTGTTACGGCGGGGATATCCGCTCTCGTCAGACCCGATCCATGGAGCAGCAGCAGGCCGTAGACGTCGCCTCCCACCACCAGCGGCGCGGCGATACCCTGCTCAATGCCCATCAGGGAGGCTACCCGGCCAGCCAGCCGCTTCACTCCCCGGGGCAACGCCTCAGCGATCGGCTCGGTGAAGGGCTCGCGGAAAGCAGCGGCCCTCTCGGTGATTAGGCGATCGTAGAAGCCCCCCTCAGGAATGGGGAAGCGGAAGGATCTGGTCAGCCCGACCAGCCGCTCCGCGGCCCTCAGCGTACGCTCGTTGAAGCCCAGGTGGGGCATCGCCAGATGGGTTCCCCCTTTGACCACGGTGAAGATCGAGGCATTGTAGCCCAGCGTAGCCAGCTCTCTACCAACCCTACGGTAGACGTCCTCGGCAGTGCGGGCACGCTGGACCGCCTCAGCTGCCTGGCCTAGCGCTAGCAGCAAGCGCTGGCTGTAGTTCGTCTCTCCGGGCGACTGGCGCAGGTTGGCCGCCATCAGGTTGAAGGCTAGCGCCATCTGGCCGATCTCATCCCGGCCGGTCACCGGGATCCTGTGAGCCAGGTTGCCCCGGCCGATCTCCGCGGCGCCGCGGACAAGCCGGCGCACTGGCCCGGTGATCGATTGTGCCAGCAGGAACCCGACAACAACAACGGCGACTGCGGCGCCGGCCCCCAGGCCCAGAACGGCGTTGCCCAGAGCGGTGATTGGCGCGTAGGCTTCCGCCTGGTCGACCTCAGTCAGGATACACACCCCTCGCTCCGGGATCCAGTCATACGCTCCGATTACCGCCGCTTCTCTGTAGTCATCGTACTCAGCCATTCCGTCGCTGCCCTCGAGGCAGCTCGCGATAGCCTCGGTCCGGACCTCCCCTTCAGAAGCGTAGTCGTCTCCGAACCGGGGCTCGGTGACAAAGAAGCAAGATGCGTTCACGAGGTACGTGTCCTCGGTGCCGCTCTGGGCGCTGCGCCGCCTCAGGATCGCGGAGAGTTGACCCAGGTCTGCTCGGCCAGCGAGCACTGCTGTCAAGTCGCCGTCGGCATCATTGACCGGAGTGCCGATGTACATCACCATCTCTTCCAGCTCCGGCGAGTAGGCAGCGTCCTGAACGAACGTGCGGGCCTGCCCCTCCAAGAAATACGGCTCACCATCCCGGCGCTGGCCTTCGAGAGTGTCGTCAGTGGATAGAACGGTAAGTCCATCGCCAACCTGGAGCAGGGAGAGATCGAGAAAGCCGCCTTTGTTCTCGAGCGTGGGAGCCAGGTGATCCTCGACCAGGCGGTTGTATGCGTCTCTGTACTGCGCATCATCCGGATCGCGCGAGGCCAGAACGGCCGCGAGTTCGCGAACCCCAGGCCTGCTGGCTAGCTCCCGCAGGGTCTCCTCGTTGTCGGCAATCCAGCGGTCCAGTTCCTCCTCTCTGAAAACGTTGGTCGAGGCAAGGTGGTGGAACGTATCGCTCCTGATCGCCTGCCGGCTCATGCTGTAGGCAAGCCAACCGACTGCCGCCAGCGGCAGGGTCGAAAGCACGAGAAGCAGCAGCGCCAGCCTGACGGCGAGCCTCATGGACAGTCTCCAAACGGCAGCTGAGTGAGGCCCGTTGAGCCGGATCCAACCTGGCGAATCGGCCTGCCGAGGTTCCGCCGCCGCAACCACCCGGGCAGAGCACTAGGCGACGGCACAGGTCTGCTTCTGCCTGGTGCGCAGGATAGCCTCGAGCGTGGGCACAAGCTCAGCCCGCATCTTCAGCTTGGGCACGTAGGCACTGGCCCCGGCCGCGGTGGCGTCTGCGCGATAGGCGGCGTCTTCGTGTATGGTCAGAATCACCACCTCGGTTGCCGGCGCCGCCGCTTTGATCCGCCGCGTGGCTTCAATGCCATTCATCTGCGGCAAGCCGATGTCCATCACGACAGCCCGCAGCGGTCGTTCACTGGCCACGGTGACCGCCTCCTCGCCGCTGGCCGCCTCCAGCAGGTCAAAGTGCGGGAAGACTGCGCCCAGCCAGTCACGCAGCGACCTGCGCACCACTTCGTGATCCTCTACGATCAGGATTGTATCTGGCACTTTACCCTCCCTGCCCACGCCACCTGAGCGCGCGGGCACACCTCCGAATCGGCCTTGATATGGTACCACAGCCAGCCACGGCTGTCTGTCAGGTGAGCTTGACAGTTGGAGTGGGGATGGTATGACTGAAGTGAGCCAGGCGATTGGCCCGGGCGAGCGGCTGGCGGGCTCTGCCAGGCAGGCCGGTCTCTTCAGCGCCCGACCCCCAGTGGTGGCATCACCGGGCCAGGAAGCTCGGCCCTATGAACCGGCCTCTGCCAGCCTCCAGAGCCCCGATCACGGGGCGCCGTTGTCTAGCCGGGCGACTTCATCGCCCGGCAAGCCCGTTCATTCCAGTGGAGTCAGACCGTGTTGGATGGCGAACTTCACCAGGCTGGGTACGTCCTCGATACCCAGCTTGCGCATCAGGCGGCTGCGATAGGTTTCGACCGTCTTGCGGGATAGGGAGAGAAGGGCTGCTATCTGAGCGCTCGTGTTCCCTTCGACGACCAGCTGGAGCACCTCTCGCTCGCGCTCCGTGAGCAGAGCCAGGGGGCTGGCCGCCTGGGCCGTGTCGCGCAGTCGGGCGTAGCTCTCGATCACCTGATCGGAGATCTTCTGGCTGAGGTAGCGATGGCCGGCGTACACGGCGCGGACGGCGCTGACCACTTCTACGCCAGCTGATTCCTTGAGCAGGTAGCCCTTCGCCCCCGCCTGCAGAGCCCGGAAGACGTGCTCGCTCGTCGAGTGCATAGAGAGAATGATGGCCCTGACTTCAGGGCAGGACTGGCAGATCTGCCGGGTGGCCTCGATGCCATTCAGGCCCGGCATGGCCACGTCGACGATGGCCACGTCCGGGCGGAGCTGCGCCACCTGGCGCACGGCACTTCGGCCATCGGCGGCGTCACCGATCACCCGGAGATCATCCTGGGCCTCGAGCAGGTAGCGCAGGCCGTCTCGGACAACCGCGTGGTCGTCGGCTATGAAGACAGTGATGCTCATCGATCGACCTCTACGATGACATCCGTGCCCTGACCGGGGCGGGATCGGATCCGGCACTGGCCGCCGACTGCCTCGGCCCGCTCGGCCATCGTCAACAGTCCCCAGCTGCCCTGGGCGGGCGGATCGACAGCGTCGAAACCGACGCCTCTGTCCGAAACGATGATGCGCACAACCCTGGGCTCGGCGTCTACCGAGACGGACACCTCCGCTGCCTGAGCGTGCTTGGCGACGTTCGTCAAAGCTTCCTGAGCGATCCGGAACAGCGCCGTCTCCGTCGCTATTGGCAAGCGTGGGTCTGGCTCGTCCCCCTCCACGGTGCACTCGATGCCGGTGCGCGCGGTGAGCTGCTCACAGTACCAGCGAACCGCAGCGACGAGGCCGTAGTCGTCCAGGACCGGCGGGCGCAGATCGGCCATCAGATCTCGAATACGCTCGGTCGTCTTCTCGACGATGGCCAGCGAGTCATCAAGCCGCGCCGCCAGCGCCTCCGCACCGCCGTTGCCCATCTGGGAGCGCACGATGTTCAGGTTGATTCCAAGAGCTGTCAGGCTCTGCCCCACCTGATCGTGGAGCTCCCGTGCAATACGTCTCCTCTGGGCCTCCTCGGCCTCGGCGAGGCGTGCCGTCAGAGCCCTCAGTTCTCCGGTGCGCCGCTCCAGTTGCTGTTCGGCCCGATCGCGCTGGTCTTGCAGCCGCTTCACCCTCAGTTGAGCCTCCACCCTGGCCAGCAACTCAGCGTTCTTGAAAGGCTTCGTGACGTAGTCGTTCGCCCCGGCGCCCAGCCCCTTGACGGTGTCCTCGAGCGTGTCCAGCACGGTCAACATGATCACAGGCACCGCGTCTAGCCGGCTGTCCTGGCGGATGCGCTTCACTATCTCGAAGCCGTCGAGTCCCTTCAGCTGAACATCGAGCAAGACCAGGTCCGGGGGCAATGGCCGCTTGGCGGTATCCCGTATTGAGAGGCCCAGCCTGGCTAGGACCTCAGTGCCCGACCCGGCCAGCTGCACCATGTGGCCGCTCTGCTCCAAGAGCACGGAGACCATGCGGGCCAACTCGGCATCATCTTCGACGAGCAGTATCGTCGCTCGTTCTCGCTTCTTGTTCTCCGTCATGGGCCGCAGTCCCGCCGGGATCCTCCTAGGCCCGCCAACGATAGTCGCATTCGAGCGCCTTGCGGAAGTCCTTGTGGATGTTCCTCTTGTCTTCGATCACCCAGTCGTCGTGTGACCAGCGATAAAGCAGGAGGCATTGTATCTGTTGGGCATAGGAGGTGCGATTCCAGCGATCGATCTCCGCGTATGCCGCCTGAACCCAGCCTTTGTCCTTGTTGACCCAGCCTGCCAGCTTCGATTCTCTCTCACTGCGCGGCTGGCGCTCCAGCGCCAGCCAGTGGTTCGTCTCGGTTATGTAGATAGGCCGGTCGCGCCACCGCTCCGGGATCGCTTCGGCAAAGGCGCGGTAGGAGAGGAAGTCGTAGTAGTGCTCCCGCGGTGTGCCGGGCTGGAGGAACTGGTCGCTGAAGAAGGTCCGGGAGGTGATCAGGCCCACATCCATCCAGTGGGTGTAGGTGTGCAGAGCGATGCCGTCCAGATCGTCGATATGGTCCAGCATCGTCTGGAAGTACTCCAGCGGGCTGTAGCGGGGGCCGCCGGGCGACCATTCCAGCCCGAAGTAGGGGTCGATCGCACCCGGAACTACGACGGCATCGGGCTGCGCTTCCTTGATGCTGGCCCGGGCCAGATTGAAGGCCTCGGCATACGCCTCCGGGTGGATCGGCTCGCCCTGCGGGTGCTCGCGCACGTTGTTCTGCTCGTTGCCGATGATCCAGATGTGACAACCCTTCGAGGCCCCGGCGTATGCGCCGCACACGTAGGCGAAGTCGGCGTACTTAGACCTGACCGGCAGCGTCCCGGCATCCTCATAGCCATGGTTCAGACGGACGATGATCCCGTAGCCATCATCGGACCAGGCCGAATAATCGTTGCTCACGCAGACGTCCCTGTTCGCCCCCAGCGACATCGTGAAGAGCACCCATCCTGTCTTCTTCGTGCCTTCGAACAGGAAGCGGAAGTCGGCCTCGGTCCCGTCCGAAGCGTGTATGCCGTAGATCCAGGCGCACTCGCCTTTGGGCAGACTGGTGTCCTCCACCGGCTGGCGGTCGTCCTGGAACTGCTTGGCCTGCACGTAGAGCGCATTCACGTAGCCCTCGTGCAGGCTCGGCGTGCCCACTTCCAGCCACCGCTCCTTGCCCAGCTTATCCCGCACCCCTGCCTTGTCTTCGCGCACGTCGAGCACCGTGCCGTCCGGGACCCGCCAGATAGGAGGGTCGGATGTCCCCGCGCTCTTGCGAATGTTGAGGCCGCTGATCGTGCGCACGACAACGTGAGAGATGGAATCCCCGGAGGGCTCCTCGCGAAGGCGGAGATTCTCGGCGTGGACGTAGCCTTCCACCCCGTCCGGGGTTCGCACCCGGAGCCACTTGCCCCGATGCCCTACCTGGTCGAGCACGAAGTCC
>Ga0307421_1001620_pt1 | contig 13404 bp, 9 predicted proteins | sample SalMarWE160270MG_FD_202163 | JGI IMG/M metagenome (GOLD analysis project Ga0307421, IMG submission 202163) | Salt marsh sediment microbial communities from the Plum Island Ecosystem LTER, Massachusetts, United States - WE1602-70 | ecosystem: Environmental > Aquatic > Marine > Intertidal zone >...
ACGTTAGATCCGTCGGTGCCCTTTGTGTCGAGAGTCTCTACGTAGCTGGCGCCGAAAATCTGCATGGCGGCAGCGAAAGCGGGGAGATCACCATCCTCTTCCTGTTCCTTCATTTGACGCACGCGGATGAACCTGCCGGGCATTAATAAGCCCTCCGCGATCGCCCGTTTCGCAGCTAGAATCACATATGGGAAGTACTGACAAGCGCTAATCTCGAGGGTGACGGCGAAATCATCATTGAATGACGTCTTCTCGGCACGCTCGCCGAGAACTTTCTTGCGGTATTCGTCGATGCTGATGAAAGCGCCTTTATCGCGCTGTTCTTGAAGCCAATCTAGATCTTTTAAATAATCGGGCTGGATTTTTTCGACCTTCTCGCGCAAGACGGTCATCTGCCTTGCGGCTTTGGCTTTTGCATTGATTTCCTCCGGGGTGCCATATTTCGCAACCACATCCAAGAAATCGTTGATGATCTTCATGTCGGGATCTGCAAGGATCTGGTTTATAGCATCCAGCCGCGAGGACGGTATCTGCAAGAGAGCACGAATATCCTTACTCATAAAAATTCTCCTTTTCTAAGCGCATCTTCGGTAGATTAGCCCTTGATCAGTTTCATCAACTCGGCATACTCTTCGTCGGAGATCCCAAACCAATTTTCCGGTTGGGGGAAGGTTTTACTCTGTACTTCGTCAACATACTCTTTCAAGCCATCGGTGATGGTCTTCCCGGCATCAGCGTAAACCTTCGCCATCCGCGGCTTGAATTTAGGGTAGAGGCCGAACATATCATGGTAAATAAGCAATTGCCCGTGAGCATCAGGACCTGAGCCCAGGCTGATATTGAAGCATGACTCCATGCGTTCAGTGATCAATGTGCTTAGACGATCCGGTATCATCTCAAATAGGATGGCAAAGACGCCCGCGTCCTCAAGTGCTTTGGCGTCGTCCATGATCTTCTTCGCCTGTACTGCGCCTTTCCCCTGGACACGGAAACCGCCTAAAGCACTCACGCTCTGCGGCGTCAATCCCAGGTGCCCCATCACTGGGATCCCTGCAGCCAGGATGCCCTTTATCTGAGGGACGACCTCGGCTCCGCCCTCAAGTTTAATGGCATCGCAACTGGCTTCTGCCATGAACCTGCCAGCGCTGCGGATGGCCGTCTCGATACTCGGTTGATAGCTCATGTAGGGCATATCGCCGATCAACCAGGCATTAGGTGAGCCGCGCCGGACCGCTTGCGTATGCCGCATCATGTCGTCCAGGGTCACCGGCAGCGTTGAATCATAGCCCAGCATCGTCATGCCCAGGCTGTCGCCGACTAGAATCATGTCGACTCCAGCCTGCTCCTGGAAGTGGGCGGTCGGGTAGTCGTAGCATGTCAGCATCGTGATTGGCACGCCATCCTCAACCTTTTTAAACAATGTTCGCAGCGTGACCTTTTTACGATCACTCATTTTCAACCTCCTAAGGATTGTATATTTCTGAATGTTATTGATCGGAGTCTAGAGCAATCGGTGATTGATATCAAGTTAACTCCTTCCCTGAAGTGGACGCGTTTTCCCACCTGATTCTAGTAGATTGATTGCTCTGATGATGAAAAAGACCGTTGTTACGTGATCAGCGTCCCCTTCGGGGAGCCGAGGAGTACCTCTCGTAAGTGGCCGGGAACCTCGCCAGAAAAGATGCGTACTTCAGTGCCCGGTAGTCTTCTTGATAATGCCAGCGCATACTTCACTTTCGTTTCCATGCCACCGGTGACATCCATCTGCTCATCATCCACAAAGGCGAGTTCGGCAAAATCGGTCTGAGTGATTGAGGGTAGGATTTCCCCGGAACGGTCGTATACACCGTGAGTAAGACCTGCAAGCAAGATACGGCTGGGTTTGATGTTCTCGGTGAGATAAGAGAAGAGGGCTTCAGTTGAAGCGATCGCCGCTCCTCTGGTTTCATCGAACACTACGTCGCCATGGATCACGGGGATCAGACCTTTTGACAACGCTTGTTGAATGGGTTGGAGTGCGATGCTTATCAACTCACCGTCCTGAGCGAGAGCAGAAGCGGAAGGAGGGAAGGAGATGACCGGCAGACCAGCTGCAAGTAGTGAGTCCATAACGAACCTGTGCAGCTTATTAGCCGCCTTCCAGACTGTGATGACACCCTTCCAATCCTCTATTGTCGATGCACCGAGGTGGGTGCCGAATTTCGCGGCAGCATGGTGGCCAAAAGACCCCGAACCGTGTCCGAGAAGAATCGTTAATTCTGGGTTCTCCTGGCGAACATCCTGGATCTCAGAGGCTAATCTATCGATCACCTCCAGGCGAGCGGTTTCGGTTTTTGATTTCTCTGTGATCAAGGAGCCGCCAAGCTTGAGGAAAATCATCCGTCCACCTCTGTAATGAAGACCTGTTTTGCTCCGGCTTTTCTAAGGGCGGTCTCTACGATTGGCGCGGTATCCGGTTCAACAAGTGCGAGCATGATGCCCCCCATCCCTGCACCTGAAAGTTTGGCGCCCAAAGCGCCTGACTCGCGGGCGGCGCTAATGAGACGTTGAAGCTCAAGTGAACTAAGCCCCATATCTTCCAGCAGCATCTGGTTTTGATTCATCAGATCGCCCAAAGAATCGATAGAGCCTGTTTTTAGCATTGTGCGGGCTTCTATCACGATTTCACCAATCTCTTCGAACCATCCCCCGTATTTCCCCGGGTCTTTTTCCCAGCGCTCACGCAGCAGGCTCACCGGTATGGTGGTTCTCATCGACACGCCTGTGTCCCCAATAACCAGATTGAGCGGCGCGGAAATTTGTAAAACCTCTGGTTGGTGTTCGCGAATGAAGTAGACCGGTTTTTCGTAGGCGACTACAGTGTTGTCGATCCCGGAAGGTGTGCCGTGATGGATGCACTCGATTGCGTAAGCGATCTTGGAGATCGTTTCAACTTCGAGTGGTTTCATGAGATGGGCGCTCAAAGCGCGGGTGACGGCGACCGAGACGGCTGCGCTTGATCCGAGCCCTGAGGCAATCGGTAGCTCGGAGTGGATGGCCAAATGGGCATCAAACGGCGCTTTCACGCCGAGCTCATCAAGTGTGAGGCGCACCGCGGATGCCAATGGATCATCCCTATCCGCTTCGCGCAGCCAATAGGATTGGCTGATGTCGGGCGCGTCGATGAGCACGCCAGTCGTTCCTTTATCGAGGTGTTCAATTTGAACAGTCGCACGGATATGGGAAAGAGGGACGGCTATCGCGGGCTGACCGTAAACAACCGCATGTTCCCCGAAGAGTATAGCTTTGCCAGAAGCGCTGGCTAGGGTCATAGAGAGAAGTACAAAATGGCGACGACTGTTAAACCCCAGAGGGCAACTGTAGCCATGAGTGGTTTATCGGAAAGAAGGAGTTCTTCTGGTGCTCCGCCTTCGGCTTTTACGTGGATAAGAAATAGATAGCGGAAGATTCCATAGATGACAAAGGGGATCGTCAACATCATCAAGTTATTCTCAGGGAGATTCTGTGCTGAAAAGGTATAGAGAGAGTATGCGAGAATCGTTGTGCTGGAGACAATTGAAAGCAGGTGGTCGATGAACGAGAGAGTGTAGCCATCCAATACGCGTCGATGAGAATTCGCATCGTCCGCCAATAGAACCATCTCGGCGCGTCTCTTCCCCAAACCCACGAAAAGTGAGATTAAAGTAATGCATACATACATCCAAGGGGAAAAACGCTGAACCGTGATGAGCACTACACCTGCCCCCACACGGAGGACAAAACCTGCGGCGATGACAAGCACATCGATGATAGGTATATGTTTGAGGTAGAACGAATATAACAAGTTCAAAACCATATAGGTAAGGAGGATGAGACCGAACTTGATTTCGAGAAAGAATCCGAGACCGAGGGCTGTGACTGAGAAGAGAACCGCGGCAGTGGTCGCGACGTTCTTTGAGAGTTTTCCAGAAGCGAGCGGGCGCTTTCGCTTCACAGGGTGAAGCCGGTCTTGTTCGAGGTCAGCGAGGTCGTTGATGAGATAGACCGCACTTGCTCCCAAACAGAATATCAAGAACCCCCCAAAGGTTCTTAGGAATGACGATAGGTTAAATAATTGTTGGTCGAAAACAAGCGCTGTGAAGATAATGCCGTTCTTGACCCATTGCTTAGGGCGCATGGCCTTCAGTAGATTTTTGAGCATGGGCCGCATGATAGCAGGAACCTCGGGGAGGGGCAAGAGAGGGGTCGCCTAAACAATGATATGGCTGTCCTGAAAATGGGTTGAACGTGCGGATTGAAGTACAATCGGGATTATGTCTAGTAAGAAGCGCATCGATCTTCTTCTTGTCGACCGCGGTCTCGCCGAAAGCCGTTCCGCGGCGCAAAAATTAATCATGGCCGGGCTCGTTCGAGTGGAAGGACAGTTGATACACAAAGCATCTCAAAAAGCCGAACCGGGGATGTCGATTGAAGTAACCTCAGGACCACGATTTGTCTCACGTGGAGGAGAAAAATTGCAAGCAGCCGTGGAGACATTTGCCGTGACAGTGGATGATCGGTTGTGTGCCGATGTCGGTGCTTCCACCGGAGGGTTCACCGATTGTCTTCTGCAAAATGGGGCTGCGCGTGTGTATACGATCGACGTGGGGAAGGGGCTGCTCCATTGGAAATTACGAAACGACGCCCGTGTTGTTGTGATTGAGAAGACGAACGCTCGATACTTGGAAACCCTTCCGGAGCGTGTCCATCTTGTAACGATGGATGTCTCCTTCATCTCACTAAGGAAGTTGCTCCCGGTCATTGTTGGATGGCTGAAGCCGGGGGGAGATGTGATCCCGTTAATCAAACCGCAGTTTGAAGCTGGACCGGATCGCGTTGGAAAAGGTGGGGTTGTTCGCGATTCCTCCGTGCATCGCGATGTAACCCATCGAGTACTGGATTTTGCCCTCCAGCACTCGCTTGCGCCTCAGGGGCTCATTCGCTCCCCTTTGCGTGGTCCGAAGGGGAATATCGAGTTTCTGGCGTGGCTGCGAAAAGACGCGCAAGCACGAAGCACAGACGACTTGCTGGAGTCTGTATTCACATCTTGAATAGGAATCTACCTGAGAAGCTTAACGAGAAGGTCGTTCTCCATTCATCTGAAAGGGATGGATACCTTGAGATGGACGAAATAGCCCAAGCGTGGTTTGTGTGTACGAAAATCGGTGCCTGCATCGTCAACGGGGTATAATCCCCGCCTGATACCAATGCCACGAAACTCACGCAGATTTCTTGTCCTCCTACTGGGAATTCTCATTAGCGCAACAGCGTTGTACCTGGTCCTACGCTGGGCTGGCTGGGAACCGCTTCTCGCCGCGTTAAAACGGATGGACGCGCGCTTTTTGCTTCTTGCAGTCGTTTTTTATCTGGCTTCCATGCTGGCGCGTACGGCGGCATGGAAAACATTGCTGAATAACAAGTTTGGATTCGGTCGCGTACTTGCCGCTTTGAATGAAGGCTATCTTCTAAACAACGTTCTCCCGTGGCGCCTGGGTGAGGTGGGACGGGCTGTTCTACTAGGTCGGCATTCCGGAGGATCGATATTGTCGGTCCTTTCTTCAATTCTTGTTGAACGATTGTTTGATCTCACAATTGCCTTAGGTTTGCTTTTCGCGCTGCTTCCTCATGTCGCCGGCACTCCAAACGTACCGCGCACTGGATTATCCATAGCCGTTGTCCTGTTTATTATTATTGCCGTTCTTTGGCTTCTTGTCCGCAAGCCAGAATGGATAGAAAGTATCGTCAGCCGGCTTCCCGGAGGCGAAAAGCGTTGGATTCCTGCCTGGGAACGCGTTCGGCAAGGCCTGCAGGCGCTTCAAGAGCCTCGCTTATTTTTCACGAGTCTTGGTTGGATGGCGCTCACGTGGATTCTCGCCGGGATCGAGTATTGGCTGATTATGAGAGCCCTTCTCCCCGAGGCGGAATGGACCTGGGCGTTCTTCATGTTAACGATAACATTGCTTGGGGGAGCCATCCCTTCAGTGCCGGGTTATTTCGGCGTGTTTGAGGCGGCAGGAGTATTGGCGCTTTCCGCGTTTAATGTTCCAACAGCGGAAGCCTTGGCCATCTCGCTCACTATTCATGGCATGGTTTATTCAATCGGATCTCTCTTCGGTTTCATTGCTTTACTCAATGAAGGAGAGACTATCTCGGGGTTGTATCAAGATATTCGCAGATGGCTCTCTACTGGCTCGAATCAACAAGCGGGTTGATATGCGCATTCTAAACACACTTTATTACTATCGCCCTCATTTTTCCGGCCTGACGGTATACACGGAACGCCTGGCGCGAACGCTTATTTCTCATGGGCACCAGGTGACGGTCTTGACTTCTCAATATGATCGATCTCTTCAACCGTTTGAAAACATGAATGGTGTGGTTGTAAGGCGCGTGCCCGTTTTGTGCAATATCAGCAAGGGTCCGATCATGCCAACTTTCCTCTACCAAGCTGCGCGTTTGATCCAAGAGCATGACATCCTTCACTTGCACGTCCCGCAGCTCGAGGCCGCTCCTCTTTCGCTGCTCGGACGCGCCTTCAGAATACCTGTAGTGATGACCTACCACTGTGATCTCCTGCTGCCCCCCTCGCCGTTGAACGCGCTCGCAAACCGGATTTCAAATTTGGCGAACTCGATTTCGACGAAAACAGCAAATGTGATTGTTGTAAATTCGGGTGATTATGCAGAAGAATCACCGCTTTTGAGTAAACGGCTCGAGAAGGTCGAAGTTATTCCGCCTCCGATCGAATTACCTGAACCGGATCCCCTTGTCATTCAATCTATGCGCGAGCGCTATAATATCGTCCAGGGGCAGCCTGTCATTGGCATGGCCGCACGCCTGGCAACAGAGAAGGGCGCCGAGGTGCTCGCTCGGGCGATGCCGAATGTTCTCAAAGCTATGCCGGGCGCCTGTGTTCTTTATGTCGGTCAATACGAAAATGTCATGGGCGAAGAAACATATCGTCTTCACCTTCTCCCACAGATCGAGGCGCTTGGTGACCATTGGACTTTCTTGGGAATTCTCCAGCAGAGTGAGTTTGCGGCTTTCTTTAAGATGTGCGATGTTACTGTGCTCCCCAGCTTAAACAGCACGGAGAGTTTCGGGATGGTTCAGGTGGAATCGATGCTCTCGGGAACCCCGGTTGTGGCCAGTGACCTCCCGGGAGTCCGGCAGCCTACTCAGGCAACCGGTATGGGGTTAACATTCCCTCCTGGGGATGCGGATGAACTGGCCGCTGCCCTTCTCCAGGTTCTCAGGAATCCTGCGGATTACAGACGCGACCGTGCTAGCGTCATGGCGCAGTATTCAAGCGAAGTTGTATCGGCAAAGTATGAAAACATCTTTGCCGAATTAATTTCGAAAGTGTGAAGCTCAACCCTAAATGACGAAAGATTATTTCTGGCTGCATCTGCGTGATCTACCGTACTTCCGGGCACTTCTGCGGGCGATTGAAGCCACCTACTACGAAGACCTGGATCTCCCCTCACCGACTCTCGACGTAGGCTGCGGTGACGGGCATTTTGCAACGATCGCGTTTGACCGCCCGATTGAGATCGGTGTCGACCCTGATCTACCGATCATGCGAGAAACCCAGTCGCGCCATGCGTATGATCTCCTTTTGCAAGCAGATGGAGCGCACATGCCGCTCCCGGACCTTTCAATCGCTTCGGCTTTCAGCAATTCTGTCCTTGAACACATACCGCATCTTGACGCGGTTCTGCGAGATGTGGGTCGAGTATTAAAATCAGGAGCACCATTTGTTTTCACGGTGCCCAACCCGGGCTATCGCACGCAGTTGAGCTTCCCCCAGAAGCTCTCAAGAGTAGGCCTTTCGGTGTTAGGAAAGTCGTATGAAAGTTGGTTCATGCGCATGTCGCGAACGATTAATCTTGACGATGAGAACGGTTGGGAACGGCGATTATCGGCAGCCGGTTTCACGATCGAGAGGACCTTTCGCTACTTTCCTCCATCCTCCCTGCATGTCCTGGAGTGGGGGCATTACTTCGGTGGACCTTGCTTACTCCCGCACAAGCTATTCGGCAAGTGGATTCTCGCCCCTTACCGTTGGAATCTCGGTTTGACGGATCGGCTAGTGCGACGATACTATCATACGTCGCCGACCGAGGACGGAACCTATAGTTTCTATTTGGTGCGCAAACAATGACCTCACCTGAGCCGGAACCTAACCCAATTCCCGAATCCAACCCGCAAGATCTGATGGAGCCGAGTATCCTGGATTGGATTAAATCGCTGGTTCGTGGGCGTCCGCTCCCCATTCCAGAAGGACCTGAAGAGAACGCAATCGATGTCCTTCCGTTGGCGTTGGACGAAGAGTCTCCGCGAGAGGCACCCTTGTCAACCTTTCATTTTACGGCATCTCAATTTCGATTACCGGTTGCACTGCTACTCGCACTCACAGCGCAATTTGGCCTGGAACGCCGGGGGGGGGCGATCTGGATCAGTATTGCACTGTACATCCTAGCAGCTGCAGTTATCGCTTGGGGGACCTGGGCAGAAGATTTCCACTATATACCACCACCCACTTCAATCGAGAAAGCCAGTCCTGTCACCTATCGCCCCGCATTATTAGCTGCAGCACTTATTCTTTCTCTGCTGACTTTCATCACTTCTGGGAATAACCTCTTCGATTTTCTGACAGTGGTTTTCTGGATCGCTTCCATCATCACCGTCCTGCTAGCTTTCTGGGATGGAGAATTTCCTCTGGTGAGCTGGTGGAGAAGGTTCAAGAGCTGGTTAGCTGACCCAAATCTGCGCCTATCGTTCTCTGGCTGGGAGCTTCTGGTTCTTGCAGGCTTCGGCCTTTCAATCTACTTCAGGTTTTATCTCCTCGATACGGTTCCACCGGAGATGGTCAGCGATCACGCCGAGAAATTACTGGATGTCGTCGATGTGCTCAATGGAAAATACTCGATCTTTTTCCCAAGGAACACCGGGCGTGAGGCTATGCAGTTTTACTTGGCTGCAGCGACGCATAAATTGTTGGGCACGGGGGTGACCCATCTCACCTTGAAAATCGGCACAGCCCTGGCGGGGATTCTGACCTTGCCCTTCATTTATCTCCTTGGTAAAGAAGTCGGGGGAAAGCGCGTTGGTCTTGCGGCCATGATACTAGCCGGGATCGCCTACTGGCCGAATGTGATCAGCCGGGTGGGGCTTCGGTTTTCACTTTATCCATTATTCGTCGCCCCAGCCTTTTATTTCCTGGCCAGGGGAATCCGTACTCGCAATCGTAATGACTTCCTTCTCTGCGGATTAGTCGTTGGCATGGGGCTCCATGGGTACAGCCCGGCGCGAGTTATCCCCATTGCCATCGCCGTTGGTGTTGGCCTGTACCTCCTATTTAAGGATTCACGGAAGCAGCGCCGGGAGACGATTACGCTGCTCGTGGTCACAGGTCTCGTTGCTCTGATTGTACTTATGCCCCTGGTGAGAATTGCAGTAAATCGCCCGGATGAGGTGATCTACAGGATGGCCACGCGCTATGGGAGCACCGAGAGGGAATTATCCGAGCCCGCAATACAGATTTTTGCCTCAAATGTCTGGAACGGCGTGAAGATGTTCACCTGGGATAATGGCGAAGTATGGGTGAACTCCATCCCGCATCGTCCAGCGCTGGATTGGGTCACTGGCGCTCTGTTTTCTCTTGGAGTCGTCATCGCTCTGACCCGCTTTGTGCACTACCGCAGCTGGATCCATTTATTCATTCTCGTCTCGATCCCCATTCTCCAACTTCCCTCCACGCTATCGCTCGCCTTTCCAGCTGAGAACCCTGCTACAAACCGGGCCGCGGGGGCGATTGTGCCTGTTTTCATCCTTGCTGGTTTGGCATTTGCGGCAATTCCGGATTGGATCAAAACCCATAGGAAAGGGCGCCGGATAGTCGCAATCAGCCTTGTATTAACAGGGTTGCTCTTGTTAATCGCGAGTCGATTGAATTACCATCTCGTTTTCAAGGAATATCAAGATCTTTTTCTCCGGTCTGCATGGAACACATCGGAAGCAGGCGCTGTGATCCAGAATTTTGCTGAATCGATCGGCGATTATGAAACCGCTCATGTTGTTGCTTACCCTCATTGGGTTGACACACGGCTTGTCGGGATAAACGCAGGTCAACCTACCCGGGATTACGCCATTTCCGTTGAGGAATTCGCGAATACAACCTCCGAATCTCGGCCGCAGCTCTTCCTGCTCCATCCGGATGACAAAGAGTCCCTACAGAAGCTCAAGGAGCTGTATCCCCTTGCGCGGGTTACAGAATATCCAAACAATATCGAGGGCAAGAATTTTATTATTCTGTCAGTGCCTTCCGTATCTGACACTCAACTAGAAGCGGTTCGGGAAACCGAGTGATTATGGTTGAAGTTGAAACGCCCTTAGAGCAAGAACACGAGCCGCCTGAAAAAGAAAGAACCAGGGTTCTTTCGGATCTTGTGGTTGGGATTCTCCTGGTCGCGATTCTCGGTCTGGCTGCATACCTGCGCTTCACTGGCTTGAATTGGGATTCTAATACCCATCTTCACCCGGACGAACGCTTTCTCTGGATGGTTGAGTCCTCAATTCAACCTCCACAGTCCATCGGGGAATATTTCAACACCGATACTTCCCCTCTCAACCCGCATAACGCTGGGCATGGTTTCTTCGTCTATGGAACGTTCCCTATCTTCCTCGTCCGCTATCTGGCCGAATGGACCGGTATGTCTGATTTGGGCGCTGTACATCTATTAGGGAGGGCTGTTTCAGGGATCTCGGATCTCGTATCGATCCTTCTGATTTACCTGATCGGGGAGAGACTCTTCAATCGCCGGGTGGGGATTCTGGCCGCGCTGTTTACAGCTCTTTCGGTTTTGTTGATTCAACATGCGCATTTCTTCGTCGTCGATCCGCTCGCCAATGTTTTTATCCTTGCTGGCCTATATTTCTCCGTTCGAGTTATTGGCGAGGGGAAGCTTAGCGACTATCTGCTCTTCGGTGTCATGCTGGGGCTGGCAGTGGCCTCCAAGATCAGCGCAGCCCCTCTGGCGGTTGCTGCAGCGCTTGCAGGGCTCATGAATATCCTGAAGGCTCCCTCTGATCAAAGGCCCGCTGTTTTCTCCCGCACGCTCGTTTTCTTGTTCGCTGCAGCGCTACTGTCACTCCTGGTCTTCCGTGTTGTCCAACCCTACGCTTTTGAAGGACCGGGATTCTTCAATGTGAAGTTCAACCCGAAGTGGCTGGCGAACATGGCGGAAGTCCGAAGCCAGCAGGCAGGGAACACCGATGCTCCTTATGCGCTTCAGTGGGCTGAACGCACCCCGATTTTCTTCTCACTGAAGAACATGATCCTGTGGGGATTGGGCATGCCGCTAGGAATCCTGGGCTGGGTCGGTTTGGGGTGGGCTCTTGTTGAGATGATTAGGGGACGGTGGGAGCGTTATTTGATCCTGGTGGTCTGGACAGCCGGCATGTTCATCTGGCAGTCGATTAATTTCACCAAGGCGATGCGTTACCAATTGCCTGTCTATCCAACACTGGCGTTGCTGGCCGCCTGGGTGCTCTGGCATGCATGGGAGAGTCTCCCGGAGCTTAAAACCCAATGGCAAAAGGCAGCCCGAGTCGGTGTACTGTTGGTTGGATTCGTCACCGTCCTGGGGACGGCTTTGTGGGCCTTTGCCTTCCACTCGATATACTCGGAGCCACTCACCCGGGTATCTGCATCGCGTTGGATTTACAGGAATATCCCAGCTGCTGTAAATCTGGTTGGTGAGGCAGATGGGGAGAAGTTTTACGAAACAATACCGGTGCCCATACCCTTTGAATTAATCTCCGGGGACACCTATACAACGGAAATCTCCACAGACATATCCGCGGTTATAAGCGGCGTTTTACTGCCCTACGTCTCGACGGGTGATGATCAGGGCGGCGTCCTGAGTCTTTCTGTAACACTTGCAGAGGAGCCAAGCGCCGGGGATGTTTACGCGCGCGGGGAATATCAGGGCGAAGTGGGCGCAGGTGAAGAGGTCCGGGTTGAAATCCAACTCGATCGGTCCTTTATCATCGACCCAGACACTCGTCTGTTCCTGATTCTCGAAAATACCGGTGGACCGTCCCTGCATATGCGACCCTCTCTCTTGGTGCATGAGACAACCTGGGATGATGGTTTGCCGTGGGGGGTTGATGATCGAGGGCTTGGAGGCAGATATGAAGTGCAAAATCTCGAACTTTATTGGCATGATAACCAGGATGATGATGACAACGGAATCCCCGATAAGTTAGAGAGAATTGTAGAATATTTGGGGCAGGGGGATTATCTTATGATCTCCTCCAATCGCCAGTATGGAACGATCCCCCGCGTTCCAATCCGCTACCCACTTACTTCTGTCTATTACCGCGAACTTTTCGGCTGCCCTGAAGGAATGGATGTCCCCATATGTGGTGCGACCGCAGAAGTGGGATTGTACACCGGCCGCTTAGGGTATTCACTCATTGAGGTTTTTGAAAGCCACCCATCAATCGGGGCACTCGAGATCAACGATCAATTCGCGGAAGAGGCTTTTACTGTTTACGATCATCCGAAGGTGTTGATTTTTAAGCGGGATGCGGATTTCAGCGCGGAAGAAGTTTTTGACATTCTTTCCCGGGTCGATGTGAGCGGCGTCGTCCATGTGCTGCCGAAGGACGCCGGAGATGCTGTAGGGAAAGAATTATTGCTCTCTACGGATCAATGGCAGCGACAGCAGGACGAGGGCACCTGGTCAGAGATATTCAACACGGAGAGCATTGTTAATCGCTCGGGATTGTTGAGCGCCATCGTCTGGTGGGTAGTGTTAGGGGTGATAGGTCTCCTGGTTTATCCTATTACGCGAGTCGTCTTCCGCAGCTTCCATGATGGCGGTTACGCGCTCTCGCGGTTGATCGGACTGCTGCTTTTCTCATGGGGCGCCTGGATCTTCGGGAGTCTTGGGATTACTATCAGCCGCTTGACGCTCTTTATTGTGTTGCTGCTGCTCGCGGGGGTTTCCTTCGCCCTCGCATGGCGTGACCGCGAGGAACTTGCCACATTCTTCCGGACGCAATGGCGGGATATTCTCTGGGTGGAGATATTTGCGCTAAGCTTTTTCCTCCTGGATCTTGCGATTCGATTCGGGAACCCTGATTTATGGCACCCTGCAAAAGGTGGGGAGAAGCCCATGGACTTCTCCTATCTGAACGCCGTAATTAAAAGTTCAACCTTCCCTCCCTATGACCCCTGGTTCGCTGGCGGGTATATCAACTACTACTACTACGGTTTCGTGCTCGTCGGCATGCCGGTAAAATTGCTGGGTATTATCCCAGCGACAGCCTACAATCTCATTATCCCAACGCTCTTCTCGATCCTGGCATTGTGTG
>Ga0307421_1001621_pt1 | contig 13401 bp, 10 predicted proteins | sample SalMarWE160270MG_FD_202163 | JGI IMG/M metagenome (GOLD analysis project Ga0307421, IMG submission 202163) | Salt marsh sediment microbial communities from the Plum Island Ecosystem LTER, Massachusetts, United States - WE1602-70 | ecosystem: Environmental > Aquatic > Marine > Intertidal zone >...
AATTAACTTTAAATTGCAGCAAAATTAATCATAAACCGGGAATAAAATTCAGGGTCTGCTGAAAAAGTCTGTAGTGCACCAGGTACAAGGCAGTAAAGCATAAGGTGTATAATACCCCGGTATTTAAAACTGTTATAGAATTGGACTGGGAAGAATCTGTAAAAAAATACAAAACCTGGCTGAAAATTGAAAAATCATTATCAGGCAATTCAGTTGATGCATACTTGCGGGATATCAAAAAATTAATTGAATTCATTCAGCTTACAGAGCAACCACTCGAACCCGGACAGGTTGAACTGGAACATCTAAGACTGTTTATCGGCTGGATAAATGATCTGGGATTAAGTGCCCGTAGTCAGAACCGTCTGATTTCCGCGTTGAAGTCGTTTTTCAAATTTCTCGTTACTGAAAATAATATCAGTAATGATCCAACCATACTTCTCGAAGCACCAAAAATCGGGAGAAAATTACCCGAAGTATTGACCCTTCAGGAAATTGATCAACTAATCGAAGCCATCGACCTGAGCAAGCCGGAAGGACACAGGAACAGGGCCATCCTGGAAACCCTTTACAGTTGCGGATTAAGGGTATCTGAGCTGATCAGTCTTAAACTTACTAACTTGTTTTTTTCCGAAGGATTTATTCGTGCAGAGGGTAAAGGCAATAAAGAAAGACTGGTCCCTATAGGAAAAAAGGCGATTCAGGAGATCAATATATATAATGAACAATACCGGAATCATCTTAATATAAATAAAGAAGGGGAAAACACTTTGTTTCTCAACCGGCGGGGCAATCCCTTAACACGTGTAATGATCTTTACCATTATTAAAGATCTGGCTGAAAAAATCGATCTGAAGCGTACAATAAGCCCGCATACCTTTCGCCATTCCTTTGCTACACATCTCATTGAAGGCGGTGCGGACCTTCGCGCCGTACAGGAAATGCTCGGGCATGAATCCATCCTTACTACCGAAATATATACGCATCTTGACAGGGAGTATTTGCGGGATGCCATAATCAGGTTTCACCCCAGGTCTTAATGAATCATTTACGACTTGTTATATACTGGAACAATTATAGGTGAATATGTGTTGAAAAAGAAAATTCATTAACCAAACTTTCTGATTAAAGAAATTTATCTACCTTTGTAAGCTTAAAAATTAAGGTGTAATTAAGACTCTAATTAATTGAATTAATAACGTTTAAAAAAAATAATAAAAAATGTCTAAAGTCAAACGTGTTTATAAATTTGGAAATAAAGAAGCCGAAGGCAAAGCAGATATGAAAAATCTGCTTGGTGGTAAAGGTGCAAATCTTGCTGAAATGAACCTGATTGGTGTTCCTGTTCCTCCCGGTTTCACGATCACAACAGATGCATGTATTGAATACAACCGGCTGGGTAAGGACAAATCAGTTGAATTATTGCAAAAGGAAGTTGAAAATGGTATTGGCCATCTTGAAAAGATCATGGGTATGAAATTCGGGGATAAGGAAAATCCTCTCCTGGTTTCTGTCAGGTCAGGAGCAAGAGTTTCCATGCCCGGTATGATGGATACTGTATTGAATCTTGGTTTGAATGATGAAACCGTAAAAGGAATTGCAAAAAAGACGGAAAACGAAAGGTTTGCATGGGATTCATACCGTCGTTTTGTTCAAATGTACGGTGATGTTGTAATGGGATTAAAACCCGCTTCCAAAGAAGATGCTGATCCCTTTGAAGAAATAATCGACGAACTTAAAGAATCAAAGGGAATTGAACTGGATACCGAATTAACCACTGATGATCTTAAAGAACTTGTTGAGAGATTTAAAGCAGCTGTAAAGAATATTACAGGTCAGGGATTTCCGGCAGATCCCTGGGAACAGCTTTGGGGAGCTATTTTTGTTGTTTTTGACAGCTGGATGAATCCAAGAGCCAAATATTACCGTGCACTGAACCAGATACCTGAAGAATGGGGAACTGCAGTAAATGTTCAGGCTATGGTATATGGCAATATGGGTAATACCTCGGCTACAGGAGTGGCCTTTACACGTGATGCCGCCACCGGCGAAAATATATTTAACGGTGAATACCTGATAAATGCACAGGGAGAAGATGTTGTTGCCGGTGTCCGCACTCCACAGCAAATCACCAAAGAAGGTTCGCTCAGATGGGCCGAACTGGCAGGTATCTCCGAAAATGAAAGAGCATCAAAGTATCCATCCCTGGAAGAAGCAATGCCCGGGGTTTATAAAGAGCTTTTCGACACACAATTAAAGCTTGAAAGCCACTATAAGGATATGCAAGACCTTGAGTTTACAATTCAGGAAGGAAAACTCTGGTTGCTTCAAACCCGTAATGGTAAACGTACTGCTGCATCAATGGTTAAAATTGCCATGGACCTGCTCAGAGAAGGCAAGATTGACGAAAAAACAGCTATCCTTCGCCAGGAACCAAACAAGCTGGACGAATTACTCCACCCGGTATTTGATCTTAATGCAATAAAAGAAGCTGTTACTGTAGCCAAAGGATTACCTGCATCACCGGGAGCAGCAACCGGACAGATTGTTTTCTTTGCTGATGAAGCAGAAAAATACCCCGTATCCATTCTGGTTCGTAATGAAACCTCTCCCGAAGACCTCGAAGGTATGCATATTGCCAGGGGAATTCTTACCGCACGCGGAGGTATGACATCTCATGCTGCTGTTGTTGCCCGGGGAATGGGTAAATGCTGTGTTTCAGGTGCCGGTTCATGCATAATCAATTATAAACAAAGGACCTTAACTGTTGATAGTAAGGCATTTAAAGAAGGTGACTGGATTTCACTTAATGGTTCGACAGGTGAAGTATACGAAGGCAAGATAGCGACAAAAGATCCGGAATTAAGCGGTGATTTTGGTAAGATTATGGATCTTGCTGATAAATACAGAAAAATAAATGTCCGCACGAACGCGGATTCGCCAAATGATTCAAAAGTAGCACGCAAATTCGGTGCGGAAGGTATCGGCCTTTGCCGTACGGAGCATATGTTCTTCGAAGGCGACAGGATCAAAGCAATGCGCGAGATGATCCTTTCCTCAGACGAGACCGGCAGAAGGAAAGCACTTGAAAAACTTCTTCCATACCAGCGTGAAGATTTTGAAGGAATCTTTGAAGCAATGAAAGATTTACCTGTTACCATACGCCTGCTTGACCCGCCTCTTCATGAATTCGTACCTCATGAAGAAGAAAATCAGGAAGAAATGGCAAAGGAAATGGGTATCTCTGCAAAAGAAGTAAAGCAAAAAGTAAATGACCTGCACGAATTTAACCCCATGCTCGGACACCGTGGATGCCGCCTGGGAAATACATATCCTGAAATTACCGAGATGCAGGCAAGAGCTATTATCGAAGCTGCGATCAACCTTAAAAAGAAGAATATTATTACTATACCCGAAATCATGATTCCTCTGACCGGAACCAGGGAAGAATTGAAAATGCAGGAAGAAATAGTAAGGGCAACAGCCGAAAAAGTCTTTGAAGAAAAAGGAGAAAAGATCGAGTATCTTGTAGGTACCATGATCGAAATACCAAGAGCCGCTTTAGTAGCCGATAAAATGGCTGAAGTAGCTGAGTTTTTCTCATTCGGTACAAATGATCTTACACAAATGGCCCTGGGTTATTCACGTGACGATGTTGGCAAATTTCTGCCCATTTACCTGAAGAAAGGCATCCTGAAAAACGATCCTTTCCAGGTATTGGATCAGGAAGGTGTAGGTCAACTGGTTGAAATGGGTGTCGAAAGAGGAAGAAAAACCAGGAAAGATCTTAAAATAGGTATTTGTGGTGAACACGGAGGCGAACCCACTTCAGTGGAATTCTGTCATCGTGTTGGGATGAACTATGTTAGCTGTTCACCTTTCAGGGTACCCATTGCCAGGTTGGCAGCAGCACAAGCAGCATTAAGATAGTGTCTTTGCATAAAGTCCTGTTTGCTGATTTTAACAACTTTATTGACAAACACTAATCTATTTCTTATAACAAGCAGTTGTCAAAATGACAACTGCTTTTTTGTATGCTTTCATTTTTAATCAAAACAAATAATTATTATTCCTTATTATTAAAAACATATCAAAACATTTCAACCGACTTTCATGTTAAAAAATGTACAACATTTTTGACAGACACATGTCCGGTTAAATATATTTACCAACCTTATGGACAGACACTATTTAAGGGTTAGATTTTTATATCTATAAATATACATTCGATTTGTATAAATACTACAAATCTTCCCGATCAGTTCAATAAAACAATTATTTTGCTACCTTTGCATCCGGTTTTTAAATATTAACTAATTAAACTGAACAATATGGGGATACTCAAACCTGGGGATTTAGCTGCTTACGGCATTACCAATGTTAAAGAAGTCATTCACAATCCGGATTATGACTTTTTATACAAGGAAGAACTGAGACCTGATCTTGAAGGATTAGAAAAAGGTCAACTTACCGAACCTGGTGCAGTGAACGTAATGACCGGCAAATTTACAGGCCGGTCTCCCAAGGACAAGTATATTGTACTTGACGATAAAACCAAAAACACCATTTGGTGGGCAGAACAGGCAAAAACATCGGATAACAAGCCAGTGGATGATAAAGTATGGAAACACTGCTACAAAATAGGTACGGAGCAACTTTCAGGTAAACGACTATTTGTTATTGACGGATATGCCGGAGCTAATAAAGATTCAAGACTGGGGATCCGTTTTATTATGGAAGTGGCATGGCAGGCACATTTTGTAAAAAATATGTTCATCCGTCCTTCCGAAGAAGAACTGAAAACATTTGAACCGGATTTCATTATGATAAATGCTGCAAAAACTAATAACCCGGACTGGAATAATATGAAGCGAGCAGACGGCGTGCCCATGAATTCTGAAAATTTTGTTGTTTTCAATCTGACTGAAGGACGGTCGGTTGTCGGGGGCAGCTGGTATGGCGGTGAAATGAAAAAAGGTATCTTCTCAATTATGAATTACTATTTGCCCCTTAAAGGAATTGCTGCAATGCATTGTTCAGCAAATATGGGAAAAAAGGGAGATGTGGCAATTTTCTTTGGATTATCAGGCACCGGTAAAACTACCTTGTCCACCGATCCGAAACGTGCTCTTATCGGTGATGATGAGCATGGCTGGGATAATGAAGGAATATTTAATTTCGAAGGAGGATGCTATGCCAAAACAATTAACCTTGATCCGGAATCAGAACCGGATATCTATCATGCTATAAAAAAAGATGCCCTGCTGGAGAATGTTTCAGTGGATGAAAATGGTAAAATAGATTTTTCGGATGGTTCAGTTACACAAAACACGAGGGTATCTTATCCTATTTATCATATTGAAAACATTGTGAAGCCTGTTTCAAAAGGAGGACATGCCGGAAAAGTCATCTTTCTGACTGCAGATGCATTTGGAGTTTTCCCGCCTGTATCAAAGTTAACACCAGAACAAACCAAATATCATTTTTTATCGGGTTTTACTGCAAAACTCGCCGGAACCGAAGTGGGGGTAACCGCTCCCCAGCCAACATTCTCTGCTTGTTTTGGAGCTGCTTTCCTTACCCTTCATCCCACAAAATATGGAAAAGAACTTATCAAAAAAATGGAAGAAGCAGGAGCCAGTGCTTATATTGTAAATACAGGATGGAACGGTACAGGAAAAAGGATCTCAATTAAGGATACAAGAGCAATTATTGACCGTATCCTTGACGGATCAATAGAAAGGGCTGAAACCAAAATGATCCCCGTATTCAATTTTGAAGTTCCTGCAGCACTTGATGAGGTTGATCCGGGAATACTTGATCCCAGGGATACATATTCTGATCCATCTGAATGGGATAAAAAGGCAAAAGACCTTGCACAAAGATTTATAGATAATTTTGAACAATATACTGATAATGAGGAAGGTAAGAATCTTGTTGCAGCAGGACCTAATCTATAACGATTAAATAATTTTATTGACAGGCTCTAAATTGAGTCTGTCTATAAAGTTGGCAAAATATTTAAACGGTCATGTGTCTGTTCAGAAAGCTTCATTTGCAAGGCTCGCGCGGTCCGAAAACGCGGAGTTTACTTGTCGTAAACGAGCAATTTTCGGACAAGCGTGACACGGCAAATGGGACTTTATGGACAAACACTAAAAAAACGGGTAAATTTTATATTAAAACATTGACTATAAAAAAATTATTTTCTACCTTGAACCTTCAGTATGAACATGTATAGTTCTTTAATGCCATTATTGTTTAATATTTTGGCGCTCGTTTTAGCCTATCTATTAGGTTCTGTCCCTACATCCGTATGGATCGGGAAGATTTTCTTCAATATCGATGTGCGGGAACATGGCAGTAAAAACGCGGGCTCAACCAATGCTATCAGGATCCTTGGCTGGAAACCGGGAGTTATAGTATTGATACTTGATATATTCAAAGGCTGGCTGGCAGTATATCTGATTCACCTTACCGATTATTATATTCCTGAAACAGGAGAATACATTAATTTTCAATTATTACTTGGAATAGCTGCCATTCTGGGGCATATATTTCCAATATATGTTGGTTTCAGGGGAGGTAAAGGTGTTGCAACCCTGCTGGGAATTATTCTGGCAATAGATCCGCTGACAACTCTCATCTGCCTTGGAGTTTTCCTGTTTACCCTGATAATTACAAAATATGTTTCTCTGGCTTCAATGGTAGCCGGATTTTCGTTTCCTTTTATCGTGATTTTTGTATTTAATACAACTACACCTTCCCTGGTTATTTTTTCCCTTATTATTTCCGTGTTATTACTTTTCACGCACCAGAAAAATATTGAACGTCTCCTGAAAAAAGAAGAAAATAAAGCGAAATTCTTAATGAGTAAAAAGAGAAAGGTAGCGGAAAGATTGCGGGAATCAGCATAATATGTCCCCCTCCATAACTCTCCATATTTTAAGGCCTGCTGAAAAACACTAAATAGTGTCTGTCCATAATGTCCGATATCTGCGTTGCTGCCAAAATTTTAAATCCTCGAATACCCTAGTATACTGCGGTTTAAAATTTTTGCACGCCTTGATCTCGAACATTCTGAACAAACACTACGAGTTTATGGACAGACTCTAAATAGAGTCTGTCTATAAAGTAGTAAAAATGTTTAACCGTACATGTGTCTGTTCAGAAGGTTCCATTTGCAAGGCTCGCGCAATTCGAAAACGCGGAGTTTACCAGTCGTAAATGAGCAATTTTCGGACAAGCGTAACGCGGCAAATGGGACTTTATGGACAGACACTAAATAAGGTCAATTTTATACTTTACTCCGTATGTGCACATCCCTTTGGGGGAACGGAATCTGCACATTATTTTTCTTAAATTTCCTGTTTATAATAAACCGCAGGTCACTTTTGGTATTTTCAACATAAAAAATATTGCTCGTCCAGAAATATAGTTTGAAATCAAGAGACGAGTCTCCAAAATCCTCAAACCGTACAAATGGTTTTGGTGATTTGGATATATCTTTATGATCTGTCGCACTTTCAATCAGGATCCTCCTGACAAGCTCAACATCCGAGCCATATGCAACACCCACATCAACGTTAAAACGTGATTTTTTATCATGGTGACTCCAGTTTATCACGTTATCCGAAATAAATTTTGAATTGGGAATGATCATAATAATATTATTCCTTGTTTCAATTTTTGAGGTTCGAATACCAATCTCCTTTACCTGACCCACTGTTCCCTCCTGCAATTCAACAACATCACCTACCTTTAAGGATCCTTCGAACAATAAAACTATCCCGGAAATAAAATCCTGAAAAACCTGCTGAAGCCCGAGTCCGATACCTACCAGCAAAGCTGCAGAACCAGCAAGAAATAAGGTGATCTTTGCTCCTATAGTATCCAGTGCCAACAATACGGCGAACACCCATACTATATATTTGAATATCTGATAAATAGCATGATATGTTCCGGCATCAACTTTCTTTCTTTTTGACTGTCTTTTAATTATACGATTAACGAGACTGATCAGTAATCTGGCAAAAACAAGTATAATTATTGCAATCAACAATTCTGAAATAGTGAATCCAAAATCTTTAGTGATATTGAATTCATAATTAAATATATTTTCAATATTCATAATGATAGAATTTAACATCCGGATCACTATTTCATAGTAAATTCTTTTTCCAGTGTGCGAAATAATACTTTTGAATCTACTCGTCTTATTTTACCATGCTCGGCAAGTGAAATTTCACCGGTTTCTTCAGAAACAATTATCACCAGTGCATCGGTTTGTTCAGTTAATCCGATACCGGCCCTGTGCCGCATTCCATAACTGGCCGGCAAATTAAAATTGTCAGAAACCGGCAATACACACCGCGCGGCTACCACCCTTTCTTCAATAATAACAAGAGCCCCATCGTGAAGAGGACTATTCCTGCTGAAAATACTCTCAATCAGTCTGCTTGAAGTCACCGCATCAATAAGGTCACCGGTATCAATATACTGCAAAAGCTGTGACCTGCGTTTTAATACAATAAGGGCACCGGTTTTATTTTTTGCCATATTAATACTGGCCTTTACTATAGAACTGATTTTTATTGTTGGTAAATTCCTTACATTGGCTATGAACAAGTTATCAAGATTAAATCTGTAATTGGCAAAATACCTCGACCCTATCATTACCATAAAACGCCTCAACTCCTGCTGAAAAAGAACAATAAGAGCTATTACACCCACTCCGATAATTTGACCCAGGATCGACCCCAGCAGTTTCATTTGCGTAAGGTCTACCAGTTTCCAAAGCAGAAGTATGGCAATCACTGCAACAAATATGTGAATGGCAAGAGTATCTTTTATCAGAAGATAAATCTGGTACATCAAAAATGCGACCAGTAAAATATCAATCAGGTCTATAAAACGAAAATTAATAAATAGCGGTATCATTATTTATTGATTATCTCCAAAGATAATAATTTCTTATAATCCATTTTCTCCGGCTAAACGGTAAAGCTTAACAAGTTCGACAATTTCCCTCGCGGTTTTAACATCATGTGTTCTTAAAATATTCACTCCGTTTAATAAAGCAATAGTCTGCACCACCACCGATCCGTTCAAAGCTTCATCCGGTGTTATATGCAATGGCTTATATATCATTGATTTTCTCGAAAGACCTGCAAGCAGTGGCATTTCTAATATCCTGAAATAATTTAACCGGTGTAAAAGCTCATAATTATGAGCTATGGTTTTGCCAAACCCAAATCCGGGATCCAGAATTACATCATTTACTCCCAGACTTTTTAACCTCTCAATGCTCTTTGAGAAAAAATAAAAAATCTCTTTCATCAGGTTCTCATACACCGGATTTTTCTGCATATTTTCAGGAGTGCCCTGAATATGCATTAAAATATAAGGAACCTGCAAGGCGGCAATTGTTTCAAACATATTCTCATCCATTGTACCTCCCGATATATCATTCACTATTCCAACATTATAATGCTCGATTACCTTCCTGGCAATTACCGAACGGAAAGTATCGACCGATATAATCTGATCGGGATAATCTTTTCTGATGATACTCAGGGCCCTTTCCAAACGCCTGTATTCCTCTTCCTCACTTATATGTTCAGCTCCCGGCCTGCTTGAATATCCTCCCACATCAATAATATCAGCACCTTCACTTACCAGTTGGTGTACTCTTTTTGCAATTTCTTCTTTCGTGAAAAAAAGATCCCCATCATAAAACGAATCGGGTGTAATATTGAGGATCCCCATTATCCGGGGTGTTGATAAATCAAGCAAATGCCCCCTGCAATTAATGCTGAAATTTTTTGAAAAAAATGTATCTTTAATTTTCATAATATGTATTTAGCCTGCATTATTCATGAGTTAGCTTTCAATGTCCTGAATCTGTCCCGAAACTGGCTCATGAATAATACAGGTTATAACATGTAAAAATAGCAACTTTAATAACAAAAAAGTCAGGAATCAGCAGATAGCCTGTATTATTCATTCGTCAGGTTAATATTACGAAATTATCATTCATTTTTATGAATCGTTGGCCCGGCAAAGACAATAATACAGGATATAATTAAGTTTACCCTAATTAGTGTCTGTCAATAAAGTCCCATTTGCTGCGTTACGCTTGTCAGAAAATTGCTCATTTACGACTAGTAAACTCCGCTTTTTCCGACTGCGCAAGCCTTGCAAATAGAACTTTCTGAACGGATACATGGCCAATTAAACATTTTGTCAACTCTATCCGACACTAATTAATTGATACCAGGTAAGCATTTGTAGACTATTATCTGCTAATAAACGACAAATACTACATTACAGGAAACAAGACAAGTTATGAAGTTTATAGATATCGAGGGGCTTGACGGTTCAGGTAAATCTACTCAGCTAAGGCTTTTAAAATACTTTTTGAAAGAACAGGGTATTCAATTTGAGTACCTTCACTTTCCCAGGACAGATTCACCCTATTATGGTGAGCTTATAGCCCGTTTCCTGAGAGGCGAACTGGGTGCGATTGATACGGTAAATCCTTTCCTTGTTGCATTGCTTTATGCCGGTGACAGAATGGATGCAAGCACTCAGATCAGACAATGGTTAAGCAAAGGAAAACTGGTTATTGTTGACCGTTACGTGTATTCAAACATAGCCTATCAATGTGCCAAAAGCACAAATACCAAAGAATCTGAACAGCTTGCTGAATGGATACTGAATTTCGAATTCCATTATAATAAAATACCGGTTCCGGATATTTCCCTTTTTCTGGATGTACCCTCGAAATTCACAAAAAGCAGTCTTTCTTCAGGAAGAAAAGGTGCGGATCGTGAATATCTTAACGGGAGCAGGGATATCCATGAAGAAAACCTTGATTTTCAACAACGTGTTAGAAATGTTTATCTTCAGCAGGTGAAAAAACAAAAGGACTTTATACATATCGATTGTACTGATGATAATAATAATATGCTTCCACCGGAACGCATTTTTGAAAAAATAGTCGATTCTGTAAGACCTGTATTATTCCAATAAATTAAAATTACTTGATACAATGAGAAGTATAAGAATTTTTTGTCGCATTTTAATCGGAATCATATTCATTTTTTCAGGATTTGTAAAAGCAATAGACCCGCTTGGATCTACATATAAGTTTAGCGATTATTTCAATGCTTTCATGATCGGTTTCCTTGAACCTTTGGCACTGCCGCTTGCCATTTTGCTGAGTGCCGTCGAACTTATTATAGGACTGAATCTTATCCTGGGAATTCGAATGAAGATAACGAGCGGTGTTTTACTGATATTTATGTTAGTGTTTACAGTGATCACCCTGATACTTGCCGTTTTTAATCCTGTGAGTGATTGCGGATGCTTCGGTGATGCTGTTATCCTTACAAACTGGCAAACATTCTGGAAAAATATTATCCTCCTTGTACCAACAATCATTGTTTATATATCACGAAATAAATATATACCCTTTTATAAAGCCAAAGCCGAATGGATACTTACGTCAATATTTTTTATTATTGGTATATTAATATCTGTTGATTGCTATCTGAACCTGCCCTATATGGATTTTCGTCCCTACAAAGTTGGCGCCAATATTCCTGAAAGCATGGAAATACCCGAAGGAATGCCGGTGGATGAATATGAAACCATCCTTATTTATGAAAAAGATGGCGTGCAGAAAGAATTTACTACAGATAACTACCCTTGGCAGGACACGACCTGGAAATGGGTGGAAACAAGACAGCACCTGATAAAAAAAGGATATGAGCCTCCCATTCATGACTTTACAATTACCTCACCTGATATGGAAAACCTGACTGATGTATTCCTGAATGATCCTGAATATTCATTTTTATTTATATCATACGACCTCAGTTCGGCAAATAAGGCAGCTTTTCTCAAAGCAAACAGAATTGCATTGGATTGTGCAGAGAAAAATTGTACTTTTTATTGCCTGACATCTTCAACTGCTGATGAAATTAATAAACTCAGAGACAGTATTCCTTTGGAATTCGATATATATACTGCCGATGATATTACACTTAAAACTATCATACGGTCAAATCCCGGACTTGTCCTGATAAGAAACGGTATTATCCTGGGTAAATGGCATTTTCGTAATCTTCCTGACACTGAAGATCTTACAAAGAACTATACAGCCATGGTGCTGGATAATTACAGAAATCTTTGGGAACGGTTAAGGGTTTATGCGCTTGCCACAACATTAATTATTGTTATTGTTCTATTTCATTTATGGTATACCGGAATGTTTTGACACAGCCGTATATTTTCGTATTTTTGGCGCTCAGAAAAATATAAACCAATAAAAATATTAATAATGAGAAAAAAAATTGTAGCAGGCAACTGGAAGATGAATAAAAAACTTGATGAAGGTATTGAACTGGCAGTTAAAATTAATGATCTTTTTACAGATAATAATGTAGTTGCTTTAATATGCCCCCCATTTATTCACTTGCAGGGTGCTAAAAAAACAATTACTAAAAGCTCGCTGTTCCTCGGCGCCCAGAATTGTGCATCCGAAGCCATGGGGGCTTTTACCGGCGAAGTGTCGGCTGAAATGATCAAATCTGCAGGGGCAAGCTATGTGATCATCGGACACTCCGAAAGAAGATCATATTATAATGAAGATGATAAAACCCTGAGTAAAAAAGTTAAGCTGGCCCTGGAAAATAACCTCACCCCTGTTTTTTGTTGTGGTGAAGTGCTTGAAGAACGTGAAGCAGGAAATCATTTCGAAGTGGTTAAAAAACAGATCAAAGAAGCCTTGTTTGACCTGACTGCTGATCAGTTTGATAAAATAGTAATGGCCTACGAACCCGTATGGGCTATCGGAACCGGTAAAGTTGCCACTCCTGAACAGGCACAGGAAATGCATAAGGTGATACGCGACCTTATTGAAGAAAAATACGGCCATAATATTGCAGAAAACACCTCCATTCTTTATGGCGGCAGTTGTAAACCTTCCAATGCAAAAGAGTTGTTTGTAAAACCTGATGTTGACGGCGGATTGATAGGTGGCGCTTCACTGAAAGCCGAAGATTTTATGGGTATAATAAATGCCATGGAGGAATTGTTGAAGTCATAAGAATTGGTTTTATACAGATATACAACAGGAGCAAATAGTGTCTGTCCATAAAGTCCCATTTGCCGCGTTACGCTTGTCCGGAAATTGCTCATTTACGAAGAGTAAACTCCGCATTTCCGGACTGCGCAAGCCTTGCAAATGAAACTTTATGAACAGACACATGACCGGTTAAACATTTTGCCGGGTTTATAGACAGACACTAAATAAGACCATAACAACAGGGGGGCGGAAAATGAACGATATATCGCATATCCCGGTTTTGAATTATAAGAAACTTCTAATGAAAC
>Ga0307421_1001623_pt1 | contig 13380 bp, 12 predicted proteins | sample SalMarWE160270MG_FD_202163 | JGI IMG/M metagenome (GOLD analysis project Ga0307421, IMG submission 202163) | Salt marsh sediment microbial communities from the Plum Island Ecosystem LTER, Massachusetts, United States - WE1602-70 | ecosystem: Environmental > Aquatic > Marine > Intertidal zone >...
AGTTTTGTTTAAGCTTAAGGAAAAAAAGTTCCATGGCAAAAGACCAGTGAATAAAAAGAGGTAATAATTCTTAATCCCAAAACGAAAGATTAAGGAAAAAACAAAACCGATAATAACCATTTGAAGGAGTGGATTGATAAAGAGCCAAAGGAATCCTAGAACAGCGTTTTTATATCTCGCCTTGATTTCTTTTTGAGTAAAAACAAAGAGCAGTTCCCAAAAATGTTTAAAATTACTTGCCTTTTTAAGCATTTTTATTTAAGATGTTTAGTATATTGATATAATTGTAATTGATATCTCATATTTTAACATAAAGAGAAATGAATTTTTTTAAGCCAAAAAGACTTTTTAAAAAAATCGGTGTTTTTGAAGTTATTATTGGTTTTTTGGTAGTTCTGGTTTTAGTTTTTGTTTTAGTCCAGACAAGGAGTAGAAAAGAATGGCTTAAGGTTGAAGTTAAGATTGCCCCTTCTTATCTATGGCAGAGTTACTCTGCTTCACCACCTTTTTGGTTGGGTGAATCGATTGACATCGGTGACAGTGAGTTTAATTCACAGGGGAAAAAGATAGCAGAAGTTTTAGATATCAAGACTTATGAATTAAGTCCCGAGAATGAAACAGAGGCGACGACAAGAAAAGATTTCTATTTGACTTTAAATCTACAGGTTGATAAGAATGTTCGGACAGGGAAATTAAAATTTAAGAATCAACCTTTAGAGATTGGAGCTCCAATCGAGTTCCACCTTAAAAATACTTATTTTTCCGCTTTAATTTTAAATTTAGAAGGCGTTCGGGAAGAAGAGAATTTGGAATTAATAATTGAGGGTATTTGGTTAAATACTTTTCCCTGGAATGCCGAGGCGATTCCTATTGGCGGTGAAATGAAAGATGGTATGGGGAATGTGGTTACTAAGATTTTAGATAAACAAATATCTTTGGCTGATATGGTGGTGACGACTGACGATGGGCAGGTTTTCGTAAGGAAAAATCCGCTGAAAAGAGATGTCAGTATCAAAGCCCAAATCTTAGTCAAAAAGCAAGGTGAAAATTTTTATTTTAGAGAGGACCAAAAAGTTAAAATAGGGGAGAATCTTTTCCTACATTTCCCTGGCGTTGATCTCGAGTGGCTCTCAATAAAAAAGATTTTTGATATTAGCGGCCATCAGCTTTATTAACAAACATTAAAAATCCATATTTATTAAAGCTCCAAGCCCCATTTTTTTCATTAGCTTCATTAGTTAGCTTATTATATAATAGGGATAATGAAGTTATTTGGCTATAGAATAACTGAAGGAATAAGTAGATTAGCTTTCAAGGCCATCATCGGTCAATTAATTCTTTACCTGATTCTTTTTTTCAGTTTTGATAACAGAACTTTTTTTATTCCCATCATTCTCTTTTGGTTTTATCTTTTTTGGCTTTTGGAAGATTGGCGGCAAGCGGCTTGGTTGACGCTGGTGGCCATTTTCCCTTTTGGCTGGGGGTTAAGAAATTGGCAAGTAGAGGTTCCTTTAAGTTTTAATTTTTTATCTCTAGGTAGAGAAGCACCTTTTTTTCACTTTGCCTTGTCAGCTAAGTTTCTGATTTCTGTTTTCCTTTCCTTAACTTTGATTTTTCGTCATCAAAGAATAAGTTTTAGGAGACAAGATTTTTTCCTTTTCCTTTTTCTGCTTCTGGCTTTAATCTCCTTTGCTTTTTCTTTTAATCAATCTCTGGGGATGATTAATTATTTTAATATTTTACAAGGGGTAATTTTCTATTTTTTAGCCAGATATTTCTTGATTAACAAAAAAAATCTTTCTTTAACTATTTACATTCTTTTAATTTTGATAATTTTTGAAGGTTTTCTGGCTCTCTCCCAACTTTTATTAGGACATCCCTTAGGCCGGATAATTGAAGAGAGCCTTTTGACATCCCCCTACGGTCTAACGGCTACCGAGAGTGTTTTTCGTTTTCGCGCTTCCGGAACTTTTACTGATCCTAACACTATGGCCGTTTTTTGGTTGATGGTGATTCCTTTAATTCTGAGCCAGATAATCTATAAATATCCCTTGATTAGAAACAAACTGATCTTGTCAATTGCCTTAACGATAAGTTTTTTGGGGCTAATCTCGACTTTTAGCCGTGGGGCTTTTTTGGTTTTTTTACTAATAACGCTTGCTTTTGCCCTTTTTTTGGTTAAAAAAAGAATTTTTTCTTGGGGGTACAAATTTCTTTTTATAACCATGATCGTTGTCTTCTTACTTTTCTCACCGATTCTTATTCAGAGAGTTTTGAGTTTACAATATTCTTTATGGGGTAGATATAGTTCTGGTACGGCAAGGATAGAATTGATTCAGGAATCATGGGAGATGATTAAGCAAAACCCTTTGTTGGGAGTGGGCCCGGGTAATTTCCAGACGGTGATGGTGGCCAATAATTATACCGGCGTGGCTTCACATTTTCTTTACCCGGTACACAACCTTTATCTGCTTTTAACTTCAGAGTTAGGTTTACCAGCTTTATCATTTTTTATGATTTTTTTGATTTTGATTTTAAAGAGAAGTTTGATTTCAGAAATAAAGAACAAAGAATTACAGGGGGTACTCTGGGGATGTTTAGGCGGGGTGATAGCTTACTTGGTAGCCGTTTTAATTTACACTGGCATGGGAATCAACTTAGAATTTTTCTTTTTGTTTTTAGGAATTTTGGCGAGTTTATGAAAAGAAGACCGATAAATAAAAGACTGCTTTTATATGAGCTTTCAAGGATAGGAAAATCATTTCTAGCCCCTTCGTTTTATGGAAGAAGAGTAGTCCCGATTAAACCTACCTTTGTTTCACTGGAAGTAGAAGATAGCTGTTTCTTTCGTTGTCAGCATTGCCATATTTGGAAAAAGAAAGGAAACTCAAAACGAATGACTCTGGAGGAGATGAAAGGAGTGATAATTGATCTTAAGAAGTGGTTGGGAACTTTTCAACTTAACTTAACTGGCGGGGAACCTTTCCTAAACAGAGAAGTTCTCTCTCTGATAGAATTTGCCTCCAGACAGGGCATTTTGGTCCATACCAATTCTAACGGCTTTTTAATTAATAAGAAACAAGCTCAGGGAATAATTAAAAGTGGCTTGAATAGTCTAAGCATTTCTTTGGATAGCTTGAGGCCAAATGTACATAACCAGCTTAAAGGAACCCAGAGGGCCTTTAAGCGAGCGGTGAAAGCCTTAAGATTGTTAAATAGTCTTCGTCAAGGAAAAAAACCATTTTTGTCAGTGACAACGATTATCATGAAGCAAAACCTAGATGAATTGGAGAATTTAATTCATTGGGTAAAAAATGAAGGTTTGGATGCCATTTTCTTCCAGGCTCTTTGGCAGAATTTTGGTGATAGGTATGAACCGCTTTGGTTTAAGTCAAGTAATCTTTGGCCTGGTAGAGTTAAGAAATTAAGGGAAGTTATTGAGCGACTGAGACAGATGAAAAAAGAAGGTTATCCAATTGGCAATACAGAGAGTGATCTCCAGCATTATCAGCTTTATTTTGCTAGTCCTCTTAAATTTGGGGAAAAGTTTCCTTGTTTGATCGGGGTTAATAATTTTAATATTGATATCTCTGGTGAAGTGAGACTTTGTTTCAGTTTCCCTTCAGTGGGTAATATTTTGAAAGAAAAACCCTCTGTCATTTGGAGGGGAAAGAAAGCTCAAGAACAGAGATTAAGGATTGCTGATTGTAAAAGGGGATGTAAGATTTTACTTTGTAATACTCTTCTAGATAGAAAGAATGCCCTTAGTTTGCTTTTAAATTCTGCCGTCGTTAAAATGAAAAAGTTTTTAAGAATCAGTAAGGAAGATAAAGGTGGGAATTATCAATGAAGATTCTCTTTTTAACCCCACGGTTGCCATTTCCTCCGAAAAGCGGGGGACAAATAAAGACTTTTAAGACCATCAAGCTTTTGGCTAAGAAGTACAAGGTTTTTTTAGTTTGTTTTTGCTCAAATTCAAAAAAGACAACAGCTAAAAAGCCATTGGAAAAAATTTGCCAGAGAGTAGAGGTTATCGTTTCTCCTTACCCCACAGCTGAATTTAAAGATATTAAAACCTTTATCTTTAGAAGTCTTTTTTCGCCACTACCTTTTATTGTTTTCCGTCATTATCATCGGGAAATGAAAGATTTAGTAGAGAGATTAATTAAAAAAGAGAAATTTGAGGCTCTTCATATTGATCATTTGGCTATGGCTTCTTATCTGCCGAAAAAGAAAGAGGGCCTTTGGTTTTTGGAAGAGCATAATATTGAATCGGAAATTAACTGGGGGATATTCAAGAAAGAAAGCTGGAATAAATTTAAAATCTTTTCCTTTTTAGAAGCTTTAAAAGCGATTCTTTACGAGAAAAGAATCATTCCCAAATTTGACTATATTTTTGCTATCAGTAAGGAGGATAAGAAAAAGTTGGTCAGATTGGGAGCCAAAAAAGAAAAAGTTTTTTTCTTACCGACCTCATTTGAAATAAGAAATCTATTTTCTTCTCAAAAAAGAACTTCTTTAATTCTCTTTGTGGGGGGGTTAGCTTGGTGGCCCAACAAAGATGGTTTACTTTGGTTTTATGAAAAGGTTTACCCTTTGGTTAAGAAAGAAATTCCTAAAGTTAAGTTGGTGATTATCGGTGCCCACCCGCCAAAAGAAATCGCTAGGATTGGAGAAGAAGATAGTTCTGTTCAGGTCAAAGGCTATCTTCCAGAGATAAAGCCTTTTCTTAGCCAAGCTGGTGTTTTTATTGTTCCCATCAGGGCTGGTTCTGGGGTGAGAATCAAAATTCTTGACGCCCTTTCCTTTGGTTTACCAGTGGTTTCGACGAAAAAAGGAGCCGAGGGAATAGTTAATAAGGACGAAGGGGGATTGATTTTAGCCGATGAGCCGGAAAAATTCGCCAAGACAATAATTGACATCTTAAAAAACAAAAAATTAGCTGAAGAGTTATCAAGAGCAGGCCTTGAATTTATCAAGAATCGCTATAATGAAGAAAAAACAAGATTGGTTTTAGAAAAAGTTTATCAAAGAGTTAGCCATTAATATCTATTATTTACCTAGTATCTATGTCTCGTTTCTATCTTAAAGATTTACCAATTGATAAAGTCTCTTTACAAGAGATTGTTCCAAGGCTGATAAAGTTAGCTAAAGAGAAAAAAAGACAGCCTTCTTTTGTCACTTTTCTTAATGCTTCTAATTTTAATTTGATTTTTAAAGATAAAAATTACCACCAGATATTAAAATCAACTGACTTGCTTTATGCTGATGGTTGGGGAGTAGTTTTAGCAGCTCGTTTTTTAGGTTCTCGACTGCCCGGGAGATTAACGGCTAAAGATTTTTTTGAGGATTTTTGTTGTGCCGTTGAAAAAGAAAAATTATCAATCTTCTTTTTAGGAGGGAAGGAAGAAGTACTCAAAAGAATGATCGGACTTTTAAGAGAAAAATTCCCTCAAATAAAAATCAGTGGTTATCAAAACGGATTTTTCTCTAAGAAAGAAGGAGCTCAGATTATTACTAAGATTAATCGCTTGAAACCTGATTTTTTAATTATTGGTATGGGTTCACCTAAGCAAGAGGAGTGGTTTGAAAGAAATTTAGGAAAATTAAAGATTAAGGTTGGTTGGTGTGTCGGCGGCCTTTTTGATTTTGTCTCGAAAAACAAACCCTCCTGCCCCAGGTGGTTGGGTGATTTGGGCTTTGAGTGGTTTTTTCGACTGATAACCGAACCACGGCGTCTTTGGCGACGATATTTGCTTGGCCTGCCAGAGTTTTTTTACCGCCTGATAAAATTAAAGTTAAACTTATGAAGAATTTTTTCCATATCCTTAACTATGCTTTGATTTACGGCAAAAATTATTTGTTAAGTTCTTTAGCCATCTACTTTCCCAAGATTACTCCACCACCCTCATATATCGGTTTAAGCGTCGGTACGGTTTGTAATTTCCGATGCCAGCAGTGTGATCTTTGGAAAGTTCCAACTAAGCCTCAGGAATATTTAAAAACGAATCAAATCAAGAAGATTCTTGATGATTTAGGAGATTGGTTAGGTCCTTTCAGATTGACTTTTACTGGTGCCGAGCCCTTTTTAAGAAAAGACATTTTAGAAATTATTAAATTTGCCTCGGAAAAGGGAATTTATATCATTTTAACCACCAACGCTTGGTTAATTGGTAGAAATTTGGCTAAGGAAATCATTGATAGTGGGCTTGACTTGGTTAATATTTCACTTGATGGCGCTCAGGCTACAACTCATGATTCTTTGCGTAGAAAAGGGGGTTCATTTAAAAAAATAATGGCCGCTTTGGAAAATCTTAAAAAGGCAAGAGGACAGGGAAAACTGCCCTTTATTTATTTTAATACGGTGATCATGAAACAGAATTTAGGTGAATTGGTGGATTTAGTTAAACTGACGAAGAAAGAAAAGATTGAGGCTATTCGTTTTCAAGCTTTGGAATCAAAATATTTGTTTGGCGATAAAAAATATAATTCTCGGTGGTTTAAAAAAGACAAACTTTGGCCAAAGGATAAGAAAAAACTTTTTCTAGCTATTGATAATTTAATCAGTCTAAAAAAGAAAGGTTACCCGATTAAAAATACCATTAAAGAACTTAATGATCTTAAGGATTATTACCAAAATCCTTTTGAAATCGCTAAAAAATATAAGTTTTGTTTTACCGGCGTAAGGAATTTTTCCATTGATGAATACGGTAAAGTTAAATTATGTTTCGGCATGAAGCCAGTCGGGGATCTTTTGAAACAGAGACCAAAAGATATTTGGTATTCACCAGAGGCGGAAAATTTGAGAAAAGTAATTCGCCATTGTCAACGTTCTTGTCGTATTTTACCTTGCAACAAGAAAGAAGAACTAGGTCAGTTATTGAAAGTTTTTTTAAGGAGAGTTTTTTCATGAAGACCTCAGTGGTTATTTGCTGTAAAAATGAAGCCTTGACTTTGGCCGGAGTTATTAAAAAGGTAAAGAAATATGCCGACGAACTTTTAGTTATTGATGGTCATTCTCAAGATGAAAGTCGGAAGATTGCCAGAAAACTGGGTTGTTTAGTTTTTCTGGATAGTGGGAGAGGAAAAGGAGATGGAATCAAGAAAGCTATCAAAAAGGCTAAGGGCGAAATTATTGTTTTTATTGATGCTGATGGTAGTCATCAAAGCCGAGACATTCCCAAGTTAATAGAGCCAATCCAGCGAGATAAAGCTGATTTGGTCATTGCTTCAAGAGGCAGGGGAGGGAGTGATGAACTTCATGGTGATTTTGGGAAAATGCTAAGATTAATTGGGAGTAGTATTATCACCTTAATTATTAATTTACGTTTTAGGGTTCAATTGACTGATTCTCAAAATGGTTTCCGGGCCATTAAAAGAAAAGTTGCCCAGAGTTTAGATTTAAAAGAGAATATCACCACCATTGAGCAGGAAATGATTATTAAAGCCCTGAAAAAAGGTTATCGGGTGGCAGAGATTCCCAGTCATGAATACGCCCGAAATTTTGGTCAATCTCATATCAATCTTTTGACCATGGGACCACGATATGTTTGGTCTTTGCTAAGAAGTATTATTTAAATTAATAATAAGTTAAGGATTAAGAATGAAAAAATATATTTTAGTTATCATTGGCATTGCCATTATTAATTTCCTTATTAGGATTCCTTTTTTTGATTTTCCAGCTCATTGGGATGAAATCGCTTATTTCTGGGGAACTTGGAAGGTTTTTAATAATCATTTCAACCCTTTTGTTGAGTTTTGGTCTTACAAACCACCTTTACTCTTTGAACTAACAGCCGTTTTTTACAAAATTTTTGGTGTTTCCAGATGGGTGGGGAGGTTAATAGTTGCCTTGTCTTCTTCTTTAAGTATTTTTTTGGTTTATAAATTAGGCAAGGAAATTTTTACCCCTAAAATAGGTTTTTGGGCTTCGCTTTTATTATTTTTTAACCCTTTGTTTTTTACCCAGAGTAATCTTTTCCATAGTGCCGTATTAATGACCGCTTTGTTTTTAGCAGCGCTTTACTTTTACCTTAAAAAAAGATTCTGGCTCTATTTCCTTTTCGGCAGTCTTTTGGTTTTAACTAAGGAACCAGCTGTTTTAATTATTATTTCCATCGCCGGCTTTGATTTTTTTATTAATTTTAAAGGTTTTAAAAGGAATTCTTTTAAAAAACTTATTAAAAAAAGCTTGTTGCTTCTTTCCCCTTTATCAGTTTTTGTCATTTGGCTATGTTTGAATAAATATTTTATGGGTTGGTATCTTTGGCCTTATAATCTTTCTTACTTCACCCTTTTTAGTCGTCCTTACGAACGCTATTCTTTTAACACCTTTTCCTTAGTAAGTTTCCGCGAACAATCCCTTTGGTTTATTTTTAGCTTCATCTCATTTGCTTTGTTATTTTCGACCGGAATAAGGAGCTTAAGAAAAAAAATCTTTAATAAATGGTTTTTTTATCTTTTTAGTTTATCTTTGATTTTTCCTTTTGTTTTTTATTTTGGCGCTTTTTTACCACGTTATCTTTTATTTACCTTTCCAGGTTTATTTTTATCTTTCGCTTGGATATTAGAAAAGAGCTTGACTAAAGGATGGTTAAAGTCTTTGGTTTTGTTTACTATCTGTCTAATTTTTCTGACAATTCCAATCTATAGTTTTTTCTTTGATAATGAAGTTCCTAAGTGGACTGGGGAAAGAAATATGACTTATTTGAAAATAATTAAAACAATTAAGAAAGTAACCGATTTTACCCAAAAGGAATTCCCTGATGTTTTAGTTTTAACCAGATGGCCATTGAATTCGCCTTTTGAAAATCATATTTTTGGTTATGTAAAAGATAATTTTGATGTCATTGATTATTATGGCTGTCACCATTTAGATGAGATTAGAGGAGATTTTTTACTTATTTTGCCATCAATGGAGTCTCCTACTACTGAAGAAGAAATAGATTTAGATTGTGTGGAGAACAAAGGATTTGGTTTGGTTAAAGAGATAGATTGGGTTAAGATTTATCATAAACAAAAACAAATCTAATGTTTAAAGAGATTAACTTAGCTGGTAAAGTTTTTCTTTCCAATTTTGAGAAACTTAGTCTTCCTTATAAATTAACCTTAGCAATAACTTATAATTGTAATTCTAAGTGCAGCCTTTGCCATATTTGGAAACTTAAGCCGAGGAAAGAGATGGTTCTCAAAGAGATTAAAGAATTTTTCCAAAAAAATGATTATTTTAATTGGGTGGATCTGACTGGAGGAGAACCCTTTTTAAAAAAGGACGTAGTTGAAATCTGTGGCTCAATAATAGATAACTGTCCGTACTTGTATTTACTCCATATTCCCACTAATGGCTTCTTACCGAAAAAGATAGAGGGGAAGGTTAAAGAGATTTTAAATTTTAAACCTCATCGTTTTATTATTTCGATTGCTATAGATGGCCCGAAAGTCTTTCATGATAAATCAAGAGGAGTTAATGGTGGCTGGCAAAAAGCGATAGAAACCTATAAACGGTTAAAGAAATTGAAGCAGAAAAATTTTGAAGTTTATTTTGGCATGACTTTATCGGGCTTTAATTATGGATTGATTGAGAAGACTTATCAGGAAATAAAAAGAGAAATTAGAGATTTTAGAAGGGATGGTTTACATTTTAATATAGCTCATCAATCTTTTTACTATAATAATTTAGAAATAGATTTAAAACTTAACAAAAAAATCATCTTTGCATTAAAAGCCTTTAATGCCAAAAAAGGAAAGACGATATCCGGTGTTAATTTTTTAGAATCAAGATACCAAAGATTGATTCCGGATTATCTTAAAACAAAAAAATCACCCCTATTTTGTCAGTCTTTAAGAACATCTTTGTTTATCGATCCTTTGGGTGATATTTATCCATGTAGTATGTGGGAAAGGAAAATTACTAATCTGAAGAATGTTAATTATGATTTAAGAAATATTTATCAATCAGATAAGCTTTACAAATTGAAGGAAGAAATAAAAGATAAAAAATGTCCAGGCTGTTGGACGCCATGTGAGGCTTATCAAACAATTTTAGGGAATTTATTAAAAAATTCATTAAGATGAAAATACTTTTCATTAGCCAATTTTTACCTTATCCACCTGACACGGGGGGAAAGATAAAAACGTATCAAATTTTAAAGATACTATCTAAAAGGCATCAAGTTTTTCTGATTTCCTTTGCTGATAAAGAGGAAGATTTAAGGTGGGAAAAGGAATTAAAAGAATTTTGTTGGGGGGTAAAAACCTTTTTAGCGCCACTAATTACCACTTCTCATAAGAGACTTTTCCTAAAGGCCTTATGGGGTTTTTTTAATCCCAGACCTTTTCGTCTACAAAAATATTTTTTAAAGGAAACAGTAGAATTTATTAAGGATTTAACCCGAAGGGAAAAATTTGAAGCCGTTCATTTTGATCACGAAACTTCGATTCAGTACTTACCTTATATTTACCAAGCTCAACAAAAGTTGAAAATTTATGATGAACACAATATTTCTTCAGAAGGCTTATTTGGCTATGCAAGATACGAAAAAAATCCTCTTGAAAAGGTTGCTTACCTGCTCGAAGCCTTAAAGTTTAGCTACTATGAAAGAAGAATTTTATCTTTCTTTGATAAAATTTTAACGATAAGTAGATCTGATAAGAAAGCTTTAATTAAAAGAGGAGCTAGTCCTTCCAGGGTTAAATTTTTACCGGTCCCTTTTAAGACCGAAAATCTTTTCTATTTTGGTTCAAAAACAATTTTTTTTCTTGGTCTTTTATCTTGGTGGCCTAATCAAGATGCTATCTTATGGTTTTATAAAAAAGTTTATCCCTTGGTTAAAAAAGAAATTCCTGAAGTTAAATTGGTAGTTGCCGGAGCTCATCCGCCAAAAGAGATTCTTAAGATTAACCAAGAAGATAGTTCTGTTGAGGTAAAAGGTTATGTTCAAGGCAAAAAACCTTTTTTAAAGCAGGCCGGTGTTTTTGTTGTTCCCATTCGAGCCGGAGCCGGGGTGAGAATCAAGATCCTTGATGCTCTTGCTTTTGGCTTGCCGGTAGTTTCAACGAAAATGGCTGGTTGGGGGATTAACCTGGAAAACGGAAAGAATATTCTTTTATCTGATAATGAGAGAGAAATGGCTCAGTCAGTTATTAAAATCTTAAAAAACAAAAAATTAGCCACTCAGATTGCTTCTAATGGTTTTTCTTTTATTAAAGAGAACTATAGTTTGAAAAAAGCAGAGGAAGTTCTCAATTGGGCCTATCGAAAAAGTAAGAGAAATTAAAAAATCTCTTTTTTAATTAACCTCAAGATAAGGACAACAACCTTTAAAAAAATATTCAAGTCGTAGAAAAAAGAGGATTTTTTGATATCTTGAATATCAAAAGTCATCCATTCTTTAAAAGAAAGTTGATGGGCACCATTAATCAGCCAAGAAGAGATGAGGCCCGGTTTAGCTAAACGTCTTTCTTTTTGATATTTGGCTTCAATTTTAGCCTCTTCTTTGACCGGTAGAGGTCGAGGACCAACCAAAGACATTTCTCCTTTTAAGACATTGAAAAGTTGAGGAAATTCATCAAGACCGGTGTGGGAAAGAATTTTGCCTATTTTGGTAAAACGAGGGTCATTGTTGATTTTAAAAACTGGTCCATCAGCTTCGTTTAAATGTTGATATTTTTTCTTTAATTTCTCTGCATTTTTAATCATCGTTCGGAATTTATAAAGATTAAAGACTCGGCCGTTTTTACCGGTTCTTTTCTGTTTAAAAATAATAGGGCCTGAAGAATCGATTTTAATCAAAAAAGCTATCAATAAGAAAAAAGGCCAAAGAAAAGCTAGGCTTAAGAAAGAGAAAATAATGTCTATACTTCTTTTACCGAATTTTTGATAAAATGACATTAGACAATGATAAGAAAATCTTTGCTTTTAAATCAACCCTTAATTTTACTTTCCTTAGTTTTGTTGATTTTGCCTTTTTTGGATGGTGGGACAAGCCAGATTGGTCAAATTTTACTTTTCATTATACCTCTTCCCTTAATGCTTTTTGTTTTAGCCAATCATACTTTTAAGATTAAGACTGATAATCTTTTTTGGCTCTCTTTGTTGTTTTTAGCTCTAGCTTTTATTTCTCTCTTTTTTAGTGGCAGTTTAACGTTATCGTTACCAGCTTACGGACGACTTTTAGCTCTTTTTATTCTTTTTCATCTTTCAAGAGCGATTATTAAAAGTCCCCAAGATCTTAAAATACTTCTTTGGCCGGTTTTTTTCGCTGGCGTAAGTCTTTCTCTTCTTTCTTTGTTTTTCCTTTTGCCTTTTATGTCAGAGCCAAGTAGTTCCATGAACCTTTTTTACATTAGCCATGGCCATAACCATTTGGCGGAATATTTACCCTTTGTTTTGTTACCTTCTTTGAGTCTTTTTCTGATGAGTAAAGGTAAAAAAAGACGACTTTTTGGGTTCTTGTTATCTTTTTTCTTCTTGATTATGATTTTGACTTTTTCTCGAACGACATTTTTATTTTTCCCCTTGATAATTTTCCTTCTAATTCGACATTTAGGATTTAAACGTCTGAAAGATAAGAAGGTAACTTTTGCTTTAACTCTTATTCCTATCCTTTTACTTTTAGCTCTTTTCTATTTCTCCTGGACAAGTTTCGGCCAGACACTTTTAGAAAATCATCCGGAAAACTTCTTCACTAAAATATTAATCAAGCCAATTGCTTACGAAGGAAGATTTAATTATTGGCGTCAAGCCTGGCAAGGATTTCTCCAAAAGCCAATTTTTGGTTGGGGATGGGGAACCTTCCGTTTAGTTTCAACGCGTTTTCAAAGAGTCCCCGATACTTATTCTTGGTATACCCATAATTTTTATTTGCAGACTCTAGTGGAAACTGGTATTTTTGGCTTCTTAGCCTTAATAGCCTTTTTGGTTAAAGCCCTACAAAAAGCCCTTTTGCTAATTAGAAAACAAAAAAATCCGCTTTTAATCGGACTCTTTTGGGCCTTGATTTTGTCTGCTTGCCAGTCATTTCTTGACTTTGGTTGGCAATTTCCAGCTATCGCCCTGACTTTTTTGGTTTTCTTGGGAGGTTTAACTAATGAAAAAAAGAGGTGATTTAATTTTTTGGTCATTTTTTCTTTTGTCCTTGCTCCTATTCCTTTTTGGTTTACTGATGACTTTCAGAAAGATTCCCTTTTTGAAGCTTAACGTTTTAAACAGAGGAGAGATAGTTTACTATTTATTTACAGAGGATAAAGAGCAGGTTGATAAAGAAATTGTCAAAACAGCTTTGTTTTTTAACAGTCAAGACAGTGAGATAAATTCTTTGGTCGGAGATTACTTTAAAGGCCAGGGTGATTTAGTTAAAGCCGCTGATTATTATCAAAAAT
>Ga0307421_1001624_pt1 | contig 13379 bp, 15 predicted proteins | sample SalMarWE160270MG_FD_202163 | JGI IMG/M metagenome (GOLD analysis project Ga0307421, IMG submission 202163) | Salt marsh sediment microbial communities from the Plum Island Ecosystem LTER, Massachusetts, United States - WE1602-70 | ecosystem: Environmental > Aquatic > Marine > Intertidal zone >...
CTGGTTGTAGTGATCGGCGATGACCCCCAGGTACTCGGCGGCCAGCAGCAGCTCCTGGGCAGCAAACTCCCCGTAGAACACTTGACGGTTGTCGAAGAGCCAACCGGGATCCTCTTCGTGCCCCTGAATGGCTGCGTCGGCGATCAGCCACTCGTTGCCGAGCAGCACGCAGAAGAGACCCACGGCTGCGTCCAGATCGGCAGCTATCGGCTCCAGCTGGGTCGTGGGCTCGAACTGTCCCGTGCCGGTGATGGCATCCACCTCTTCGGCCCAGGCGTCGGCACGCTGCCAGCCCTCCTGCAGCGCCTCCTCCCCGATGACAACTGAGCGCTCAGGCTCCGGCAGCAACATGAAGACACTCATGCTCACCGGCTCAGGCTCATCGCTGAAGACAATCGTCTGACCATCCCAGCTGGCAAACACCGATGCGTCGTCGCTGGTATCGAGGCCCACACCGTGGTTGTACACGACAACCCCGAACGGCTGCCCCAGAAAGGCCCGAAACCCCATCAGAGTGCGCTGGTGATTGACGAAGAGCAACGCATGAATATGCCCGGTGGTGCCCTCGACCTCGGTGAAAGCAGTGGGAACGAGCGGCGTCCACGAGGCAAACAGAATCCCGGTGCCGATGAGGTTCACGGTGGATTCGCCCAGCTCCGTCTCATACACGATGCCGAGCCGGTCGACCTGAAGATCACCTTCAACAGCCTCGAGCATGACGGCAACCTTCTTATCGACGGCGCATGAGGAATCGGCGACGGCCGCAATAGCCGCGTCGAGCTCCTCCGAAGGGCTCATCTCCGGCACCGTCGTCGAAGTAGTGGACGTGCTGGTGGTTGTCGAGCTGGTCGGGCTCGCCGTGATGGTTGCCGCCTCCAGCGTTGTTGTCACTGCGCCCCCGCCACTGCACGCCGCAGCCACCAGCATCAATAGACCCAGAAGAACGGCGCTGTGTCGCCGCATCGTTCCCACCCCTCCCCGTGTTTCCCCCTGGAACCTAGCGGGAAGAACGCACCCCTTCCGTCACCGGCCTGCGGCCGGTGCCACCTTCCCCTGAGGTGAAGGCACGGAAACGCGTCTCCCCCATTGATACGGGGGAGGCGCGGAGGCAAGTGGAGGTGAGGGGATTTGAACCCCTGACTTCTTCCGTGCGAGGGAAGCGCTCTGCCGGACTGAGCTACACCCCCAGAGCGGCCCAGAGTGTACTCGGCCCAGGACCCTCCCACCCGCCGCCAAATTGCATCCTGTGACGCCTCAGGCAAACGTAACCCGACCGCAACAAACCGGAAACGGGACCGCAATCAATCCATGTGAACCTCCCCCAACCCATCCAGAGGAGGTCCACAATGGCTGCGGGGGATGTTGCCTGGGTTCTGATCAGCTCGGCGCTGGTGCTGTTCATGACCCCAGGCCTCGCCCTCTTCTACGGCGGCATGGTGCGCTCCAAAAACGTGCTCAACATGCTGCTGATGAACTTCTTCGCCATCTCGATCGTCACCGTGGTGTGGACCACCATCGGCTACACCCTGGCGTTCGCCGACGGCAGCGGGTTCATCGGCAGCTTTGACAACACGTTCCTGGCCAAGGTGTCGTCGGGTGAGAGCTTGCTGTTCGTCATGTTCCAGATGACGTTCGCCATCATCACGCCGGCTCTCATCTCGGGAGCGGTGGCCGAGCGCATGAAGTTCTCCGCCTGGGTGCTGTTCACCGGCCTCTGGGCCGCCATCGTCTACCCGATCGTGGCCCACTGGGCCTGGAACGGATGGCTCACCGACCTGGGCGTGCTCGACTTCGCCGGAGGCCTCGTTGTGCACATCAACGCCGGTGCCGCCGCCCTCGCCGTCATCCTGGTGCTCAAGCCCCGCCGCGGCTTCGGCGCCGAGGCCATCCGGCCCCATTCTCTGCCCCTCACCCTGTTGGGAACGGGCATCCTGTGGGTGGGCTGGTTCGGCTTCAACGCCGGGTCGGCCTTCGCCGCCGACGGCATCGCCATCAACGCCATCATCACCACCCAGATCGGAGCCGCCCTGGGCGCGCTGGGCTGGGTGCTGGCCGAGTGGCACAAGACCGGCGCGCCCACCACCCTCGGGGCCGCGTCGGGCGCCGTGGCCGGCCTGGTGGCCATCACACCGGCCGCCGGCTTTGTGGGACCACAGGCTGCGTTCGCCTTCGGCCTCGCAGCCGGAGTGCTCTGCCACCTGGCGGTCTCACTGAAGTTCCGCTTCAACTACGACGACTCCCTCGATGTGGTCGGAGTGCACCTGGTGGGCGGCATCGTCGGATCGATCCTGCTGGGCGTGTTCGCCCAGGCATCGGTGAACCCCGCCGGCGCCGACGGACTCTTCTACGGCTCCGCCGACCTGCTGTGGAAACAGGGCGTCGCCGTGGCCGCAGTAGCCGCCTTCTCCCTGACCGCCACCTGGCTGATCGCCAAGTTCGTCGACGTTACCGTCGGGCTCCGCGTCGACGACCGTGAGGAGATCGACGGCCTGGATATCACCATGCACGAAGAACGCGCCTACAACCTCAGTGACGTCACAAACCGCACAATCGAGGCCAATCGGCAGGATCCGAACAGCTGGGTCCCCGCCGCCTCTCAGCTCAACAACAACCACCATCGCAGCGTCGTCGAGGTGCACACCCGGGATAGTGCCGGGCTCCTTGCCGACTTTGTTGCGGCCTGGGACGCCGGGGACATCGAGGTGCACCTGGCCAAGGTCAACGGCTCCAGCAAAGAAAAGGCGGTCGATGTCGTCCGCTTCAGCCGCAACGGGCGGCGAGCATGACGATCATCAATCAGTGCGGCGCCTGGAGGGCCGGATTCGGACCTGAGCGCCTGGGAGCCCGGCCCTACTCGCCGGCGAGTTGGCGGCGCAGCCGCTCCTGCACCACGGTGGTGGTCAGGTCGGCGCGGCTGCGCTCGACGAGAGCCCGGGTCACGTCGGTGGTGCGGCGCAGACCCCCGGTCATGCCATCGGGGTAGTCGAGATCGGCAAGCAGCTCGAGAATGGTCTCCATAACCTCAAGCGAACGCTCGGCTTCGTCCATGTCGCCCTGGCGCAGCTTGTCGAGCAAACGACGGCGCATCTCGCCGGCAGCCTCACCCAAACCATTGAGATAGGGCGCGGAGTCGACGCCGATATCGGCCGGCAGCGGGATGGGCTCATCTGCGGACAGTGCCGCGGTGAGGCGGGCCTCGGCATACTCCTTGGTGGCATCGGATACGAAGCCGGTGTGGCGGATGTCGGGATGGCCGGCCAGGGCCGCCTCGGTCTCGGCCATGAGGCCTGCCGCTTCGACCATCAGCTCCTCGGCCTTTTCCCGCTCGCCGCGGTGCAGGGCGCGAATAGCGTTGGCCGACAGGCGGATGATGCGCCTGCTGTTGGTGAGGCCAACTTCACGAGCGGCGTACTTGTCGTCAAGGTCACGCCGCACCGCATTCGACAGAGGCTCCAGATCGGGTCTCATGGGATCCGCCGGTTAGTAGGAAACCATCCGCATCTCATCCGGCGGCCCTTCGGCCAGCGGCGAGGAGCGGAAGCGGGTTGTCGCCTGGCGCTGCTTGATCTGCAGCAGCACTGCGATGTACACGGCAAGCGCCACATCGACAACCAGCGTGACGCCCAGCAGCACCAAGTTTCCGGTGACGATGGCCCCAACGAGGGTGGCGACGGCGGCGATCATCAGCAGGATGAGCGCGGTGCGGCGCCGGGCCAGCACCTGCTCGCGCTGCAGATTTGACATCGCCATCGACGGGGACATGGTCACCGACGCCGACATCGCCGGTGCAGCAGACTCCGGCATGGACGACACGCTCGTGGCAGCGGGCGTCGCCGGCCTCACCTCGCCGCCCGAATCGGTTGTCTCACCCATGGGGGTCTCCCTCCTGGAACTCATGGCCGACGGAAGAACGAACGCCGCCCATACTCCTACAAGCAGGATAAAGAGGATTATCTCCATGGGAGGATCGACGCACTCCGACTAGACCTGAAGTGAAAGCCTAGGACGTCGGCTGCCCAGGTCAAGGTACCGATTGGCCTAGCCGGCGTTGTGGCTGGAGGGCAGGCCGCAGGCCAACTCGACGGCATGGCGCAGCGCGGGGCCGATGACGGCGATGGACTCCTCCACCCCGGGCACCGATCCGGGAAGATTCACCAGCACCGCCGAGCCGGCGATACCGGACACACCGCGCGACAGCATTCCGTGCGGATTCACCGCGAAGGTGGCAGCGCGCATCGCCTCGGCAAGGCCCGGCGCCTCACGCTCGATCACCCGGCGCGTCGCCTCGGGGGTGAGATCACGCGGAGCAAACCCGGTGCCGCCCACGGTGACGACAAGGTCCTTGCCGTCGGCGATGAACGCCCGCAGAGCGGCTTCCACCTGCTCCACACCGTCGGCGCAGACGCGCACCTCGGCGGCAAACCCCAGGCCCTCGAGCAGCCGGGCGGCCCGGGGACCGGAAAGATCCTCGGCCTCGCCCCGGCCGACCCGGTCGCTGACGGTGAGCACACCCGCATTCACCGTTTCCACTCCCCGGAGCGGCCCCCCGACTTCGAGAGCAGCCGAACCGACCCGACCTCGGCGGCACGGTCGAGTCCCTTCACCATGTCGTAGAGGGCGATGGCACCAAGAGCGGCGCCGGTCATCGCCTCCATCTCGACACCGGTACGCGCCGTGGCCCGCACCCGCACCTCGACCCTGGCCCCGGCGTACACCTGTTCTACCGCCACTTCGATCGCAGTAATGGGAATCGGGTGGCACAACGGCACCAGCTCGGGGGTGCGCTTGACCCCCATAACGGCGGCGACGCGGGCCACCGCCAGGGCGTCACCCTTGGGAAGGTCGCCGGCAAACAGGGCGTCGCGGGTTTCTCCGTCCATGGAGACCATCGCCTCGGCCACCGCCTCGCGGTCGGTCTCCGGCTTGCCTGAGACGTCGACCATTCGAGCGGCGCCGTCGTCGTCCAGATGCGACAGCTCGCTCACCCCAGCACCTCCTCGAAGGTCCTCTCCTCGGGCCAGCGGAACATCTCCAGCTCCACGTCCGAGCCGGCCACAAGATGATCGGTACCCACCGGCACCAACGCGAAGGCATTGGCCCGGGCCAGCGCCGAGAGCACGTTGGAGCCCTGCCCCCCGCTCAAGGACGCGGTCCACACGCCGTCGCGGTAGACGGTGTTGACCCGGACAAACACCAAGCGCTCCGCCTCGGTCCCCACCGCCTCGGCCAGGCGGCCCAGCACCCGGGGGCGGAAAAGCCGCCGCGCCCCCATCCGCCGTAGCAGCGCCGGACGCACCAGCTGCTCAAAGGTGACCGTCACCGAGACCGGATTGCCCGGCAGCCCGAACAGCGGGGTATCACCGAGGAAGCCGAAAGCGAACGGCCTGCCCGGCTGAATGGCCACTTGCCAGAACTCGACGCCGCCCAGCTCGCCGAGCACGCGTCGCACCAGGTCGTACTCCCCCACCGACACGCCACCGCTGCTGATGACGGCGTCACAGGCCGCGGCCGCCTCCTGCAGAGAGGAGCGCAGGCGCTCCTCGTCGTCGGGCACGATGCCCATGTCGACCGGCTCGGCGCCCAATTCCTCGAGGAGCCCAACCAGCATGGGCCGGTTGGCATCACGAATCTGCCCCGGGGCCAATGCGCCCGTCTCCGCGGTCACCACCTCGTCGCCGGTGGACAACACCACCACCCGGGGCCGCCGCCGCACCCGGATCCGGCTGATCCCCAACGTGGCCAGCACCCCGAGGTGCCGGGCATCGAGGCGCTCCCCGGCGCCAAAAACTGAAACCCCGGCCTCGATGTCGCCGCCGGCGGCCCGTAAATGGCTCCCCGGCTCCACCGCCACATGCACCAGCACCCGGTCCCCCTGCTGCTCGGTGTCCTCCACCATGACCACCGCGTCGGCCCCTGCGGGCAGCGGAGCCCCGGTCATGATCTTGACAGCCGTCCCGGTGGTGACCTTTTTGGCGGGCACACTGCCGGCGGGTACGTCCTCGATCACCTCGAGCGACACCGGAGCACCCGCAGTGTCGGCGGCGCGCAGCGCAAACCCGTCCATGGCGGAGTTGGCGAAAGGAGGCACGTCGTGGGGGGCCCGCACCGGAGCGGCCAGCGCAAGCCCGGCGGCCTCGGCAAGCGGCGCATCCGCCTCGGGAAGAGGGCGCATCGCCGCCAGCACCTGCCGCTGGGCGTCGGGAAGCTGCTTCATGAGACCCCGAACAGGCCCTTGAGGTACTCTCGGTAGCCCGCGCCCACCTCGGGGTGCCACAGCGCCAGCCGGGTCACGGTCTCGGCGTAGCTGGCCGGTGTGCCCACATCGAGCAGATCGTTGTCGGCGAGCCAGCCGAGGCATCGGCCCGCCTCGCCCAGGGTGCCGATGGCGTCGGTTAGCTGGATCTCGCCTCCAAGGCCGGGGGGCAGACGCTTCAGGTGCTCAAAAATCTCGGCGGTGAACATGTAGCGCCCCACCAGGCCGAGGCGTGACGGCGCGTCTGCGCCGGGCTTCTCGATAGCCCCCTTGACCTCAATCGTTCGATCGGCAAGCTCCTCACCCGGAATAACGACGCCGTAACGCTCCAGGCCCTCATCATCGAGCGGGCGCAGACAGACGACGGACCGCCCATCCGACGCGGCCGCCAGCGAGCTGAGGTGGTCCTGGTCCGGAACGACCAGATTGTCGCCCAGCAGGCAGAAGAAGGGCCGGTCGTCCACGGCTTTGGCGGCGGTCAACACGGCATGCCCCAGCCCCAGCGCCTCCTCCTGCACCACCCAGGTGAGCGTGATCCGGTGGAACCCATCGAGCAGGTCGAGGCCCCCCATACCCTCGAAGTGGCTGTAGACCAGGTCGTCCACCCCGGGGCTTACCACAATGATGAACTCCTCGACGCCGGCGCGCATGCCCTCCTCCACAATCCACTGGATGACGGGCCGGTCGACAACGGGCAGCAACGCCTTGGGAACGCTGCGCGTGGCCGGCTGCATTCGGGTGCCGCGCCCGGCCGCCGGAATGACGGCAAGGTCCACTTTCATGCGGCCTCCTCGATCCCATGCTCGGAGCCGCTGATCAGGCGGCGGATGTTAGGCAGATGGCGTACCAGCACGAGGGCAGAGGCGGCCCCGGCCCACACCAGCGACCATCCCCGGGCCCCAAACGCGGCAAAACAGGGTGTCAACACGACAGCACAGAGCAGCGACGCCAGCGACGCCCTTTTGGTCAGAGAAACCAGGCCGACCCAAACCGGGAGCAGGACCGCGGCGACGGGCCACTCCAGCCACAGAGTCATGCCTCCGGTGGTGGCGACGCCTCTGCCGCCACGGAAGCGGTGCCACAATGGGAAACAGTGGCCGGCAACGGCAAAAAAGCCGGCGGCGAAGCCGACGGCCTCACCGCCGACAAGGTCGCCGGCAAGGGCGGCGCAGAATCCCTTGGCCACATCACCAAAGACCACCAAGGCGGCGGCGCCCCGGCCCATAGCTCGCAGCACGTTGGTGGCACCCGGATTGCCGCTTCCCACCGAGTAGATGTCGACACCGGCCAGTTTGGGGAGGATCACACCAAAATCGATGCTGCCGACGAGGTAGGCGGCACACACAACAACGATGGAGGCAGCATCCACTGCGGCGAGTTTAGGCCCCTACCATCTGTCTTCACGCGGCCCTCGAGGAGGGATTCCACTGCCCGCCGAGAGCTTCAAACCGACCGCACTCACACGAGTTCGGCGCCACCCCGAACGCGCCTGCTACGACGCCGCCACCATCCATGCCGTCCTCGACCAGGCCCCGTTCTGCAATGTCGGGTTCATCGACCAGGGGAGAGCCGTGGTCATCCCCATGCTCCACGCTCGTGTCGGAGACCGGCTCCTTTTCCACGGCGCCTCCGACTCCCGGCTGATGCACTCGATAGCCGGCTCCGAGGTCTGCGTCACAGCCACCATCTTCGACGGGCTCGTGCTGGCCCGCTCCGTCGTCCACCACTCGGCCAACTTCCGCTCGGTAGTGGCCTTTGGCCGGGCGCGGCCGATCGACGGTCCCCAGGACCGGCTCGCCGCGCTGCGCGCCTTCACCGAGAAGCTTCTCCCGGGCCGATGGGATGAGGTCCGAGCACCCACCGAGGCCGAAGTGAAAGGCACCGGCGTTGTCGAGATCACCATCGACGAGGCATCCGCAAAGGTGCGCTCCGGACCTCCGAGCAACGACGCCGGGGATCTGGAGGCCGCGGTGTGGGCCGGAGTCGTCCCGTTCCGGCTCACCGCCGGCGACCCCGAGCCGGCGCCCGACCTTCCCGCCGGGATCGACCTGCCCCCGTCGGTGCGCCGCCTGATCTCCCGGTAGACCCCTTCCCCCGGCCCGGCTCCGCCGGTACGGTGCCCCGTGTACTGGCTGCAGCGACCCCCCTACCTGCGCTGGGCCGCCGCCGTACTGATCGTCGCCGCCGCGTTGTGGTGGGACCTCCGCGGCGAGCCCATCGAGAGCCGTCCCTTCGCCGCCCGGACCATCGGGCCCGGCGAGCCCGTTGCCGACGCGGTGGAATGGCGGGAGGTCCCCGCCGGGCTCTGGCCACTCCCCGACCTCTCCGGTTCGGTGGCCGCGGTCTCCATTCTCCCCGGCGAGCCCATCACCACCTCCGCCCTCACCGGCCCGATAGCGCCACCGGAGGGGTGGTGGGCGCTGCCCGTAGCGGTGGGAACCCACGCCGACGCCGGGGACACGGTGATGCTGGTGATCGTCGACCCGCCCACCACGGTTCGCGGCCTCGTCCTGAGCCCGCAGACCGGCGACCCGTACTCTCTCGACTTCGAGCCCGCCGTCGTCGCCGTGCCCGGTGAGTCGGCGGCACTCGTCGCCGTGGCCGCCGAGCAAGACCTGCTGGTGGCGGCGGTGCAGCCGTAGCCGCACAATGGGCCGCGCACCCCGGCGCCCCCGGTATCGTGGTGCCCCGTGTTGACCGCCGCCTTCTGGGGCCTCATCCAGGGCCTTACCGAGTTCCTGCCCATCTCTTCGAGCGGGCACCTGGTGCTTGTTCCGGCCCTGCTCGGCTGGGACGAGCCCGACTTGGCCACATCGGCGCTGCTCCACGTGGGCACGCTGGCCGCGGTGGTGGCCTACTACCGCCGCGATCTGGCCCGCCTCGTGCACGTTCGGTCCGACCCGGAGGCGCGCCGCATCCTGATGCTGCTTGCCATCGGCACGGTGCCGGCCGCCGTAGTCGGCCTGAGCCCCCTCAGCGGGCCCATCGAGATCCTCTTCGACGAGCCCTGGATAGTGGCGCTGTTCCTGATCGTCACCGGAGTGGTGCTCGCCTTCTCACTGGTGCTCGCCGTGGGATCACGCCGGCTGGACCAGGGCCGCTGGCCCGACGCCGTCGTCGTCGGCCTGGCCCAGGCCTTTGCCCTCATCCCGGGGATCTCCCGCTCCGGCATGACCATCACCGCCGGCGTAGCCCAAGGTTTCGAGCGGGTGCAGGCGGCGCGCTACGCCTTCCTGCTGGCCGTCCCCGCCATCGCCGGCGCCGGCCTCATCAAAGGCATCGATCTCATCAACGAGGGTGGATTCAGAGCAGAGCTGCTGGTAGGGGTCGCAGTCGCCGCCGTCACCGGGTACTTGGCCATCGCCGGCCTGATTCGCCTGCTCGCCCGGGCCGGCCTGGCGCCGTTCGCCGTCTACTGCATCGTCTTCGGCGGAGTCGCCTACTGGCTGGTGTGACCTAGAAGTGGACCGTGCACCAGGGCTCTACAGGCCAATCAAACATGCGGTGGGCACGCTCGACGGCCTCCGGCTCACCCAACACCCGGCCCAGCCATCCCAGCGCCCGGAGGCGTGAATCGCCCAGGTAGGCGGCGGCCAGATCGGTCGTGGCGAGGGTCACATCGGCCTCGGCGTCCGTGGGCACACACTCGGCGCCGTCGGGACCGCCTCGCAGCAGATAGCGCCCCTGCAGATCCGGCAGGAAATCGTCCTCCACCTCGAGCACGATCTCACCCTCGACGGCATAGCGACGCGCCGACAGCGCCCGCTTCACATCGAGGATACGAAGCCAGATCTTGTCGGCGACGACCTGCTCCAAACGCCGGGGGTCGGCAAGCAGCAACGGAAACGGCTCGTGTAGCCGGAAGTTGTGGGCTCTGATGGTGGCGACCAGGTCGATGCCCACACAGAAGCGCCACAGGGCGGCGTAGCTGGGGCCATCGACGGCGTGCAGGTCCTCGATGTGCAAGGTGTGCTTGGGGTGACCGTCCTCCCAAGTGCCCTTCTGACGGTATCGCACAAACCCGAGCGCGTCGCCGCCATCCTCGAGCACGGCAAGACGCAGCGCCGAGGCGCCCTCTCGCCAGTGCTCCGGGTCGTAGAAGTACAGGTCCCAATCGGCGTCGATACGCTGCACGGTGCCGGGGATCCCGGCGGTGGCCCGCTCGTAAATGCCGGGAAACACCCGGCGCGCTTCCTCCTCGGCGACGATGCGGACCCGGCCCACGCCGGGCGCGTCCTGGCGCAGGGCGGCATAGCGCCGCTCGATAATCAGATCGGCGCCCTCGATGGCAGTGCCAAACCCGAACCGTCCGTAGATGACACTCTCGGAGGCCCAGAGCACGGCCAAAGGCTCCTGACACCGGCGGGCTTCGTCGAGCAGCTCGGCCATCATCGAGCGCAGCAGGCCCCGGCGCCGGTGGCTCGGCGCGACCGACACCCCGGTGATACCAGCGGCCGGCACCACCTCGCCGCCGGGCACGGTCACCCGGAACGACCAGGCACCGCTGGTGGCCACCATGTCGCCGCCGTCGAAAGCGGCGAGACAGCGGTCGATCTCGGTGCGTTTGGCATACATGTCCTTGTCTTCGGAGGTCTGGCCGAAGGCAAAGACCAGGTCGAGCGTATCGGCCCAGGTGCTCAGCTCGGCCTTGGTGATATTGCGGATATCCACGTGCTCTTTGGGCATGCGGCTGCCACCCTACCGCGCCCGCAGGCGGCACACTCCAAAGCGGCGCAGACCGGGTCTCTAGGCTTCGCCGATGCACCAAACCACAATCCACGTGCGCTGGGGCGAGATGGACCCATACGGCCACGTCAACCACGCCGCCTACCTCTCCTACCTGGAGCATGCCCGCATCGGCGCTCTCGAGGGCATCGGCTGGAGCCTGGAAAAGCTGCGAAAAAACGGCTACCAGGTGATTGTGGCGCGGGCCGACGTGCGCTTCCGGCGCCCGGCGGCGGCGGGCGACACACTCGCCATAACGACGGGCATCATCAACCTGCGCCCCGCATCCAGCCTCTGGCGCCAGCAGGTGTTTCGCGACGACGACCTCATCGTCCTTGCGGAGATCAGCGTGGCCTGCATCGGGCCCGACGGGCAGCCGGCGCGGCCCCCGGAGGAGTTCCAGCAGGCGCTGCGCTCACTGCTGTGGGCTGAGACCTAGTACTCGTAGAAACCCCGGCCCGCCTTGCGCCCCAGCAGACCACCCTCGACCATACGCCGCAGCAGCGGGGGCGGAGCCAGCGCCGGGTCCTTGTACTCGTCGTAGAGCACATCGGCGATGGCAAGGATGGTGTCGTTGCCGATGAGATCGCAGAGAGCGAGCGGGCCCATCGGGTGATTGGTGCCCAGCTGCATGCCCTTGTCGATGTCCTCCTTGGTGGCGAACCCGCCCTCGTACATGCGAATGGCGCTCACCAGGTACGGCGCCAGCAGGGCATTCACGATGAACCCGGCCCGGTCCGCGGCACGGATCACCTCCTTGCCCAGCACATCGGTGACAAAGACGCGGCAGCGCTCGATGGTCTCCTCCGACGTCTCCAGCGACGGCACGATCTCCACCAGGTTCATCACCGGCACCGGATTGAAAAAATGCAGCCCAACCACCGAGCCGGACCGCTGCGTCGCCCGAGCCAGCTTGATGATGGGGATCGACGAGGTGTTGGAGGCCAGAATCGCCCCCGGGCTCTCCACAATCTCATCGAGGCGCCGGAACACTTCGGTCTTCACCCGAGCGTCCTCGACAACCGCCTCGACGAGGAGATCGCAGCCGGCGACTCTATCCAGATCGGTCCCCAAAGTCAGGTGCTCCAGCGCCTCCTGCCTGTCCTGATCGGTGATCTTCTCCCGTTCGACCGCCTTCCCCAACGAAGCCTCAATACGGGCCTTTCCGGCAGCGGCCAGCTCGGCGGAAATATCGACCAACACGGCATCGAGCCCGGCGCGGGCGCACACCTCGGCGATGCCGCTTCCCATCTGCCCGGCTCCAACGATTCCCACACTGTGAATGCTCATGACCGCAGCATATCGCCGCCGGCATCGGCCCCGCTCACCGTTAACCTGTCGGCCATGGACTACGGCCCGCGACCCCATCCCATCTTCCTCGGCCTGGCCCTCATCACCATCGGTGTGCTCTTCCTGCTCCGCGAGATGGGGGTGCTGCCCGACATCTCCATATGGACGCTGGTGTGGCTGGGACTGGGCGGCTGGCTCTTCGTCGGCACCCTCGCCGGCAATCGGAAGGGCTGGTTCTGGCCCCTCACCCTGCTAGCCATCGGCGGCTGGATGCTGCTGCGAGACCTCGATCACCTGCCCAAGGACGTCGCGGTTTGGCCGGTGGTGATCATCGCCATCGGCATCGCCATCATCCTCGAAGCCGTAACCACTCGCGGCAAAGACGAGCCACCCACCGATCGAACGTTCACCATCGAATAGCCGCCCTCACCTGGTGACGGGGCCGGCTCACTACCATCTGGCCCGGATGGCGACCGAACCGGCAACAAGAAGACCCAGAGCCTCGCTACGCGGCCTGACCGGCATCCAGGTAGCCCAGCGGGTGGCCGCCGGCGCGGTGAACGCCGTTCCCACGGGCCCGAGTCGCACCGGCGCCGAGATCGTCAAGGCGAACACCCTCACCCTGTTCAACTTCATCCTGGTGGCAATGCTCGTGCTGGTCTTTATCGTCTCCGAGCCTCAGGACGCCCTCTTCGGCATCGTGCTCGTCACCAACTCGGCCATCGGCATCATCCAGGAGCTGCGGGCTAAAAGGACTCTCGACAACCTCGCCCTGCTGAGTGCCCCCGCTGCCACCGTCATACGCGACGGACGGGAGCAGCACATCCCCATCGAGACGGTGGTGCTCGACGATCTGCTCACCCTGCGGCCCGGCGACCAGCTTGTGGTCGACGGCGTCGTTGTGGTCACCAACAGCCTCGAGGTGAATGAATCACTGCTGACCGGCGAATCCGACCCGATCATGAAGGAGCGCGGCGCCGAGGTGCTCTCGGGCTCGTTCGTCTCCTCGGGCACCGGGATCTACAAGGCCCGCCGGGTCGGCCGCGACGCCTACGCGGCCCGCCTCGCCGAAGAGGCCAAACGTTTCAGCATGGCCCACAGCGAGCTGCGC
>Ga0307421_1001625_pt1 | contig 13378 bp, 10 predicted proteins | sample SalMarWE160270MG_FD_202163 | JGI IMG/M metagenome (GOLD analysis project Ga0307421, IMG submission 202163) | Salt marsh sediment microbial communities from the Plum Island Ecosystem LTER, Massachusetts, United States - WE1602-70 | ecosystem: Environmental > Aquatic > Marine > Intertidal zone >...
CGGATGGTTAACCCCAGACTTGGTCCCGGTTCTTATTTATCTTCCTCCCTGCTACGATGATCTGGATCGGCGATACCCAGTTCTTTATTTACTCCACGGAAAGCCTCAAGATGAGAAGCACTGGCAAATCCTTGGTGTTGAAGATGCGCTGGAGGAGGCTTATAGGGAGCAGATATTCAACCCGTTTTTGGTGGTCATGCCCCTCCAGCCCGAGCCCCAGTTTAGCAGCACAGACGGTGGACCCGGCTCTTATGAGACAGAATTCATCAACGGTTTAGTGCCCTTCATCGATCGAACCTATCGAACGATTGCGCAGGGGAATGGTCGGGGATTGGCCGGAGTATCTCGAGGGGGAGTATGGGCATTGGAGATTGCTTTCCGAAATGCTGACATCATCCAGCGCGTTGGAGCACTCAGTCCGTCGCTGAATGTGAATTACGCTCGCCCTGAATTTGATCCCTTCACTCTAATACTTTCTGGGGACTTGCCATCGAAGATATATCTCATGTCCGGTGATACGGATTCTGCATATAAGAAAACTTTGGAGCTGAGCGAGGCTCTCCGGGCGGCGGATATCGAACATAAGTACGTAGTGGAATCCGGGAACCATGAGTCCAGCACATGGCGCGGCATCCTTCCGGAATTGCTAAACTACTTAGCAGTCGACTGGTGAACGCTTAAGCGATTGGGTCTGTAAGTCCACTTTTCTCTAGAACATCGTCTGCCGCGATTGCTGAGAAGGTCAGCCCATCCTTCGCTCTATGCACACGGATTGTCTCCCCTTGCTTGAATTCGCCAGCGAGTATCTTTAGTGCAAGAGGATCCTGGATTTCGCGCTGAATGGTTCGCTTCAGGGGTCGAGCGCCGTAGACGGGTTCATAGCCAGTTTCAGCAAGATAGGTTTTAGCGTCTTCTGCCATCTCGAGGGCAAAACCTTGCTGAGCAAGCCGATCGCGTACCTTTCCTAACTGGATCTCCACAATCTTTTTAATATTCTCCAGCGAAAGTCGATGGAAGACCACAATCTCATCGATCCGGTTGAGAAATTCGGGGCGGAATTGCCGCGTGAGCAACTCCCGTATCTTCTGTTCCGTCACCTCAGTGGATTGCTCATCGCTACCCCATAATTCCGTACCCAAGTTGCTGGTCATAATCACAACCGTGTTGCGGAAGTCGACCGTTCGCCCCTGGCCGTCGGTAAGGCGGCCGTCGTCAAGCAACTGAAGCAGAACGTTGAAGACCTCAGGGTGAGCTTTCTCTATCTCATCGAAAAGGACCACGCTGTATGGTCGGCGGCGCACTGCCTTGGTGAGCTGCCCCCCCTCCTCATAGCCCACATAGCCAGGAGGAGCGCCGATCAGGCGGGAGACGGTATGCCTCTCCTGATATTCGCTCATGTCGATGCGGATCATCGCTCGTTCGTCGTCGAATAAGAACTCCGCCAATGAACGACCGAGTTCGGTTTTCCCCACACCGGTCGGACCAAGGAAGATGAAGGAGCCAATCGGGCGATCCGGATCTTGGAGACCGGATCGAGATCGGCGTACAGCGTTGGATACGGCGCTAACAGCCTCATCCTGGCCGATAAGCCGTTGATGAATACGTTCCTCCATGTGCAGCAACTTCTGCATTTCGCCTTCTAGCAGTTTCGAGATGGGGATACCCGTCCAACGAGAGACGACTGTGGCAATGTCCTCGGCGTCAACCTCCTCTTTCAGCAATGTGCTTTCCGACTGCGTCTCTCTGAGATGCGCTTCGAGATCCGCGAGTCGGGCTTCGAGTTCGCGCGATGTCCCGTAGCGCAAACGTGCGGCCTCCTCCAGATCGGCTTTTCGCTCGGCCTGGCCGATTCTCAAGCGTGTGTCTTCGATTTGTTCCTTCACCGCTTGAATTTCGGCGATGACCTTTTTCTCGGCTTGCCAGCGAGCAGTGAGGTTGGTTGACTCTTCACGCATATTGGCGAGTTCGCCTTCCAAGTTCTTTAACCTTTCACGTGATGCTACGTCCTTCTCTTTCTTCAGCGCCTCACGCTCAATTTCAATTTGCATGATGTGGCGGTCCACTTCATCGAGCGCTTGCGGTTTTGAGTCAATTTCCGTGCGCAGACGGGATCCAGCCTCATCGATCAGATCGATGGCTTTGTCCGGCAAGAAACGGTCGGAGATGTAGCGATTAGAGAGAGTAGCGGCAGCGATGACGGCGCTGTCTTGGATACGAACACCGTGATGAATTTCGTATCGTTCTTTCAAACCTCGCAGGATACTGATCGTATCCTCAACGCTGGGCTCGGCTATATACACCGGTTGGAAGCGCCGCTCCAGTGCAGCGTCCTTCTCGATATATTTGCGATACTCCTCAAGAGTTGTAGCTCCAATCATGTGCAGTTCGCCGCGCGCCAGCATGGGCTTAAGCATATTGCCGGCGTCCATGGCTCCTTCGGCTGCACCGGCACCGACTACGGTGTGCATCTCGTCGATGAAGAGAAGAATCTCACCGCCAGAATCAGTGATCTCTTTCAGGGCCGCTTTTAGACGCTCTTCAAACTCACCTCGATATTTAGCACCAGCGATGAGTGCCCCGAGGTCGAGCTGTACGAGACGTTTATTTTTCAACCCCTCGGGCACGTCGCCGTTGACAATCCTTTGGGCGAGGCCCTCCACAATAGCCGTCTTTCCGACACCTGGTTCGCCGATCAGAGCTGGGTTGTTCTTCGTGCGGCGTGAGAGTACTTGGATCAAACGTCGGATCTCCTCATCGCGGCCGATAACTGGGTCGAGCTTACCGCGGCGGGCGAGTTGTGTTAAGTCGCGACCGTACTTCTCCAACGCCTGGAATGTATCCTCAGGATTGGGCGTCACAACCCGCTGTGAACCGCGGATGGAGGTCAGAATACTAAGGATGCTGTCCGCTGTGAGGCCATAGGCCGCAAGCCGTTTCTTTTCGGGGCTGGAGGTTAAAGCGAGGAGGATGTGTTCAGTTGAGATATATTCATCCTTCATCGCGGCCGCCTGTTTTTCGGCTGCGGTGAGGACCGCCGCTGAACTGCGCGATAGACCTGGCTGATTGTCCCCGCCATGCATTTTGGGCTTAGCATCCAGATCCTTCTCGAGGTCGGTCTGAAGCATCGCCGGGCTTCCTGCGACCTGGGTCACGATGGCAGGCACGATGCCTTCCGGTTGGCGGAGGAGCGCCAGTAAAAGGTGCTCGGGTTCGAGGGATGAATGATTGTAATCACGAGCGATCGCTTGTGCATCGCCAATGCTGGATTGAGCTTTTTGTGTGTATTTCTCAAGATTCATTGTTTTACCACTCCAATACTTCCCGTAGATTTTGGTCCAACAATCTATGGTTTCGCGCCGTCCACCTGATGATGTAGTTCCGGTAGACGACATATGCACACTTATTGTATCGATGTAGTGTAAGAGTGGGGTTTGTTGGGTATTAACTTAAGATTTGAGCGGTAGTTAACGGAATTCATATATCCCGTATGTAAACATCTGATGATCGGTGGGTATCCTAATAAGCGTAATCCGTATACCTATAAAGGAGTGTTGGTAATGAGTTACTATATAGTTCCACAAAGGCATCGCAGGATGCACAGTTATCACCCTGTAGGTTTCAATGGCGGCTGCCGGCTACCGGTAGATGTCCATGCCAACAGTGATGCGTATGTGATCACTGCTAACGTGCCCGGCCTGAAAGCTGACGACCTGCAAATTGAAATTATCGAAGATGTCGTCACCTTACGCGGCGAGGTTAAGGAAGAGGAGAACGGACAAGAGGATGTCCTCTTGCGTGAATTGCATCATGGTTCATACGAACGAAAACTTCGTCTCCCCGATCTGCTTGACGCCGATAATGCCGAGGCAGCAATTGAAGACGGCGTGCTCATGCTGCGCATCCCCAAATCGGAGGAATCTCGACCGAAGAAGATCGAGGTCAAATCCCGATAAAGCGGCATAAAATTAGTGAGGTACAATGGGCGGCGGAAGCCGTCCATTGTGCATTAACTGGACGTAGGGTACAGAAAGTACTCCTGTCCCGGAGATGATTGATCCCGCTCAGCTTCCTTGATTATGATCAACGTGGTCGCGGTCGGTTGTATATATTTTAATCTCCCAGCACCGGGTTTATATATTGTTGTGAGGATAGAAGATTATGGAAAAGTCTAACAGCAACGCATCAAGTAACGAAAAAACAAAAAGCAACCCTCTAACTAGAGCGCTAAAGGTGTTTCTGCGCCTGCTTGTCTCAATCGTGTTAGGGCTTTCGATCGGATTGGGGCTTTATTTCGGTGGAAGAATTCTCTACCAGCTTGCTGTAGGACCCGATCTTTCATACGATCAGCATTTGCAGGATATTCAAGGAGAAATTGCACAGTTGCGTTCAGGCATAGCGGAAAGAGATCTGGAAATTGATGAGCAGCAGTCCGAACTTGAGAGACTTATAAATGACGGTGCAGATAATATCGCCTCTCAATCTGTGGCGATTAACGAGCAGATGAATGTTCTGGCGGCTGAACTGGCGGCATTATCGGATCGCTTGGATACACTTGAAATAACGATCTCTGAGGCGGGTCAGCCCATCGATGAGATGCAAGATCAGCTTCAATTGATAAGAGCGATGACCCTTCTCTCGCGAGCACAATTTTGGCTGTCAGATGCAAATTTGGGGCGGGCAAGCGAAGACGTGGCATCTGCACGGGCGATGATTGTTGCTCAGGCGGAGAAATGGCGTGAAGATGCAGAAAAGGAAGAGGGGACTTCGGTTCTCGATGAGATTGTGAATCGGTTGGACATCGCGCTTGAAGATATCCGCACGCAACCATCTATCGCCGAGAATGAAATCGAGATCGCATGGAAGCTATTGATCAGTGTGACAGACCCCGAAAATCTTAGCGCAGAATAATATAGCAGGATTAAGATACGAGGAGAGCTTAGATGAATGAAGAAGAGACCCAGGCCAACGACGAACTCGAGATCAAGATAGAAGAACCAGACATCGAAGCCGCGGAAACCGAGAAGCCTGTAACGGAAACAAAGCAGGAAAAATTCGAAGACGAAGAAATTCCATTAGAGCCGGTTAAGCCAAAGCGCCGTTTGAGACGGTTCCTGTTTTGGACGCTATGCATCATCGGCGTATTCGCACTGGGTCTAGTGGCTATGTGGTTTGTCCGAGTAGGTCCCTTATCCACTGAGCTTGAGAAGGCGCGTGTTGAAATCAAGTCGCTGGAATCCGAACTTGAGGATCTTAGACCGATGAAGGCAGAGAATGCGCAATTGTCGGACGCGCTTGAGACAAGCGAGTCTCACCTGCAGCTTCTCAGTGTTTTAGTCAATGTGACTTCAGCGCAGCTTGCTCTAGCGCAGGAGGATGAAATCGCGGCCAAGGCCGCTCTTGCTGGAACCAGGGTTAGCTTATTAGAGCTGGAAGAAAAGCTCAGTGCTGCTGATGCTGAAACGGTGCGTGGCTTGATCGAGCGACTTGAACTCGTTCAAGGCGAAGTTGAAAGCGATGAGTTCGCGGCAAGTCGCGATCTCGAAATCCTGGCGAACAACCTTCTTACACTTGAACGATCGTTGTACAGATAATACCCATCCGCACAATTCAAACGGCTCCCGTCATTCTGCTGTCTGGGAGCCGTTTTCATTTATTATGGGCGGGCGCCGATGGTAAGCGTGACGCTTATCTCCTTATTGTCGCGAATCACTGTTAATAAGACATCTTGCCCCACTTCAGTGTGCTTGAAAAGATAAGACAGCATATCGTCGAACTGACGAATGGGTTGCCCATCAATGGCGATGAGTAAATCGCCGCCAGCTAAGAGTCCGGGAATAGACGTCTTCTCGCTACCACCGCGTAATCCGGCCGCGTCGGCAGGCCCACCAGGGGCGACTTCTGTGATATAGGCGCCGAACATATTGGTATCGAGGCCCAACGCTTCAATTACTCTCAAATTCCAAAGCTGATCATTCAGGCTGGTAACCCCAAGGTAGGGGTAGTCATAGTGGCCGCTCTGGATGATCGCTGGCACAACGCGTCGGAGGATGTTCACCGGGATGGCAAAGCCCACGCCTGAGTTAGCGGCACTCCCATCAACCGTGAAAGTCTCGGTATGTATGGCCCGGTTAATCCCTATAACCTGACCGCTTAGATTCAGGAGCGGGCCTCCAGAGTTGCCAGGGTTTATCGCCGCGTCAGTCTGGATCAGGTCTCCGGCTGAGAATCGAATTCCCTCAGGTGTCTCGTGCTCAGATTCAAGTGAACGTCCAATAGCGGAAACAATGCCGACCGTCATCGTACCTCGCAGGCCGAAAGGGTTTCCTATGGCAGCGACAAATTCTCCCACCGTTACTTCGTCGGAATCCCCCAGCGGAAGTGGAGTGAGACTGGTCTCGGGAACATCAACTTTCAATACGGCAAGGTCGGAGTCGGGGTCGACACCAACCAATTCAGCCCATGCTTTCATGCCGGAGGTGAAGTCAACTTCAATCGCATTTGCTCCGGCTATCACATGCTGGTTGGTGACAATGTGTCCTTCGCGATCGATTACAAATCCCGAGCCCTGCCCGCCAGGAATCGTGATTTCATGAGGGGCATCAAACTCATCGAAAACCCAGATCGTTACCACGCCCGGGTTAACTCGTTCGTAGAGTCCGGTCAGGTCACTGCCGATGATGGGTGTCCCGATATCTGTGACAGTCGCCGTTGTGGATTCCTCCATTGGGGCAGCAACCGGCAGTTCTGTAACGGGGAGGGGAGTTGGCTCGGGTTGTAGGGGTGAAACAAGCTGAAAACTACAAGCCAGAATTGAAAGACTAAGTGTTACTGCAACAGTCAGGAGTATACGTGTCTTCATTGTTTCCTCGTCCGATGTTTGCACTCCGCCAACCTAATTGTGACGGATGACGAATGCAAGTTGAGATCAACTTAATGCCTAGCCAAATTACATGGCTGGTGTAGCTTTTCAAAATATCCCGAAGGCGAGCATTGTCGCATTCGCACTATGAATCCTGCGGATTGGCAAGTTCTTCAAAGAGTTCTCTCTCGCGTGGATTTAGCTCATCCGGCAGGGTGATGTCCAATCGCACATATAGATCGCCCCGCTTATTCTTGTTTCGAAGATTGGGCAAACCGCGACCCTTTAAGCGGAAACTTTGATCAGGTTGACTGCCCGAAGGGATGGTCAATACAACGTCACTGGATAGCGTGGGAACTTCAACTTCTCCACCGAGAACAGCAGTATAGAGGTCCACTTTCACTTTTGTGTAGAGATCATCATCCTTGCGCTTGAAGTTGGAATCAGGCTCGACGTTAATCACGAGAAACAGATCGCCGGACTTCTGTGCGCCTGCTTCGCCTAGCCCGCTCACACGCACCTTTGTACCTGTTCGGGCGCCTGGCGGGATGGTTACCTCGATTTTTTTTCCGTTGATGGTTAATGTACGTGTTGTCCCTGTGTTGGCCTCACCGAGTGTAATCGTGACGGGTTGATTGACATCGCGTCCCTGCCTGCGACCCCGGGCGCGCTGTCCCTGTTGTTGGGCGCCCATCCCGCCAAAGATTACAGAGAAGAAGTCGGAAAAACCTCCAAAGACATCGTCGATATCTCCCATGTCAACTCGTACACCACCCCCTTGTCCCCCCGACATCCATTCCGACCAATCGAAAGACCCTGGCTGACTTCCGGTCCGTTCCCATGATCGATAAGAAGAGCCTAACTGGTCATACTTCGCGCGCTTAGCGGAGTCCCCCAATACTTCGTAAGCTTCGTTGATCTCCTTAAACCGCTCTTCAGCTTGGTTGTCGTCCGGATTTTTATCAGGGTGTAACTTAAGCGCGAGTTTTCGATAAACCCGTTTGATCTCATCACTGCTCGCAGTGCGATCGACCCCTAATATTTTGTAGTAGTCTTTGTATTCCATGCATGCCCATCCGCTATTTTTGATTCTAAACGGGTGCTCAAATGCTAGTCAAGGACCTCCGGGATTTCTAAGGTGATTCTAATGATCCTGTTAGGAAAGATGGTTACTAGTCCTTGGGACTATGCGCGCCCACAGATTTCCATGCTATCATACTTTCATGGTGAAAACGCCCAAGCTTGGCAGGATACTGGTTGTTGACGAAGATCCGGATACCCTCGATCTGATAGAGCGGCAGATATTAAGACCGCTTGGCTATCAGATCGAAACAGCAGGGGACGGGAGCACCGCCATTCAAAAGTCGCTGCAGTTTGGACCGGACCTGATCATCGCCAGTCTCACGTTGCCTGGGTTGAGCGGGAAGGATCTGCTTGTCGCATTACGGTCACAGGGGGCAGATGTGCCGATGATCGTCACTGCACCTAAGGGGATGGAGGCGGACGCGATCCAGGCATTTCGCCTGGGGGCACGTGATTATCTTGTGAAGCCGCTTCGTGAGGCGGAGTTTGTCGCTGCTCTTGAGCGAGTGGTCAAGGAAATCCGGCTGCGGCGCGAGCATCGGCAACTGGCTGAGCAGTTGGCAGAGAGCAATCGCCAACTCGAACGACGGGTTCGGGAGTTGACGACTCTGTTCGGGCTCGGAAAAACGGTTACTTCAACAACGCATCAAGGGCAGCTTTTTGCTAAACTGATCGAAGGGAGTCTGTATATCACCGAGGCGGACATGGGGTGGGTTTTACTCAAGAGAGAGGGGTCCGATCAGCTCGTATTGCGGGCAGAGATGAACCTTCCTGGTGGGATTGCAAAGAAATTACATCAACCCTGGGATGATGGCGTCAGTTCGCTCGTCATGCTTTCCGGAGAAGCGCTGTCAATTCATGGAGAAGGGCTGGCGAAGTTTAAGCTGGCGGAGGTCTCAGGTGCAGCCCTCATCGCCCCTGTTCGCGTCAAAGATCAACCTATTGGAGTGATCAGTGTTGGGCGGAAAGCCCCAAGACCTTTCACAGAAAGGCAGTTGGTGATGTTGGAGGCGGTTGCTGACTATGCCTCGATTTCACTCGTAAACGCCAGATTGTTCGAGGCCTTAGAAGATCGGGCTCAGCGCCTTGAGAGAGAAATTCAGCGCTCGACAGAGCGCGACCAGGTTGACGCGAAGTGGCTGAAGGACGTTCACCGCAATTTGCGAGCGGCACAAGCTGAGATTGCCAGCTTGATGGACAAGCGCCAAGCCGCAAGATTATCAAAAGAGCTCGGCACGGTTATGCAAGATATCGAATCGGTTTTGGATGGAATTTCAAACATTGTAGAAAAGAGGTCCGGAGATCACGCTCCGTAAGATCTCTGCATAGGTAAACAGTCCACTGTGATGTTTATAACCACACCTTCTATCACCCTGAAAATCCAAAAACAATAAGAGAGTAAACAAAGAATGAGTGGGGAATTAATTCTTATCGCTGAAGACAATAAAGATATCCGGCGAACTATTGAGGAGGCCATCCTTAAGCCGGCTGGCTATTCCGTGCATTCTGTTGAAGATGGAAAATCCGCCCTCGCCCTGGTTGGTGGATTGCAGCCGGACTTGGTGCTGACGGACTATCGGATGCCCGACATCACCGGTCTTGAGCTAATAAAAAGCCTACAGAACGATTTCCCAGAAATTCCAGTTATTCTGATGACCAGTGATATGTCCAACCAGCTTGTGCTGGAATCTATGCGTGCTGGCGCCGTAGATTTTCTAACCAAGCCTTTTGAGGCGGAGCACCTACTATCAGCCGTAGGGCGAGCCGTTAAACGGGGTAGACGTCAAAAGGATCTGCTCCGGATTGGAGATCAGGTCCAAGGAGACGCCACGTTGCTTGAGCGGCGCCTGTATGAACTTGAGACGCTCGCCCTCATCGGACGAACGGTTACCGCCCTGTTGGATATTGATGAGGTCCTCACAACAGTGGTGGAGGCCGCGGTGAACCTCACGGGAGCGGAGGAGGGGAGTCTGCTCTTGTTGGATGAAGAATCCGGCGAACTCTACATGCGGGCTTCTCAGAACTTCGATGATGATTTCGCTAATACCTTCAGGTTACATGTGCGCGATTCCCTCGCCGGGCAGGTGATGGCGATGAGTGAGCCTATACTGCTCGATGAGGGGTCCCCTCAAAAAATCAAAACAGCCTATCTGGTCCACTCGTTGATCTATGTCCCTTTACAAGTGCGCGGGAAGACGATCGGCGTCCTTGGGGTGGACAACCGTAAGGCGGGTCGAGTTCTCTGTCAGGATGATGTTACGGTAATGATGGCAATGGCGGACTACGCTGCTATCGCGATTGAGAATACGCAGCTTTACAATCGAACTGAAGCTGAACGGTCTAAACTTGAAACAATCCTCACGCAAACTGAAAACGGCGTGATCGTCGTCGATAATGAGAATCGACTATTGCTAATTAATTACGCTGCGAGAGAGGCATTTAATGTCAATGGGGATGTCATCGGTCGCTCTGTAGTTGAAGCATTTGATGAACCCCTTCTCTTAGAACTTCTCCGCACACCTGGCCCCTCGCCGCGCCGTGAGGAGATCACTCTACCTGACGGGCGAGTGTTCAACTTGCACCGCTCGCCTATTCGGGGCGTTGGTCAGTCTGTATTGATGTATGACATCACACATCTGAAAAAACTCGACCGAATAAAATCCGAGTTTGTGTCAACGGTATCACATGACCTACGGTCACCGCTCACAGCAATCCTGGGCTATATCGAGCTTGTCGATCAAGCGGGATCTCTCAATGATCAACAGCGGGAATTTGTGCAACGTGTGAGAATGAGCGTCGAACAAATCTCTCGTCTTGTAGCCGACCTGCTAGATTTAGGGAGAATTGAGGCGGGGTTGGCTACGAGGAAAGAGGACACGCCGATTTCTGTTTTGGCTCGCTATGCTTTGCAGGGTCTGGCGAGCACGGCCAAGGCTAAGAAAATTACCCTTCAGGTTGACCTGCAGGAGGGATTGTCTTTGGTCCATGGTGACCCGATACGTCTTAGACAGGTGATTGCCAACCTGTTAGAGAATGCGCTAAAGTACACACCACCTGGCGGCCGAGTTGTTCTGGATGCCCATGAAGAGGATGATCAGATCATCCTCTGTATATCGGATACTGGTCCGGGGATCCCGCCGGCGGATCAGCCCTACTTATTTGATAAATTCTTCCGGGCGAGCAATGTGCCGGAGGAAGCGCGCGGAACAGGGTTGGGCCTCTCGATTGTAAAATCTATCGTTGAGCAGCACGATGGGCGGATCTGGGTAGAATCGGAGTTGGGCAGGGGGGCGACCTTCACTGTTGTTTTGCCGGTATCGAATAATTGAGTACAGGAAGGGGTGAAAACAAGCGGCGTGTGACCCAAAAGTCACACGCCGCTTCTTTAAATGGCACCTCCGCCGGCATGGTAATGGGTAGTCCGGCGGAGGCTTTCGCCAAAGGAGGAGACAGCGATGAGCATAGGATTGCCCCGTCTCTCGTCTCCGAGCGTTATAATACTTGGGCGGTCATGGACGAGCCATTGAAGAAGATCATTGGCGCCGCGTGACTTTCTTCCCCGTGTTGATGTCCGTAAAATCAAAATCCTTCAGGAACTATTTGATGAGGCGTTATCTTCGGTCTCAAACCTATAAGGAGAGCAGGAATGTCGCTGCTTTTCCCCGTGATATCATCAAGCAAGTGATCTAATTTCATCGCATGGATGAAGGAAAAAGACTCCAGCAGCGTTTGCAGCGCATCGGGCGAAAGAAGACGACCCGAACGCCTCCACTTGAGCAGGCCAGGCGAGACAGTCCAGGAATGCACCCTGGGGAGCCACACGAAACACCGCATGGCACTGCATATATTATTAAAACTCAATATCCAGGAACTCACGAGCACGGTTCAAACCCTTTAAGCTTGTTGACACATTTCGAGTCGGGGGCGGCAGCAGAGATCGCGGCGGATCCCTCTCTCGAGGGGCTCAGTTTGGATAGCCTCGTCTTTCTTGATACCGAAACCACCGGGCTGGTGGGAGGGGCGGGGACGGTTGCATTCCTTGTCGGGATCGGAAAGTTCGTTGACGGAGAGTTCTGGCTGCGGCAGTATTTTCTACGCGATCTTGGCGATGAGCAGGCTATGCTGCATGCCATTGAGAGCGATCTTGAAACCAGCGCGGGTTTCGTTACATTCAACGGTCGGACCTTCGATGTTCCTCTTCTCGAAATGCGTTTCACCCTTGGCATGCGAAAGCGCTTTCCGCTTACGGAGTGGCCACATTTAGACTTGCTTTACCCCGCAAGACGATTGTGGCGCAGAGCGCTGGTTGATTGCAGATTAAACACGATTGAACGCGAGGTTCTTGGAGTCCAGCGAAGTGGAGAGGACGTCGGTGGTGAGTTGATCCCCGGCCTCTATCTGGATTATCTGCGTACGGGTGACTCCACGGAGATGGAGCGCGTCATTTACCATAACGCCATGGATATCATCAGCTTGGTTATGCTTACTGTGGAAGTCCTGGGGCGTCATCGAACGGATGAATTCTCAAGTTTATCAGCGTCGGAGGCTTTAGGTGTAGCTCGATGGCACCAGAGTGCCGGGAGGATTGGGCCAGCGGAATTAGCTTATCGAGCAGCGATTGAGGGCGGTGATCCCATAGTGCAAATAGAGGCTCTGCGGCAGCACACGGCATATTTGAAGCGCCTAGGTCGGCGTGATCAAGCGGTTGATGGATGGGAGCAATGGCATGCGTTGGAGCCGGACGATCCGCGCCCCTGCATCGAACTGGCCATGTATTATGAGTGGCATGCAAGGGACTTGAACATGGGGAAAACTTGGGCGGAGATCGGTTTAGTTTGTTTGTCTAATTGGACGAACGATTGGCGTTGTGAGTATGTCAGCAAAGACCTTCAACATCGAATCAGCCGCCTGGAAAGAAAGTTAGAGAGTCACTCTTGAAAGCGGATTACGCCCAAGAACCAAATCAGCGTTAATGGGGAGTATCACAGCATCGCGTTTTGCTGTGCATGGCATTTATGGGATGTAACTTCCACCAACCTCACCAATCGGAAACACATGTAAGTGCAAGCCACCGGCTCGCCCCGGATGATGATAGAGGGTGAGGCTAACTCACGTTCCAATTCTCCCTCAGGCTTAGAGCATCCGGGATGGTTTACGGCATATGATGAACTAGAGCCGTTATATATAGCTTCAGTGATTAAAGATGTCTGCGATGATGGAACTTCTCCCGGGTGTTGGGAGTGGGAATGCCTCCATAACTGCCGACTACGCCCGCAGGTTTAAGTCGGCATTTAGATCACCGATAACGCTCTCGAAAACTGGGTTTTATATCTTCAGGAACTTCGATGCCGGGTTTTGCCGGAGACTTCATCGAGCTCATTTTTAACGGCACGGTAGAGATGGTCGGCCTTTAGCTCGTGCAACGTATAGCATGGT
>Ga0307421_1001627_pt1 | contig 13362 bp, 10 predicted proteins | sample SalMarWE160270MG_FD_202163 | JGI IMG/M metagenome (GOLD analysis project Ga0307421, IMG submission 202163) | Salt marsh sediment microbial communities from the Plum Island Ecosystem LTER, Massachusetts, United States - WE1602-70 | ecosystem: Environmental > Aquatic > Marine > Intertidal zone >...
AACGTACTCTGGAAGTGCTACTCCAGCGACTATGGCCAGACCTGGAATAATGCTCAGCTCGTAAGCTACGCCGATGTCCTCTCCCTGGCCGCTTGTTGGTGGGCCACCGGTAACACCGTCGTCTGCTTTGCCCTTAAAGCTAACCAGCTCAACGGTATTACCCTGGACACCGGTACCCAGACTGCCACGCAGCACACCTGGTCCGACGGCAATCATCCCTTGCTCGATACCTACGGCATCGGAGCTACCTATAATCCCTTCTGGCCAGCCATAGAAATCGTCTTTGCCGGCAAGGAGTCCGATTCGCCCTACGACCACTACGACCTTTTCAGGACGAAGTTCAGTAACACCTATAATTTCCTGGCCCTGGAGAGCTTCCTTATGTCCCCGGACGGAGAGGATATCACCTATGAATATCCCGACTGTCATCTGCCGGCCAACGCCGAGCTCTACGAGCCCAACCGCATCGTGGCGGTAGAGAAGTATGCCGGCACCACCGCCTACACACGCCCACTCACCTGCCACATGGTCAAGGGTACTTACTGGAGTGATTCCACCTTCACCGAGCCCAAGCCGTTTTTGGACGACTCCCCGGCCTATGGCCTCAGAATGTCGTCCACTCCCGATTACTGGTGGATGGAGAGGCCTGGCGGAGTCTGGAAAGCACCCCGCCCCGCCGATTCGCCCCTCGACTTAACCAGGGATATCGTCTCCCTGGCAGCTGATAGTTCTCAGTTATCAGCTCTCAGGCTCGAGCTCGATAATTCCAAGGGGCAGTATGCCAGCCCGGGGGAGGGGGAGCTCGCTTCGCTTCGCTTCCGCAGCGAAATCGTCCTCGAGCTCGGCTACAAGACGGCGGCAGGCAACGAGACGTCCGAGGCCGGCACTTTCTGGATTGATTCCTGGGAGTACTCTTCGAAACCCAACATGTCCCGCTTCATCCTCACCTGCCTGGACGGCTGGGGACTCATGGACCGCTGGACCGCCCGCTACCAGATGAGGTGGAATAAGGACGAAGTCAACCCCAGGAGCGTCTGGCAGATCCTTTACCAGCTCCTGGCCCGTGCCGGCATCAAGCTCACCAACACCCCGCCCAAGCCTCAGTCCTCCGCCATCAACAACTTCTACCCAGACTTCACCGTCAACCCGGGTACCGGGGGAGACAGCGCGATACGCAGGCTGCTATCGTCCGTCCCGGATAAGCTCGTATTTCGTGGCCAGGAAGCCTTCACCAAGAACCCCCTGGCCAGTGAGAGCAGCTGCTACTCCTACGGCACCGACCACGCCATCCTGGCAGGCCAATATACCCAAGCAGTAACCCTGTCCCGTTCCCGTGCCCTGGGAAGAGATGTATCCGACAACCGCATCCTGGAAGAAGCCCAAGACTGGGATATGCTGCAGCTCGCCATCGATATCCTGGAGCAGGACTACGACCCTAATCTCCAGACCACCGCCAGGGCACAGGAGAGGGCCGACGCTATCCTCCGGGCCCGAGCCCAGGAGGCCGAGGCAGCCATCATCACCGTCGGCACCAACGTCGGCCAGGAGCTCCTCGATGTCGTGGAGGTTACCGACGAGCGCTGCGGGATTGACCAGGAAAAGTACAGGGTCCAGGCTATCCAGACCGACTACGACCGCCGCAAAGGCCGATACGAGCAGACGCTCACCTTGGGGGCACCATGATTTGTTTTCCGATTTAGCTAATTAATGCTTGCTTCAAATCATTGAGCCTGGGAGTAAAATCTTCAACGAGCCTCTGCCTGGCCGGTTGCCATTTATGGTCGGCTTCGATATTGATAGCATCCACTGCCGTTCCTGAGATTCTCAATTGATGCAGGGTTTCCCTGTAGTCGCTTTCCAGTTCTTGCCTTATCTTTTGTTCTGCCTCTTCATACTCTTGAACAAGCTGGCTTATTTCCTCTGCCTTTGGCTGAAATTCAGGCTCTAAGCTGCTTATCGCCTCGATTACCCTTTTCACTCTATTTATATCCCGGGTAGTTGTAAACTCGATAGCCTCTACCAGGTGTTCGATTACGGCCTGCTTTATTATTTCTCTTTCTTTTTCTCCGTGCTTATTTAGCTCCGCAGTTATATTCGGTTGTCGGGAACTGTCAATCCATTTTTGTGCCAGTACCTGGCCGATTAGGCGGTATCTTTGTCTTTCTTGCTGTTCCTTTTCCTCGGCTGACAGCTTGCCCAATCTATTTGCTTTCTCTTGAGCAATTTCCCAGGCGGTCTTTAACTCACCCATACGACTTAAATCCTAAACACTGAAATCAGTAGTCAGAATTCAGCGATTCAAAGTCACCCCTACTGGCTACTTACTACTGGCTACTGGCTACTGAATTCTTTTCTCCTTTTGGATTAGCAGTGCATTTTAGCCTATAATATTAGGTAGGTTCAACAAAGTGAATTTGAGGTTATAATGGTGATTTATCATAAATCTGCGCAGTTAACGGAAAAATTTTATTGTTATGTATGGCAAGGCAGAGGAAATAACTGCAATGCTATTCTCTGGCCCTCGGTTTTAAGGGGGGAGCGTCCGCACGTGTTAGTTGACCCCGGCCATGTCAAGAATGAACTTGGGGAGCCCTGTTTTGATTCACTGGCTCAGGCTATGGAGAAGGATGGCTTCAAAATCGAGGATATCGGTCTGGTGATTGGCACCCATAGCCATCCCGACCATATTAAAGCTACTGAATTGGTGGTGGAAAAGAGTGGTGCTTTATACACTTTATCCCGTGAGGAGGATGAGTTTTATCGCACGGTAGGGAAAGCCTTCTTTCAATCATTTGGTGATGAGCCGATGGAGGTTAATCCCTCCTTTTATCTTAAGGAGGGCGATTTGTCCCTGGGGGCTAAAAATGACAAGGTAGCGGTCAAGGTTTTATTTACCCCGGGACATTCCCCCGGTTCTGTTTCCCTTTATCTGGAAGAGGACAAAATATTGATCAGCGGTGACGTGGTATTTGCTGGCAGCATAGGCAGGACTGATTTCCCTGGTGGCAGTCCTTCCTTGCTGCGGAAGAGCATCGACAGGCTATCTCAGCTTGATGTGGAATATCTCGTTCCCGGTCATAGCACCGAAATGGGCAGCATAATTGCCGGCAAGGATAAAGTAAGGCATAACTTTTACACGGTCAAAATGTTTATTTAAAATATAGAACGGTGGAATTGGTATGGAGATGGATGACAAAATTAAATATGCCCTGGAACACACGGAATTAATCCAGGCACCACGGCAGGAACTGGACACCTTCGGCAGTTCTGTCATTGATTATTACATTGTCACCGAACTGGTGGGAAATCTTAGTGTGGTCAGGGATGGCAAGGTATTTGCGGAAAGGCCCAAAATTGTTACTCCTGCTTACCTGGTCAATGTCGAAGGCTTTAGCGAGCAGGCAAAAAAATACATATCTATGATGGCCCGGGAGCGCCCTTATGAATCGGGCATTTTTTATCGATATAAGAACGAACCAAAGGGGATGAATGTTATCTCCGAGCCTATCAAGCAGGTGATAAACAAGCTCAGTTCCCAAATAGAGGAAGAGCATAACCCTTTAAGCACCATAATCAGGGGGGTGGAGGAACTATGGGATGTATCCTTGCTCATGTTCATCTATGAACTAACTAGCAAGTCCGCTCGCACTAATATGGCCGAATTTAATAGTCGGGGCTATTTGGACATAGATGCCAGTGGAGTGCCCGAGGGTGCCCGGGATTACATTGAAGAGCTTTTCGAGAAAGCAAGTCATGACCTTTCCCGAGCCTCGGAGTTGGTGGTTGAGTTAAACCGATGGGGTCTGTTCCAGGAATATCAAGACCGTTTCTTTGCTCTGTTCAGAAGAAAGTGAACCCGCCCTGGCTTTACATAAAGTGTGATGGGTGGTTACACGTAACCTACAGAGATTAGATTCCAGATAAGTGCTTCTGAAATGCAAAAGGTAAAAAATAAAAATGCAAAGTGACAGGGCAAAGGTTAAAAATTTGCATTTTAAGTTGTCATTTTGATTTTTGACTTTCTCCTGAGGCGTGAAGGAATCCTTCCTTCACGGTTGAGACGTGCTACATCAGTCCCAGGTACCAGCTTAGTATATTACTCCCCCAGAGCAATGTTATCATGGCGGCCAGGGCCAGGAAGGGACCAAAGGGGATTGTCTGCCGGCGTTTTCTCTTTTTAGCTATCACCAATGCCACGGCCACTATGCCACCGAGGATAGCCCCCATAATAATGGAGAAAAAAACCAGGGGGAAGCCAGTAGCCAGACCAATCAAAGCAGCTAGCTTAACATCTCCCCACCCCATACCGCCGCGGGAGACTATGGCAATCAACAGGAATATACCAAAGCCAATGGCTCCGCCTAGGGCAGCGTTGGCAACTCCGGTAACTACCCACTGGGTGAGCCAGGGCCGGGGCAATAAAGCCAGGAGCAAAGCCACAACCATGCCGGGATAGACCACCTTGTTCAGGATGAGTCCGTGCTCCAGGTCGATGACAAAAATGATGATGAAAAGACAGGCGTAGAAAGCCATAACTCCCAGCTCTACACTTAAGCCGTAATGCCAGTAGAGGAAAGCAAATATCAGGGCGGTGGCAAGCTCCACCCAAAATAATCTCCGGGGTATGGCAGCCTGGCAGTACCGACAACGACCGCGCAGCCTGAGGTAGCTAAATACGGGGATGAGGTCTTTAGCGGCTAGCTTATGCTGGCAAACCGGGCAGTGGGAGGGCGGATTTATAATGGACTCATTCCGGGGTAGACGGTCGATGCATACATTGAGAAAGCTGCCAACTGCCAGCCCCAGAAGGGCGAATAGGAATGCCCCAAGTATTTCCACGGGTGTTTATTGTGGACGTATCATGGACTGAAGTCAATACTTGCTCCGACGAAGTCGGAGTTATTGCCAGGCATAGCCTCTTCTGTCATTGCGAGTCCCGATTTATCGGTATAAAGCAACCTCATTTATGAGACTGGATACTGGATTAGATGATAATATAATAATGTAGTTGTGTCTGAAGAACCAGGTTACTACAAAAATCGTGGGTGAGGTAATATGTCGGTGAAGTATTATGTTGGTTGCAGTGGCTGGCATTATGAGCACTGGCGTGGGCTTTATTACCCCGAAGAACTGCCCAAGCCTGAATGGTTACAATTTTACGCCCGGCAATTTACTACTGTAGAGCTCAATAACAGTTTTTATCATCTGCCTTCGGAGAAATCTTTCACCAAGTGGCGGGAATCCACACCCGACAACTTCATTTTTGCTGTCAAAGTGAGTCGATTCATCACGCACATAAAAAGGTTAAAGAATTTAGGTTCGGCGGTGGAAAACTTTCTATCTCGGGCTGTTTTGTTGGGAGAAAAACTGGGCCCATTGCTATATCAATTGCCTCCCAGCATGAAGCGCAGCGATGAGCTATTACAGAATTTCTTATCTTCGTTGCCGCGAGAATATCAACATGTAATTGAATTTCGCCATGAGTCCTGGATTGACGACGCTGTAATCGATATTTTACGGGAACACAATGTTGGGTTGTGTGTTTTTGACATGCCTGGCTTTAGCTGCCCCCTTATAGCTACCAGTGATTTTGCCTATGTCCGTTTCCATGGCAGCGAAGGTCTGTATTCCAGTTGTTACTCTGACGAAGAGCTTTCCCAGTGGGCGCAGAGGATTGCCCGGCTGGGGCAAGACGTTAAAGCCAGCTACATTTATTTTAATAATGATGCTGAGGCATTTGCGGTCGAGAATGCTATAACACTAGGGAATCTTTTAGATATTCCTTAACTTTTTGGGCCAGGGCCAGAGTTATGCCTTCTGTCTGCTTAAGTTCCTCCGACGACGCTTCCCTGATAGCTTCAATTGAGCCGAACTTTTTTAGCAAGGCCTTCTTTCGCCTTGGCCCGATGCCGGGGATGTTATCCAGGGCAGAAGTAATGCCTTCTTTGTGGCGCAACCTGCGGTGGTAACTTATAGCGAAGCGATGGGCTTCATCCCTGGCTCTTTGTAGTATATGGAGGGCCGGAGAATTTTTAGCAATATAAACTGGCTTGGGGTCGCCGGGTATAAATACCACCTCGTTTTCTTTAGCCAGACTGGCCATGGGGATAGAGTCCAGCCCTAATTCTTGCCTCACTTCCAGGGCAGCGTTAAGTTGTCCCCTGCCGCCGTCAATGAGGACGAGGTCGGGAATGATTGCCCAGGTACCCTTGCCAGCCAGCCCCCGTTTAAACCTGCGCCTCAATGTTTCTTGAATCATGGCATAATCGTCAGCGCCAGCCACGGTTTTGATGCGGAAGCGGCGATAATGCGCCGGTTTAGGCCGGCCTTTTTCCAGAACGACCATGCTGCCCACAGCCAAAGTGCCCTGAATATTAGAGACATCATAACATTCTATTCTCCGGGGCATTTTGGGCAGGCGCAGTCTGTTCTTTAGCTCTTGTAAGCCAGAGTTTATAATCTCTACCTTCATCTCTTTAGCCTGGGCCAGTTCTAGACCCTGGGCAGCGTTTTCAGTTGCTGTATCCACCAGCTTCTTTTTGGCTCCCCGCTGGGGCACTTGAAGCTCCACCCTACTCCCTCTTTGCTGTTCAAGCCATTCAAAAAGTACCGCGGGCTCATCCACCGGGTGCTGGAGCAATATCAGCGGTGGGATATATGAAGCCGCGGCATAGTATTGTTTCACGAAACTGGTCATTATTTGCCCGGGAGACTCGCCCTTGATGCCTTCCATAATAAAATGGTCCTGGCCAATAAGTTTATTATTGCGAATAGAAAAGAGCTTGACATAAGCCTGGTTTTCGTTCTGGGCCAGACCTATGACGTCCTTTTCTCCCTGTAATGTCGTGGCAATCCTCTGCCCCTCTATGACTTCTTCTATGGCCTTAATTTGGTCGCGCAGCAAAGCTGCCCTCTCAAACTGGAGCTGCTGCGCTGCGGCTTTCATCTTGGCGTTTAATTCACGGAGAACAAGTTCCTGTTTCCCCTCTAAAAATAAGATGACCTGGTTTATTACGTCGTTGTATTCCTGTTTTTCCACTGCTCCAATGCATGGTCCGAGGCAGCGGCGGATATAATAATCGAGACAAGGCCGCTTATCTTTACCATCGATGCGCTTGCTGCAACTGCGAAATGGAAAGATTTTCTTTATTAACCTTAAGGTTTTGCGTACTGAGCCAGCACTGGCGAAAGGTCCAAAGTATCTAGCTCCGTCTTTCTGAACCCGACGGGTGATGTAAACACCAGGCCAATCTTCGTCGATGTCTATCTTAAGGTAAGGGAAAGTCTTGTTATCTTTAAGCCGCACATTGTACCGCGGGGTATATTTCTTTATCATATTGCATTCCAGGATAAGCGCCTCTTGCTCGGAACTGGTAACTACGAAATCGAAATCCTGTATTTTTGCCACTAATCTTTGAATCTTGGCTGACAGGCTGGAGGGGGCACCGAAATAACTCCTTACCCGACTATTCAAGTTAGCAGCCTTGCCAACATAGATAACCTTACCCTCTTTGTCCTTAAACAAATAAACTCCAGGCTTCGCTGGCAAAGCTTTTAATTGCTCTGGTTTCACGGCAAATTTATTGTAGCAAGTGGTTTGTATATAGGCAAAAATAACCCGCATTGTGTTAAAATAACTCTAATGAACTCGGATATCGATGTCTTCCTTCAATATTTGACCCAGAGCAAAGGCTATTCCCGGAATACTGTGGCCGCTTATCGCAATGATTTGACTCAAATGGCAGCCTTTATTACCGCAGAGCAGGAAAAGGGCATAATTAAGTCCTATGGTGAACTTTTAAAGAGCTATTTGCTCAAGCTCAGGGAGAAGAGATACTCTGTGGCCACAACCGCTCGCAAGGTCGCATCAGCCAAATCATTCTTCAAATTTATGGTTGATTCGGGGAGGATGAAGGAGAATCCGACACGAAATTTGCCCTCTCCTCAAGTTAGCAGGCATGCGCTCAACTTCTTATCTCCCTCCGAGTACCAGAAGCTGCTTGCCGAGGCCACAAAGCTATCCACTCCGGAAGCTAAGAGAGATGCGGTGATGCTGGAATTACTTTATGCCACTGGTTTACGCATAAGCGAATTAGTGTCATTAAGTGTCCAAAATATTGATTTGAAGCAAAATTGTGTGCATATTAATTCTAAGAGACGAGTTCCTTTTGACCATAACTTAAGCCTGATTTTAGGAAAATTCCTCAGAAACGATAGGCTGGATTTATTATATGACGAGGGAGAGGAAGCCCTGTTTCTTAACCGACGTGGTAAGAGGTTGACCCGGCAGGGGTTCTGGCAGATTATTAAAGGTTATGCCTCCAGGGCAAGTCTGGGTGGCAAGGTCACACCACAGGCCTTGCGGCATAGCTTCGCCAGACGTAAATTACAGAGTGGCACTGAGCTCCGTCAACTCCAGCAACTTTTAGGTCATGCCTATATTTCCAGCACAAGAGTTTATAAGCAACCTGCACCGAGGAGAGGATAATGCCGAAAAAATCACGGCGTGCTAAGGCTAAGCATCGAACTAGAGTGGCCAAGGCGGCACAGGAGGGGCGTTCGCAACAACCGGGGCCGCTGTCTGCTGAGTTACAATCGCCGACTCGAGTGTCCCCAAAAGCCCAAGATTTAACCAGCCGCTATCAATATGTTATTCCCGAAATAAAACGCATCGGTATCATTGCCGGAGCTATAATTCTGGTCCTCATAATCTTGTCTTTCGTTCTTGGTTGACATCTTCGGCTGGTGAACTGCGGTGGATTTAGAACAGGCGAGGCAGAGTTTACTTAATTCTCTTGACCACGAAATCGCTGACAACCATGTCGTTGAAGCTATGAGGCGTGTTCCCCGTGAAGCCTTTGTACCACGGGAGCAATATCATGCTGCTTATGATGATAGACCCTTAAGCATTGGCTTTGGGCAAACTATCTCCCAACCCTTCATTGTGGCTCTGATGGTACAAGCTTTGGAGCTCAGGGGGGATGAAAAAGTGCTGGAGCTGGGCACCGGGAGCGGCTATGAAGCGGCGATATTAGCTGAGTTAGCTCAAGAGGTGGTTACCGTGGAGTGTATACCTGAATTGGCGGAAGCGGCCAGGCAAGTCTTGGATAAGCTTGGTTATTCCAACATCGAAGTCCACATAGCTGGCAAAACTCTGGGTTGGCCAGAGGGAGCCCCTTACGATGTTATTATAGTTTCTGCTGGTGCTCCCACCGTGCCTCAAGTCCTTGTGGAGCAACTAGCCTTGAATGGGCGATTGGTAATCCCTGTAGGCTCTCGATGGCAGCAAGAATTACTCAGAGTCACTAAACTGAGGAAAGGAAACGAGATAGAAAACTTGGGTGGTTGCTATTTCGTGCCCCTTATTGGTGAAGGTGCCTGGGAGGAGTGAAGAGGCAGATGAAATTCTGGGAAAAACCGCGAAAAAATCTTGACAATAATGCCCCCAAGGGGATTCGAACCCCTGATCTTCAGCTTGAAAGGCTGATGTCCTAGGCCTCTAGACGATGGGGGCAACGCTAAGCATTTTACGGGCAAAGAGCTAAATGTGCAAGGTCTGACGGCTAATAATAAGCCCGTCAATCTTTTATCACCTGGAGTGCAGGCAAGACAAAAGCCATTCTCACTTGTGCTTGCGCTGGACTTGTTAGCAATCATTGTAATTTTGCTATAATTCTAGAAAATTTTTCCCCTAAAATCTAAAATATAGCTCACTTCGGCTTGCCAGTAAATCGGATATAAGTTATTATATGGAGGTTATCGTGCACACAACTGATAGCCTCCAACTGTTTGAAAAGGATTGCCCAAAAGTGCCGAGAATATTGACCGTGCATGACTGTTGGACTGCTCACGCGTAAGGATCTAAAGGAGAATAGGGCATGGCTAGAATTGGAGTTTTCCTCTGCCACTGCGGCAGTAACATAGCCGGGGCTGTGAATATCTCGGAGGTAGCTGAGACGGTGAGGAAGTTACCTCAGGTAGTTCACGTTGAGGACAATAAGTTTACCTGCAGTGATCCCGGTCAGGCAGCTATCCAGAAGGCTATAACCGAGCATAAGCTTAACCGGGTGGTCATCGGCGCCTGTTCGCCGCGTATGCATGAGACAACCTTCCGTAGAACAGTGGCTGGTGCCGGTTTGAATCCCTATCTACTGGAGATTGCAAATATACGGGAGCATTGTAGCTGGGTTCACCCTGACCAAGTTGAGCTAGCTACGGCTAAGGCGATAGACCTGGTGCGGAGAGCGGTGGCCAGGGTTGCCTGGCAAGAGCCCCTCACCCCCAAGCAAGTTGGCATAACCAGGAGAGCCTTGGTCATCGGTGGCGGCATTGCTGGCATCCAGGCTTCCTTAGATATCGCAGATGCTGGCTACGAGGTCGTCTTGGTCGAGCGGGAGCCCTCCATCGGGGGGCACATGGCCCAGCTGGACAAGACTTTCCCCACCCTGGACTGTTCTGCCTGCATCTTGACGCCCAAGATGACTATGGTGGGACAGCATGCCAATATTAAGCTAATGAGCTACAGTGAGTTGGAAGATATCTCGGGGTATATAGGAAACTTTCGGGTCAGGATTAAAAACAAGAGCCGCTACATTGACGTGAGCAAGTGCACGGGCTGTGGTGAGTGTGCTAAGGCTTGCCCCGTCGAACTAAATAGTGAATTTGACTTGAACCTGGGTAGGCGAAAGGCTATCTATATTCCTTTTCCCCAGGCAATTCCCAATAAATATACTATAGATAAGCGTGGTTATCCACCATGCCGGGTGGCTTGTCCCGCCGGGGTCAATGCCCAGGGTTATATTGCTCTCATCTCCCAGGGCAAGTTCAATGAGGCTCTAGAAGTGCTCCGCAGGACTATGCCCTTTGCCGGAGTTTGTGGGCGGGTTTGTACCCACCCTTGCGAGCAAGAGTGTGAGCGAGGCAAAGTCGACCAACCTGTAGCTATCAGAACTCTTAAGCGTTTTATGGCTGACTATGAACTGAAAGCAGGTAGGGAAAAAGCCACACCGGTGGAAAGGACTAAAGAAGAAAAAGTAGCTATTGTCGGCTCTGGTCCAGCCGGCCTGGCATGTGCCTACGACCTGGTCAGGCAAGGATACCCGGTTACAGTGTTTGAGTCTGCCCCCGAGGCGGGAGGCCTATTACGCTATGGTATCCCTGAATACCGATTACCCAAAGAGGTACTCAGTAGCGAGATAAGCTATATACAAGAGTTGGGGGTAGAGATTAAGACAAATACCCCGGTGAAAAATCTCACCAAAATCTTCAACGAGGGATATAAGGCTGTTTTCCTGGGGACAGGTGCTGGCATCAGTCAAAAAATGGGGATTCCCGGCGAGAATACTCCCGGAGTGCTTCATTCCCTTGACTTCCTGAGGCAAGTCAACGCTGGAGTCAAAGTCAACTTGGGAAGCAAAGTGGCAATTAGCGGTGGTGGTAATGCTGCTGTTGATGCCGCTCGAGTAGCCCGACGCCTCGGTGCTAATGAGATAACTGTTGTTTATCGTCGCAGCCGCGATGAGATGCCGGCTATCCCCAGCGAAATCGAAGAAATGGAGCGTGAAGGAGTCAAGATTCAGTTCCTGGCAGCACCGGTTAAAGTGTTATCTAAGGAAAGCCGGGTGAACGGGATGCAATGTATTCGCATGGAGTTGGGGGAGCCCGATGCCAGTGGTCGCCGACGCCCTGTGCCCATCAAAGGCTCAGAATTCACCATGGACGTTGACAATGTGATTATAGCCATTGGTCAGGGGCTGGATAAGGCAATGCTACCCGAGGGTTTAGCCTACACTAACTGGGGAACTCTCACCGTTGACCCGGTTACCTTGCAAACTAATATTGATGGTGTTTTTGCTGGTGGTGATGTGGTTTCTGGTCCGGCTGATATTATCTCGGCTGTTGCTGCCGGTAAGGAAGCAGCCATCTCTGTTGACCGCTACCTCAAGGGGATAGACATGAAAGAGGGAAGACCAGAGACCCGCGAAAAGGTTAAGGACGTGCCCAAAGAGGGCGTAGTAAAGAAGGAAAGAGCAGCCATGCCCACGCTTGAGTTAGGGGAACGAAAAGGGTTTGATGAGGTTGAGCTTGGCTTTGACGAAAAAACAGCAGTCGAGGAGGCCAAGCGCTGTTTGAACTGCGCAGTCTGCTCCGAGTGTCTTGAGTGTGAGAAGGTTTGTGAGGCTGAGGCTATTGACCATGAAATGCAAGACAAGATATCGGAGGAGGATGTGGGAGCAATAGTGGTGGCTACTGGAGCGGGGGTCTTGGACCATACCCAGTTCAGTATATATGGTGGTGGTGTCTATCCTGATGTTGTCAGTAGCTTGCAGCTAGAGAGGATGATGAATGCCGCTGGTCCTACTGGTGGCGAGGTGCTCCGTCCTTCCAATGGGGCTCACCCCAAAGAGATAGTCTTTATAAGTTGCGTAGGGTCTCGGGATGAACGCACTGGAAGTGGCTATTGTAGCAAGGTATGCTGCATGTACATGGCTAAGGAAGCTATTATGCTAAAAGAGCACGACCCAGAGGCTCATAGTTATATCATATACACCGATGCCCGAGGGCCCGGAGGTAAGATTTTCGAGGACTTCCTGACGCGGGCGGAGGAGGCAGGCACTACCTACATGAGAGGTCAGATTGACAGTGTGTCTCAGCAGGATGGTAGGCTCTTAATCTCTGGGCAGGGCTTTTTCACCAACGAGAAGTTTAACATACCAGCTGACCTGGTGGTTTTAGCCACGGGGTTAATGCCCAATGAAGATGCCTCCAAGCTATTCCAAACCATTCATGTTAGCTACGATGCCAAGAACTATCTCCTCCAGGCGCACCCCAAGCTGCGCCCGGTGGAGACCGCCATGGATGGCATCTTTATCGCCGGATGTGCCGTTGCTCCCACCGACGTACCGGAATCCGTAACCCAGGGTAGTGCTGCGGCAGAGTACGTGCTGAAACTATTTAGTCAGGAGGCCATTGAGGCTGAACCCATGACCTCTATTGTGGACATTGCTCGGTGCGCAGGATGTTTATTGTGCCGCCAAGTCTGTCCTTTTCAGGCTATCGAAGCGGAAACCCTTCGTGACGGACGCACCGTGGCTTCCATCAACGAGAGTCTATGTAAAGGATGTGGTATCTGTGTCGTTGCCTGCCGCCCGGGAGCAATAAAGCTCAGGGGCTTCGGTGACCAGCAAGTTCTCGCTGAGGTGATGGCGCTGTGAGTGTAGAGTATCAACCTAAGGTCATTGGTTTTTTATGCAACTGGTGTAGCTATGCCGGCGCTGATATGGCGGGAACTAGCCGCATGGGCTATCCCCAAAATATTCGCATTATTCGTGTCCCTTGCTCGGGGCGAGTTGACCCCCTCTT
>Ga0307421_1001630_pt1 | contig 13353 bp, 18 predicted proteins | sample SalMarWE160270MG_FD_202163 | JGI IMG/M metagenome (GOLD analysis project Ga0307421, IMG submission 202163) | Salt marsh sediment microbial communities from the Plum Island Ecosystem LTER, Massachusetts, United States - WE1602-70 | ecosystem: Environmental > Aquatic > Marine > Intertidal zone >...
CGGCCACAGAGCCCGGTCCGAGAGCTGGGACGGGCTCACGTTCTCAAGAGCATTCACAAACTCGATGAGCATCTCACCAGCGTCTTGGGAAATCTGAGCGCAGCGCACCTCGGGATCGATCGTTGTGGTGGGCCCGGGAACGGTTGTTGTCGTCTCGCCGCCATCACAGGCGGCAAGAACAACGGCCAGGACCAGAACGATTGTGCGCTTCACCGTGGAGAGGAGCATAACGATCCTCGCCGCGCTCGCCGGCTAGCCGGTCTTCCCTCCTGCCGCAACAATGTCGATCCCCGCAGAGGCACCAATCCGAGTGGCCCCCACCGCGATCATGGCCAGAGCGTCGGAGCGGTTACGGATCCCGCCCAAGGCCTTGACCCCAAGGGGCCCGTTGTCTCGCGCAGGTGACTGCCAGCAAGCCGGCCGTGGCCGTCATTGCTTCCCGTCGCGGTCACAGGCGGAGATCGGCTGCACCAGCACGACGAGCACGGCTTGCCTGCCCGCGGCAAGGATGCCCGGACCGCGGTCAGACCACCTCGTGGGACTCTCCGTCGACCAGCAACTCGTCGACGATCCCCACGATGACCGCGCGGATCGGCGCCGTGGGATCGGAGACCACCTGGCGTGCCGCGTTGCCCTCGTCGATGATCAGCACGGTCTCCCCGTACCCGGCATCGACCGAATCGACGCAGATGAGGTAGTCGCCGGTATCCCGGCCGTCGGCATCGAGCAGATCACACATGAGCAAGCGGCGGTGGTCGTAGACCGGGGCACTGATGGTGGAGATCACGGTGCCGGACACGCGTCCGATCTTCACGATCGCTCCACGTGGTCGACGATCCCCACGACGGCATGATCGACCGGGACGAACGGATCGGGCATCGCCAGCGCGGCCTCCCGGCTCCCCACGATGTAAACCATCTCCCCAGGGCCGGCCATGTGCACTCCGTCGCCGGCCACCACCTGGCGCCCGACCGGGTTCCGATCGCGATCCAGCGGCTGCACTACCAGGAAGCGGACCCCTGCCAAACCCTCACACTTAACCGTGGCGACGACGGTCCCGGTGACCCTAGCGAGCTGCATCCGGGCCTCCTCCCTTCCGGCCGGCCCGCGGCCCGAAGCGGGCATCGCCCTCAAGGTTCTCGGTCATCTCGGGGTGCAGGCTGGGGATGACCGACGCCCGCACCAAATGGCCCTGCGGCACCCGTCCGGCGCCGATCTCCACCGCGGCCTCGACGTCGGGGACCTCGCCCCCGAACAACACATAGCCCTTGCCGCCCAGGCCGTCGGCCATACGCAGCTCCACGATGACGACATCGGCCCCCTTGACGCCCCCGTCGGCGGCCTCCAGTATCGAGGCCACCGAGGTGGTCTCCACAACCCCCAGGGCCTCAATAGCACCGACAATGGTGGTCCCCCGCACCGCCGCCACCACGCCGGGATGGACGTCGGGGAGGAACACGATGTCGAGCATCGACTCGCCGGAAGCGCCCTGCCCGGCGTCGATCGCCTCCTCGACGCTGGCGGTGTCGCCGGCCACCAACACCAGGTAGTGGCCGGGCTGCACCGTGCCCGCCACCAGCGCCGAGATCGGGGCTCGCTTCGCCATGGCGTCGCCGGCGACAATGCCCGCCGCCACCGAGTTGAATTCGAGCAGTGCTAGTGCGGGGTGCATGTCAGATGATCCTCAATGCGCCGACCACGGCGATGCGGCGCTCGCGGGTGAAGGTGAGCGGCCGGGTCATGCCGTCGCCGCTAGGGCTGGCGATGGAAAAGGAGGTGAAACCCTCACCCCCCTGGCCCAGGCCGGCGTAGTTGGGGCCATTGGCGATAAAGATGCTCACGCTGATGGTGCGCGCCATCCGGGTGATGGTGGAAACGTTGGTGGAGTGGATCGAGGCCGTGTGTCGGAAGCCGTGCTCGGCGCGCACCGCCAGATCGATCGCCTCGTCGATGTTCGACGCCCGGACCACGGGCATCACCGGCATCATCTGCTCGGTCCACACCAGGTTGTGCTCGGGGGGCACCTCAACGACCAGCAACCGGGGATCACCCTCGACCTCGACCCCGGCCGCCTGGGCGATCACCCCGGCGTCCTTTCCGATCCAGCGCGGGTTGATCACGCCCGGCTTTGAGGGCGGCCCCATCGAGGAGAACACCAGGCGCTCCACCTTGCGCAGCTCGTGCTCCTTGAGGATGTGGGCCCCGTTGCGGCCCATGGCTCGCAGCAGCTCGTCCGCCACGGAGCGGACGACGATCGTCTCCTTCTCGTCGATGCAGATGATGTTGTTGTCGAAGGAGGCCCCGGCGACGATGTCGCGGCCCGCCTGCTCCAGGTTGGCGGTCTCATCCACCACCGCCGGCGGGTTGCCGGGCCCGGCGGTCACCGCTCGCTTGTCGGTCTTGAGCGCCTCTCGCACCACCCCCGGGCCCCCGGTGACGAGGAGAACCTGGATCTTGGGGTGGTGCATCAGCTCCTGGGCACTCTCGATGGTGGGGACGGCCATCGTGGTCACCAGGTCGGGGGGTCCGCCGGCAGCGAGAGTCGCCCGGTTCAGGAGCCGCACCGCTTCGGCGGACACCTTCTTGGCGTTGGGGTGAACGTTGAATACCACCCCGTTGCCGCCGGAGAGGATGGCGATGGCGTTGTTGATGATGGTGGCCGTGGGATTGGTGGTGGGGGTGATCGAGCCGATCAGGCCGAAGGGGGCCATCTCGGTGAGCATCATCCCGTCGTCCCCGGTCTCGATGATGGGATCCAGATCCTCCGGGCCCGGGGTGCGGGTGGCGACGAGCAGGTTCTTGCGAACCTTGTCCTCCACGCGCCCCAGCCCCGTCTCCTCCTGGGCCATTTTGGCCAGCCGCTCGGAGTTGTCCACCATGGTGCGCCGGATTGAGTCGATGACGGCCACCCGGATCTCCGACCCCTTTTGCTGGTACTGGGCGCAGGCGCGATCGGCGGCGACGACGGCCGCGTCCACGGTCTCGTAGATGCCCTCCCCAAGCTCGATCTCGGGCACTTCGACCGGGACCCGGGGCCTCTCGGGCACGGCTTCGGCCGTGCCTCCCAGACGGAGGCGGACCCGAGCGATGATCTCGTAGATCTCCTCCTGGTCCAAGCCGGTGGTCATGTCAGTCGCGGTACTTGTGGTACATGGTGTCGCCCCCAACCTCCCAGGTATCGACGATCGCCATCACGACGGCGTCGCAGGGCCGGTCCTTGGTGTGGATCGTCTGGCGCGCCGCCGACCCGGTGGCGTACATCACGATCTCCCCGATGCCGGCGCCGACGGCGTCGGCGGCCACCACGTAGGACCCGGTCTCGGTCTCGTCCACATCGATTTGGCGCAGCACGAGGAACTTGAGCCCCTCGAGCGTCGCCTCCTTGCGGGTGGCAACGAGCGTCCCGGCAACGCGGCCCAACAGCATGCGTGCCTCCCGACGCTCAGTCCGCGATCTCGGCTTCGGCCTCCTCGGCTCGGCCGAGCGGGAGTACCAGGTCGATATTGACGTGCGGGCGCGCGATCACGTGGGTGGCGATCACCTCGCCAACCTTCTCTGCGCCGCGGGTCCCGGCGTCGATGGCGGCCTTCACCGCGGCGACGTCGCCGCGCACCACCGCGGTCACATAACCGCCGCCCGTCTTCTCATAGGACACCAGCTCGACCTTGGCTGCCTTGACCATCGCGTCGGCCGCCTCGACCATCGCCGGAAAACCGCGGCATTCGATCATGCCGAGTGCTTGTGCCATTGGCTCTCCTTGCTCCGTCCTTCTGTTCCGAAACCCCTACTCGTCCATGGGCCGGCCGTCCAGCCCCTCCAGGGCCGCCACCGCGGCCCGCCAGCCCACGTCGATGTCCCGCTCCTCGCCGCCAAGGTACACCCGGCCCAGCGAGCCGAAGGAGCGGACCTCGAGTATGTTGATCTCAGCGGCCTTCTCCGCCTCATTGGCGGCGATGGCGGCGTAGGAGGCCGGCTCCATCTCGAGCACGTACAACGTCTGCCCCGGGATCAGCATCTGGCCGTGCCGCATGCGGTTGATCAGCTGCGCCTGGTGGTCGTCGATGCGACGAATGATCTGGCTGCTGGCGATACGGGGCTTGATGCGGCTCTCCTCCTTGGCTTCGATCGCATCGAGGATGGCGGCGCCGGCGGCCCTGGTCTCCGCCTGGTGGGGCGAATGCACCTCGAGCAACCCGAAGTAGCGCTCGACGATCTGCATGCCCGGTCGCACCGTGGTCGCCTTGAGGGCGACGTCGGTGAGACGGTTGATCTCGATCCCCGGGGAGATCTCCACAAACAGGGAAGCCTCTCCGGCCAGCGGGAGGAAACCCTGGGCGACCGTGCCCAGGAACGCGGCGTACTGGGGCTGCAGACTGTCGAGGAACGAATACCCCCGCAGGTCGACATTGTTGCTCACTGAGCCCCTCCCGTCTCGCCGACGATCTCGATTCCGGCCGAGGCGCCGATCCGGGTGGCCCCGGCGGCGATCATCTCCTCGGCGTCCCGGCGGGTGCGGATGCCGCCGGAGGCCTTCACTCCCATCTCCGGGCCGACGGCCTCCCTCATGAGGGCGACGTCGTAGACGGTGGCGCCCCCGGGCCCGAATCCCGTCGAGGTCTTGACGAAATGGGCTTTCGACTGCTTGGCGAGGCGGCTGACGATGACCTTCTCCTCATCGGTGAGCATCGCCGCCTCGATGATGACCTTGCACACCGCTCCGGCCTCCCGGCAGGCGTCGACGACTCCGGCGATGTCCCGGGCCACCAGGTCGTATTCGCCCGATTTGAGGGCACCCACATTGATCACCATATCGATCTCACGCGCCCCGTCCCGAATGGCTTCGCGAGCCTCCATCGCCTTAATCCGCGGGGTGTGGGCTCCCAGGGGGAAGCCGATCACGGAACAGGTGATCACGTCGGAGCCGCGCAGTTTCTCGGCAACCCGCTTCACCCAGGCCGGGTTGACGCAGACCGCGGCGAAGCCATAGGTGATGGCCTCGTCGCACATCCGGTCGATGTCCCCGGAAGTGGCGTCGGCCTTGAGCAGGGTGTGATCGATGAAGCCGGCGAGGTCGGTGGGCACGTCGGCGCCGGCCCCGTTGTAGGAGATGCGGCTCGCCCCGGCCGCCACCACCTGACGCACCTTCTCGGAGGAATGCGAGGCGCAGTCGCCGAAGCACACCAGGCACTCGGCGAAGGCCCCACCGGTGAGTGCCGAGAGCACCTCCCGGGTCACCGCCTCCACAATGGCATCGAAGTCGTCGCTCATAGGGCCGACCGCCCCGCCGGCGCCAGGTACCTTCGCTCGATCTCGCCGATCTTCTTCACCCGGCGGGCGTGGCGGCCTTCGGCCCACGGCGTGTCGAGCCAGGTCTCGACGATCTGCCAGGCCAAGCCCTCGCCGATGAGTGCGGCGCCCAGCGTGAGCACATTGGCGTGGTTGTGCTCGCGGCTGTTGCGAGCCGAGGACAAGTCGTAGCAGAGCGCGGCCCTGATCCCCGGCACCTTGTTGGCTACCATGGCCGACCCGATCCCGGCGCCGTCCACGACGATTCCGTAGGTGCAGGCACCCGAGGAGACCTGCTCGGCCACCGCCAGCGCCAGGTCCGGATAGTCGACGGCCTCGGTGGAGTCGGTCCCGCAGTCCACCACAACGTAGCCTTGCTCCCGGAGCCGGAAGACCAGGCGCTCCTTGAGTTTGAAGCCCCCGTGATCGGCCCCGATGGCGATCGAAGCGGCGGTGCCGGACGCAGGACCGGCGGGAACGGGAGCAGGTGCGGCGACCGGCGCAGCGGCTGAGGATCGATCTGCCAGCACCCCGGTCACCACTCGGGTCACCAGGGCGCGAATCTCTTCCTCGTCTGGAAGTACCGGGCGAGTCACCAAGGCATTATTCCACGAAAGCCACCGCCCGGCGGTGGTCATCGCGCGGCACCTAGGCTGGGGCGAGCGACGCAGGAGCCGACCGTTGGCCGAAGACCCTACATCGATCTGGGAACAGCGGCGCCCGGGACGCGCCCGGCGTATGCCCCGCTCCTCTCCCCAAGCAGCGACCGCGCCGTCTCCATCGCCCGATGAGATCGCCGCCGCGGCGGTCCCGATCGCCGCAGACCGGATCACCCTGCAGGAAGCAGCCAAGCGCTTCGGCGTCTCGGCTTCCACCCTGGGGTCGTGGTGCCGCTCCGGTGAGATCGATGCGGCGAAGCAGCAAGGCCGCTGGATGGTGGTCCCCCGCTCGGTCTCGACGCGCCAGCGAGCCGGCCGAAGCCGCGGCGGCACCGCGCTGGCGGCCCGGAGCGGTCCCAGCGCCGATGGATCGGCGATGCTGGTGCCGCGCCATGCCTGGGACAAGCTGATGGACCAGCTGGGCAACCTCCATCAGGCCGGGCAGCAATTGGCCGAGGCCCGGGAGCGGGCGGCCCGCGCCGAGACGGAGGCCAGGTTCCTGCGGGAACGCCTGGGCGAGATGCGCCAAGAACGGGACACCTTGCGGCGGAGAGTCGGCGAGGAGCCAGCCCCGGCCCGGGGAACAGTGCCGCTGCGCACCCGTCTGGCCCGAATCTTCGGGCGCGGCTGATTCCCTAGGTGTGATAACCGAGGACGTTGTCCCTGGTGCGGCGGTGTGATGGGTTGAGCCCTCCAAACGAGACTGTGGGCTGAGAAGACTCACAACTCGTACATTCAGACGCCGATCATCTAACGACGCGAAGACGGTCTCTTAATCTCGCCGATCCGGTGATCGGCTAGTTTGCTCTCCGTGGCCGACGCCATCATCGCCACCCGCGACCTGCGATTCGCCTACGGCGACATCCTCGCGCTGCAGGATGTCAGCGTCGACGTGCCGCCCGGCAGCATTGGCCTGGTTGGCGCCAACGGCGCCGGCAAGACCACCCTGCTCAAGGTCCTGCTGGGAATCCTCCGCCCGCAGCGGGGCGAAGCCTGGCTGCTCGGTCAGCGAGTGAACCGGGCCACGCTGGAGGTGCGCTCACGCGTCGGCTACATGCCGGAGACGGCCTGCCTGCCTCCGGACCAGACCGCCGCCGATTTCCTCATCTACGCCGCCGAGCTGGCCGGCCTGCCCACCAGGGCGGCCCGCCAGCGGGCCAGCGATGTGCTCACGCTGGTCGGGTTGCACGAAGAGCGGTTTCGCTACATGGGCGGCTTCAGCACCGGCATGGCCCAGCGGGCCAAGCTGGCTCAGGCCATCGTTCACGACCCCGATCTTGTGCTCCTAGATGAGCCCACCGCCGGCCTTGACCCCGAGGGCCGGGAGGAGATGCTGGCCCTGATAGGCCGGCTCGGCAGTTTTGGGATCAACGCCATCATCTCCTCGCACATGCTTCCCGACATCGAACGCACCTGCGATTGGGTGATGATGCTCGACGGCGGGCGCTTGCTGCGTGCCGGGCCGCTCACCGAGTTGTCGGTGACCGGCGAGGTCACCCTCGAGGTCCTCGACGATCCTGCGCCGGTGCTGGCCGCCGTTGCGAAACATGGCGGCAGCGCCCACATCGAGGGCCGCACGATCGTGGTGGAGACCGAGAGGGGCGATCCGTTCGATCTCATCCGTGATGCCCTGGCCGAGACCGGCGCCGCCCTACGCCGGCTGGGCCCGCGCCGCACCACTTTGGAGGACATCTTCCTGGCCGGCGAGCAAATAGCGCCTGCCTCCTCCGACATCAAGACCGAACTCGACGAGGAATCGGCCAAAGGAGATCGAACGTGACGGAAGGCGTCATCTTCGATCTCGGCTACCAGCCTCACGAGGGCGAACGTCTGGGCCGCGCCGGCGCGGTGCGCGCCCTATATCGTGACGGCCTGCGCCGGGTTCTCGGACTGCGGCGCCGCGCCCGCAGCAAGGTCCTCCCCGTCCTGCTGCTCAGCATCGCCGTGCTGCCCGCCTTGTTCTTCGTCGGCATCAGCGTGTTCACCGGGGAGATTGGGCTCGACGAGGTGGAGTTCTTCACCCACGCCCAGTACTTCGGCATGACCTCGGCGATCGCGATGATCTTCACCGCACTCGCCGCCGGGGAGCTGCTGGTCCCCGATCGTACTTTCGGCACTCTGGCGGTGTATGCGTCCCGGCCGCTGACTATGGAGGACTACCTCGTCGGCCGTGCCGCATCGCTGATCACCGTGGTCTTCGGCTTCATGTATCTGCCCCAATTGGTGCTCTTCCTGGGCAGGGCCTGGGTCAGCACCGAGGGCTTCGGATCATTTGTGGCCGGAAATCTCGGCACTCTGTGGCGTACCGCGGCGGCGTCGGCCGTCTACTTCGTAGCCTTCGCCCCGTTGGCTTTTGTCATCTCCGCCTACGCCAAGCGCGCCTCCTTCGCCGCGGCAACTTTCATCGGCCTCATGTTCATCAGCTCGGCGGTGCCCCAGGCCCTTACGGACGCCGGCTTCAAACCCGCCGCCTTTCTGGCGCTGCAGCAGCACCCGGGTTTGGTGCGGGATTGGATCATGGGAGAGAACACCAACCGGTGGATACCCGAGAGCGCCGGGTACGGGCCGATTCCATCTCTGATCATCATCCTTCTCGTCGCCGCCCTCACCATCTTCCTGGTGGTCCGCCGCTACCGGAGGCTGACGTGACCACCGATTCTCCCGCCTGGGTCGCCGCGGCCACGGTCGAAGTCAACGGGATCTCAAAATGGTTCGGGCAGAAGGTGGCCGTTTCCGATGTGAGCTGCTCCTTCGGCCCCGGCATCACCGGGCTGCTTGGTCCCAATGGAGCCGGCAAGACCACGTTGCTGAGGATGGTCTGCGGCCTGCTCACCCCATCCGACGGATCGGTCTCCGTGCTCGGGCAGAACCCACGGCGCCGGCCTCAGGTCTACCGATCGCTCGCCCTCGTCCCGGAGGAGACCGCCCTCTACGGTTTTCAAACGGCACGCCAGTTCGTCAACTACTCGGCGGCGCTGTCCAAGGTCGATGTCGCCCGCGTCGACGACGCCATTGCATCCGTCAATCTCGAGGATGCCGCCGACCGGCCGCTATCCGGCTACAGCAAAGGAATGCGTCAGCGCGCCAAGGTGGCTGCCGCATTGGTCACCGGCGCCGAGGTACTGGTGCTCGATGAGCCGTTGAACGGAACCGACCCCGTGCAACGGAGCCACTTGATCGACATCTTCCGCCGCCTTGCCGCCGCCGGGCACACCGTCATCGTTTCGTCCCACGTGCTTGCCGAGGTGGAGCGAATGGCCGACCGGGTGCTCGCCATCGTCGACGGCAAACTCGCCGCCGCCGGTGATGTGTCCGCCATACGGCGGGCCATGCTCGATACCCCCTACCGGGTCCGTATCGAGGCGGGCGACCCGCGGCGGCTGGCTTCGGCGCTGCTGCAGTCCGAGGCGGTCGAGGCGGCAAGCCTCGCCGGCCGGGCCCTGCATGTGGAAACGTCGGATCTGGTGCAGCTGGGACGCGTCCTGCCGCCCTTGGCTCGCGATCTCGATCTCAGCCTCACCCTGTTCGAGCCCGAGGACCTGTCGCTGGAGAGCGTCTTCCGCTACTTGGTGAGGCGACGATGAGCGCCTTTCTCCGCATGTTCCGCACCGCTCTGCGCCAGCTGCTGGGCGGCAAGGGCGGACTCATCGTGTCCCTGCTGCTTGCCGCCCTGCCCACGCTCGTCACTTTCGTCGAGACTCGGAACGCGGCCCCAAGCCGGGCCGTCGCGGTCTTCCACGACGCCCCCATAGGCATCCTCTTCATCATCGTGCTGCCGGCGGTGTCCCTCGTCTTCGGCTCTTCCGCCCTCGGCGACGAACGCCGCGATCAGACCCTCTCATTCCTCCTGCTTCGCCCCCAGCCCCGGGCCGTCATCTCCGGCGCCAAGCTCCTGGCCGCGTGGACGCTCTCGTTCCTGGTGGTTGGAGGCGCCGCCGCCGCCGCGGCAACGGTCGTCGGAATCCGGAGCGGCGACTGGAGTGTCTTGGGCCCCATCGTGCTGGCCATGGCGATCTCCACGCTCGCCTACACCTCAGTTTTCCTGCTCCTGGGCTACGTGACCAAGTGGGCGGTGCTGGCCGGCCTTGCCTACGCTTTCATCTGGGAATCCGGGATCTCGTTTGCCGTCAGCGGCCTGTCCACCATCTCGCTGTTCCGTATCGGATTCAGCTCGTACGCCGCCCAGGTGGACATCCCCCGAAGCCTCCGCGACTTCCTGGGCACCCTGCAACCAGGCGCCGGCGGCGCCGCGGCGAAAGCAATCGTGATCGCCGGCATCGCCGTTCTCGTCGCCGCCAATCTGCTTCGGCACCGCGACATCACCTGACCCTCGTGCCTGGGCCATCGGCATGCCCCCGCGCCGGGCGACGCCGCGGCTAAGTTGCCTCACGTGACTGAGCCCGGAACGGCCTCGTCCCGACGAGGCCTCTACCGCCAGATGGGCATTGCCGCCGCCATCGTTGCCGGCGGCACCCTGCTGTCACGGGTACTGGGCCTGGTGCGGCAAATCGTCTTCGCCTGGCTGCTCGGGGCCGGGGCCGCAGGCGACGAGTACTTCGTCGCCTTCATAATTCCCGATTTCCTCAACTACCTCCTGGCCGGCGCCTACATGGCGATCACTCTGATCCCCATCCTCACCCGACGGTTCGCCACCGGAGACGACGAGGACGCGTGGCGGGCCTTCTGGGCGGTGGCACGGCCGCTCACCATCGGCTCCGTAGTACTGGTCGCCTTCGCCATGCCCTTCGTCGGCTCAGTGCTGGGCACCGTCGAGCCAGGTTTCACCGCCGAGCAGGTAGCCAACGCCTCCCGCCTCACCCGCATCGTGCTGCCCGCCCAGATCTTCTTCATCCTCGGCCAGCTGCTCACTGCGGTTCAGTTCGCTCGGGAGCGCTTCTTGATCCCCGTCCTCGGACCCATCGTCTACAACATCGGCATCATCGCCGGCGGCATCGCCGGCGGCATCGGACGAGATAATCCCACCGCCGACGGTTTCGCCTGGGGGGCTCTAGTGGGCGCCTTCCTCGGGATCTTCCTGCTGCAGGCCTGGGGCGCATGCCGCTGCGGCCTCAAGCTGCCCGAGGGGTCGATCCGCCGCCACCCTGCGGTCAAGCGCTACTTCGCCCTCGCCATCCCCCTGATGCTCGGTCAGTCGCTGGTGGTCCTCGACGAGCAGCTCGGCCGCACCTTCGGATCACTCTGGGAGAACGGAGGGGTATCGTGGCTCACCTTCGCGCGTCAGACGATGCTCGTTCCCGTCGGAGTCATCGCCCAGGCCGCGGGAGTAGCCACCTATCCGTTCCTGGCCCGGCTCGTCGCCGAGGGCAAACACCGCGAGATGGCCCAAGCCGTCGGCCGCGCCCTGCGCTACATCGTGGTGTTCAGCCTGGCCGCCGCCGCTGGCCTCATCGCCCTGGCAGTGCCGACGGTGAGGCTTCTCTACGAGCGCGGCTCATTCGACGACGCCGACACTCTGGCCACCGCCGGCACCCTCGTCTTCTTCGCCCTCGGGGTGCCGCTGTGGGGCCTGCAGCAGATCCTGGCCCGCGGTTTCTACGCCCGCGAGGAGATGTGGACCCCGGTGATCGTGGGGACTCTGGCCACCGCCGCCGCCGTGCCTATCTACTGGGGCCTGAACGAGGCCATGGGGGTTGATGGCCTGGCGTTGGCCAGCACCGTGGCGATCCTCCTCTACACGGGCGCCCTCGCCGCCATCTGGTACCGACGCACCGGCTGGGAGGAGGCCCGCCCCGTAGGCATCACTTCATTGCGCAACCTGCCTCTGGCGATCGCCGCCGGCTTCGCCGCTTGGGGAACCGCAGGCTGGGTCATGGACCGTTTCCCCATTCAGGGCGAGATCTCGAGCCTCAGCGCCGTCGCCGCCGGAGGTGTGGTGCTGCTAGCGGTGGCACTGCTGCCGCCATCGGTACGCCGCGATCTGTCCTAGCGGAGCAGGGGGCCCGGTGCGTCCTACCATCACAGACACATGCACCTGTCTTCTGCCCTCTGGCGTGCTGCCCTCAAATGGCCCCGTCTGCAACGCCTCGAAGTCCTCGACCTCCCCGAGTTCGGCGCCCGAATCGTGCAGATACCCAAGGCGGGATCGGGCACGATCCGCATGCACGTGCTGCGCCGTCTTCGGGAGGTCTCCGGCAGCGATCTCCCCAAATCGCACCTGTGGCGCCATGTGCGGTTTGTGAAACCGGAGCGCCTTCCCCACCTCAACCCACCCCAATTCACCTTCGCCTTTGTGCGCTCGCCCTACCCGCGCCTCGTCTCCTGCTACCGCCACAAGATCGCGCAGCCCCGCGAGCGGGGGCACCGTATCTCTCCCCTCTTCGCCGTATACGGAGGCACCTTTTCTCTCCGCATGGATTTCCCCGCCTTCGTGCGAGCGGTAGCGAGCGTGCCGGACCGGCGGGCCGAAAAACACTTCCGATCGCAAACCGCGTTCCTCTACCACAACGGCAGGCTGCTCGTCGATTTTGTGGGCCACCTGGAACGGTTCGACGAGGGATGGACCGAGGTATGTCGCCAGACCAATCTGGGCCCGGTGGCACGGGCCTACAACGTCACCGGAGACGCCGACCTTGCCGCCTGGTACAACCCTGAGCTCCTCGGTCTCGTGAACGATCGATACCGAGACGACTTCAACGCCTTCGGCTACGAAGTCACCACAGGACTCTGACCGCCTCTAGGCCTTTTTCGTCTCGGCAAAGATCTGGGCAATCTCATCGTTGAGCGCCAGCAGCTCTTCACCGACGGCGGGATCCATCGACTTCTTGGCATCGCCGGCCTTTTTGGTCGCCCTCCAGAAGAGGTCGTGGAGCTGCGGGAAACGTTCGACGTGGGGCGGCTTGAAGTAGTCGGTCCACAACACCCAGAGGTGATGTTTGACGAGCTCGGCCCGCTGCTCCTTGATGATGACGCAGCGTTGGCGGAACACCTCGTCGTCGGAGTCTTGGTACTTCTAAGCGATGGCCTTCACTGACTCTGCCTCGATGCGGGCCTGGGCCGGGTCGTAGACACCGCAGAACAGATCGCAGTGGGCGTGGGCGACACGACGGGGTCTGAGCAGCATGAGCTGGGTACCTCCTGACTGAGATCGTTCACCCTACACTCGCCCCGATTGCTGTATGGAGGCCGTGATGAAGCGTCTTGCGCTGCTGCTCGCCGGCGTCCTTGCCGCGGCCTATGTGGCACGACGCGTCGTGGCCTACGAGATCGCCGACCGGAGCATGGAGCCCACCTTGCGTCACGGCGACTGTGTCCTGGGCTGGCGCCGGCCGCGCCGCCTGCGCCGGGGACAAATAGTGGTAATCGAACACCCGATGCGGCCGGCCTTCGAGATGGTAAAAAGAATCGCCGCCGCTGCCGGCGAGGATGCCGACGGCCGCACTCTCGGCCC
>Ga0307421_1001631_pt1 | contig 13347 bp, 15 predicted proteins | sample SalMarWE160270MG_FD_202163 | JGI IMG/M metagenome (GOLD analysis project Ga0307421, IMG submission 202163) | Salt marsh sediment microbial communities from the Plum Island Ecosystem LTER, Massachusetts, United States - WE1602-70 | ecosystem: Environmental > Aquatic > Marine > Intertidal zone >...
CTCGTTTTGTTTTGCAGAAAGCCATAAATCTGGATATGAAACCCATTGTGGTGATCAATAAGGTAGATAAACCCAATTGCCGGCCCGAGGATGTGCAGGAAGAAGTTTTCGATCTTATGTACAGCCTTGGTGCATCTGAAGATCAACTCGATTTCCCCACTATATACGGTTCCGCCCGTGACGGATGGATGTCGGATAACTGGTCGAAACCTTCAGGTGATATTTCACCCCTGCTGGATTGTATCGCGGAACATATTCCACCTCCGAAAATTCGTGCAGGCACACCACAGTTACTTATAACCTCTCTTGAATATTCACCCTATGTGGGAAGAATAGCAGTGGGAAAGGTTTATCGTGGTGAGCTGAAAGAGGGAATGCAGTTATCTCTTGTCAAAAGAGATCAGAGTATCAGACGTGTAAAGATTAAGGAGCTGATGGTATATGATGGCCTGGGGAAAAGCAAAAGCACACAGGTTTCTTCAGGTGAAATATGTGCAATTACAGGCCTGGAAAATTTTGATATTGGAGATACGCTTGCCGATTTTGAAAACCCTGAAGCACTTGATCCTATTTCTATTGATGAGCCTACTATGAGCATGCTTTTTACAATTAATGATTCCCCTTTTTTTGGTAAGGAGGGCAAATACGTTACTTCAAGGCATATAAAAGAAAGGTTGGAACGCGAGACAGAGAAAAACCTGGCACTCAGGGTGGAATCTGCAGGTACTGCTGATGCTTTCAATGTTTATGGCAGGGGTGTGTTACATCTCTCAATCCTGATAGAAACCATGCGGCGTGAGGGATACGAAATACAGGTCGGTCAGCCGAGGGTTATAATAAAAGATATCGGTGGTGAAAAGCACGAACCCGTGGAAGAATTATTTATTGACCTGCCGGATGAATATTCCGGCAAAGCTATTGAAATGATCACCCAGCGCAAAGGCGAACTGCTCAATATGGAACGTCATGGTGACCGTACTCACCTTGAATTTATTATACCTTCGCGTGGTATTATCGGGTTACGTAATATAATGCTGACAGCGACATCCGGAGAAGCAGTCATTTCACACCGGTTTAAAGAATTCGCGGAATTCACGGGTGAAATTGAAAAGCGTCAAACCGGATCACTGATAGCTATGGAAACAGGGACTGTTTTTGCTTATGCACTTGATAAATTGAAAGACAGGGGTATGTTTTTTGTTGCACCACAGGAAGAAGTATATGCAGGCCAGGTAGTAGGAGAGAGCACCCGTTCCGGTGATATTGTGCTGAATGTGACAAAAATGAAAAAACTAACCAATATTCGTGCAGCCGGTTCCGATGATAAGGTGAAGATCTCACCTCCCGTGCGTTTCAGCCTGGAAGAAGCTCTCGAATATATACGGGAGGATGAATATGTTGAGGTTACTCCCAAATCCATCAGGCTTAGAAAGATCTTCCTTGATGAGAACGAGCGTAAGAGAAGATCGAAAAAGTAGATTTGAATGATCCTTAATTTGAAAAAATCTGCACTTTATGACAAATAATGATGATAAAGAGATCAAACCCATTGCTATGCCGGGCATACATGACCGGTTTTATAATTACCTGAAGAATATACTTCATGCATATGATCATCCCCGTATCCTTGATATCGGTGCAGGACACGGGTACCTGGTAAAAAAATTGCACGAAGATGGTTACGAGGTAGTCGCGGGTGATCTTTTCCCGGAATATTTTCGCTATGACCGGGTGGAATGCAAAAAGGTTGATATAACAGCAAAACTGCCATTTGATGATCAATCGTTTGATGTGATCCTTGCTGTTGAGTTAATGGAACATGTGCATGATCATGAGACTTTTTTCAGTGAGGCTGACCGATTATTGAGAAAAAACGGAAAGCTGATCTTTACTACTCCCAACATTTTATCGCTTAAATCAAGGTTTCGTTTCCTTTTTTCCGGTTTTTTTTATTCCTTCCCGCCATTGAAACATGACATAAATGATGGCTTACAACATCTTGCTTCACTTTCAGTTGATCAGTACAAAAGCCTGGCTGTCCGGTACAATTTTACGGACATGCAATTAACAGTGGATAAACACCAGAGAACATCCATGTTAATGATTTTTATGGTGCCTTTTATTCGCCTGTATTGTAAAATTAAATCCATACCATATCATATACATAATACATTTGATCTGTTGATGGGAAGAGTATTGTTTGTAAGTTTGAAAAAACAGGAAAAGTAGAAGAAGGCAGGCAAAATAACGATGATTACTGCTAGTATGGCGATTATTCCCTGACACATAAAAATATTCAAAACAGAGTTCAATGAAAATTCTTAAATATTTGTATAATAAAATATAATTAAATCTGCTTACCATGAAACATTATAGTGTTTTTTGCGTTTCATAATTTTACAGAATGTTTAATCAAAAATGAAATAAAATGAAAAAAGTTAACTTAATTCTTGGGACAATTTTAATTTCATCCTTATTTGTATTCACGGGATGTGAAGAAGAAACCTACAATTCACCTGATATTACATTTACAAATAATATTAATGAGACAACCCTTGATCCTGGGGTAACTTCCTGGACTGTTTCCGGTACGATCACATCTGAGGCAGGCCTTGATCAGGTAGTGTTTTTCTATGTAAATGATGATGGTGATGAGACACAGGAAGAGTTGGTGGATGATTTTCCGGATAATACAAGTTGGACGTTTTCTCATACGGTAACTAGTATTTCAGATAATTTGAAAGTTAAGGTTTCGGCCACAGATAAGGAAAATCAAACCTCCGCAAAGGTTTTTACCATCAATTTTACCCCGGGCGGTGAAGCGATTGATGAGTTTACTGCAATTCTTCTGGGCGCACAAAAAACTTCAGATCCCAGTTGTCTTGATCTTCATACTGGAGATACATATCATATTTCCGATAACGAAGCGGCTGATAATTCTTCAGTAATAGATTTGTTATATTATTATGGTTCAAGTAATAATGCTACATTTGCAGCTCCGGATGATGCTACTGTTAATGGTGGCAGTGGTGATTTTAACTGGACTGGTGGTGATGAATGGTCAACCACAAATTCTACAAAATTTGGTGTTAGTTCAGTCACAGCAGCAGAATTTGATGCTATGGAAGATGATTTGGTAATTCAGGACATTTCTGGTTTATCTGCATCAAAATTAACTAATCTGAGTGTAGATGATGTTTTGTCTTTTGAGGCAGCAGACGGTAAAAAAGGATTAATTAAAGTCACAAATTTACAAACCGGAGGTGACGGCTCAATTACGATTGAAGTAAAGATACAGCAATAATAATTAATTTCTATATAATAAAAGAAAAAGCCACTTGCAAGCAAGTGGCTTTTTTTTGTTTTTTATATTTCGCAGGAGTTACTACAAACATACGCGAGTTTGTATTTAGTGTCTGTCCATAAAGTCCCATTTGCCGCGTTACGCTTGTCCGAAAATTGCTCATTTACGACAAGTAAACTCCGCGTTTTCGCACCGCGCGAGCCTTGCAAATTGAACCTTCTGAACAGACACAAAGAGTTTATTGACAAACACTAATTATACATGCATATTCGATCATAAGCATCCATATACATGCTATTGTCAGTTCCCATGATTAGTTTCAATTGCAGGATATTATCAGGGATTTCAAAAAGTATACATCGAAACAAATCATTAAAGCAATAACTGATTTTCCCGAAAGTAAAAAAGAATGGATGCTGGAAAGGTTTAAGCCCCTCTAATCATCATCATCATCATCCCGGTTGTAAATATATTCTTCTTCGGGGATACGGTTTTCAGATTCGTAATAAAAGATTCTTATACGGGCGGTGTCGCGGAGAAAATTGATCCTGCCGACTTCAATCCTCCTGATAGTGATGCCGGTCCGTTCTTCAAGATCCTTAAGCAGTTCTGCGCGCTTATCAGGCCGGATCAGATCGATTTTTTCATAAAGTATTGTTTTACTTGATTCATGACGAAGCAGAAAAACGCGCTCAAGCAAAAAGGTGACAATTATGATTGCAAAATTGGTGAATATCAATTCGGCATAACTGACTTTTTTATTAGCCAGGGCATTGATAACGGAAATCCCGATAACCATAAATAAATAGGTCATCTCTTTTATCGGGATTGGATTGGTGCGGTAACGGATAATTCCGAAAATAGCAAACAATCCGAGTGCAAATCCAAGTTGCAGCTTTACGTTTTCCAGCAGGAAACACAGGAGAAAAATAACCGTACTTATGAGAATATAAGTGAAAAGATAATCTTTACGTTGAGAATAAGTATAATACAAGTAACGAATAATAATCAGTATGACTAAGAGATTAAAACCGAAACGTATTATAAATTCAAAAAAATCAACACTATCAATCAGCTTAATTCCAAAAAACTTAGTTGCAAGAGCTATAAAGTTTATTATCATTTTTTGTGATTTTATCTATTGTAAGTAATCTTTCTTTAAAATTATTGTATTTCAGTTTCCTGTCCAGCAACACCCGGCCGATACAATACTTGCTCATTCTTTTGGGAATAATACCGAAATCACTCAATATCCTGTCAAAGTCAGAACTGGTGCTGTTCCCGTCTTTTTTTATTTCGGTTATGCACAGCTTGGATAATGCTGTATTATGTGAATTATATGCAAAGCTAAGAGCATAGTCAATGGTGACCCGTTCGGTCAGAGTTTTGTTTACCAGTGTGATACGGTTGAAATGGGTTGTTATTTTTTGTTCCAGATTATCAGGATTAAAAGGAGTATGTTCTTCAATAAAATCTTTTGATTCTCCTGTCAATATGTTTTCAATATTTTTTCTTTTGATCCGGTTTTTTACTGTCCTGCTATTTTTGGTTTTGAATTTTATCTCAAGATATCGTTGTTTGCTTGATACATATTCCCTGAACCTGATCTTGTATCGATTGACTTTACCATTGTGATGATCAAGAAACATTTTATTTTCAGGAGTATCCAGGTAAACACTTTTATAATGAAATGATCTTTCGTCATCAATAGAGAGGATGTAAAAACCGGGTATAGCGTGTTCAAGGATGTCAGGTATCAGCCTGGAACTGTAAACATATTTGGTATCCACCCTGTTCATCAACTTCACGCTGTCCATTTTGCCTAGTGTTATTGTATCAAATTCGGCTATAATATTATCTATCGGGTCCGGTTCATTGATCATTTCTATTTTATCCGTGTTGTTTTGCATCAATATTTTCTCCTTTTACTTCATGGCATACATTAAATGTTACAAATATAATGCCCTGTATTTTTCTTGACTGCATTAACAGAAGAAAAAATCTCATGTTTATTGTTATTATCATTAATATGATCTCTGATTTTCTTATTTACCTATTTGATAATAATAATATCCTCAGTTATTATTACATTCGGGTTATCTGGAGTAATTTCAATCGTATCAGATACCGGGATCAAAGGGTTGTTTGGATATGGATAGTCTTTAGAAAGCGCGTATACCGTGTAGATGCCGTTTACCAGTCCCCGGAACTTAAAACTGCCGTCGTGATGTGTCCGGACATCATCAAAATGCACAGAATCATCACCATAAACGATATAAACACGTTCATCAGCAATGTAATAATAATCGGGAGTATTTGTCATTTCCGCATTATAATCAACAGCAAATACTTTACCTGTAATGGTTCCTGATCCATCGTCATAATCACTTTTATCGGCTATGATAATATCTTCAACTTTAATAAGCTGTTTGTTCTTTGTTATGCTGATGGTTTTTGTTACCGGAATTTCTGCCATCTTGTTACCAGAGGTGTCGTCTGAATATACAAAAAGGGTATAATCTCCCTTTTTCAGGTATTCGAAACGGTAGCTGCCATCAAAACTGGTTTCCATATCATCACCATAAACATCATCAGAACCATAAATAATGAAAACATCCTCGTCAGGAACATAATACTCATCAATTATAGCAGTAAATGAGTTGTTATATACTTTCTTGTATACTTTTCCCGTGATCACCGAACTTCCTCCTTCTCCTTCTTCAGTTTCACATCCTGCCAGTAGAAATAACAGGGCTACCGGCATAATCATCCATTTCCTGTACATTTTAAGTTCCCTTTCCGTTCTTTAATAAAATTTTTATTGTATTAAATATTTATTAAAAAATTGTAAATATATAATTTTATGTTTAAGCTCATACAAAAAGCAGGCAAATATTTCGTGGTTTAATATGTTTTACTATTAAATAAGAATATTTGTTACATTTGCTACTGCTTATATTAAGCTGCATTATTCATGAAAATCAATGAAATTATTTTATGTGTTGAAAGTTAACAGAATAACAAACAGGGTCACGAAATATAATTTTCATTTATTTTTACAAAGTGCGCCAGTTTCAAGGCATCTGCTTCGTCGCGAAAGCTTCGCGTTAGATTACTACAGCTTCAGCTTCCGACGCCTTGCTTATGCCCCGAACCTGACACGTGAATAATACAGGTTAAATATTATAATCTACATTTATTATACCGGTTAGAATAAATAACACCTTTTCACAATGATAAAATACCAGTGCACTGTATGCGGTTATGTATATGACCCGGAGGAAGGTGATCCGGATGGTGGAATACAACCAGGGACAGCATTTGAAGACATACCGGATGACTGGGTTTGCCCGGTTTGTGGTGTGGCTAAAGAAGATTTTGAACCGGTGGAGTAAATAGTGTCAGTCAGTATTCTCTCACTTTTCCACGGGTATTTTCCTGAGAACTTCCAGCAACAACTCCCAGAATTTTTGTGAGGAACCTATATGTATCATTTCATCAGGTGAATGGGCATTATATATTGTAGGGCCAAAGGAGATCATGTCAAGATAAGGGTACTTCTCAAGGAAAAGTCCGCATTCCAGGCCTGCATGTATGGCTTTTATCTCGGGTTTGGTGTTAAAAAGTTGCAGGTAAGCCTGTTCAGTGATCCTCATTATCCCCGAGTCTGTATTTGGAGTCCAGCCGGGGTATCCATCAGTATGTTCAGCATTTGCACCTGCAAGGGAAAAAACTGACCGTACCTGGTTGGCAATATCCTCCTTTGATGCTTCCAGGGAACTGCGCTGGCTTGTGGTAATTAACATTTTTGTGGGATCAATAGCCTTTACAGAAGCAAGATTGGTGGACGTTTCAACCAGTCCGGGCATATTCATACTCATGGATATAATACCGTGGGGACAGGCATAAATGCTGTTCAATAGCCGGTTTGTTGTTTTATTTGTAAACACACTTGTTGGTAAGGCAACAGGTTCGATAAGTATTTTTATATTAGGCTCCTGTTCTCTTTTTAACCGGGTAAATTCCGTCTCCAGCCGGTGAAATTCATCAAGCATTTGTTTTGTATTCTTTTCTTTCACAACAATAATTGCGCGTGCTTCCCGCGGGATGGCATTACGAAGATTCCCGCCTTCGAAGCTGTTGACCCGGATCTTCGTTTTCTGCCACAATGTCCATATGATCCTGTTAAGCACTTTTATGGCATTTTCCCGAAATTTTTCAATATCATCTCCCGAATGCCCGCCCTTAAGGCCTGAGACAGATATCATATAAGCCATTCCGCCACCTGTGGTTTTCTTTCTTTTGCATGGTAGCGTGGCAAGAGTATCAACGCCACCTGCACAACCAATGAAAAGTTCTCCCTCATCTTCCGAGTCGAGATTGATTAATATTTTACCATCAAAGAATCCGGGCTGCAAATGAAATGCACCTGTAAGTCCTGTTTCCTCGTCAACAGTAAAAAGACATTCTATGGGGCCGTGCTCATAATTCCCGGCCAGGATCTCCATTTGTGCGGCAATTCCGAAACCATTATCCGATCCGAGAGTAGTGCCTTTTGCTTTAACCCATTCACCGTCAATATAGGGTTGAATAGGGTCTGTGTTAAAGTCGTGTTGATAATCGCTGTTTTTTTCACATACCATATCCACATGACTTTGCAGTACGACCGTTTTGCGGTTCTCAAATCCCTTTGATGCATTTTTTTTGATCAGGATATTACCGGTATCATCCTTTTTAATTGTCAGATTATGTTTATGGGCAAAGTCTTCCAGGAAGGCAATAATTTTTTCTTCCTTTTTTGATGGCCTGGGCACTTTGCATATCTCTTCAAAATGTTTCCAGACATTCACTGGTTGTAATGTGCTTAATTCACTCATAATAGTAATTTTCAAAAATGAACGGTTAAGATAATGAAAATACGGTTAGGGTATTAAACAGATAAGTTTATTATTTTTACAAAATCGCATTCTTGTCAACATTTTTTTATAATGAATTATTTATTGTTACTTTCGTTGAGCCGGGAGCAACTAGTAAGCATGGAGGAGGCTTTAAAATCGTATGTTTTCATTTGATACAATACTTGTTTTTATAGTTCTTGTTTTCATCCTCGTATCACTCTACCGTGAAATACTGGGGCCTGCCTTTACTTTTCTGATCGCCATAATTGTACTTGGTATTTTTGGAGTACTCACACCCTCGGAGATCATACAGGGTTTTGCCAATGAACAGGTTGCAGTAGTGATAATGTTATTGTTGCTGGGCGATATTATCCGGCGGACTGCAGTTGTTGAAAGTGTATTTGACAGGCTGTTCCGTTCAGCAAGAAGCTTTAAAGGTTTTCTTACCCGGATGATGATCATAGTTGCCGCCTTTTCGGCATTTCTTAACAATACGCCTCTTGTGGCAATTATGATGCCCTATGTGAACAGCTGGTGTAAACGCAACAAAATATCTCCTTCAAAATTTTTAATTCCTTTATCCTATGCAGCCATATTGGGAGGATCGGTAACCCTGATCGGAACATCCACCAACCTGATAGTTAACGGATTATTCGTGGATCAGGAATTATATGAAGTTGACCGTCCCCTGCAGATATTTGATTTTGCATATGTTGGCATTCCTATGGTGATCCTGGGTATCATTTACCTTGTATTATTCAGTAATAAACTCTTACCCGATAAAACTGCCGCGCTTGAAATTTTCAAAACACAGTCGCGGGAATATGTTATTGAGGCGAAGATTCGTAATAAATCCCGCTTGATAGGAAAAACAATTACGGAAACAAATATGCGTAATCTTAAGGGCTTATACCTGGTGGAAATTTTACGCAGATCATTCAGGATATCTCCGGTAACAAAGGACATAATTTTGGACAGGGGTGATGTACTGGTATTTGCCGGGGAAACAGAAAATATTGCAGATCTGATCAATTCAAATACGGGGTTGATTCTTCCGGAAGTGGGAATGTTGTCTAAAAAGAAAAGGGCAGAGGTTGTTGAGGTAGTTGTATCGCAAAATTCACCTCTTATCAATAAGACCGTTAAAGAATATAATTTCAGGGGAAAATATGATGCTGCAGTCCTTGCCATTCACCGTAACGGGGAAAGAATTCATGGAAAGATCGGTAATGTGGTATTGCGTGCAGGTGATGTTTTACTTCTCTATGCCGGTGAGGATTTTGTGAGCAGAACCCTGAATACAAAAGATTTTTATTTTATCTCAAAAGTACGGGATTTCAGAAAGCTGGAATGGTACAAGATCGCAATCCTGTTCGGTGGCACGGCCCTGGCCATTATTCTCGCATCCCTTCACGTGGTTTCATTGTTCATTGGATTACTGATTATCATTCTGGCATCACTTGCTCTGAATATTACAGAACCCAAGGAGCTTCCGAAAAGTATAGATTATAATCTGGCCCTTATTATAGTTTTATCCCTTGCCCTGGGAACAGCCATGATCAAATCGGGAGCTGCAACTCTTATTGCTAACCTTCTGATCACGGTTTTTATGCCCATGGGAAAGATCGGACTGTTATTCGGAACATATTTAATTACAACATTTCTTGCTGCATATATAACCAATAAGGCCTCGGTCGGAATTGTTTTTCCAATAGCTATTACCATGTCATATAACCTGGATATCAGTCCTATGCCTTTTGTATTAACCGTAGCTTATGCTGCTGCTGCAAATTTTATGACCCCTATAGGTTATCAGACAAACCTGATGGTATACGGACCGGGAGGATACTCGTTCGGAGATTTCTTTAAGATCGGATTTCCCCTTACGATTCTATATATGCTGGTAACAGTTTTAGTCTTATCACTAATTTATTTTTAAAATGGTTATGAAACAAAATGGTCATCTTAGCCTTGCCCTTAAGGCTGCAATACTGGCCGGCCGGAAAATCATGGATATTTACAGAAGCAGTGCCCTGGATATCAGTTATAAAGATAATAATTCACCTCTTACTAAAGCTGATATGGCAGCACATTATTGTATCAGGGATATACTTTCGGATGCCGCAATGCCAATATTGAGCGAGGAGAGCAGGGATATTTCCCTGGAGGAAAGATTAGCCTGGGATGATTTTTGGATGGTAGACCCTCTTGACGGGACAAAGGAGTTCATTAAAAAGAACAATGAATTTACTGTAAATATTGCACTGATCAGAAAAGGAAAGCCGGAAACGGGAGTTATCTATGCTCCCGCGTTAGGTGATTTATATTATGGTTCATTAAAGGACGGTGCTTTTAAAGTTTCCGCGGATCCGGGGTTACTTTTAAAAATGCCGGGTAACGAGGAATTATTGAGAAAATACTCCATTAAACTTCCGGATGAGAATCCGGATAAAACATACAGGGTGGTGGCCAGTCGTTCACATCTTTCTGATGAAACTAAAGTATATATCGAAGAACTCAGGAAAACATATCCCCAACTGGAGATCATTTCTAAGGGCAGTAGTCTGAAATTATGCATGATAGCAGAAGGAAAAGCATTTGTATATCCGCGTTTCGGTCCTACCATGGAATGGGATATAGCTGCAGGTCATGCCCTGTTGAAAGCTGCGGGGAAGGAGGTATACATTTATCAGTCGGACCAAACTCTTACTTATAATAAAGAAAACCTGTTAAATCCCTGGTTTATTGCCAGATAATATCAAAGAGAGCCTGCAATACCGGCAGATAATAATCATGAGTACCTGAGTTTATATCTTATTCATCAACAACTGCTTACCCGGTTGTCAGTCAACAAGCCTTATGTTTCCGTATTTTGTGGAGATGTTTACTTTTGATGATGGCTGTGCATCATTTCCGATAATACCCTCAACCCGCATTTCATTGTTTTCATTCACGGTATTCACCCTGTTATTATCAGGGAAAATAATTTTTGCATATTTGGCTTCTCCTTCAATCCTGTATGATGCTTCGGCATCAAAACCTAATCTGTAATTTCCGTATTTATTCTCAATCCTGATCTCTTCAAATCCTGCCGGAATATAATTCGCTTTAAGGTCACTGTACGCGGTTTCAACTATTATTTTCTTCGTTACTTCATCAAATTTAAAATTTGAATATCCCGATGAAGTAACAAAATTCGCCAGTTTTCCTATTACATAAGTATCATATTTTGATTCTGAGACAATAGAGCTTCCTTCATCTATATATATTTTTGAGTACTTGCTCATGATAATTAGTGCCCTGCTTTTAGTGATCTCCAGTTTTGAATATTTTATATCGAGTTTTAACCATCTACATTCTTCCATTGTACCGTTTGAGTATGCCATGGTAAGCGATGACATAGGTTTATTATCGGGATGCATGAACCGGTTGATTTTTATTTTACCGTATTTTATCTCTATATTCGATGTAGATAACAATTCATTAATAAAAATATTCCCATATTTATTATAAAGATTCAGGGGTACGTCAGAGGGCATATTTACCGTATAATTCACCTCAATCTGCTTATTACCCTGGTTCATATTATCGAGAACCCCCCGGTTAATATCACTGTTGAAATTTGTTATAGCTTTAATAGTATTGTTTTGTACAGAAAAATCAATGTTTATTCCATCAAGTATCCGCATCGATCTTTCCCGGCTGCCAGCCTCTGCCAGGATTTCAACATTTATGGATATCGTGTTACGGTCCCAGTTATTAACATCCACATTTCCAAATTTATTTTGTATTTCAAGTTTGGTCAGGGATGATACTTCATATTCCTTGTTATATTCCTTCTTGGCCTTGCTATCCTGGCAATATGTCTTAAGAAATACACCGGATAACATAAAAACCACAATTAATGATCTTTTTAATAATTTCATAGTATATAATTTTCTGTTAGCTTTTTGATTGTGTTGTCAAATTCAGAACCTGATCGGTAATTTCGAGCTTCATTTTGTAAGAATTGATCAGTGCGTTTATGATACGTTCATCGTTTGGGTGATAATACAAATCTTTTTTAATTTTTTTGATTGTTTGATTTACTTCATTTATGTCGTTGATAATGTGTCTTGACGGCAGAGCGTTATTCTTTTCAGCCATGTTTTTCAGTCTTGAAATATTATCAGTGATCCTTCTTTGATAGTAATATTCCACCTCAATAAGCTCAGGATTATTTAGCAGGTAATGATCCTTCGGGTCAGAAAAATTATAGTAAAAAACCAATAAAACTAATCCTGTTGATATAGATAATCCCAACAAAAATACAGCAGCATATTTATTCATTTTTAATAATATGCTATGTCTTGTATTACCAAAGTATGAATTGATCTTTTCCCGGAAGTTGCTAATATGCTTTTGTCCCGGTTCTTCACTATCAAACAGTTCCCTGTTATTATTTATGATCTCTTCAAGATAATTCATTGTGTATTTTAGTTTTGTATTAGTTGCAGTAATTTTTTTCTGGCCCTGGTATATTGCGATCGGGAAGTTGAACTACTGATCTTTAAAATCTGAGCGATCTCATCGTGATCATATCCTTCAAGCAGGTAAAGGGATAAAACAACACGGCATCCTTCAGGAAGTTGTGATATACAACTTTTTATCTTATCAACCTGCTTTTCTATTGATTCAGTCTGAATAAGCGGATCAAAGTCTTCACTTTCACCCGTTATATTGTTCTGAATTTCTTCAAAGAACATCTTTTTTTTACGGAGATGGTCTATAGACTTGTTTATAACAATGCTTTTAAGCCAGGCACCGAAACTCACATCACCACTGTATTCATTTATCCTGGTAAAAGCTGCTAAAAAAGCTTCCTGCATTATATCTTCAGCCTCAGCAGTTTCATTTACAACGCGCAAACAGGTATTGTACATTGCTTTATAATACAATTTATAAATCCTGAACTGTGCATTTGTATTTCCTTCCCTGCATTTTTTAATGAGCTTCCGGTTGATATCCCGGTAACTGAATTGATGTTGTTTCATTCAGTATTAAATAGACGTATATTATTATAATATGCTGCATATTTTTTGTTTAAATTGTATTATATGTTTTTACAAAGTGCGCCAAATTCAGGGTGTCTGCTTCTTTGCGAAG
>Ga0307421_1001635_pt1 | contig 13314 bp, 6 predicted proteins | sample SalMarWE160270MG_FD_202163 | JGI IMG/M metagenome (GOLD analysis project Ga0307421, IMG submission 202163) | Salt marsh sediment microbial communities from the Plum Island Ecosystem LTER, Massachusetts, United States - WE1602-70 | ecosystem: Environmental > Aquatic > Marine > Intertidal zone >...
CCCGGCTCTGCGCCTGGGGATAAATCGCTGGAATCCCGCGCACCGCTTTCAGCTCACGGCTGGCTGCTAGCCGCTATCTGCTGTGGGCTCCAGGGGTATCACCTTGGCAGCCAGGACGCTGACAGCTTTTCCTCGCTTCTGGAGTCTCCCGTCGACTGCGACGAACGGTGACTTCAGCGCCTTCCGGTTTGCTTCGTAGACCTCCGGCCGCAGGGTGATGTTTATCAGTCCGCCTTCGTCCTCCAAGGCCAGGAAGGCTGTGCCTTTCGCGGTGGGAGGCCGCTGGGCGGAGACGATGATTCCGCCCACTCTCAGTCGGCCGCCGTCGCGGAGTTGGGCGAGCGCGGTGCTGGGAGTAACGCCCAGGCCATTCAGCCTATCTTTCACCAGGCTGGTCAGGTGGTGGCGTGCCGTAACTCCGGTGTGGGCAACCTCCGTCAACAGCTGATCACTTGGTGGTAGAAAGGCGAAGCGGGGGCGTTCGGCCGGGTGCGGCTGCAGCGAGAGACCGGGCGGCCTCTCTGCAGCGTCCAAAGCTGCCTGAAGATCCCACGCCAGCTGCCGGCGCGGTAGTCCCCAGCGGTCGAAGGCGCCGGCCCAGATGAGCGGTTCTACTGCCTGCCGGTCCAGCCTGGTGCGGCGGCAGAAATCGGCCAGGGAACGGAAAGGGCCGCTGGAGCGGGCCTGGAGGATCCTTTGGCTTCCCGTCTCCCCCAGGCCGGAGACCATTGCCAATCCCAGCCGTATCGCCTCTCTCTCTACCGTTGCGTGCAGATTGGAGACCTCGACGTCGATGGGGCGGACCTCCAGGCCGATGCGGCGGGCGTCGGAGACGACCACGTGGGGTGGGTAGAAACCCATCGGCTGGTGGCGTAGGATTGCGGCGAAGAAGGCGGCCGGATGGTAGCAGCGCAGCCAGGCGGATTGATAGGTCAACACGGCGAAGGCGGCGGCGTGGCTCTTGGGGAAGGAGTAGCTGCCGAAGGCGAGCAGCTGGGTGAAGGTATTCTCGGCCACTTGGAGAGGTACGCCCCGGTCGAGCGCGCCGGCCAAGAACTCGTCTCGAAAGCGCTCCACCTGCTCTGCGGCGCGCTTGTTGGAGAGCGCCCGGCGCAGCAGCTCCGCTTTGCCCGCGGTGAAGCCGGCCAGGTCGCGAGCGACCTTGAGCACCTGCTCTTGATAGACGATCACCCCGAGCGTCTCCGCCAGCGCCGGCTCGAGGAGTGGGTGGGTATAGGTGACCGGATCGAGTCCCTGGCGGCGGCGCAGGAAAGGGTGCACCATATTGCCCTGGATCGGACCGGGCCGGATGAGCGAGATCTCGATCACCAGATCGGCGAAGGAGCGGGGCTGGAAGCGGGGGATGAGCGTGGACTGGGCTCTCGATTCGATCTGAAAGAGGCCTATGGTCTCGCCACGGCAGATCAGGTCGTATACCTGTGGGTCGTCGGGCGTCAGCTGCTCGAGGGCGGGGCGCTTTCCCGTCTGGGCGGCGACGAAAGCGGCCGCGTCCTCGATGGCCGATAGCATCCGCAGGCCCAGGAGATCGATCTTGACCATTCCTGCCCCCTCTAGGGCGTCCTTGTCCCATTGGGTGACGACCCGATCGGGCATCGTGGCCGGTTCCAAAGGTACGAGGTCGCAGAGAGGTGGTCCGGCGAGCACCATTCCCCCATTGTGGATTCCTAAGTGGCGGGGGACTGAGGCGAGCTGGGGGACGATGCGCAGCAGGTTCCGGAAGGGCTGGCCGGCCAGATCGGCGCCGAAGGTTTCGGCCAAACCCTTGGATTCCTCTATGCTGCGGGCATTACCCACGTCTAGTGTGTCCGCCAGCCGTTCGACCAGTGCCGGAGGGAAGCCGATAGCACGGGCTGTATCGCGCACGGCGGAGCGGGCCCGGTAGGTGACCAGCGTGCAGGCCATCGCCGCGTGCTCCTCGCCGTAGCGCCGGTAGACGTACTGGATCACCTCTTCTCGGCGGTCAGCGGCGAAATCTATGTCTATATCGGGCGGGCCGCATCGCTCCGGTGAGAGGAACCGCTCGAAGACCAGGTCGCAGGCGACCGGGTCGATGGGACTGATGCCCAGGAGGTAGGCGACGAGCGAATTGGCTGCGCTGCCCCGCCCCTGGCAGCGGATGGAGGCGCGGAGGGAGAAGCGGACTATGTCCCAGACGATGAGGAAGTAGTCGGCCAGGCCGGCCTGCTCGATCACTGCCAGTTCCCGCTCCAGTAGATCGCGAGGTGGGGGCTTGGAGTAGAGGCGCTGCATTTCTTGAAGGCACAGCTCTCGCAGGTAGAAGCTGGCCGGGCGGCCGCCGGGGACGGGAAAGAGGGGCAGTGTCTGAGGGCCGCTGGGGAGATAGTCGGTCGCCGGGGCGCAGCGCTCGGCAATGCGCAGGCTGTTCTCCAGAGCGCCGGGGATGGTGGCGAAGAGACCGCTCATCTCCTGGGGGGAGCGCAGGTGGTACTCGGCGTTGGGACGTAGAAGGGGACCGGCCTCCTCAAGCGTGGTGTGGTGGCGGATGCAGGTCAGCACGTCGTGGACCTCTCGTTGGTGCGGGTGGAGGTAATGGGTGTTCCCGGTGGCGATGATGCCCAGCCCTGTATGGGCGGCGAGTTCGAGGAGCCTGCTCGATAATCGTCCATCGCCGCGGCGGTGGTGGCGCTGCAGCTCGATGAAGAAGCTTTCTGGGCCGAAGAGGCGGACGTAGTTCTGGGCCGTTTGCTGGGCCTGCTGGTAGGATCCCGCGGCGACCAGGCGGGGGATCTCTCCCTGGGGGCAGCCGGAGAGGGCGATCAGCCCGCCGGTGTGGTGAGCCAGGTCGCCATGGGCCAGGCGGGCGGTGCCTTTTTCCTGGTCTCGCCGTGCCAGCGTGATCAGCCGGCAGAGGTTGGCGTACCCTTCCGCCGTCTCGACGAGCAGCGTCAGATGGCTGCCGTCTTCGAGCGTCATCTCCGCCCCCAGGAGCGGCTTGATCCCCATCGCGCGGGCGGCAAGGACGAAGCGAATCGCGCCGTAGAGCGCGTCGTGATCGGTGAGAGCTAGGGCGGGGATGCCCAGGTGCGCTGCCTGGGCCGCGAGCGCTTCCGGGGAGGGGACGCCGTCTAGTAGGGAGTGGTCGCTGTGGGCGTGGAGTTCGGCGTAGATCGGGGTGGGGGGATGAGCGCTCAGATGTGTCTTCGCTCCAGCAGCCATCGGTCGCTCCTCAGGTCGCGGAAGACGACGCGCATCTGCCCGTCGTTGGTCTCCAGGCGGAAGTAATCTCGTTCGACCGGCCGGCTCCACCAATGTGTGTCCTCTCGCCACGTTTCGTGAATGGCCGCCACCTCCCGGATGCGATCGCGCCAGATCACAGCCCGTGGTAGGCCCTGGGGATCGGTGGTGACCTGCACGGGTTGAGGAGGCGGTGGTCCCAGGAGAGACGCGGCTACGACGATCATCTCCCCGAAGCGCTCTCTCAGCAGGCGTAGCGTTTCTCTCAGCGAATCGCCCTGTCTCGGTTGGTCTAGATCGAGCGGGGTGTTGGTTTCACTGGATAGAAAGGATAGCTGCGTGGTGCCAAGGTGGAAGGGGCGTAGGGGGTAGATGGTGAGGGAGAGGGAGACTATGGGGCCGGCGGGCGACAGGCGGTTCAACAGGCCGGCCGCCAGACGGGAGAGCTTGCCCGGCTCGGCAGACGGGGGCTTGATGGCAGTGCCGGAGGAGTGTTTCTTTCCGCTCTCTTCCCCTAGCTGCAGCTTGAGCCCTTCGGCCTGGTAGCCGCGGCGGGAGATCGCTCCGGCCATCTCGGTTGTTATCTGGTGGGCGTGGGCCAGGATAGGGGCGCGGCTGGTTAGAGGGTCGTTGAAGGTGCGGGTGCGCGAAATCCGGAGCGGCGGCCGGATCGGGTCTACCGGTCGGAGGTCGATGGCGCGGCAGAGATCGTGCAGTGGGCCGGCATAGGGCCCGAACTGGCGCACGATAGCCAGGCGGGGCAGGGCGGCCAGCGCTCCCAGCGTGCGTATGCCCAGGAGGTGGAGGCGGCGGAATATCTCCGGATCGGCGGGTAGTGTGGAGAGAGGCAGAGGCGAGAGGAAAGACTGTTCCTCGCCGGGTGGTACGAGGCAGCAGCTGCCGGGCCGGGCGGCGCGTGCGGCCTGCTCGGCGACGAACTTGGAGCTGGCCAGGCCGATCCGTATGTCGAACTCGGTTGTCTGCCCGGGGTCCGGCTGTAGGGCCTGGGCCGCTGCCAGCAAGAGTTGGCGGGCCATCTCTTCGTCGGGGCCAACCCGCCGCTCCAGGCCGGAGACCTCGGCGTAGAGTAAACCCAGCGCGCCTGTCTCCACAGTTGGGGTGAAACGGCCGGCGCTGTCGAGAAGCGCTTCGTGGACCGCCTGGTAGGCCTCGTCTTCGGCCGCGACGAAGTTGGCTGCGGGACAGAGCGCTTCTGCCTGGGAGAGACGCATCCCTGGGGTTACCCCGGCGGCGACGGCCTGGGGGCAGCAGTCGAGCACCGCACCGTCGTCCCAGGGCCGTCCGCCGACGACCAGAGGAAATGGTGCCAGGGAAGGGTCGTGTCTTCGCTCCACCTGCACCGGCAGGTGGAGCATCAGCAGGCCAGCCACCTTCATTGTGCTCTACTCTTCTATCGTTCTGCATGACGATAGAACGTTTGTTCTATTATACTCATTGCCAGGGTGGATGTCAAGAGATAATAAGGACCTGGAGCGGCAGGCGGTGGAGCCGGGGGTCGCGATCTCATCGCTCGGCGAGCACGAGCTGGCGGTTCATGTACGCGCTCCGGCCTACGTCCGCTACTTCCACCTTCTCGTGCCGGACGAGCACACCCGCTTCAGCGACAACTACTTCGATCTGGCTGCAGGGGAAGAGCGGACCATCGTCGTGACCAACGAGCTGGCCCCTCTCGCTCCGGAGGCGCTGCACGTGCGGTGGCTGTGAGCATCCGCCGAAGCTCGGGGCGGCTCTCGCTCACCGGGCCCGCGCACAGCTGCTTGCGCGTCTGTGGCACCTGTGCTATATTCGCCGGTGGGTTGGCCCTGGCTCTGATTGCCGCGGCCAAGGGGCTGGCCTGCGCCCTGACAACAATGGTGTTACAGGCTACTTCGCCGCCATCCTTCCGCGGCCAGCTGTAACACAGGCGACCCTGAACACGTTCCAGAAACGTGCAGCGGTGTACTGCGAAAGCGAGGAGCGCGATGCGCACGGTATCACCAGGTCGGCTCTATCCTCTTGTGGCGCTTGTTGCCCTCATCCTCGTCGCCCTGCTGGCGGGTCCTACATCTCTGGCCAAGCCTCCCGTCAGGCCGCCCGCCTACATTGTCTACAGCTTCTACGACGATGTCTGTGACGGGCGCTGGTACGGTGGATACGCGGCCGGCTCCTTCCCGGAGTGGCCGAAGCTGCTGACCTGCCCCGGCAGCCCCTCCGATAGCGACGGGTTTGTCCGCCAGCTTGGCCCTGCCTTCTCCCTTGAGGACGGCCGTACCGCGGTGCGGTCGATCGAGACCCATCCGACCTGGCAGACGGACGGCTACATCGTCGGCCGCTTCTCCCTCTACACGCTGGGGGTCACCATCCAGAGCGGCGACCGCTTCGTCGCCGAGGTCGGCTTCATGAGCGGGGCGTCGGCAGGACGGGCCCGCTTCAGGGTGATCTACGATCCGGATCCGATCGAGCCGGGAACAGTCTACGAGCTGGCCAATATCGTCGACGACTACGATGGCCAGCTGCAGGAGATCTGGGTGGACCTCAGCGCGCACGCCGGCGGGACGGGAGAGATCTCGCTGCGCGTGGATGCGTTGGGCAGCTCCTCCCAGGACTGGGCGGTGTGGGTGGAGCCGCACATCGCTCGAGGGCCTACCGCTACGCCGTCGTTCACGCCATCCTCTATCCCTTCTGCAACGCCCACGCGCACTCCAACCTTGACCCCGACGACTACCAGGACTCCGACCACCGCGGCGACGGCCACGCCCACGGCCTCGCCCACGCCGAGCGCCACTCCTACTGAGATGCCCACTCCTACGATCGCGCCGCCCACCCCGACGCCCCTGCCCCAGAAGGCCTGCGGCTGCTTCCCCAGCGAGTTCAACGAGGCCCGGCTCACCGGATTCGACGCCTTTGTGGTGGGCGACCTGGCCTACGGGCCCAAGGCGGAGGAGCTGCGGGTCATAGACGAGGACGCTGGCGGCGACAACGGACGATTCTACATCTGGGACCGGGAGGAGGGGCACTCGTACAGTTTCGACGCCCGCTATACGCCGAACGACCGCGTCGCTGTCGGCAACGTCGCGCCGGCGGACGATCGAGCCGAGATCATCGTCGCCATCGACCAGGACAACCAGGTGTACATACTGGACCGCCTGGGTGGGCTCGTTTTCGACTTCGATGCGCGGTTCACGCCATACGACTGCCTGGCTGCGGGCAACGTCACCGGCGGGCCGGAGGAAGAGATCATCATCGCCATCGACGAGGACGATCACGTCTACTTGTACGATTGGCGCGGCGAGTCCGTGGGCGGCTTTGCCATCGACGATTTCGATTTCCACGGCTCCTGCTACCTGGGGAAGAAGTGCGATCACAATGACGCTATGGCGGTGGGCGACGTCTTTGGCGACGAGCTGGAGGAGATCGTCCTGCTCGATCAGCACGGCAACGATAGTGTGATCTACATCTACGATGCAAGCGGCACCCTGCTCATGATGACGCAGGTTCGCTACACCAAGTATGACTCCCTGGCCGTGGGCAACGTGCTGGGAGACCAGCGGGCAGAGGTAATCATCGCCGTCGACGAGGACAACTCCGTCTACATCTACGACGCTGTGCTGGGGCTGCTCAAGATCAAGTACGCGCCCAAGATCACCCCGGTCGATCAGCTGGCCGCAGGTGACGTTCAAGGAGACTTGCTGGACGAGATCCTCCTGGCAATCGACGAAGACGACGAAGTCTACATCTTCACCGAGGAGTAATGGGGGCAGCAGATGATTCAGAGGAAGCTGGCAAGGCTGATCGACAGGGTTCTCTTGCTCGTCGTCCTGCTGGAGGCGGTGGCGCCGGCTGCGCCGGTCCGCGCGGCGCCAGGTGCTGACCTGTCTGTGGTGCGGCTGGCGCTGCAGCCAGGCGATCCCATGTTCCTCAGCGCAGTGAGTGCCGAGGTTGTGGTCCTCAACGAGGGCGATCCTTCCGGGGCGACGAGCGTCGCGCTGCAGTGGTGCTGCGGTGAGATCAGCCGCCCTCTGCCGGCGCTGGCCTCCGGCGAGATGGTTACGGTTCTGTTCGCGCACTCTCTCGTCTTCCCCGAGCCAGGAGAGTACGATATCACCGCCGTCGTCGATCCAGGTGACAGCGTGGCCGAGGACGACGAAGGCAACAACAGCGTGACGGAGACGCTATTGGTGGGCCTGCGCTCTGAGCCGGAGCTGGCGGAGGATGCAGCCGGGTGGGGCAATGAGTCTGGCCTGTTGAGCTGCCCCGACACGGACCTGATGCACATCGGCCGCAAGGTCCCCTACGCGCCGCAGGATCTCTGCCCGGACGCCTGGGGAGGTCACGATCCGGACGGCTGCCCCAGGCGTGATCTGGACGGCGACGGCGTCACCGACGATCCGTCCTGGCTGGACTGGGACCAGTGTACGCTCGAGCCTGGACCGGGCGGCAATCCGCACTTCGGCTGCCCGCCGGAGGGTACCGATACAGATCAGGACGGAGACACCATAGAGGACTCCGCCGACACCTGTCCCGAGGAGTGGGGTTTGCTGGAGAATGCTGGGTGCCCAATGCCGGATAGCGACGGCGATGGTATCTGGGACGACGCCGACGTCTGCCCCGATGACCCTGGCCCGGCGCCTGACGGCTGCCCGGTGGCGGGCCCGGAGGGAGACGTGGATGGCGACGGCGTGCGCGAGGACGTATTGTCCCGCATGCCGGACTCCTGCGAGCGGACGGATGATCAGGTGGAGGACCGCGGCTGCCAGGTCTATCTGACGGGCCAGAGGGAGAATGCCTGCGGCACGACCAGCCTGGCCTATACTCTGCGCTATCTGGGTGCAGACTGCTGCGGCCAGGACTGCGCGCCCGACTGCATCGATGACGCCATCCGCTGCTACACCGGCACTGATATGTTCACGGACCCGATCGGCGTTGAGGAGTACGCCGAGGAGCACGGCTACAACGCCGAGATCTACGTCAACGGGGACGTGGAAGAGCTGCGCTGGTTCGTCGACAGAGGCATTCCGGTGCTGATGGAGATCGCCAACACCGCGGGTTCGATCGACGTGAACGACGGCCACTGGGTGGTCGTCACGTCGTTCTGCGAGGTGGAGCAGGAGTTCCCCGCGGGCACTGCCCAGACCGTCATCGGCATGTACGATCCTCATGGCCGCCAGTTTGGTATTACGCCGGATCGTCTTGATCAGTTCTGGGGGCGGATGGTCTTCCCGGTCGGCGAGGCGGATGTGCCGCTGTGGAGCAGCCTGTACATTGCAGTGAGCGATCAGAGCCTGCCGCCGGGCAACTCAGAAGAGGTGCGTTCCCAGCTGGCGCTGGCGCAGGGCATCTCCACTTTCATGACCGGCGGCCAGGACTTCGCGGACATCTTCGAAGAAGGTGAGGTGCACCGTGCTCTGGAGGGCATCATAGAGCTCACCGGCGGCGTGGTGACGACGATCATGGCCGCGGTCTCCATGATCCTCACTTGGGGCGAAGACGTGCCCATCATCGGGGGCATGCTCGATGCGCTGGGAGACATGGCCGGCGATCTGACGCTGGTGGCACAGGACCTGGTCAACGCTGTCGGTGATCTCTTCAACCCCGAGAACTGGTCTGACCCGGAGAAGATGGGCCGGATAGTCGGCGACATCTTCAAGGCGATCGGCGAAGGGATCTGGTCGGTCCTGAAGGGTATCTGGAACTTCATCGTCGAGGGCATCGGCGGCTTCTTCAAGGATCTGTGGGAGGGCATCAAGAAGCTGGGCTGTGATTGGTTCGGTATCGGCTGCCCGCATGCCGTCGTCTACTACAAGCACTATCCAAGCCCGGACCAGTGTCTGGAGACGAACACGTTCGTCGATGGGCTCGCGAGGGTGCAGGCGCTGGGGTTCATCTTTGACTACCCGGCGCCGGGAACCAGTCCGTTGTACCTGTTCGCGGCGGCGGATAGCCCTACGGCGCGCACCTTCCACGTGTGCGATGACCCCAACTGGTCCCGGGCGGATGCACAGGATGTCCGTCTGGGCATCGTCGGCTACACGCTGGATCTGGACCCCGGCGCCGGCTCGGTGAACATGAAGAGCACCGCCCAGCAGTACAGGCTGCTCTGCGACGATACGGCCACCCCGGGCTACCTGCCCAGCGTCATCTCTGCCACGACGACGCTGGAGGGAACGGCGATCCTGTGGCTCATGCAGGCGCTGGAGAATGAAGTCTACACGGCAACGGTAGCGACCGACCCGTGTGCCGGTACGCAGACGTTCGTGACGCCGGTAGTGGGAGGCTACACCCGGGAGATCGTCGTGGGCTACCTGCCACCATCGGAGACGGCGGGTGCGGTCCCGCTCTACAGGCTGTTCAATCCCGATAGGGAAGACGCTATGCTGACGACGATGGCCCCTTCCAGGGCCGGCTTCGCGGTCGACTTCGAAGGTGGCGATGGCCTGGCCGTCGGCGACGTGAACGGGGACGGGCGCGAGGAGATCATCCACGGGGATCGGGGCGACTGGATTCGCGTTTTCGACCAGTCCGGCGCGCTCCTGTCCGAGTTCTCGCTCAACTTCGAGGGTAATGATGGCTTGGCGGCGGGAGACGTGAACGGGGACGGCAGGGACGAGATCATCCACGGCGACCGGGATGACCGGATCCAGGTCTTCGACATGGATGGTAACCGGCTGTCTCGCTTCGAGCTCGACTTCGACGAAGGGGACGGTCTGGCGGCGGGCGATGTGAACGGCGACGGCATCGACGAGATCGTGCACGGAGATCGGAGTGACTACATCCGGGTCCTGGATATGAATGGCACCCGGCTCTCCAGGTTCGATCTCAACTACGAGCGGAACGATGGCCTGGCCGTGGGTGACGTTACCGGGGATGGCGTCGAGGAGATCATCCACGGCGACCGGGACGACTACATCCGGGTCATGGATATCACGGGCGAGCGGCTCGTGCGATTCGACCGTGACTTCGAGCAGGGTGACGGGTTGGCTGTGGCAGACATCGACGGAGACGGAGTCGGGGAGATCATCCACGGCGATCGCGGCGACCGGATCCACGTTCTTTCGATGGACGGGACGACGATCAGGGACTATGAGCTCGACTTCGAGAGCGGTGACGGACTGGCCTCAGGCGACCTGAACGGCGACGGAGTTGACGAGATCGTCCACGGTGACCGAGACGATCGCATCGAGGTCAATCCCACGATTGAGGGGTACGTCAACCACGGATACGTCGGCTACATCTACACCGAACAGGTGCCTGGCACCGTGCCCCTCTATCAGTACCACAACAGCCGGCGCAGGGATCACATGGTGACGCTGGACGGCGGTGGCGAGCCGGAGGGGCTGAGTGGCTACGGCGAGCAGGAGCTCCTGGGCTACGTGCTGGCGCCGGATGAGGTGGGGGCGGATGAGCTGACCTGCAACGTCCCTCTGTGGCGCTTCTGCAAGCGCGTTCGCAGAGAGGAGTAGGAGGGCAACATGCGTATGCTGCGCCGCATTGCAGGGATGTTGAGGCACGCTGGAGCTACGTTGGACGAGATCAAGGGAGAGCGGCTGCGGAGCTCCCTCCTGTACCTGCTCGTCCTCCTGCTGCCCGTTACGGGCGTGCTGCTCGTTCTGAGCCTGATCGTTGTTCCTGTGTTCATCTTTCCGCAGTTGGGCGACCGGGAGTACATGGGCTTCGTGGGCATTGGCCTGATGGTTCCGCTCGTCCTGACCGGCGGGTTCTTTGTGGTTCTGCTGGCCGGGCTGCTGCTGCATCCATTCGTGTGCCTGCTGGGCGGCAGGCAAGGTCTTAGGCGGACGATGCAGGCGGCCATATACGGCAGCACGCCGCTTGTGTTGAGCGTGTGGTTTCCCCCGGCGATGGCGGCCACCCCTGTCTGGTCTTCCGTGCTCACCGGGATCGGCTTGCGGCGGCTGCAGGAGCTGACGACTGCCAGGGCGGTGACGGCGATTGTCCTCCCCCTACTCCTGCTCTTCGGCTTGGGCCTGGCGGCGGGGCTTGTGTTCTGGTAGAGCAGCCCGGCCAGAGCGTCAACGCCTGGGCGGCGGAGAACCGGCTGCTGAGGGAATAGCCGGCCCGGGGACAGGAAAGCGCCGGTGCAGTTGCACCGGCGCCTGTCTTTGATCAGTGGCGACGCCCAGATTTGAACTGGGAACCAAGGGCTTATGAGTCCCCTGCTCTGCCATTGAGCTACGTCGCCCCACCTGCCGCTAGATTATAGCAGGCGGCCAAGGGGGTGTCAACCCGCGGACGGTGCACGGCGCGCCGCGGCCGCGCCCTGCCGGATGGGGGTGGCGAAGCGCAGGGCGACCCTGTATAATCATGTGGCGGGACGGGGCGGGGGGGCTTCCGGGCGGTTTCTCCTGCGGAGGCGATCATGACGAAGAACGACATGACGATCAAGATAGGCGGGGAGGCTGGCCAAGGGGTAAGGTCGAGTGGCGCCGGTTTCGCCAGGGCACTGGCCCGCGGCGGGCTCCACGTCTTCGGGCTGCAGGACTACATGTCGCGCATCCGCGGCGGTCACAACTCTTTCCAGTTGCGCGTAGGCGAGGATCCCGTCTACAGCCACGCAGACGAGGTGCACCTGCTCATCGCCATGGTTCCGGAGACAGTGGAGCGGCACGCTGGTGAGATTGTGGAAGGCGGGGCGGTGATCTGCGATGAAGGAATCGAAGTGGACGAGAAGAGACTGGCGGGCCGAGGGGTTCGCCGATTCTCCGCTCCGCTCATTGACATCGCCGAGCAGGCCGGCAGCAAGGTCATGGCGAACACCGCCGCTCTGGGGCTGGCTGCCGGAGCGACGGGCTACGACCTGGGTCATGTGGCCGGCGTGATCCACGACAACTTCGCTCCCAAGGGCCAGTCGATCGTGGACGCCAATCTGAGTGTGGCCGAGACATCCTACAAGCTGGGGCGCGAGCGGTATGGGGCGGATTTCGAGTTCAAGCTTGAGCCGATCGAGGCGCCGCAGAGGATGCTGATCAACGGCAACCAGGCCATCTGCCTGGGCGCTCTGCTTGGGGGCTGCTGCTTCGTAGCTGCCTATCCCATGACGCCGGCCACGTCGGTAATCGAGTGGATGGCTGCCCACGCCGACCAGTACGGCCTGGTTACCAAGCACGCTGAGGACGAGCTGGCCGCGGTGCTGATGGCCATCGGCGCCAACCATATGGGTGTCCGCGGCATGGTCGCCACGTCCGGGGGCGGCTTCGCGTTGATGGTCGAGGCACTGGGCCTGGCGGGAATGACCGAGACGCCTCTGGTTATCGTCGAATCGCAGCGGCCGGGCCCCGCCACCGGAATGCCCACCAGAACAGCGCAGGGCGACCTACTGTTCGTTCTGCATGCCTCGCAGGACGAGTTCGTCCGAGTCGTGCTCGCACCGGGGACGGTCGAGGAATGCTTCAGTGCAGGCTGGCGATCGTTCAACCTGGCGGACAAGCTGCAGACGCCGGTGATCATCCTGGTGGACCAGTTCACGAGCAGCTCGGTGCGGACCGTCGAGCGGGCCACGCTGGGCTTCGAGGGCGTCGAGATAGACCGGGGTGCGACGTTGAGCGACCAGGATCTGGAGGCGCTCGGCGGCGACTACAAGCGGTACACGATCACCGAGAGCGGCATCTCGCCTCGGGCGCTGCCCGGCCATCCCAGGGGCGTCTTCCAGGCCTGCAGCGACGAGCACGATGAGCGCGGCCACTTCGAGGACGAGGACGCAGGCAACCGGGTGGCCATGGCCGGCAAGCGGCTGCGCAAGGCAGTTGCGGCCGCACGGGAGATGCGCCCGCCTGCCCTGATCGGGCCGGCGGAGGCCGAGACGACGCTCGTTGGGTGGGGATCGACCTACGGGCCGATTCGGGAGGCGGTTGAGCGGGCTAATCGAGCCGGGGGATCGGTCAACGCGTTTCACTTCACCGACCTGTGGCCGTTCCCGAGGGAGGCGGCGAAGCAGCTCGTCGAATCGGCCAAGAGGCTGGTGGCAGTGGAGAATAACGCCACCGGTCAGTTTGCCTGGTTACTGCGCGCCGAGACCGGGGTGCAGGTCGACGATCAGATCCATAGATTCGACGGCAGGCCGTTCTCGCCTGGCGACATATTGGC
>Ga0307421_1001636_pt1 | contig 13308 bp, 14 predicted proteins | sample SalMarWE160270MG_FD_202163 | JGI IMG/M metagenome (GOLD analysis project Ga0307421, IMG submission 202163) | Salt marsh sediment microbial communities from the Plum Island Ecosystem LTER, Massachusetts, United States - WE1602-70 | ecosystem: Environmental > Aquatic > Marine > Intertidal zone >...
CTTCATATGCGGCAACGGTCTCTGCAACAGAGTTTTCCACCTCTGCTGGATCTTCGAATGCGAGCGGGAAATTGCATGCACTCAGCGCAGCACTCAGCATCAGAAGAATAATAAAAACACTTTTCTTAGGCATAGGTTCCTCCTATTAATTCCTTCTTTCTAATTATATATGCGTACATACCTTTACCTGGTTATAGATGCAATTATTGTGCCATGTTTACTGCTATAAAACTGATTTCAGCATAAATTCATTTATAGATATCTACGGTGCCTCGTATTTCACATCCAAACTCATCACGCCAAATATAAGCGCGTCGTTGTCGTTTTCGCCATCCGATTCATGTTCGTTGAATTGCAGCCGTAGGGGCATATACGTGGTCCCCAGCCGCGACTGCAGATGATCCGCTAAATCAGGTTCCACAGAAACCGTCTTCAATAGTTTCACTGATGAACTCCGCCTTATTGCACGGCAGCGGTAGTCTTTATTTTATTATTCATTATAAATCTCCTCCAATGTGTAATATATAAAATGTGTATATAAAGTTTTATATCGAATACATCTACAGTGGTTATTCCATACGAGCTTTTTTAGGTATAATGGCTGAACTATTGAAAAAAGAGGGTATGTATTGAAAACTACGATCATCATTCCAACCTATAACGAAGCCGAAAATCTGCCCAAACTGCTCACCGCGCTCTTTACCCTGCCTTTAGAGGATCTCAATGTGCTCGTCGTGGATGATAACAGCAGCGATGGTACAGGGCGGATCGCTGATGAATTCATGCGTACCTACCCCAATCGCGTATCCGTTATGCACCGCGCCGGTAAGCTCGGTCTTGGCAGCGCTTATATCCAGGGGTTCACAGAGCTGCTCAAGGGAGATACAGACATCATCGGTCAGATGGATGCGGATTTTTCCCATGATCCCCGCAAAGTTCTCGAGCTGGTTGCCGCGCTGGAAACCTGCGATGTGGCCGTTGGTTCCCGCTATGTGCCCGGAGGTAGTCTTGATAAGGACTGGCCCTTCTGGCGCAAGTGGCTGTCCACGTTCGGTAATTTTTACGCCCGCACCATCCTGCACCTGCCCATTCGCGATACGACCGGCGGCTTTCGCTTGTGGCGGAGAGAAACCCTGGCTGCATTGCCGTTGGAGCGGGTGCGCTCAAACGGGTATGTTTTTCAGGTGGAAATGGCGTACGCCGCCCATAAACTCGGCTTTCAATTCAAGGAAGTTCCCATCTATTTTGCGGAGCGCCGCTGGGGGCAGTCCAAAATGTCCTTTAGAATTCAGATGGAAGCCGCCCTTCGTGTATGGGCACTCCCCCACCAGTACCGTGACCTGAGACCGCTTGCAAAATAACCACCCAGATCTAATTTATCCGCATTTCTTCATAGGCATTTGTCAACCGCCTCCATTCATCAATGGTGAGCATCTGAGCGCGGCGCTTGGGGTCAATACCCGTCTGGGATAATAGAATGTCAGTTTGTTCTTTGTTCAGCTCTGGCGCACCTGCCAGTGCGTTATGCAGCATCTTTCGTTTCTGCGCGAAAGCCGCTTTTGCCAGCCGGAAGAAGTGGCCTAACTGCACAGATGGGATCAGGGGTTTATCATACAGGTCCACAGTCAGCACAGCGGAATCCACCTTGGGCGCGGGATAAAAAGCCCCGGCAGGGATGCGGACTGCAATCTTCGGAGAACCATACACCTGCACACTCAACGCCAGTAAGCTCAATGCTCCCGCATCCGCGCAAATGCGCTGCGCCACTTCCCGCTGGATCGTCAGCACGATCGCACTCGGCTTAACCGTGCATTCAAGCAAATAACGGATCAGCGCCGATGTAATGTAATAGGGAATATTCGCTGCCACCACATAACCGGGGGCATCCATCAGGTCACCCACAGGAAGTTCCAGGATATCCCCCTGCACGATCCGCACATTCACAAAATCACGTGTGACTTTCTTTAAGATTGGGATCAGCCGCCGGTCTAATTCGACAGCGGTTACCTGGCGGGCAGACGTTGCTAGATGGCGGGTAAGGTTGCCCATTCCAGCGCCGATCTCCAGCACATCCGTGTTTTTATCAATATGGGCATCTTCTGTAATCTTAGCAAGATAGGTCTCATCAATCAAAAAATTTTGCCCCAGTCCCTTTTTTGGTTTGATGCCATAATCACGCATCAGAGAAGGCACACCCAGAGGTTTAAATATCACGGTAGTTCACCGGTGAAATTATCCGGCGCTGGCGGCAGAAAATATACCGTTTCCGTCCGGCTCCACGCAACATACTGGTCAGTTGGGATGAACACATCAATCCATGGTTTTCCCACACACCCTGGGCATATATCCAGCACGGTCCCGATTCCATATCCCGGCACATAGATGCTGGTACCTTTCAGAATCGAATACCATTCCGGTGAGACAGCGATCACGCCATAATACGGCCACACACCGCTGGCAGTTGGGCTGCCCGTGTCTAAATAAGACGTGATATAAACATCCATTGCTAACCAGTAATCCACCGCGCCCTCTGAGGAATCAAAGGTCTGCAGGACTACAATGCCGCCGTAAGCGATGCGATGTGCGACCGGAGCTTTAGACACCCATTCCGCTAGAACCATACGCGATACCTCTTCTCCGTCTTCGTAACGCACCTGCACTATAGCAGATTGCACGCCGTTCTCACCTATCTGAAGCACCTGTTCATCACCTACATTCATTTGCGGGTCAGATACGCGCTCCTCGGAATAGGGGATGATCGTCTCTTCCGTCAACACCTCTTCCCTCACTCGGACAACACGGATCGTTCTATCCGCAGGGATAGGCTGCTCTGCTGCCGGAACCGAGTAATCCAGGAATTGGAGCGAAATGCCGGTTTCCGCTAGCGCGCTACCTACGGTCATGGAAGAAATCGATACTTCAATAACATTGTCAGCAAGTTGTATTCGCACTGGTTGGCTGCGAAGCAGAGTAACAATTATTGCCTGGTTCAGTGGAGTGCTCAGCGGGAGGGAAAGATCATCGCTCGCTATTAAGAAGATATTGTGTTCCCACAGCGCTTCTCCCAGCGTTTCCGCACCTGAGTAAAACTGGATGCTTTCATTGGCTGTTTGTACGGAAATCGGAACGGCGGGTTTGAATAACAAGTGCTGCCCATTCTTCACCAGAAGCTTGAAATCATATGGAATAGGAACGCCGCCGTACCTCACACTGTCATTAGGAAAAACGCGAACACCGGCTTCAAGCAGCCAGTTAGCGGCGAGGGAGCTGTCAATTATAACAGTGGCAGGTTTATCTTCGCCATCCAGCCAAATGTCTGCGCTGATTGATTGTCGGGAGAGGAAAAAGCTCAGCGCGGTCAACAGCAGGCCTATCGCGGAGGATCCAACCGCGAGCTGTTTACCAAAGCGTTTAATAAATTCCATTTTGGAGAGATTTTATCAGAAAAAGAAAAACCCCGTAAACGGGGTTTTTATGCCGAGAGCCAGAATCGAACTGGCGACACCGCGATTTTCAGTCGCGTGCTCTACCAACTGAGCTATCTCGGCGTAAAACAAAATAATTCTACACGTTTGGCCATGCCTTGTCAAGCAAACCTTGGAGGGTGTTGAAAAACAAGTTTTATGAAGAGAAAAACCTCATTTTGCTGCCGTATATGGTGGTTTTTTACCCAAAAAATATGTTGCATTTGCTCATTAATGTGACTATTTCAACACCCTCCCAGTAAATTTGACATCATCCACCCCCAACGCTACAATAAATGCACAATGGGTGAAATTGCGCCGCATCAGAACCACTTCATCATCGGGTTAACCGGTAATATTGGCACAGGAAAGAGCCTTGTCCGTAAAATGCTCCAGCATCTGGGCGCTTACGGCATTGACGCGGATATTGTTACGCATGAAGCGCTGAAACCCAATGGCCCTGCTCAAGAACAGATTATTCATCACTTTGGCGCATCAACATTAGATACCCGCGGGGCAGTTGACCGTGAAAAACTCGCGCATATCGTGTTCAGCGACGAAAAAGCACTCGCTAAACTGGAAAATATCCTGCACCCGCTTGTTTCAATCGGGGTAGCAAATATGATCCAGCATGCCCGCCTGCCCATCATCATTATCGAAGCGATCAAACTGCTCGAATCTGGCCTTGCAGGCATGTGCGATAGTATCTGGGTGGCAGATGCACAGGAGCAAGTCATCTTTAAACGGCTTTCATATGAGCGGGGAATGGACCACGCGGAAATTAAAGAACGCTTATCCCATCAATCATCATCGAAAAACAAGAGACAGCAAGCAGATGTGGTGATAGAAAACAACCAGGATGTGAACAAGACATGGCAGCAGGTTACAAAAGCATGGTGTCAGACGAAGAAGAAAAAACGGAATTTTTCTGTTTGTTTTAATAGAACATCCGATTTGATCGCATCTTCAAAAGACTTCCTGATCACACCTTCTTCAGATAATTTCTCTACGGTTGCTGAATTATTATATAAAGAGAATCAACCTGGCAAACATATTAAATGGTTCGGAGATAAAGCAAATTTATCCCCTGATCGAGAAAACCGTACACGCCAAGATTTTACACGGCTAGTGTGCCAGCATTTTCTTTTCACTATCCCGGCCTCTTTAAAGTATGACAACATCACCATTTGGAACCTTTCCCAATTCGAGCTGACTTTGTTAGCGCATTACTTTACTAATTCAGATATGGTCAGTAATGATTTTAAAAAGGTAGTTACTCTAATTGAGCGATTTGGCCGTATGCACATGACCCAACGGATCATATTCCCAATTGAAGACCATTTATTAAAGGAAAGGAAGTCTTTCCTTAGGAAACGCGGTTACACTGGCATTCCTTCCCGGAATGTAGATATTTCATATTGGAACAAGGCAGGGTACAATTTGTATCAAAAGAAAGTGTGTGATGCGTTTGATCTATTTAGCAGGCGCACATGAGCAGCAGGTTCTATGGGCAATTTTTCATCTGAGATCTTATTTCTTATCCAGCGAGTTAGCTGGCTGACTATCCTTGACCTTATATTAGTCAGTGCCATCTTTTATGTTCTATTGGTTGTCCTGCGTGAAACACAGGCGCACACACTGATGCGCGGCGTGATCTTCCTGGTCATCTTGATTAGCTTACTGACCACATTGGTCAATCTTCCAGCTTTTTCCTGGTTAGTCACCATAACGCTTCCTTCACTCTTAGTCGCCATCCCCGTTATTTTCCAACCCGAATTGCGGCGCGGTTTAGAGCGCATTGGGCGTGCTGGCTCCAGCACATTCACACTGCGCAGATCAACCATGAATATGGAAGCGATCGAAGAAATGATCAAGGATGTAGTGAGCGCGGCTTCGCGCTTGTCGGCTTTCCGGCAGGGTGCTCTTATTATTCTCCAGAGAGGAGATGATCTGTATGAATATGAGAACACCGGTGTCAAAATAGGAGCGCTGGTTTCTGCTGAGTTGCTGCTGCAGATCTTTTACCCCAACACGCCGCTGCATGACGGTGCAGTTATCATTGTGGAAGATCGGGTTACCGCTGCCGCCTGTATCATGCCCCTGTCAGCCAGTGGCGTGCTTAATGATTCCCCTGAAAGGCAGATGGGGCTTCGCCATAGAGCCGCTTTAGGTATTTCCGAAACAACAGATGCTATCGCTGTTGTCGTTTCAGAAGAGACCGGCGCTATTTCACTGGCTCACCGAGGGCGAATTCTCCGACGCATCAGGGTGGATAAATTGGAAAACGTGCTCATTGCATTCTATAAACAGCAGGTGGAAAGCCGGGAACGCATGAACATCATGCATTGGGTTAATAAAATTATACATTTTCGAGATAAGCAGGAATGAAAAAATCACCTTTCTTTGAACAATTTACCAGAAATTTGCCTTCATTGATTAGTGCCGTAGCCTTGGCTGTCGCGGTATGGGTGCTTGCAGTCACCAACACAGATCCTGTTGAAAAACGAACCTATGGACGTGTTGTTCCTATCGAGCTTTTTGGCCTTGACCCTGCACTTGTTATCACCAGCGAAGTGCCTGAGCAGATCACGTTAACACTCAGCGCGCCTGTCTCCACATGGGAATCAGAACTGACCTCATCCAATGCGGTCCGAGCGATCGCTGACTTGAGCGGCCTAACCGGGGGCAATTATTCTGTGCCGGTAAATTTACAGATAGACGCAAAGCCTGTTAAAGTAGAAAATTATTCCCCCGATGTGATCGAAATTGAAATAGAAGAAATTTCCAATGAATCATTCAACATTGATCTTGTCCAACCCTCCAGCCCTGCTATCGGGTACGAGGTGGGAAATCCCACGTTGAGCAAAGAAACCGCTACAGTAAATGGTCCGGCTTCCCTTGTGGATCAGGTAGTTGGAATCCAAGCGGTCCTGGATATCAGCCAGTCAAAGGAGAATATCGACATAGATCTGGCACTGAAGGCAGTTGACGAAAGCGGGTTGACAGTCACTGGTGTCTCGATATCTCCGGAAGAAGTTAATGTACAGATGGAAATTACCCAGCGCGGTGGATACCGCAATGTCCCAGTTAAAGTTGTTACCATCGGCCAGATTGAAAGCGGCTACCGTTTAACCGATATTTCATCTAATCCTTTGATAATCACTGTATTTTCCACCGATCCTGAATTAGTCAATGATCTTCCGGGGTTCATTGAGACACAACCATTAAACCTGAGCGATGCCAGTGAAGATATGGTTGTCTCACTTCCGCTTGATCTCCCATCGGGTATGACCGTTGTCGGTGAATCCACTATTAAGGTCTCTGTATCAATCGCCCCCATCCAGGGTAGCATTACTCTGACTAACCTGCCAGTTGAAACCACTGGATTAGATCCAAAACTGTTCGCTGTTCTTTCACCAGACCACGTGGATATTATTCTTTCTGGTCCACTGCTCACCCTTGACGAGCTGATTCCGGGCAATGTCCGCATATTTATAGACCTCACCGATTCCAAAGAAGGTACGTATCAGCTGGAACCTTCCCATGAGATCAATATTCAGAGCGTCCAAGTTCAATCTCTGCTTCCTGCAACGATCGAAGTTGAAATATCACCGCTGACAGCGGGTGCTGAATAATAGGAATGGTATTGAAATGATTCTGCCTATCGTAGCTATTGTCGGGCGCCCAAACGTGGGAAAAAGTACCCTCTTTAATCGTTTAGCGGGGGAACGGCTTGCTATCGTTGATGATACTCCAGGAACTACCCGTGACCGTTTATTCGCGGAAACAGAATGGAACGGATGCCGGTTCCATATCATCGACACCGGCGGAATTGACCCAACTACCGGTGGAGGGAAAATCCCACTTAGCATATCTTCTGCTGAATTTATACAGGAGATCCGTGGTCAGGCGTTAATTGCCGTTCAGGAAGCAGACGCTATCCTTTTCCTGGTGGATGCAGCAGCTGGCCTTACGTCAGCGGATCGGGAAGTCACCGATCTGCTGCGCAGCCGACAGAAAAAGCAGGACGGACAGTCAGTTCCACCAATTTTGCTCGTTGTCAATAAAGCCGATAATGCGGATTTGCGCGCGAACGCATTTGATTTTTACCAGCTTGGGTTGGGTGAACCGCATGCCATATCCGCAATTCACGGGATTGGAACCGGCGATCTCTTGGATGCCCTTGTCAATGTGCTTCCACTTAATGAAAATAATGAGGAAGATGAATCTATTAAGATCACAATTGTGGGTAAACCAAACGTTGGAAAATCCAGCCTATTAAATAAGCTTGTCGGGGAAGAACGCGCCATTGTCAGCCCGATCCCCGGCACAACGCGAGATGCGCTGGATACCCATATCACCTTTCATGATTCTGAGATTACACTTATTGATACTGCTGGTATCAGAAAGCGTGGAAAAATCGACCGCGGCGTTGAAAAATATAGCGTCATCCGAAGTTTGCGGGCGATCGAACGCAGTGATGTCGCTCTTTTGATGATTGATGCCACTGAACCCATTTCCGCTCAGGATACTCATATAGCCGGATTTATTCTTGATGCATGGAAAAGCGCGGTTGTGCTGGTTAATAAATGGGATGCTGTAGAAAAAGATACCTTTACAATGAATGAATTTCGAAAACGCATCCAGCATTCCCTAAATTTCATGGATTTTGTGCCTGTACTTTTTATTTCCGCCCTAACCGGTCAGCGCGTTCCTACCGTGCTTCCAGAGGCGCTGCGCGTACAGGAAGAGCGCCTTGTTAAATTAAGAACCAGTAACCTTAATCAAATTTTACTGAGGGCGCAGGATCAGCACGCGCCCTCATCAAAAACCGGCAGGATCCTGCGCATCTATTACGGCACACAGGTTCGTTGTGATCCGCCGACTTTCATGCTATTCGTTAACGATCCAAAATTAGCCCATTTCACCTATTTACGCTATATTGAGAATCAACTGCGGAAAGAGTATCCCTTCACAGGCACTCCTATCCGTCTTGTGCTCAAAGCAAGAAGATGATAGGTGTATAATCGCGAAAAAAGATAGAGTCAGGGAGTTTTATTTTGTCAGATCAACCCGAAAAATCACCACAAAATTTATATAGTCAGAATTCTTGGAAATCAAAGTTTAAACCAGTTATTGAAACGATCGAAATGATCGCAATGGTGCTGGTGCTGTATTTCCTCATTGACAGTGTGGTCGCCCGCGTGCGTGTCCAGAAGATCAGTATGGAGCCAACCCTTGTACCTGGAGAAGTATTGCTTGTTAATAAACTCGCTTATACATTCGCCGATATTGAACGCGGCAACATCATCACATTCCATTACCCGGTAGAACCGGATTTGGATTACGTAAAGCGGGTCATTGGCAAACCGGGGGATGAGGTCATTGTCCGTAATGGTAATGTTTGGGTCAACAATAAGATATTATATGAACCGTATATTTCTGCCGCCCCTGAATACGAAGGTGTATGGGCTGTACCTGAAGACGCCCTATTCGTCCTTGGTGACAACCGCAATCCATCCGCCGACTCTCATGTTTGGGGATTCGTACCCCTGGAAAATGTGATTGGTAAAGCATTCGCGGTGTATTGGCCGCCGAACAAGATCCGTGGGCTTTCCACACCGGATGTGTTTGCTTCAGGTCAATAGTAGAAATTATCGTTTGCGCGTTAAGCGCATATAATATTTATACCTGTCTCCCCGATAAAGAATTCGGACAAATTCAATCGCTTTTCTGTCCTGCGACCAGAGCGTTCTCTCATTCAACAGCAGCGGACTGCCATCTTTGATATTTAACAGTTCAGCTTCATCATGCGTCGCAAGGGTGACTTCTAAAGTCTCATCCGCTTCAGTTGGATAGATGCCAAATTTTTCCTGCAGGATCACGTAAATCGACCCCTTTTCTTCAATTTCTTCCCGTGTTATAGTATGCGCGCTATCAAGCGCTAAAAATGAATCCTGTAACCCCATAGGATTTTCATCTCCATAGCGCAGCCGCTTAATCCGGAGCACCTTTCTTTCGTTATCTGTGATTTCCAACTGCTGCCTGGTCTTACTATTTGGTTTCACATATCCAAATTCCAAAATTTTCTGGCCGGGTTTTAATCCACGGTTGCGCATATCTTCTGAAAAACTTGTTAATTCCAGCATACCTTTCTGCAATTTTGGCGGCGAAACAAAGGTACCTTTTCCGTGTACACGGTATAGGTATCCCTGTCTACTCAATAGGTCAATCGCCTGTCGTATTGTCGGCCGGCTGAGGTTATAGCGTTGCTCCAACTGACGCTCAGATGGGATCGCGTCATATGGTTTAAAATATCCACTCTCGATTTGCTGGCGGATAATATTCGCCAATTGGTAATATTTCGGTATTACATCAGATGGATCAATCATGCTTGACACGCTCTCTAAATTGTGCTATTATTACAGTCATAAAGATGTTATGTGGTCTTTACCAGTCATCATATCATAAATCATAATGATCTGTCAAGTAAAGGTTTAGGTTTAATATGGATTATATATCTGAAACGGAAATTCGCAATATCGTGAAAAAGGTTTTAGATACGGTCGGATCGGGATTAAAGCCAACGAATGATGTTTCCTCTTCCCCATCTCCGGCAAGCCAACCGCGCGATTCCTCTGAGAAGAAGATCATTGCCATCGGATGCGATCACGGCGGATATGAATTAAAAAATATATTAATTCAATATTTAAAGGAACTTGGGCACAATGTGATTGATTGCGGCACAAACATTAAAGAATCCGTTGACTATCCAGATTTTGCCCTGGCTGTAGCGGAAAAAGTGCATTTTGGAGAAGCATGCTGTGGAATCGTGATCGATGCAGCCGGTATTGGCAGCTGTATTGCGGCCAATAAAGTACCCGGAGTGCGCGCGGCAATGTGCTACGACTTCACCACAGCAAACAATTCCCGTGAACATAATAACGCCAATGTCTTATCGCTGGGTGCAGGTTTATTAGGAATCAATCAAGCGAAATTAATCGTAAAAACATGGCTGGAAGTGCCTTTTGCGGGGGGCAGGCACGCGCGGCGTGTGGATAAGATCACCGAAATTGAAAAGCGCTTTTCGAAAGAGGGCTAAAGAGATGACAGCAGACATAAAAAGTATAGAAACTCTCACCGAGATCGTAACCCGTGAAATTCTGTCGGTGTTGACAGAAGATGAAAAGAAGATGGCCACACTTAAAGGTGAATATTGTAAAGTTGAATGCGTAGATGATCTATGCGTTACTACCTGCTTCAATGAGATCGGCCAGGTGATTGACGCCGGCGCTGATCGTATCACCTCAACCTTTGGATCACTACCAGACGATCTATCTACCGCCCAATATATCGATCATACATTATTGAAACCAGAAGCATCCCGTGATCAGATTACACAATTATGCAAAGAAGCAAATCAATATAAATTCGCTTCGGTATGTATTAATCCCACAAATGTCAAACTATGCGCGCAGCTGCTTCAAGATTCACCCGTAAAAGTGTGTTCTGTAATTGGATTCCCTTTAGGCGCAAGCTTACCAGAAACCAAAGCTTTTGAAGCAGAACAGGCGCTAAAAGATGGAGCAACCGAAATTGATATGGTTATCAATATTGGCGCGTTGAAAGACAGAAATCTTGACCTGGTTGCGCGGGATATCCTCACGGTCCTAAAACCTGTACATGCCGCTGGCGCCTTATTGAAAGTGATCATTGAAACTGCGCTCCTGACGGATGAAGAAAAACAGATCGCTTGCTTATTAGCCAAAGAAGCCGGAGCTGACTTTGTAAAGACTTCCACCGGATTTTCAACAGCAGGCGCAACCGTTAAAGATGTCGCATTGATGCGCCATACAGTTGGCCCATTGATGGGCGTGAAAGCAGCGGGTGGTGTTCATTCGAAAGAGGACCTAGATAAAATGGTGCATGCTGGCGCGACCCGCATCGGCGCGAGCGCGGGCGTTCGCATCGTCCAAGGAGACGGACAGTAGCCAAAAACCGCAGCTCCCACACCAAGAGGATATTAAATATAGGAGAAAAATATGCTTATTGCTCGGGTTATCGGTACAACAGTTTCCACTATTAAAGATGAAAAAATAACGGGGAGGAAGCTGCTGGTTGTACAGCAAACAGACGAGACCGGAAAACCAATCGGTAAACCGTATGTCGCGGTTGACACAGTTGACGCGGGAGCAGGTGATCTGGTACTGACTGCGCATGGATCCAGTGCACGCCAGACAACTATCACAAAAGACCGGCCGGTGGATGCCGTGATCATGGCAGTCATTGATTCACTGGAAGTTGAGGGTAAAACAACTTTTCGTAAAAGTTAGAAAAAGAAAGGATAAAGCATGGCTTTAGATCACGATCTGCTTTCAATACAAGAAGCACGAGACCTGGCTGATTCTGCATATCAGGCACAGTTGATCTGGAAGCACGCCACCCAGGAAGAAGTGGATCGGGTATGCACCGCAATGGCGGATGCTGCCTATGCCGCATCAGCCCAATTAGGCCAAATGGCGCATGATGAAACCGGTTTTGGCATTGCGGCCCATAAAAAGCTAAAGAATGAATTCGGGTCTCGCATTGTATGGGAGAGCATCAAGGATATAAAGACTGTTGGCATTATCCACCATGACCCCCAACGGCGTATTTATGACATCGCCTGGCCTGTGGGTGTGATCGCTGCGCTGATTCCCAGCACAAATCCGACATCCACTGCCATGTATAAAATCATCATTGCGGTAAAAGCACGTGACGCGATGGTGATTGCGCCGCATCCATCTGCTGCCCGATGTACATATGAAACAACCCGCATCATGCAGCAGGCCGCTGAAAAAGCTGGCGCACCGCCTAACCTGATCACCTGCATGCAGCACATCTCTCTGCCTGGCACTCAGGAATTACTCAAACATAAATTTGTACGCTTAATTTTAGCAACCGGCGGAAGCGCAATGGTAAAAGTAGCCCATTCAGTTGGGAAACCTGCTTATGGCGTTGGACCCGGCAATGTGCCAGCTTACGTGGACCGCAGCGCAGACCTGGAAAAAGCAGCTCGTTACATTGTAAACAGTAAAGCATTTGATTGTTCAACTATCTGCGCCTCCGAACAATCAGTGATTGCCGATCATCCAATCGCGGATAAATTGAAGCAATTAATGATAGCGGAAGGCGCCTATTTTGCCAGCGAAGAGCAAACAGAGCGTCTGCGCAATCTGTTATTCCACCCCAATGGTGCGATCAACACAGAAACCGTCGGTAAACCTGCGCAGACCGTCGCCGGTATGGCTGGATTCAGCATTCCCCAATCAGCACGCGTGATCGTTACACCTCTGCAAATCACCGGTCAAGATGAACCACTCTCTCGCGAGAAATTGACGACTGTCCTGGCTTGGTATGAGGAAGACGGTTGGGAAGCCGGCTGTGACCGCTCGATCGAATTGATCATGTTCGGTGGTCGAGGGCACACCCAGGTTATCCATGCCACGGATGAAAATGTCATCATGGCCTTTGGATTAGAGAAACCGGTTTTCCGTATCCTGGTAAATACCATGGGTACTCTGGGGGCAGTTGGATTAACAACCGGTTTAATGCCTTCCATGACTTTAGGATCCGGCGGGGTAGGCGGATCTATTACCGGGGACAATATATCCGTCCATCATCTATACAATATCAAACGGCTGGCGTATGAAACCACTCCTCCCCCACAGGCAGCCTTGCGCGGACCACAGCCAGCGTCCGCTGCCGTATCAAACACGCAGGATATCGAAACGCTTGTTCAGCAAGTAGTTCAAGAAATCATCAATCAAACTAAGTGAAAGTAAAGAAAGGAAAAGAAAATGGC
>Ga0307421_1001638_pt1 | contig 13304 bp, 16 predicted proteins | sample SalMarWE160270MG_FD_202163 | JGI IMG/M metagenome (GOLD analysis project Ga0307421, IMG submission 202163) | Salt marsh sediment microbial communities from the Plum Island Ecosystem LTER, Massachusetts, United States - WE1602-70 | ecosystem: Environmental > Aquatic > Marine > Intertidal zone >...
ACCGCGGACAGCACTGCCGGGCTGGTGCTGCTCGATTGGCGCTTGAGCGAGGTTCCTCTAGCGCTGGGGCTGCCGCCGGGGGATTCCGCCTTCAGAGACCTCGTCAATCTCACTCTCCAGTCGCTCGCAGCAGACAGGAGCCTGGAAGGGCTCTACTCCGTCTGGTTCGACGACGCTCCGCGGGCCCTGGAGCCCTGGCCCGGCAGCGCCTACAGGTCGCTCCGCTTGGAGCCGGCTACCGAACCGCAATAGCCGCCCGAGCCCGCTTGTCGGTCAACGCGAGCGCGCGGCGAGCCGGCCCAGCCGGCTCAGGAGTCCTGCGTGCTCAGGATGTCGGCCGCGCGAACCTTGACCAGGCGCCGGCACTTGGGGCACTCCACGTTGTAGTGGGAGGCCTTCGTCTCCTTCAGCTCCTCTGCCGCGGCCGCAGTTGCCTCCCGGCTCAAGGTGTGCATGTGGCCGCAACGCTGACATCTAACCTGTATCATGTTCTTCCCCCGATCAGTGTTGGCCGTGCTGGGCCGCTGGACCTGCTCCGTGCCCCTCAGGATGCACGTTCCGGCGTTCTGGCGTTGATCCCGGTGCGGAGGCGTTCCGCTTCTGCGCTTGGTTGCGCTCTGAGCGTGTAGCGATTGCCACGCCGGCGAGAACCAGCGCTCCTCCTGCAATGGCCCAGCCTGCGGGCCTCTCGCCCAGAAGCCACCAGGCGAACAGCGTCGATGCTATCGGCATCAGCAGTGCGGTCAAGGTGACGAATATGGCCGAGAGGTATCGCAGCGCCCAGTTGAGCAGGGTGTGGCCCACAATCTGCGGGCCCAGCGCCAGCAGCAGAATCCACAGCCAGCCTTCGCCGTCGCGTGGCAGCACCTCCTGCCCGGACAGCAGCAGGATGAGTATCAGAGTAGCTGCGGCTGCGGTGTAGACCGGCCAGACGTAGGCAAGCAGAGACAGTCGCCCTCTGAGCTGTCGGCCGATGAGGAAGTAGCCGGCCACGGTCACTCCTCCCGCGAGGGCCAGCAGGTCTCCCAGCAGGCGATGCGAGCCGTCGCCTGTGTGGCCGAGTGCGACGAGAACCGCGCCTGCCGAGGCCGTGAGCAAGGCGATGACCATACCGGAGGGCAGCCGCTCGCCGACGATCCGCCGCGAGGCGATTGCCACGACGATTGGATGTGTGTTTACCAGCAGCACCGAAGCGGCGACCGTGGTCAGCGCTACCGAGGGGACCCACGCGGCGAAATGTGCTCCCAGCAGAATGCCCGAGAGGATGGCACTCCTCCATTCCCGTCGCGATAGACCGCGCAGCTCCGCTCTCCTGGTGGCTAAGGCGAGCGGCGCCAGCATGGCGGAGCCGAGGATGAGCCGCCAGGTCGCTACAGAGAGCGAACCCGCATGCTGCTGGGCCATGCGGATAATCGTCGCTGCGGTAGAAGCGACCAAGACGGCCAGAAGCAGGCCGACGAACGGCAGCACACCGGAACGGGTGCTGCCGTTCGTGGCTTCTACTGACCTGCTGACCGGCTGTGTGCCCATAGATGATGCCCGTCGGAATGGCGCCGACCTGATACCGGCCCGGCCGATTCCTGGCTCTCCAGTGCTGTCCCTCTTGCAGATGCACGATCGATCCTGCCCGCACTCACGTCACTTGCCAGTTCGCCGCCAGGGCTGTATAATGCCCCCGGCTAGTAGCCGCCTTAGGGGTGGCTGCCGCCGGCAACGGCGGCACCTCCCCCTGGGCATCCCCCAGACACAGGAGGAACACAGAGTGGCATACAAGATCACCGAAGATTGCATTGCCTGCGGTGCCTGCGAGTCCGAGTGCCCCAACAATGCCATATCTGAGGGCGACGAGATCTACGTGATTGATCCAGACAAGTGCACCGAGTGCGTCGGCTTCTTCGACGAGTCCCAATGCGCAGCCGTCTGTCCGGTTGATGCCTGCGTACCGGACCCGGAGCACCCGCGCGCGGCCTAGCATCCGTGTAGGCTCGGCCGGTCTTGGCCTGGCCCGAACAACCTAGGCGGACCACAATCGGCATGCCCCTGCTGAATGCGGGGGCGTGCCTCTTGTTTGCTACAAGGGACTCCAGGGTGGCCTGGGTACTCCAGGGTACGCCAGCGGGCATGCCCTGGGGACGACTTGAACGTGTCCCTAGACTACGTACAGCGGGCTGCTGAAGATCCAACCCCGGCGGCGCAATCTGAAGGTCCGGTATGCCTCAACGCGATAGGCGCCGGGCGCAGCGCTCGTATGTTTCAGCTCCCTTCCCCTGGCCCGTGCCACCACGCGCCCTTCGTGCACCAGCCGGATGTGCGCATCCGCCGGTGTGGTGACCTCGAACATGGCCGCGCCGGCACGGACCAGTTGACCTCCGAGCGTTGCACTGTTCGCCCCGCTGCGCGCCTGAAAGCGGAATCCAGCCGTCGGCGCTGACAGGTCGTAGCCGGCCCAGGTCCGTCCCGTGCGCAGTGCTTCAGCTACAATCTCCCGATCGTGCTCCAAGTCGCCGTTCAACCGCTGCTCTGTGATGATGTGAGTGTTGACGCAGCGGAACAGGTGCTCGTAGGGGAAGACCACGCGGCTCAGTGGGCCCATCGAGTAGGTCGCCGCGTGCGCGTCGGAGCCTCCAATCGCGGCGATCTGGCCTCCCTCGGTGAGCAGTACGTCCCACAGCCTCAGTGTGGACCGGAACGGCCCGCGTGCGGCCCAGGAGGGGAAGAAGGCGTAGAACACTGCCAGCAGCTTGAAGTGGAGACGGGACTTGAACTCGGACATGTAGTTCCAGATCTCCAGGCCAGTGTATCCGGTCACCTCCCAGTTGCGCCAGGAGATGCAGCTCAGGTCTGGCGACATACGGCCGGCGTACTCAATGGGGTGGGCCAGGTAGGCGGAGCCGCCGTGCTCGCGTACTCCGTCTATCAAGGCCTGGGGACTGGGAGCCAGCCTGGCCAGCTCCGCCTGGGCGTTCAAGGCGAGCAGGTGATTGCCTTGCGGATCAAGCCGCGGGTCGTGTATCTCCTCGCCCACGAGCAGCAGGACGTCGCCGTAGTAGCCCTCGAGGCCATCTACCCAGACGTTGTGATCCGTGATGATCAGGAAATCGAGCCCGGCCCGGGCTGCTGCCTCGGCTATGCCGGCGTGCAGACCCGTGCCATCGGAGTAGGAAGTGTGGATGTGGACGTTCCCCGCGTAGTCGTAGATGCTCATGGTCGGGGCTATTATACCACCGCGGGTGACCGACGCCAGAGGTGGAGATGAGCAGAGTGCAGCGCAGAGCACGCAGAGGGCGCAGAGGGGCCCGGGTTCTTGTGGTGGCGAGGCATGCCCCGCCCCTGCGGGGCTAGACTCCGATCACGCGCCCGATGCCCGGCTCGGCGAGCACCTCTCCCGCATCGAATACGGTCTGCCCGCGCAACAGCACCCGCTCGACCCGCCCGCGTACTCTCCGCCCCTCGAACGGCGTCCAACCGCACTTCGTCTGCAGCGGGGTTTCTCCGATCGTCCATTCGGGCTGGGGATCGACGAGCGTCAGGTCGGCGTCCCTGCCGGGCTCGATCCGCCCCTTCCGCTCCAGGGAGAAGGCAGCGGCCGGACCCAGGGCCATCAGGCGGGCGATCTCGGTGAGGGGCAGACCGCGCTCCTGGAAGGCGGTGAGGACGAGCGGCAGCGCGGTCTCCAGCCCGGGCACGCCCGCGGGCGGCTTCGGTCCTCGCTTCTCCTCCAGCGTATGGGGAGCGTGGTCTGTGGCGATGCAGTCGAATAGCTTCAGATCAGCCCAGAGAGCGTCATGATCGGCAGCTGTGCGCAGGGGCGGGTTCATTCGCCCCAACGCACCCAGCCGATCCTCGTCGTCCTCCGTCAGGAACAGGTGGTGCGGCGTGACCTCGCACGTGACCGGCAGGTTCCGCGCCTTCGCGGCCCGGAGCAGCTCCAGCTCACTCGCCGCCGAGACGTGGCAGACGTGGAGCCTGCGGCCCGAGTGGGCGGCAAGCGCCAGCGCCTTGGCCAGGGCGAAAGCCGCGCAGAAGGGTGGGCGGTGCCTGCCGCGTGCCTCGAAGTAGCCTACCGCCTCCTCGTCCTCGGCGTGGATGGCTATTACTCTCGGGTAGCTCTCGAAGTGGGCTAGCTGGGCCGCAAGATCGGAGACGAGCAGGTTGCCGGTGCTCGAGCCCATGTAGATCTTGAGCCCCACAGCCTGCTTCGCCTTCGCCGCCTCAGCTGCCTCGAGGGCGTTATCTGGCGTGGCGCCTATGAAGAAGCCGACGTCGCACATCACCTTCCCGGCAGCCAGCCCGGCGGCCTCCAATAGGGCCTCTCTGCTCGTCAGCGGGGGGCTGGTGTTCGGCATCGCCAGAACGGTGGTGAATCCCCCTGCCAGGGCCGCCCTGGTGCCGGTTGTGAAGTCCTCCTTGTGCTTCCCTCCGGGCTCGCGCAGGTGCACGTGGGGGTCGACCAGACCAGGGAACACGAGAAGGCCGGACGCGTCAAGCACTTCCGATCCCTTGGGCGCATCCACTCGCTTGCCAACGGAGGCGATCGTATCTCCCTTGATCAGGATCTCGCCTGACTCAATCGAGTTGGCTGTGACCAGCTTCCCACCGCGGACGACGACGAGCTTCTTCACGCTTCCCTCCCTGAATGCGAGCACTTGATGATCTGCGATGGCGTGGCGATCCAATCCATACGCAGGTCGGTCTCCGTACATGGCAGCCGGTCCGCCAGGCAGCACTCGTGCGCGATCCCCACACGCACCGCGCCCGTCGTAGCCAGCAGGCGGTCGTAGAAGCCGCCGCCGAATCCCAGCCTGCCTCCCTCGCGGTCGAAGGCGATGCCCGGCACGAGGACCACGTCGAGCGCGGCCGGATCGAGCTCAGGCGAGCCCGAGTCCGGCTCCATCATCCCGAAGCGGTGGCGAACCAGCCGGTGGGGATGGTACAGGCAGGGCACCAAGCGCTGGCCCTCGATCCGCGGCGCGGACCAGACCATGCCAGGGCAGGAGGGCGACTCGCAGAGCGGGATCAGGTCAGGCTCGTTGCCGAAGGCCAGGTAGGTGAGCACACGCTCTGCGCTCTGCAATACCTCCCACTCGGCCAGGCGCCGGCACAGCTCACCCGACGCGTCTGCGGCCTCCTGTGGCGTGAGGGCCTGCCTCAGGGCCCGATACTTGAGGCGGAGCCTCTCCTTCTCGCTGCACAGGTCTTCCATCGACACGGACTGCTCCTACCTGATCGGGAGCCGGCGGCCGGTTGCTGTGCGCCGGGCTCGCCCGAAGTCGCGCACGCCGTTCAGCTGCTCGACGCTGAACACCGGCCCGTCCTGGCATACGAGGAAGCCGTCGAGCGCGCATTGGCCGCAGATGCCGAAACCGCACTTCATATAGCGTTCCAGGCTGAACTGCCCGGCGAGGCTCTTCTCTCGGCAGAGGTTGTGGAGAGAGACGAGCATCCGCTCGGGGCCACAGGCGTAGATGGCCGGTTGTGGGTCTCGCTCGACCAATTGGGCGGCCAGCTCGGTGACGAACCCGGTGTGCCCGGCGGTACCGTCGTCGGTGGCCACTTCGACCTCGGCGCCGGACTGGCGGAAGCGATCGACATAGAGCAGCTGGCCGGCCGTCGCGGCGCCCACAGCCACGGTTGTGGCCAGCCCGGCCGCGGCAGCCCGCTCGGCCAGGAAGAGCAGAGGGGCGCCGCCGCAGCCGCCGGCGACGAGCAGCGCGGGCTGATCCTCGTGGAGATTGAATCCCTTGCCATAGGGGCCGCGCCACCCGACGAGATCGCCCGCCTTGCGCCTGTGCAGGACCTCTGTGAAGGGGCCAACGCGGGCGACGGTGAGCGTGAGTGGGGAAGGGGAAACGATCGACATTGGCTTCTCGTCGACGCCGGGAAGCCAGAGCATCACGAACTGGCCCGGCTCGGCGTCCGGAACGTCTGCCTCGAGCACGAGAGTGCGTATCGTGCGTGTCTCCTGGCGCACCTGGCTGATCGGCACCGTCTGCGGTAGGCCCGTCAAGCCTCTTCTCCCTTTCCCTTGGCCAACGCCTGCCTGCTCATCTCAATCCGACGCGGGGATCGCCTTGCCCCGGAAGTCGGCCAGCCGCTTGAATCCGCGCCGCTCCATGTACTGCTGGAGCTCGTCTACCACCTGGCCGAACACGTCCATCCCCCGGTGGTAGGCCGCGGTGCCGATGCCCACGGCGCTGGCGCCGACGAGCGTCATTTCGACCACGTCCCGTCCGGTGGCCACACCGCCCATGGCCAGGACCGGAGCGTCAGTCGCCTTGCAGATATCGTGCACGCAGCGAACGGCGACCGGGCGCATCGCCGGTCCGCTGATGCCCCCGGTGCCGTGAGCGAGCACCGGCCGGAAAGTCTCCACGTCGAAGACCATGCCCGGCCCCAGGCTGTTCACGGCGGTGACGCCGTCCGCGCCTGCCTCGACGACGGCGCGGGCAATGGCTACCACGTCGGACACATTCGGCGAGAGCTTGACCAGCACTGGGATATCTGTGTTCTGCTTCACCTGGCGCGTCACCTGCCCGGCGACGTAGGGGTCGGCGGCGAACATCTGGCGGTAGCGGTCGTCGATGTTAGGGCAGGAGATGTTGACCTCGATAAGGTCCGGCTTCGCCTCCGAGACGAAGCGGGCCACGGTGCCGAAGTCGTAGATCGTCTCGGCGAAGATGGAGGCGATGATCGGCACGCCAAGCTTGCCCAGCCGGCCCTTCGCCGCCTCGATCTCCTCGACCATCACCTCAACGCCCGGGTTGGACAGGCCGACGGCATTGATCAGCCCGTTCCCCCAGTCCAATACGACCGGGTTGTGGTAGCCGGCCCGGGGCTTGACACTGCACGACTTGGTGGTGACGGCGCCCGCACCTGCCTCGGCGACCCGTATGAGGATCTCGTGGCTTAGTCCGAGGACGCCGGAGGCCAGGACTGTGGGGTTGGGAAGTCGCACCCCGCAGAGGGTCGTCGATAGGTCAATCCGCCCCATTGCCATCCGCATAGGCCAGCCGTCCGGCGATGTCTGCCGGACAGGCCACCTCGTAGGTCGACCACCAGTAGCAGCTGCCGCTGTGAATCGCCAGCTGCTTCGCGTGAGGCTGGAGCAGCTGGCGCAGTTGGGCGGCGTCGTAGTAGTTCTTCAGCACCCGGTGAGTGGAGCCGTCGGCCAGCAGGCGTTCCTTGAACGTGTCATCGCTTCCCGGCTCGCTCAGCAGCTCGCCGCCCACGTCTGGCAGATAGACGTTGTCCGCCACTAAGACCATTGCTCCCGTGCAGAGCCGCTCGTGGAAGCGGCGTAGGAACTCCTGCAGGAAGGCCTGCGGTACGTGGGATAGCCAGAAGTTGAGCACGCCGGCATCGAACCTGCCGGGCGTGCCCTCCAGGCGGTAGGCATCGCCCAGCCTGAACTCGACCTTGTCCCGGGGCAGGCTCTTCTCCTGAGCCAGGGCAAGCATCGCTGCCGACGCGTCTACGGCAGTGACGTGCGCGGCCTCGTCTGCGATGATGCTAGTCCAGTAGCCAGTGCCACAGGGGACTTCGAGCACACGCCGGCCGGCCGTCGTTCGTCTCAGCGCCGCGGCCAGCTGGCCGAGCTCGGCCTGCCTCACCGGATCGTCCCTCCTGTAGACCTTCTCGTACTCAGTCGCACGCCGGTCGTAGTAGGCCCGCAGTGCTTCGCCCGCGTGGGTCGGGATCTGCATGCTACCCTCCTTGACCTCTCCAACTACGCCTGCAGGTAGGCTGTCACTTCGTCGCGCTGGGCCTGGCTGATCCTGCCTGATTCTAGTAGGGCGTCGAGCATCTCGCTCAGCCGCAGCACAGCGTGCAGTGTGTAGCCCCGCCTCGCCAGATCGGCCGCGCCGCCCTGCTCGCGGTCGATCAGCACCACGATATCCTGCACCTTCAGCCCCGCCGCCTCGAGCGGAGCCGCGGCTTCCAGCTTACTATCTCCCCGCGTGATCAGGTCGTCGACGAGCAGCACGGTTTCGCCCGCCTCGAATGCCCCTTCGATCGCCCGCTTTGTTCCATGGTCCTTGACCTCGCGGCGCGGATAGATCAGCGGCCGGCCCATCTCCAGGGCCAGGGCGACGCCGATGGGCAGTCCCGCATAGGGAATGGCCGCCAGGCGGTCGAAGGTCAGCCCCTGCACAATCCCCGCCATAGCCCGGGCTGCCGCCTGGAGGAGAGCGGGGTGGGAGACGAGCAGGCGCAGGTCTATGTAGATGGGAGAGGTCAACCCGGACTTGAGGGTGAACGTGCCGAACTTGACGCAGCCCGCCTCGAACAGCCGGCCGGCCAGCTCTGCCCTGGTGCTTTCCTTCTTGGCGTTCATCGGGTTGTCGCCCTCGCTTCATTGATCTGATCCCGCAGTGCCAGAGCTGCCGCACGGGCGGCCTCGGGGAAGTCGCTTTCTGATGAGGCGAAGATGATGCCGCGCGACGAGTTGATCACCGGGCCGATCCCCGATTGGGTAGGACCGTGGGCCACCGCCGGCTCGAGGCTCCCTCCCTGCGCGCCGATGCCGGGGATCAGAAAGGGCAGGCCGGGGGCGAGCTCGCGCAGGGACGCCAGCTCCTCTGGATAGGTCGCTCCGACTACCAGGCCGCAAGCTCCGGCCAGTTCCTCGTCCCACCGGACGGCATGCCTGGCCACCGCCTCGTAGAGCGGGCGTCCGTCAACTGCCAGATCCTGGAGATCGGGCGCGGAGGGGTTTGAGGTTCGAGCCAGGAGGAATACGGCACGCTCGTCGCTCTCCAGGAACGGCCGGAGCGCGTCGATGCCCAGGTAGGGATTGACGGTCACCGCGTCGGCGCCGACGACCTCGAAGGCCGTCTTCGCATATGCGGCGGCGGAGTGGCCGATATCGTTCGACTTGGCATCCAGGATCACCGGCACGTCGTCCGGAATGATGGCGACCAGCTCCAGCAGTGCCTGCAGTCCTTCAGGGCCTTCGACCAGCCAGAAGGCCAGGTTCGGCTTGAAGGCGCAGGCCAGGTCGCTTGTGGCCTCGACGATCGCCCGGCCGAACGCGAGGAGAGGACTGCTGGCGCCGCGGACGGATGCCGGGAGACGTTCCATCACCGGGTCCAGCCCTACGCACAGCCAACTCTCGTTCCTGCTCTGGGCCCGGCCCAACTTGTCAATGAAGGTGGCCACCGTCTTCACCTCACAGCTGTTCCCCCAGCACCAGGGCCAGGATCGCCATGCGGGTCCATACCCCGTTTGCCGCCTGGCGGAAGTAGGCTGCGCCGGCGAGCGAGTCGACGTCGGCGGCAATCTCGTTCACCCGCGGCAGCGGGTGCATGATCGTGAGCTCTGGGTTCGTACGTTCGACCAGTGCCCGGTCCAGGATGTAGCTCCCCTTCAACCTGTCGTATTCGGCGGGATCAGCGAAGCGCTCCTTCTGGATGCGGGTCACATAGAGTACGTCACACTGGCGCATCGCTGCAGCCAGGTCGTCCGTCTCGTTGACCGTCACTTCCTGCTTGCGCAGCTCCTCGCTGATCTCGGCCGGCATCGCCAGTGCGGGTGGGGAGACGAAGGTGAGCACCGGCTTCCAGTGCGAAAGGGCGCGGGAGAGGGAGTGGACGGTGCGGCCGTGCTTCAGGTCACCTACCAGGCCGATGCGCAGCCCGTTCAGCGTGCCCCGCTCACGCTCGATGGTGTAGAGATCGAGCAGTGCCTGCGTGGGGTGCTCGCCCACGCCGTCCCCGCCGTTGATCACGGGCACCGTCGCTCCAGAAGCCGCCTCCTGGGCCGATCCGACGGCCGGGTGACGCTGGACGATCACGTCCGCGTAGCTTGACACTACACGGGTTGCATCGGCCAAGGTCTCGCCCTTGGCCACCGAAGAGGACCGCGCTCCCTCGGCGACTGAGATCACATCCCCGCCCAGCCGGTGCATAGCGGTCTCGAAGCTCAGGCGGGTGCGGGTGCTGGGCTCGTAGAAGAGGGTTGCCAGAACCCGGCCCGGCAGAAGGTCGAGCTCGCGCGCCTCCTGGCAGCGCTCTTCGAACCGCGCAGCCTGGGCGAGCACCAGCTCGATCTCGTCCTTTGTCAGGCCGCCGATGGCGATGACGTCACGTCCCTTGAGCGTGGTGGCCATACACTCCTCTCGGTCTCAGGAGAGACACAAAAAAAGACCTTTGGCCGGCGGCCAAAGGTCGGTCGAAACGGTGTGGCGGGGAAGCGATCGCTTCCCCTGCTGCCCGGCGTGATCTGCCCGGCTGGTGCCGATCGTTCATAGGTCGGCCGGAGTATACTGCAATCGGAAAGCGATGTCAAGTCGCCGCTGGCGGGTGTCCCTCTACGCGGCGGGCCATCGTGGAGGCGCGGGCTGCTGGCATAAGACAACAGGGCTGGGTAGGGAAGCCTCCCACCCCTGCACGTGCCCTGCTGGTCTGACCGAGCGCGCCGGGCGAAGCCGCGCCGGCCCTGCTAGCGGCTCTAGCCGTCGCCTTTCTGCGGGCGCCTGTAGATGAACCAGTAGACAAGCGCCACCATAAAGGCTCCGCCGAAGATGTTGCCGATCGTCACCGAAAGGAGGTTGCCCAGGAAGCCGGTCAGGGTGAGGTTCGCCAGGTCCGCCGCGGTCTTGCCGGCTGCAGCGAGTACCTCCGGCTCTCCCTTGAGCAGCAGGCCCATGGGTATGAAGTACATATTGGCTATCGAGTGCTCGAATCCGGACGCGACGAAGGCGGTGATGGGGAAGATGATGGCCAGGATCTTGTCTACCACGCTCCTGCCGCTGAGGCACAGCCAGACTGCAATGCAGACAAGGGCGTTGCACATTATGCCCCGCGTCAGCCCTTCGACGAACGATAGGTTCACCTTGCCGTTGGCGATGTTCAGGGCTGTGGCTCCGACCTGGAAGCTCGAGAATGTCCACTGCCTGGTGAAGTACATGAGCGTGGCAGTGGCCACGGAGCCAATCAGGTTGCCCACGTAGACGACGACCCAGTTGCGCATTACCTTCCCTAGGGGAAGCTTGCCGCTCACCCAGGCCATCATGATCAGGTTGTTGCCTGTGAATAGCTCGGCCCCGGCAACGACGACGAGAATGAGGCCCAGACAGAAGACGAATCCACCCAGGAGCTTGTTCAGGCCGTACCCAAGGCCGCTGTCGGTTATTGCCAGCGTGCAGAACTCAGCGCCCAGGCCGATGAAGGCGCCGGCAAGCACGGCCAGCGCCAGCATGCTCCAGAAGTCCAGGTTCGCCTTCTTGACTCCAACGTTCTCTGCCCTCTCCGCCATCTCCTGCGGAGGGAAGGCGTCCAATCGGATTTCGGTTGCCATCTGTGTCGTAGCCTCCATTCTTTCGCGCCGATTTGTTCAGCCAGGCGAGCGGAAGGGACGGCCTCCTGGCTATGCGCCTGCCCCTGGATGGCCGTCCCTCCCTGTAGAGCTAGCACCCCTACGATCTGCGCCAGCCTCGACTGCAGTGAGCCTTCCGCACGCTCCCGTCCTGCACCACCTAGTGCGGAACCGGGCTGGCGCCAGGCTGTGCGGCTCCGGACGCCGCCACGCGTCCGGCCGGTGCAACTGCGTCGGCCAGGCGGGCCTGGCGGACCTTGTCGCGGACGATCTGATAGATACCCGCGACAAGTGCCGAAACCAGCATTCCGGCGACGACCACTTCCAGCGCCAGCATTATCAAGTACTTGCCCGTCAGCATTGCGGTGTCCATTTTCCATCCCTCCCTGAGCGCCGCCAGAAGGCGACTACATGCCCTTCGGGACCTGCGCCGCTACGGCGACCCGGCGCTGGCTTGCCTTCCGCCCCATTGCGCGCGCCTGCTCGCGGACGAGCTGATACATCCCGGCCAGCACCGTCGCGCCTACGACGCCGACCACAATGATCTCCAGCGCGTACATCACCACCAGCTTGAACGTCTCCATCGCTCCTCTTTCCTTTCACCTTGCCCTTGTGAGGCCGAATCCCCCTGTCTGCTTCGTCTATACGATACCACATCTGCCCGCCGCTGACATCGGCCGGAACGCCTGTCCTGTCGCAGCAAGATGGGCCTAGGCGGGCCCGCGGGTGCCCTAGGTAAGACCGCGTAGTCGAGACCGTTCATAAGGCCTAATCTCTCACCGGTTGGGCGGTCTGAGAGCCGGCAGGCATTGACCTATCGCCCTGCCGAGGCTATAATCGCAATGGGCCTCAGGGGAGGCCGGGAGGAGCGATGGGCAAGATACGTGTCCTGCTGGCCGATGACCATGCGCTGGTGCGTCAGGGAACCCGCGAGTTGCTCGAGCGTGAAGGCGACATCGCCGTAGTTGCGGAGGCCGGCGACGGCGAGGAGGCGGTGCGGTTGGCATGCTCGCACCGGCCCGACGTCGTGATAATGGATGTCGCCATGCCGACACTGAACGGCATCGAGGCTACCAGGCAGATCAAGGCCCAATACCCCACTGTTGCCGTCCTCGTTCTCTCGGCCTACGATGATGACCAATACGTGTTTGCCCTGCTGGAGGCGGGAGCAGCCGGGTACGTGCTCAAGGACGTACACGCCTCTGAGCTGATCAAGGCGGTACGGGCCGTGCACGGGGGTGAATCGATTCTGCACCCGGCCATAGCCCGCAAAGTCCTGGACCGATTCGCAAAGGGCGGAGGGGAAGCGCGCCAGAGGGCTGCAGACGAGCTCACGCCACGGGAGCTGGAAGTGCTCAAACTGGCGGCGAAGGGCATGACAAACCAGCAGATCGGCCGGGAACTGGTCATCAGCGTGCGCACTGTGCAGGTCCATCTGAGCAACATCTTCGGCAAGATGGGGGTCGGATCGCGGACTGAGGCAGTCCTCTACGGTTTGCGCGAGGGGTGGCTGGCGCTCGAGGACACGGCATGAGCGCCAAAGCGGCAGACATTCAGGTGCCACGGCGTCCCGGGCGGCTGGTCGATGCTCTCAGGCAGCGCAGCTTCTGGACCCTGGCGGCCATGATTGTCGGCCTGGCTTTCCTTCACTACCTCACTCCGCAGATCAGGCTGCTACCCTTCATGACCGACCCGCTGGGCCGCCACGCTGTGGAGCGGATCGCCTTCCTGCTCCCCGTGGCGGCGTCGACCTTTGCCTTCGGCCGCGCAGGCGGACTCACTGCCCTGGTTCTTTCGCTGCTGATCATGGTGCCGCGGGCACTGCTCGTCTCGCCATACCCGGTCGACGCGATGGCCGAAACCGCGGCCGTGGCCGTGGTTGGTTATCTGATAGTGTGGATGATCGAGACGCAGGAGCGGGAAAAGCGGCTGCGCCAGGAGGCTGTCCAGCGCCTACGGGCGGTCAACGCGATCACTGCTATGCTGAC
>Ga0307421_1001640_pt1 | contig 13303 bp, 12 predicted proteins | sample SalMarWE160270MG_FD_202163 | JGI IMG/M metagenome (GOLD analysis project Ga0307421, IMG submission 202163) | Salt marsh sediment microbial communities from the Plum Island Ecosystem LTER, Massachusetts, United States - WE1602-70 | ecosystem: Environmental > Aquatic > Marine > Intertidal zone >...
TAATCCCCCATAACATCCCCCGCAAATCCCCCCATAATTTTTCTAACTGTAACCTTTTGTCACCTTTTGTAACCTTTTATCAAGCAAGAGGGGACTATGAGGTACCAGGTTGCTGAGGGGCTAATTTGCGTCTTAAAGAAATCCCCGAAGGGTCTTATTTAAAGAAAAGCACCACAAAATCACCCTTGATATCCTGGAGATATTCAATAAAATAGAATTATTGTTCTAATTTTAGAACATGCTTATAAAAGACAAAATAGGAAAACTTACCGAACAGCATGTTCTCATGAGAAACTTGAAGTCTCCTGACCAGATAAAAATCAGACCCTACCTCACTTTCAGGCAGAAACAATGCCTGTTCCTGCTGGCTGAGGGAAAAACAGCTGCTGCCATCGCACTGGAATTGGGCATTTCCGTTCGCATGGTGAGAGAACATCTGCGCAATGTCAGGCTGCGGTTGGGAGCCATCTCGCTTCCTCAGGCAGTGGTGATCGCGGTAAAAATGGGATTGCTTAATAAGGATTGAACTTCCCCGCTGCCCTACAGATCATCCTCATCGGAAGGCGTAGGTTCAGGCGTGGGGGTAGGCGTTGATTTCGGGGTGAGTGTGCTGAGTCCCTCCAGGGAAAAAGTGATATTTACAACTTCCCCGACATTTCCCAGAGCACCCAGGTATTCCTGATTAAAATAGACTTCCAACGCGGCGCCATTCCCGGTCAGCAGCTCAATCGAATCTTCTCCGGAATATGTGTACACATTCTCCGGGAGGACACGCCCTTTGAATGCTTCAACTCCATCCACAATGATTTGTACGTATGCACGGTCATGAGCAATGATATACAGCTGAAGCGGCGCCGCATTCACTGTCGCGATCTGAGTGGGAGTGCTCTCCGCGATGGTCACACCTGGTATTGGGGTTGCTTCGCCGTTGGCTGAATCTCCATTTTCCTGCTCTCCATTATCCAACAGCGGCGTTGGAGTTGGTGACTGCTGAAGCACTTCAGAGATGGAAGGCGCTTCGGTTGGGGTGGGGTTGGCACCGCCAAACACCTGCGCACCCCCCCAGATAATGAAAGCAAACAGCGCGAGGATAAAGAATCCGCCAATGATCAGATCGGGGTTAAGGATCCGGCGCCACTTTTCAGGGATGTTCAGTTTCACAGACAGCGGAGATTGCATAGGACGTTTTTTAACCGCTGCATGTTCGTCGCGCAAAGACTGAAGCGCACGAGCATATGAATCCATCACCCACGAATCATCCAGGGCGAGGAATTTGGAGTAGTTATTCAGCATACCGCGCCCTTGAACAGTTGAAGGCAGTTCATCAAAGCGCCCGTCTTCTATCGCGTTCAGGTACATGCGCTTCACATTTGTGAAACGTTCCACATCGGACAGAGTCAATTCCAGCGCAAGGCGCCTTTCGCGAAGCGCAGAACCGATATCCTTAAAAATATCTCCGGAACTTTGCTTAGGCAGCTGGGCAGGTTCTGAAGGTTCTTCAAGATTTTCGCCTTCAGGGGGAATTTCATCTACCGTTTCTGATACCGATGGCGCTTTCTTCTTTCCAAAAGAGATCAAACTGGAGAGTTTAGGTACTCGATCCAATAAACCCCGCAGTGAAAAAGGCAACCGTTTCTTCTCCTCTTTATCCTTTAATTCCTGCTGGTGACCTTCCATTTTAGAAAGAGAATCCTTCAAAGCGGGTTCATCAGCCAATGCACCTTTTTCTTCACCGGGTTTCTTTTGCTCTTCTTCAATAATCTCTGATTCTGGTTCTACCGCCTTTTGCCACTGCTCAATCAACGGAGCAGAGGGTATACCAAGGAATGAAGCATATAAACGCAAGAAACCGCGAGCCTGAGCTTCAGAATTGAACAATTCAGGATGATCGTTTTCAAGTTCCTGCAGGTAATTCAGGCGGATATGTGTGGCTTTAACCACTTCAACCAAAGAAATTTCCCTGGATTCCCGCGCGGAACGAAGCTGCTCACCAACCGTTGATTTCATTGGCATAGATTATAAAAGAATTTATAGAAAAAAACCGGCCTGATTGTGATTGACCAGGCCGGCAGTTTATCACAAAGTATTTTTATTCACTTTCCACTTCCTGATCGTCTGATCCAGAAGTTTCTTTTTCAGCAGTTTCTTCCGCCGCGGTGATTTCTTCTGCTTCTACGATTTCTTCAATTTTTGCTGAACGCGGTTTTTTGCCAGCTTTTTCAGGCTGCTCTTCCTGCTCTTCCTCTTCACCTTCAACGGTGATCTTAACCTCGGGAACAAGGTCAAAAGTCAAGCGGACGCGAACGCTGTGTTCGCCCACTTCACGCAGAGGCTGGGACTCTATCTGATGGCGATCAAGGTTAACATGCAGCTTCTCATTAACCGCATCAATGATCATCTGGTGGGTAATTGAACCGTATAGTTTGCCGGTTTCACCAACTTTGGCTTTAAAGCTCAATTCAAGCGCCGCGATCTGTTCTGCAAGACCGCTCATTTCTTCATTCAGCACTTCACGCTGTTTAGCTGCGGCTGTCTGGATCTTTTCGACCTGCTTCAGCGCTCCAACTGACGCCATTACAGCCAACTTCTGAGGAATCAGGAAATTGCGCGCGTATCCATCAGCTACTTTCTTTACTTCCCCCGCTCTACCCAAGTTATATACATCTTTAATTAATAGAACTTTCATTTTATAAGCCCTTTCTACATTTTATTTCTGTGCGAAGGGTACAACGCACAGCCGAAAAATTTTACCATATTAAAAAAGAGACCATCAATCAGGAAACGCGTGAACACTGAGGCGGATAAAGCTCTAAAGAACCTTGCTGAGAAACCTTTTTGTCCGTTCATGTTTGGGATGTGTGAATAGGATTTCAGGGGAAGCTTCTTCAATGATCTGCCCTTCATCCATCAGGATCGCCCGATCAGCAGCCGCTTTCGCAAAACCCATTTCATGCGAAACAACTACCATGGTCATCCCTTCTTGAGCCAGATCGAGCATCACATCCAGAACCTCCTGGATCATCTCCGGATCGAGAGCTGAGGTTGGCTCATCAAACAGCATAATCTTGGGATTCATCGCTAAGGCACGTGCAATGGCTACTCGCTGCTGCTGTCCGCCCGATAACTGCAGCGGGTAATTGTCCGCTTTTTCAGGGATACCCACCTTTTCCAATAGATCCATTGCCACCCTCTGTGCTTCTTTGATATCACGTTTTCGAACCACCTTCTGTGCCAGGGTAATATTCTCGATCGCGGTCAGGTGCGGGAAAAGATTGAACTGCTGAAAAACTATACCAACTTCCGCGCGAACCGCATTAATATTCTCTGCGGTAACTAAAGGAATACCATCCACAATGATGTGCCCCTGGTCAAATTCCTCCAGATGGTTGATACAACGCAATAAAGTGGATTTACCAGATCCAGAAGGACCAATGATCAGCACCACTTCCCCCGGCTGAACATAAAGGTTCACCCCGCGCAGGGCGTGCACTTTGTCAAAGTATTTGTGCACATTTTCAATATGGATTATGGGTTGAGCGGACATAATCACCTTTCATAGCGGGAGTGTTTTTCCAACCAGTTAACCACACGTGCTGCGATCAGAGTCAGAACAAGGTACAGGAGAGCCACCATGACCCAGGTCTGCACAGGAATAAAATTTGCCGCCATGAACTCCCGACCGCGCCGGGTAAGATCAGCAACCGCCACCACACTGACAAGCGAGGAATCTTTTAAGAGCGTTATAAATTCGTTCCCCACCGGGGGAAGGATTACCCGCACTGCCTGGGGGAGGATGATATACCACATCGCCTGAAAATAGTTCATTCCCAAACTGCGCGCGGCTTCCATTTGCCCCTTGGGTATGCTCTCGATTCCCGCTCGATATACCTCACTCATATACGCCGCGTAGCAGAAAGTAAGGCCGAGAATTGCCATCAGCAGTGGATTTGCTTTATAGGTTGAGAAGGCGGGAACATTCCAGGCATCGCCAAGATTCTGGATCAATGAGGGAAAGGCAAAATACCAGAAAATTAACTGGACAAGCAGCGGTACACCGCGTACTATTTCCACATAGATAGATGCAATCCCGTTAATCAATCGATTGTGGGAAATACGCCCCAATCCTCCAATCAACCCGATAACCAATACCAGGAAAAAGGAGATTACCGTAGTGTAGAAGGTAACCCACACTCCGTCACGGGCAAAAAGCAAGATGCGCAGGTACGGGTCTGGTTTAAATGAAATAAGGAAAATAATCAACACCACTACGATGATGAGCAACAGCCACCATCGGTCAAGAGATTTAAGGCGGTCAACAAGGGGATTGGAAGATATATGTCGAACAGAGTTTGAAGTTTTCTTCATGCGCGATGTTTATTCAATATTTAAAGAACCTGCGGTGTTCTCACACCGCAGGCAAATTTGGACCTTATTCAGCCGTTACGAGCCATTTCCCAATCAGCTCAGTAACCTTTCCTTCGTCCTGAAGTGCCTTAAGCGCTTCGTTAACTTGTGCCTGAAGGTCAGTTTTATCCTTGCAGAAAGCAACTCCGTATTTCTCCTCGGTGAACGCCTCACCAACGGTCATTAGTTCATCTGCGTACTGACCGACAAAACTGTCAGCAGTGGGTTTGTCAGCGATAACCGCATCAACCTGACCATTCATCAGATCCAGTAAAGCCAGGTCATAAGTGTCATATGGTTTGTAAACCACATCTGGTATCGCCTGAGCTTCCATCTCGCCGGTAGTGCCCAATTGGGCTGCAACTATTTTACCAGCCAGGTCATCTTTACCCGTGATCTCGGTTTCCCCGAAAGCCACAACAACGATCTGCCCCGCATCCACATATGGATCAGAGAACAGCATTGTCTCTTTCCGCTCATCCGTGATGGTGATAGCAGCGATAGACATGTCATACTGGCATTCAGCGACACCCGCAAGCATGGAATCAAACGGCTGATTTACCCACTCAATTTCCAGGCCAGCTTTTTCCGCAATGGCTTCCATCAATTCCACATCAAACCCGGTTAGCTCCTTGGTTTCCTCATCCACAGTTTCAAATGGCGGGAAAGTTGCATCCGTGGCTACAGAAATGGCCGCCGATTTTGGTCCGCAGGCGCTTAATACAACTGCGGATAGAACAATAATGGTAAATAATACTGAATACTTTTTCATTTCTTCTCCTTTGGTTAGTGGTTTTCTATCTACTCTTCCTGCTAAAATAAAATTTATAACAATTCTTCAGATCAAGTGATCCTATTTGGGTTCTCTTATTATCGTCTATTTTTGTATTTTTTCATAGTGCTTCTCCTTGATAATTGAATCTCTCAGCAGGCAACAAAAAAGCCTTCCGCTTCTGGAAGGCTTTCTGTTATCAGGTCTACCTAATCAATATCAGCAACCTCGATACGCCGCTCCTACCAGAAGGATCGTTAAAGCTTGTCGTCGAGCTCTCTTATCAATTAGTTGAGTAAACATACTGGCAATTTTATAACATACAGGATGACAGTTGTCAAGCGCATTGTGTGCGGTGTCATATAAAGTTTAAAAGTGAACTGTTTAAAGCTGAAAAGTGAACCATATCCAATTGAAAAGTGAACTGCTATTTTAATGAGATTTAAGTGATTATTTGAGTAGATTTCTCTAAAAGAATTGGAGGAATCAATGTCTCAACTACATAAGCGGTTCACGGATGAGCAAATCAAAGTGTTGGTCCAGGGTTATTGTCAGGGGAAGATGAAAAGAGCTGAAATTCAAGATTTGTTGGAGATAGGCAAAACACGTTTCTTTGCATTACTGAAGGAATATCGCCAAAATTCAGAAGGTTTCTCGATAAATTACCAAAGAGCCACACCTGCTAAATTATCTGTCCAAGCAGAGACTGAAATAGAGAAGGCGCTGTTGCAAGAGAAAGAGATCATCGAAGATCCAGACTTGCCAATCTCAGGATACAACTACACTGCCATGCGAGACCGACTCAGAGAGAAAGGTATCAACGTATCTGTAACAACAATCATTAATCGGGCCAAGAAGCTTGGATGCCACAAACCGCGCCGAAAGAGAAAGTCCCACGACCGGGAAGTGATAACTGCCTCTATCGGCGCTTTGGTGCAGCATGATTCATCCCTGCATAAATGGTCTCCTTTTGCCAAGGATAAATGGTATCTGGTCACTTCCATTGACGACTACAGTCGCAAGCTGCTTTTCGCCGATTTCTTCCCCAAAGAGACTAGCTGGGCGCATATTCAGGCTGCACAAGCCCTGGTTCAAGCCTATGGATTACCTTTACGCTACTACGTGGACTCCCTGCGAGTATTCCGCTTTGTGCAGGGTAGGGATAGCTTCTGGCGTAAACATGTCTTGGAGACTGACGATGTGGACACTCAATGGGGCAAGATGATGCGTCTACTTAGCATTGGTGTGGTGCACGCGCTCTCACCTCAGGCCAAAGGAAAAATTGAAAGACCTTACCGCTGGCTGCAGGATCGTATTGTGCGCACCTGTGTCTACGAGAAACTGTCCACTATGGAGGAAGTACGGGGTGTCTTGAGGGCAGAAACTAACCGCTACAATAATCACCAGGTGCATTCCACCACAGGAGAAATCCCCAATATTCGCTTTGAGAGAGCAAGAAAAGAAGGTAACAGCCTTTTTCCGCAAGTTCTCAGTCCCTAAGCCTTACACTGCACCCCTGGATGTATTTTGCTTACGGGAAAAGAGAATGATCAATGGCTATCGCCGCATTTCTTTGTTCAAACATACTATTGAAGTTCCCCATGTGCCCCTTCGAGAATACGTCGATATCCACCTCATCCCAGATACCACCAAGAATATCATGTGTATCCGCATCTGGTGGAATAATAAGATGGTGCACTCTGTCGAGCTGCCTCTACAAAGTTTTCGTGTTCACTTTTCAAGTTTATAGGTGTTCACTTTTCAAGTTTTGCTAACAGCGCACTGTGTGCGGTGTCCGGAATTCACCTTGTTTTACCTTCTCAGGCCCTAATTGTCTTTCATTAAACGACAATAATAACTGGACGTATACTTGATACCCAAAGTTTATAGAAAATCATGGGCACCGCACATACGAAATTTGATTTTTTTCCAATGATGAATACAATTAACCATATGGATGAGAATAAATCCAATAGAAAGAAAACACGCGAAAGCAGAAAAGCCGCAAAAAAACCGATCGAGACGATCAGCAGTGTTTATTTTGGAAAGAACCGCTTTCTCCGCGTGGTTAACCAGCCAACTGGAAAACCTGGATTTGTATCCAGTATTTCAAATACAGCTACTAATTTCCAGCTCGCCGGGCGCTTTGGTAATATCGGCTTGGTCGCTCACAACTATCTCGGGGGACGGTATTTCAAGGACTTAAAAATCGGAGATGAAATCCACGTCATGGATGGATATGGGCGTAAGAAGAATTACCGCATAAGCGAAATGCTCCGTTACCAGGCAGTAAATCCGCGCAGCACACGCAGCAACTTCATTAACCTGGAAAACAAGCAAATATATACCGCTACAGAAGTATTCAAACGAGTTTATACCGGTAAACACCATTTGGTCATGCAGACATGCATAAAGAGAGGAAAGAACGAAGAATGGGGGCGGGTTTTTATCATCGCGCAACCAGATAAGCGGAGATAAACTATTCATTTATTGATTAATGGATTGTTAGTGAAAAGTTAACGTACAATTACTAACCTCACAGAACTATATAATAAATTAAAGAAATAAATATTAAAATGGAGTGAATTATGACTGATAAGATCAAAACAAGAGCGATCCGAGCTTGGACCATGTATGACTGGGCGAACTCTGCATTCGCGACAACCGTCATGGCAGCTATCCTTCCAAATTATTTCATTATGTATATTGCTACAGAAGCATCCCTGACAATATGGGGATACACTGTCGCGATCGGCAGCCTGGTTGCCGCTTTAATTAGCCCCATCCTGGGAGCGATAGCGGATTTTAAAAGTTCAAAGAAATTGTTTATGGGATTCTTCGTTGCCTTAGGGGTCATTTCCACAGCGCTCATGTTCCTGGTAGATACACCCGGTGATTGGCTCTTAGCAAGCATATTGTATATCCTCGGAACAATTGGTTTCGCAGGTTCGCTGGTTTTCTACGATGCACTGCTGCCTCATGTAGCCGGTCCAGACGAGATTGATGAAGTATCCTCTCGCGGGTACGCAATGGGTTATATCGGAGGCGGACTGCTGCTGCTCATCAATGTAGTAATGATCTTTGTCGGTCCGCGCTTTCTCCCCAACATGGCCGAAAATGACGCGGTTGCTTTAATGATGCGGCTTAGTTTATCCAGTGTGGCAGTGTGGTGGGCAGTGTTCTCCATCCCAATCTTCCGGTACGTAAAGGAACCCGCTCGGAAGATCGAAAAGGGTGAAGAAAAAATGAACCTGGTCACAGTAGGATTCAAGCGCTTCTTCACAGCATTGAAAGACATCAGTAAATTCAGAGATCTGTTCCTATTCCTGCTGGCTTTCTTTGTATATGCGAATGGGATTGGCACGATCATTACCATGGCAGTCGCATTTGGGACAGACCTGGGCTTTGGGACAACCATGCTGATCGGTACTCTACTGATGGTTCAGTTCGTGGCAGCACCCTTCGCGATCCTATTTGGAAAGATCTCAAAAAAAATAGGCACTAAAAAATCCATCTACATCAGCTTACTGGTATACACGCTGATTGCAATCCTCGGTTATGCGATGAGTAAAGAATGGCATTTCCTCTTATTGGGTTTTGCCGTTGCTACCGTACAGGGCGGCAGCCAGGCATTGAGCCGCTCACTGATGGGACGGTTGATGCCAAAAAGTAAATCTGCGGAATTCTACGGCTTTTTTAGCGTTTCCGAAAAATTCAACACGGTCATTGGACCTCTCCTTTTCAGCGTGATCAATCAAATAACCGGGAACAGCCGCTTAGCGATCATCTCACTGGTAATATTTTTCCTGGCAGGCATCGCGATCTTATCTAAAGTTGACGTTAAAAAGGGAATCGCGGTCGCCAAAGCAGAAGACGCAAAAATGGTCACTGTCAAATAGGCTTACCATAAACAAAGACACCTGCACTATTTGAGCTGAACCCTTAATAATAAACACGAAAAGAAAGCACCTGATGAGACAAAAACTCAGGAGGTGCTTTTCTATTTAATTATTTGATACAGTTCAATCAACACGCCATTAGCGCTTTTAGGATGGATGAATGCCATTTTTCGCCCTTTCAGCACCAAGGGTTCCTCATTGATCAATTGGATACTCTTTGACTTTAAATCTGACAGCATCTCATCAATGTTATCCACTTCAAAGCAAAGATGGTGCATGCCAGCTCCATGTGTCTGGAGAAATTTATCAGTTCCTGTATCTTCCGCTGCGGGTTGAACGAGCTCAATCTCGCTCTCCCCTATGGGCAGAAATGCCACTTTCACTTTTTGTGACGGGATATCTTCCACATGATCCAATTTGATACCCAGCGCTTTTTGCCAGAAGCCAAGCGCATTTGTTATATCGTTAACCACAACCGCCACATGGTTCAATTTTTTAATCTTTGCCATTTCGTTCTCCCAAAGCTCAGCCCCACACAGGGGGCCGGTATTCTCCCCATACGCGGCGCAGAGCTCCGCAGATCTCTCCCAAGGTGATGCCATTCTTCACACATTTAATGAAATACGACATGAGGTTCACATCAGATTCGGCTGAATTTTTTAAACGTGAAAGCAACTGGTTGACCATACCCTGGTCACGTGTCTTACGCAGATGTGATAATTCTGCCCGCCTGCTGGTTTCAAGGGTAGGGTCTACCTTTGCCACATCGCGGTTTACTTCTTCATCCATTTTAAAAGCATTAACTCCGACAACTATCTCTTCTTTTGCTTCCACCACTTTCTGATAGCGGTAAGCGGATTCTTGTATCTCACGCTGAATATATCCATTTTCAATCGCTTCAAGCGCTCCACCCATTTCATCCACACGGGCGATATAAGCATTGACCCCTTTCTCGATCTCGTCAGTTATATACTCAATATAATAAGAACCGGCAAGGGGATCGACCGTATCAGCTACTCCCGACTCGTACGCAATAATCTGCTGTGTCCGCAGAGCAATCTGTACCGCTTTTTCAGTAGGAAGCGACAGCGCTTCATCCATACTGTTAGTGTGAAGGGATTGGGTTCCACCCAATACAGCGGCTAAGGCCTGCAAGGTCGTTCGGACAATGTTATTCTCAGGCTGCTGCGCGGTAAGAGTTGAGCCGCCGGTTTGGGTGTGGAAACGCATCATCTGCGAGCGGGCCTTTTCCGCGCCGAATCGGTCGCGCATAAGGTGTGCCCAGATGCGCCGGGCTGCCCTGAATTTTGCGATCTCTTCTAAAAAATTATTGTGGCAGGTAAAGAAAAATGAAAGCTGGGCAGCAAAATCGTCAACTTTCAAGCCAGCATTAACTGCCGCTTCGATATAAGCGATGGCATTAATAAAAGTAAAAGCCAGTTCCTGCACAGCTGTGGAACCTGCTTCACGGATATGGTAGCCGGAAATGCTGATCGTATTCCAGTTGGGGATATTGGTCTGGCAGTACTTAAATACATCCGTGACCAACCGCATGGATGGTTTTGGAGGAAATATGTATGTACCGCGAGCGATGTATTCCTTTAAAATATCATTCTGAATTGTCCCCCGTAATTTACTTTCATCAACGCCCTGTTTTTGCGCAACTGCGATTACCATTGCCAGCAGGACCGCAGCCGGTGAATTAATAGTCATACTGGTAGATACTCTGTCAAGGGGAATTCCATCAAATAATTTTTCAATATCGCGAAGAGAGGAAATAGCCACGCCTACTTTACCTACCTCACCTTCCGCTAATGGGTCATCGCTGTCATATCCGATCTGCGTTGGAAGGTCAAAGGCAACAGAAAGGCCAGTTTGCCCCTGGTCCAGCAAAAAGCGGTAGCGCCGGTTGGATTCTTCCGCTGTAGCATATCCAGCATATTGGCGCATGGTCCAAAATCGACCGCGGTACATGGTAGGCTGAACACCGCGCGTAAAGGGAAATTGACCCGGAAAACCGATATCTTCCGAAAAATCCTGCCCTTCTGGCAGCACTACACGGGGAATATTGTAATCAGAAGACGATCTGAAATGCTCTTTTCTTTCGTGATATTTATTAATCACCGGGGTAAGAGTCTCTTTTTCCCACTGCTTTTTAAGATCACTAATTTTTTTGGTCATATTAATGCAACCTATATGAATAGGAGAAAGTATACCTTAGGCGATTTAAATATACCAAGCTGATTCAGCTCTTAATCAGAATTAACGCCTCATTCGCGTGAAGGTCAAAAGATGATCCGCCAACTTTTTCGGGTTTTCTCCCAGTGCTTGAGAGCCCGGGAAGATAAGTGCCTTCATTTTCCGGCATGGTAATTTCCTGTGGTTTATTCACGAAATTCAATAGAACCAGGATAGTCTGATCAGCATGAACACGCTTGTAAGCAAGCACATGCGGGGAATTTACATCTACTGCTTGGAAATCACCGCTGATAAGCGCCTGGTGGGATTTCCGGAAGTCAAGCAATTGTTTATAAAAATACAGCAGGGAAGATTTATCCTGGGATTGTATCTCCACATTCCGCTGAGGGTAATTCTGATGGACGGGCAGCCAGGGTTTCACAACTGAAAAACCAGCATTCATGTTGGCATTCCATTGCATCGGCGAACGGCACCCATCCCTTCCCTTATATATTGGCCAATACCTTCTTCCGATCGGATCAAGGATCTCAGTGCGTTTCAAATGGATATCACGCATGCCAATCTCTTCTCCATAAAAAAGGAATGGGGTGCCGCGCAGAGTAAGCAGCATGGCAGCGGCAACCTTAAGGCGCTCGTCGTTCTCCCCCAAGCCAAAGCGGGAAGCGGAGCGCGGAATATCGTGATTATTAAGCACATAATTCGGCCATTTGGTATCTCCGAGAGCGGTTTCCCATTTCTCTACTGCTTTCAGGAAAGCGCGCGGAGACCATTTTGATTCTAAAAAATTAAAATTAAAACACGCATGCAGATAGTTGCTACCGCAGTAGCCAGCTGCTTTTTCAGGATTGCTTAGAAAGGTTTCTCCAATGACATATGTTTCATCATATTCATCCAGTACTTTGCGGATATCTGCTAGGACTCCTAACAACTCCGGACGGTCGCAGTCATAGGTATGTATTTGGCGTTCAAAAGGGCGCCGCCCGATCAGTTTCACAGGATTGCTCCTGAATTGGGCATCTTTAAAATACATGTTAAAAACATCCAGGCGAAAGCCCTTAATGCCTTTATCCAGCCAAAAACGAAAAACATCCAGAAGCTCACTGCGCACCTTCGGATTGCGCCAATTAAGATCTGGCTGCTGTTTATAAAACATATGATAGTAATACTGATTCGTGTCCGCATCCCACTTCCATCCAGAACCGCCAAAAACTGACTTCCAGTTGTTTGGTGGGCTTCCATTCCTATCCGCATCATGCCAGATGTACCAATCGCGAAAAGGGTCACTCTTAGATGATCGCGCGGACTGAAACCAGGGATGCTGGTCAGATGTGTGGTTAAGAACGAGATCCATCACTATGTGGATGTCTGCCCTTCCAGCCGCCTTGACCAAACGTCCAAAATCACGCATGTTTCCAAATTTCTGATCAATTCCCCGATAATCACTAACGTCATACCCAAAATCTACATCGGGGGATGGGTTGATTGGTGAGAGCCAGATAGCGTCTATGCCCAGGTCTGCCAGATAATCTATATGGTCAGTAATCCCTCTCAGATCGCCAATACCATTACCATCCGAATCCGCGAAAGAACGCGGATAGATCTGATAGATCACGCCATCCCGCCACCACAAATATTCTTTCTTCAAGCTCTACTCCAATCATAAATCAAACACTTGGCACCCTATGTAAAAAAAGAACCTTCGGTTTGAAGGTTCTGTACATATTTTATTCCATCTACTCAATTGTATCCAGGAACTTCTGCGCCATCTCGCCAATATCGGCAGCCGCAGAAATTCCGCGCCAGATGCCGCCTGGCTGGATAATGTTCGCAACTACAATATTAGCGCCATTGAATATCGCGCTGCGGGCCTGCCCGATATCTACACCACCTGCCGCGGAAATTAAAACCGGGAATTTGCTGCGGATGCGGTTGACATGGCGGTATTGGATGAGTTTGCCGCGGGTGCTCTCTTCATCGCGTCCAAGATGCAGCACGACGACATCCGGCGGTTTACGCAAGCGACGAATAA
>Ga0307421_1001641_pt1 | contig 13300 bp, 13 predicted proteins | sample SalMarWE160270MG_FD_202163 | JGI IMG/M metagenome (GOLD analysis project Ga0307421, IMG submission 202163) | Salt marsh sediment microbial communities from the Plum Island Ecosystem LTER, Massachusetts, United States - WE1602-70 | ecosystem: Environmental > Aquatic > Marine > Intertidal zone >...
TATGGAAAATGAAATAGAGAAATACAAAAAAGAGTATAATAATGGTGAAAAATCAGAAATACCTAAACAATTTTACAAACCAGAAATTAAAGGAGTAGAGGTAAAATGAATGCTTGGGATGAAATAATTGAAGCTAACAAATTACCTAATAAAACAGATTTTTCTATTATCTATGATTTGAATGAGAATGAAGAGATGGAAATAAGGGAATCAGGCAAGCCTAGACTAGAACAGACAGTTGAAATTCTACATCTAATTGCTTCTCTTGATCATGAATCTGCTGTTGTTCTTCCTGAAGGTTTTCTCTATAAAGTTGATGCACGAACTGTCAGGAAAAATGTAAGGCCAATAACACTAAGAAGAGTTTATTCTAAGAGAGCAGCTATAGAGCAAGAAATTACTCCTAGAAAACTAATAAGAGAGAAAATAAGACAGATGCAAGAGAGATATCAATCAAAGCCAGAAACCTTATGTGAGGATTATGCTGGAATCAATTATAGAGGTATCACTGATAAGAAGACTAAGAACTACTTGATTTCTGATGCAATTGAAGGATTTTTACATGCAAAAAATGCTGCATCTTTGATTGAAATTAAGAGATATGATACTCTTGAGAATCTTTTAAAAACCAAAGCTATGAATAAATTGCCAATTCATGAAAAAGCTTCAATAAGACGTGAGTTGTTAAAGATTAAGCAGAGAAAAATGCTTACACAAATATCAGACAAGCCTCGTAAGATTATTTTGAGTAGGGAGGCTGTAAGAATTGTCAAAAAAGTTCCTTCTACAAGCAAGAGAGAGAAATTTTATAAGAATATTAAATTCAGAAAGATTCCCGAGGCATTTCCAGATAATAAATATCCAGATCTTAATAAGGAATTTCATGCAGTGTGGACAGATTTTTGGATAGAACCAGCATGCACTTGTGAAGATAAAACTTGGTTTATCTCTTATCTAAGACCAAATCAAATATGGTATTGTGTCCATGAGATAGCAGCCTTCAGAAAAGCCTTAAGCATGGATTGGCAGAGAGGAAAACCAATAACATATCCTAATCCATACATAGCTTCATCTCCTTTTTTCAAACCAAATGAAGATGCTATTGAATTTTATATGAAACTTAGAAACCAAGTTTTTACTAAAAAAGAAAATTATTATGGTCATCTTGCAAAAGTTTATTGTGATATATGGCTCGAGAAAAAAGTTAGAACTAGAAAAATAGAATTAGTTTAAGAAACTTTTTTAAGTCTCCTTGTTCTTAATTTTTTATGACAAAGAAATTTTACATAACAACAGCAATAGATTATGTAAATGCTAGGCCACATATAGGTCATGCATTTGAAAAAGTTCTAGCTGATGCTATAGCAAGATGGCAAAAGCTTAATGGAAAGGAGGTTTTCTTTCTTACAGGAACAGATGAAAATGCACAAAAAAATGCTCAAGCAGCCAAGGAAGCAGGAATTCCAACACAAGAATTTGTTGATAAGAACTCTAAAATTTTCATTGAGCTTTGTAAGAAATTAAGCATTAGTAATGATGATTTTATCAGAACTACAGAACAAAGACATGTAAAGACAGCTCAAGAAATATTCAAGAAAGCTTATGATAAAGGAGATATTTACAAAGGAACTTATGAAGGGTCTTATTGTTATGGTTGCGAAGCTTATAAAACTGAAAAAGATTTAGTTGACGGAAAATGTCCGCAACATCCAAATCGTGAGATAGTATTATTAAAAGAAGAAGCTTATTTTTTCAAGTTAAGTAAATATAGAGATCAGCTTATAGAGTTTGTTCCAAAATATATTATTCCTAAATCTAAGAAAAATGAAATTCTTTCCAGATTAAAAACAGAAGAGCTCAAAGATTTGTGTGTTTCAAGAACTAACTTAGATTGGGGAATTGATTCTCCTATAGATCCAAAATTCAAAATTTATGTCTGGATTGATGCCTTAACTAATTATATTTCTGGAGCAAGTGGGAATTGGCCAGCTGATTTACATATTATTGGTAAAGATATTAATTGGTTTCATTCAGTTATATGGCCAGCAATATTAATTTCAACAGATTATGAACTTCCTAAGAAACTTTTGGTTCATAGCTTCTTAAATCTTAAAGGAACAAAAATAAGTAAAAGTTTAGGAAATATAATTGACCCTCTTAAATTACTTGAAAACTATCCTAGTGATTCTTTGAGATATTCGTTATTAAGATGTAATATTTTTGAGGATTCTGACTATAGTAAAGATATTTTGATTGAAAGAAATAATAAAGAATTAGCAGACAAACTTGGCAATTTAATTAGTAGGGTCAGCGCATTAGCAGAGAAAAATGGAATTGAGAAAATTGAGAATAGCCTGCTTAAGAAATTAAAATTAGAAGAAATAAAAAAGAAATTTGAAGAATATGAATTAGACAAGGCTTTAACTTTAATATTTGAATTTGTTGATAAATGCAATACTTATGTACAGGAAAAAAAGCCATGGGAAACTCAAGATAAGAAAGTTCTGTATGAGCTCGTTGATAGTATTAAAGCCCTCTCTATTTTGTTATGGCCATTTATTCCTGAAACAAGTGAGAAGATAGCTAAAAGTCTTGGATTTGAAATTAAATCTCTTGATCAGATCAATAATCCTCTTGAAGTTAAATCAATAAAAAAATCACCTATTCTTTTTGAAAAGATAAAAATGGGGGAATAAAATAAAAAATGGAAATAGCATTTAAGGAGTGGCAAAAACTTGATCTTAGGATTGCGAAAATTCTGGATGTCAAAGACCATCCAAATGCAGAGAAATTGTATCTGTTAGAGATAGACTTAGGTGGAGAAAAGAAGACCTTGGTTGCTGGGCTTAAAGAGCATTACAAACCAGAAGAATTGAAAGGAAAGTTATGTGTTGTATTTACAAATCTTGAGCCAGCGACTATAAGAGGAATTAAGAGTGAAGGTATGATTATGGCTGCTGTGAATAAAGATAAGAGTAAGGTTATTTTGTTAGCTCCTGAAAAAGATATTGACTTAGGAAGCAAAATAGAGTAAGGATAAATTCATTTTGATTGTTCTTAGATCGATTTGTTGTAATTTTTAAGGGATTATAGAAAAGATTTATAAAGAATTGTGTCTTTTTATCATAAATTAAATTATATTAATTAATTTTTAAATGAATATTTTAACAAATACAAACCTTCATTCAGGCGGAGGAATATCAAAAAGAGCTAATGAGATGATTCGATACTTTGAAAAGAAAAAACTTCCATTGACTGTTATAGGAGTATCAAAAGAGAATTATAAAATAGAAAGAAAGGGCTCTGTAAAAATTTATCATGTTCCTATTAATAGTGATAAAAAAATAGAACACACAATAGATATTTATAAAGGATTAAAAAATATCGATAATCTAGAAAAAAGATTTAATCCAACTATTGAAACTATTGAGAAAATAATATCTGATGAAAAAATAGATCTGGTATTATCAGAAGGAACATTTTATGCACCTTGGATGATTCACAGAGCAACAAAAAAATTGAATATACCAATGATAGTTGTTTATGCAGGAATTCTAACAAAAGAAGAATCAGATGTTCCTGAACCTTTAAATAATTTATTCAGACAAATAGAATTAGATTTTAACAGGTTAGATAATTTCTATATTTTTCCATCACGATTAACTAAAAGAGAAGTTGAAAAAATATTTGGAAGAAAAATTGAAAAATCCATAGTTATACCAAATGGAATATCTAAGGAATTTTTTAAAGAATCTTATACTTCTAAAAATAAAAATTCAATAGGTTTTGTTGGAAGAAATCATCCTATTAAGAATTTAGAATTTTTAATATCTTTAGCAAAAGTTTTGGATAAGAAAGGTGATAAATATGATATATCAGCAGTATCAAAAATAAAAGACGGTAAAAAAATAAAGAAAGAGTTAGAAGATAGAAACATAAGGATAATTCCAACGATGAGTACTGATAAATTAAATGATTTCTTCAGGGAAATGGGGATAATAATTTGCCCTTCTTTTTTTGAAACATATGGTAATGTGCCTGCAGAATCTATAGCAACAGGAACTCCCGCATTAATTAGTGAAAATATGGGAGTATCAGAAATTTTCCAAGAGATTGGTTTAACAAATCTAATTCTAGAAGATTTTAGTTCAACAGAAAAAGTAATAGATAAAGTTAAAGAAAATGTGGGATTATCAATAAAAAAAAGCATTATAGAACAAATAAGAGAAACTTTAACATGGGATAGTACTATGGGAAAATATGTTAAAACTTGTGAAGAAGCTTTATCTTGATTTTTGATTTTGAAGCAAAGATTAATTGAACAATAATGTAATTACTCTATCATAGTTAAAATAGAAAGCTTTATAAATAAATATTTCTTTTAAGTTTTAGAATGACAAGATTAGTTAATTTAGATGGAGATGAAAAGAATTTATCTATAGCTGGAATGGGAATATTAGATATAGAACAGCTTAAGAAATTGGATTCTTACAAATATGCTAAAGGTTTTTTAGTTTTCTGGAGAACAGCTATTCAACAGATGAGAGGAATGGTTAAAATAGAAGGAATAGTAAAAAATATAGGAGAATATTCTTCTGATATAAATGCTCAATTAGATAAAGATCTAGACAGGAGAGGGGAAATTTACAGAAAAGCTGAAACCTTGTTTAGGGAATATAAAGAGAAAGGTATTCTTGAGATGCCACTTTACGTTGCTGCTTTAAGTTCAGAAAAAAATAATAAAATTAAAATTCAAAAATTAATAAATGGTACAGAAGAATATGTAGATAAAAAATTAGATGATTTATTGTTCGCATTAAAAAATGATCACCAAGCAAAAAAGACTCTTAACAAATATCTCAGCAAACAGATGTTTGATGACGTAGAAAAAATAGTAGATACTTCTAATTATTCAAATAAAAAATAAGAATTTTTAACTAATTCTTTTTTTGTTATATTTTATAATATCAATAAAAGATCTTGTAGAATTACATGTAGTGCAATTATAGAAAGGCATTATTCTCTCACTTTTAATATCACCAATGTATTCAAAATCTGTTTTTTGTTTACAAGAAGGACAGAAAACACCAAATAAATTTTTCTCAAGCTGGCTAGGTTCTGCATGAAATGTTTCTCCTTTGTTGAATGTTATTTCTTTCATTTTATTTTAATTAATTTAATGGGCCTGCTCGGAATTGAACCGAGGATCTCAACCGTTCCCGTCAGAACTTGGGAAGTATCGGAACCGCAGGTTCTGATTGTGAGGGTTGCGTCCTAACCACTAGACCACAGGCCCTGAATTGTTATGGTTGATAAATAATTATGTTGCCTCGTCCTTTTTTGATCTTTCTTACCTTACCCTGGCTTTCTAAATCTGTTATTACTAGAGATGCTTTTGCCTCGCTTATTCCAAGCTCTTTTCTTAAATCTTTTTGTGTAACTCTTTTTTCTCTCTTTAAAATGGCTAGAGTTTGGGTCATGACTTCATCTCCTGTTGGCTTAACTTTCTCTTTAACTGCTTTTGCCTTGAATTTTTTCTTCCTCTTTTTTTTGAGTAATTTTTTTCTTAATCTATCTATGGATTTTCTATAAAAGAAATAAATCATTATAGCTACTATAGCAATAGCTGCGATTATTATTCCAATAATTAATCCTATACTTATCCCTTTCTTTTCTTTTAATAGTTCTTCAATCAATTTAAGTTCATTTTCATCAAATTCTAAGTCTTCTATATCTACTGTTTCAAATAATATGAGATCAATAACAAAATCTCCCTCACTTGGTAAGGTTATTGTTTCTTTATCATAAAGCAAAACTCCTTGATAAGAATAATATGCTTCAATTTCATAGGTTCCATTAGATACAATAAAAGAATAAGTACCATCATTAGCAACCATGTTTTGTTTTGGAGTGCTGTTTATCTCAACCAGAGCTTTTTCAGCTAGTTCCAAATCAGGTCCATAAATTGTTCCATAAATTGTAGCTGCTTGAACTAAAGACAGAGCTAGAATAAATGCAATTATTATAATTATTACCTTAGCCTTTATCATATAACATAAAAAAGAAGATACTTTAAAAACTTTACCAAATCTTATGGATATAAAGCTTAATAAAGCATATCTCAACTTTCTCCTGAAAGTGTTTTTATAAATTAAATTTCTTTAATAGAACTGTAAAAAGCAGGCAGGCCAGTAGCCTGCTTTCATGTTTAAAATGGAATCAGAAAAAATAAACCAAAAACCAATAGATTTAGATGAACTTTTGAATGGGAGAACAAAGATTGAGAGAACAGAAGAAGAAATTAAAACAGATCCAGAGAATGAAGATGATTTTTTTGGACCAAAAATAGAGAAATCCCCTAAGACAGATAAAAAAACAATAATAATAGTAGATTATGACTTTGGAAAGGAAAATGAAAACAGAAATTCTATCTCTACATTGAATCATAGAGCTGTTTATCTTAAGAACAAAGCCAATGAAAAAGCCAATATATGGTTTCTTTGCTCAAAAGGGTTATATGAGCTTTTCTTAAATGGTGTTAAAGGAAAAATTGATCATATTATTCTAGGCAATTATGAAAAAATTGGAATGATAGATGATATTCTCAAAGATTTCAAGAAAAAAGGTTTTGATGAGGATAAAATAATCTATCAAAGACTTAGAGATTTTAGAGAGTATGTTAGAGATTTTTCTGCTAAAACTAGATTAGATCTTGATATTAATAAAAAAAGAGAAAATGAGGTAGAATACTCACATAATGAGATTGATCTTGATGAACCAAAAGAAGATAAAAATAAACCAAAAATAGAGAGTGTTAGAAGTGGAGGATATCCTGTCAATATAATTGATATTGATGAAATCCTTGAGGAAATAGAAGTAAAAGAAGAAACTAATCCTAAACAGATAGATCTTGTTAAGGATGTATTAGATTCTAATATTATTGATGAATTAATTAATACTGATAAAAAAAAGCCAAATTCCCATTATCTATAAAATAAAATGACAGACAAAAAAGAAACAAGCAAGCCTGATATAGAAGGATTTATGACAGATGAAGAGATATTAAAAGAAAAAGGTTTTGGGGGTGGTTTTGAAACTCATACTAAAATACATTATAAGAGCAGGATATCATTAAATATGGATCAAGTTAATGACCTAAATGCAAGTGTTCCTTATGCATTAAAGGAACTTTTACCAGGATACGAGATATGCCCTGAGAGAGGATGGGTTAATCTAACTGACAAAAATCTAGGTTTTGCCACTTTAGAAGAAGGTATTTTTTATTTTGTAAAGAAAAATGGCCAAGATACTGGAGATGTGGTAAAAATAGGTTCTACATTTGTAATATATGAAGGAAATGGTAATCAACATATATCACATCCTATAAGTGATTTTTTGCCAAAACATCTCAAACAAGTTTTAAGAGGAGAGAGATTTAGTAGATATAATTTAAACAGACTTGGTCCTCTTGTAAATGAATCTTTGGAGAGTTTGAGGAGATTACTTGAACCAGAAAGAACAAACAGAACAATAGAACAGATAGTAGAGGATGTAAAAATAAATGAGCCTGAAAAACTAGAGTGCAAGGCTCAAAGCTATAATTTCTTATCTGATATGCAAGGAATAATAGAGGATATTGCTAATGAGGGTGGAACTCTTGGCGGCCTTACAGCAACAGATGAATATAAAGCTCCGGACAGTAAGAATGCTGGTGAGATTTACATTAAAAAGGAAGATCCTAAGTTCACTGGTCTTCTGAATACATATCCTGATTTAAAAGAATTAACTGCTATTGCTCAAGGTCTTTTGATAATCAATTATTTTGCTGAACTAAAATTAAATAAGGCTATGTCATTAGCTGCAAAAATTCCTGCCAAATATCAAAAAATTGTATATTCTGTTTATGATAAATTAAATACTAAAGAAAATTTGAAAGGAGGTTAAAAAAGATGAAATTTATAGCTTTATTTATAGCCCTTATTTTGATAGTGGCTATGGTTCCTTCAGTTTTTGCTGCTGGTGATCAAAAAGCTTGGGTAACTGAAAGTGTTGAAGGTGTGAGAGAGAAGTTCATACAAGAAAATACATTTAGAGAGCAGATAAAACAGCAAATTCAGAAATGTGAGAATAGTGAAGAAGAAGAGTGCATTGTAATAAAAAATGCAGCTAATCAGCTTGTGAAAAATGTTCTTTTAAGGGTTTGTTCAGGAAATGAAGATATTTTTGAAGCATTTAAAGAGAGGATTGACAAGAATCCAAAGCTAACTGATGAAGAAAAAGAGACACTAAAAGAAACAATAGAAAGCCAAAAAGATAAGTTAGAAGAACTTTGCTCAGGGATTGAAGATGCAGATAGAGAAGAACTTAAGGAAATTATCAAAGAGATTCGTGCTTTGATAAAAGAATCCCATCTTAAATTTAGAATCACAAAAAGAATTGTTCTTTTACATAGGACAGGCTTGGTGATTCAAAGAGCCGAGCATCTTGAAACAAAACTAGATGACTTTATAGAGAAGTGGAATTGTACAAACACTACAAACATAGATCCTCTTGTAGAACAGTTTAATGGACAGATAGCTGAAGCAAGAATTAGTTATGATGAATCTAGAGATCTATGGGAACAGTTCATGGAGTCTGTGCAAAATCATGAGCCAGATACTGAGATTTTAAGAGAGGCTCAAGCAAAAATGCAACTTGCTCAACTTAAGCTTAAAGAAGCTCATCTGACTCTTAAAGAGATAATCCAAGAATTAAGAGAATGCCGAGAACTGGGTGAAGAGGAAGAACCAGAGGAAGAAGAGGCAGAAGAAGAGGAACCAGAAGAGGAAGAAGAGCTTGAGGAAGAGGAGGAATAGAAATAAGATGGAATCAAAAATTTTAGCAGTAGTCTTAACTATAATACTACTCCTCTGTTTTATTTTTGTTTCAGGAACAGGTTGTGGAGAAGCTAGCGCAGAAGCCCAGGCTCAAGAATTAAACTCAGAATTAAACAGTTTAGAAGATTTAAGTAATGAGATAGATAACTTAAATATGAATGAATTTAGTGAATCTGAGCTAGAAAATTTGGAAGGAATTATTTAATCTCCTTCTTTTTTTATTTTTTATTTTATTTTTGTTCTATTTCTTTAATAACATTTAGAGCAATTTCATCTAAATCTTTTTCTTTTTTATCATAACAGATCCAAGTATAGATTTCATGAGGATAATTATACAGGACAATAGGATTGTTATTTACATTAGAAGGAGCAATAATATATTTTCTGTCATCAAATTCTGCTATGATTATCTTGCCATAGATTTTTTTCCCACTAATTACAGCATCTCTTCCTAGAAAAATATCTTCCACTTTTGTATTGATTGTAAGACTGCTGGATTCTTTTATTTTCATTGCTAATTTATTATTTTTATCAGAACCCAAATATAAACCTAGTTTTGTGAAACCTTTTAAATCTTCAAATAAATCTAACATTTTAACTTATTTTTTCTGAAGCCTTCTTTATCAGATTTTCTCTTATATGATTATGCAAAGATACACTGTAATCTGGATTGTATTCTAGGATTTTTCCGCAGAATTTTGGCTCTGTGCAATAACCAAGAATGCATTTTGGGCCTATTAAATAATTGAGCTCTGGGATAATACCACTTAAGGTGTCTTTTATAATTTCTGCTTTCTTTTCTGCAGTTGCTCGTCTTTCAGGCTCACAAGTTGTGCAAGTTCTTAATGGAAGTTCCAAATCAATTAGGTTTATCAAATCATACGTCTCTACTGTCCTTAATCTAGTATTTCTTGGAACAATATAGATAGCATCTCTTTCTTCTATACTAGCATCAAGAAGTTCTTTTCTTAATAGGTGTTGTTTTGAAGATATCCATACATAATCTCTGAGAAGCTCTTTATCTTTTTTTATTTCTGGTGGAATAACAAAAGCTTTTTCTGATCTCTTGAAAAGATCTTTTTTATTTCTAGATGATTCTATGATTTCATATGCTCTGTCACTTGCTCTATATATTGACTCTACGCACTGTCTTAAAGTTGAATGTCTTTTTTGCTCACTCCAAACGCGCCATGATAAACTACTTACTGTTTTTAATGAGATAGAATCGTTATAAGAATCAACTATATCTCTTAACAACAACAAGTTTTCTCTGGAAGCTTTTGATAATTCTTTAGGATTTAAAATAGTGTGTGTGAAACTTATTTTTTCTTCTAGATATTTTAATTTCTTTCTCAAGCCCTTAGTTGGTTGTATGTTTATTGAAGTTGGTATTATTGTTGGTTCAAGAGGATTTCCCAATAATTTTGCCATTTCTGTTGCAAAATTATCATCTTTACCTTTGAATACATACCAATGAAGATAAGTATCACGAAGAGCAGCTTTTCTTGTATCATACATTATTTTCATATCTATATCAGGCAGTATATCATTTTCTAATCTTGATATTAATTCTTCCACTTCTCTTGGCATCCATATCTGATTAGTTTGTTTTTGCTGTTCTAATTCAAGAGCAAGAGTCATGATAGAACTTAAAGGCAACCTTATATAGAGATCACATGGATTATTATAAGGAACAACTTTGGAAGCTAATTGTTTGCTTCCAATTTTATCAATTATTTTATCATAAATTTCTATAGCTGTTTCTGATGTCTCTACATATTCTTTTCTAAGATCATATTTTTTATCAATAGAGTCTGGAATTATTATGTTTTCTTTATGTATTTTCGCTCTTCTTCCACTAGTCACAAAACTTCTTGAAAATGGTATTCCTGTAAGAGCAGAATCAAGAAGTTTGCTTCCATGTAATTTTAAAGCAATTCCTGCAGTGCCGTCAAGAGAGTGACCTCTTAGCATAGAACTTGAAAATTTATTGAATGCTGTCTCTCTTATATTTTCTTCTTTCAGTATTTCTTCTTCTAATCCTTTTATTAAAGGCACTGATTTGTAAACAGCTTTCTGGAGAAAACTAACTATATAATCTGGCCCTAAGAAATCCTTGCCAATTTTCTTTCTTAATCTTTTGTCTTTTATCTCTATCTTTGGCCAGAAACCAGCTAATTCAATTTTAAGTTTATTTTTGATAGGCATGCAAATAAAATCTGATAGAAATTTAAAAAGATTGATATGATAGAAAATATATCTGTCTAAATATATTTTTTAGTTTTGATTAACCACAAGAAGACCAGCCACAAGAAGGATTAGTGCATGTTCCACCCATACATCCTTCAGCAAAATCTAAAGAAGCACCACATTCTGGACAGCGTTGATCTACTTTATTAATATGACTAGAATTTATTTCAGGAGCTTTTTCTTTTTTTGTTCCAGGATTTTCATTTGTTTTTTGTTTTTCTTGTTTTGGTTTTGAATTTACTGAATCTCCCATTGGAAATTCTCCATTAGCGATTCTTTGTTCATGATATTGCATTGCTTGGATCATTGCATCTGGGCAAGAACTTATTTTACTTGGTCCTAAACCAAATTGTTTTGGACATGTTGTTCCGGACAGAAGTTTATAGATTTTTTTAGTATTTCCTCCTTGTTGTAAGTAAATAGAAGTAAGAATACCTTGAGCAGCGGTCTGTGCATTTCCACAACCACCTGGAGGGTTCATGTTCTGGAAAACTTCAAGGAGTTTTCCTGTTTTTGGATCATGATTTACAGTGACAAAAAGTTTTCCACATCCTGTATTCATTTCATATGTTTCTCCAGGGAGTGATTTATATTTTACTATACGACCTGGCAATTCTAGATTAAGCATTTTTTCAAGATGGTTTTCTTTTTTATCTTCTACTTTTTCTACTTTTTTTTCTTTTATGACTTGCTTTTGTCTGCTGCCATCTCTATAAAGAGTTATTCCTTTACAACCAAGCTTATGTGATAGTTGATATACTTCTTTTACGTCTTCTACTGTAGCAGAATTTGGCATGTTTGTTGTCTTGCTTACTGCATTATGTGTGTATTTCTGGAATGCTGCCTGCATTTTCACGTGATATTCTACAGGAACATCTCTGAAAGTGACATAAACTTTCTTTATATGATCAGGAACAAAATCTAATTCTTGCAAACTTTTTCCTTTAACAAGCTCTGAAAGAACCCTATCTGGATCTATTCCATTTTCTCCTAGGTCTCTTTCTAAAAATTCATTTCTAAATTCCCTGGTTTTGTTATCAGCATCTGTATGAGTATAAACTATACCAAATAAAGGTTCAATTCCTGAAGATGCTCCGCTTATGATTGATATAGAGCCTGTTGGGGCTATTGTTGTGCATGTAGCATTTCTTCTTGGCTTATTTCCATTCTCTGCATAGATACTTTTATCAAAATTTGGAAAAGCCCCTCTTTCTTCTGCTAATTCTTCTGATTTTTCCTCAGCTGTTTCCTGCACAAATTTCATTACTTCTTCTGCTTTTTCAACAGCTTCCTCAGAACTATAAGGGATTTTTAATTGAGTCAACATATCTGTCCAACCCATAACACCAAGACCAATTTTTCTATTTCCATGCACCATTCCCTCTATAGGTCCTCTTAAATCAGTTCTTACTATTTTTTCTAAATCTTTATATTTTTTTTCAATTCCTTGTTCTTTGAGAAGTTTTTGTATACAGCGTGTGATGTCTTCATATCTTTCTTTTGGTAGAGGCATATAAAAATTACTCATATCTACTACATTATCTAAAAAATGTACTGCTTTTTTAACAGTCTCTCCTAATTTTTTATAATCAACTTTTCCGTTTTTAACCAATAATCCTAAATTAATTGAGCCAAGATTGCAAGCCTCATATGGTAGTAATGGTTGTTCACCACAAGGATTAGTTGCTTCTATTTTTCCTATTTTTGGGGTTTGATTATATCTATTAATTTCATCTAGAAAAATGATTCCTGGCTCTCCATTTCTCCAAGCTAGATTAGCAATTTCATCAAAAACAAGTCTAGCATCTAGTGTTATTCTTCCTTTTTCATCAACTTTTCCAACTTTTTTTGTTTTAACTTTTGTTATTCTTCCTCTTATATCCATCTCTATAGGGTTTTGATATATGACATCACTATCTTCAACGATCAAAACTCTTTCATTTTTGGTTATTAATCCCTGTTTCATACTTTCTTCATCTCTTTTTATATCCTTCATTGTAAAATCATAGAATTTGTCTTTTCTAGGATTTTTTAGAGTGTAGTGTTCTCCATTTTTAACAGCTTCCATGAAAGCGTCTGTTACACCAACTGAAAAATTAAAATTTTCAAATCTCCTATCTCTTTCATTCTCCTTAGCATGTATAAATTCTAGAATATCTGGATGATCTACTCTT